>Ga0209636_10000051_pt1 | contig 86404 bp, 75 predicted proteins | sample DeeMarSWOR152_54_FD_187464 | JGI IMG/M metagenome (GOLD analysis project Ga0209636, IMG submission 187464) | Marine sediment microbial communities from White Oak River estuary, North Carolina - WOR-1-52-54 (SPAdes) (version 2) | ecosystem: Environmental > Aquatic > Marine > Intertidal zone >...
AAGGGCGGAGGAGTTGTTGTGATCGGACCTTTTCCAATAATCTTCGGGACCGACAAGGAATCAGTTAAAATAATTCTCGTTCTGTCAATCGTTTTTATTGTGCTTCTGGTGGTCTTTATGCTGATTTCAGCTCAAATATTTAGGTAGGAGGCTTAACCTTGAAGGCTATGGTCTGTGAAGTCTGCGGCAAACGTGTGGCGAGGTACGTCTGTAATAAGTGTGGACGTAAAGTCTGCGGGGTCTGCCTAGAACCGCGCAGTTGGATTTGTTCAGAATGCTACAACCGCCTTAGCCGAGAAGCTCCAACGTTAAAGAAGGACTCTGAGCTTTCTACGTGGGCAACAACCCCATTCAGACTGTTTGTTCTAGGTTTTTCTTTAATCGTCACAGGAATAATTCTCATGACCATCGCATCTGTCTTTTTAGGCGCTTCTTCTGTAGGGGCGGGGGCTGTGATTTTCATAGGTCCAATTCCAATAGTTTTAGGCGCTGGGCCATACTCGGTCTTGGCGGTTATCCTCGCCATGGTTTTAACAATTATCGGTGTAATGCTCTTTTTTGTGTTAAAGAAACGGAAGGGGTGAGTCCGATTTGAAACGGGCATTTCACGTACTTGTCTTAGCGGGTTTTTCCTTGCCGTAAATCATGTACAGAAAAGTCAAAAACAGCACGACAAGCGTCAGCACCAGTAGAACGTTTATGATTAACGCAAAGTACGTGTCTATGTCCAATTTGAACCCTCTCCGTTTTAATTTAGCGAACAAATATTTAAGTTGTGACGGTTCTCCACTCTTCCATCAAAGAATCGTAGAGTTCATCCTCCTCCTCCACCTGATCATACCACCCTAATGCTTCAGCCAACTTCTGCGCTATCAGGTGATAGCATAAGTGCACTTCCCGATCCATCACTCGGAAGTAAAAGTCATCGCAGGTGCAAAAGTCCGCGGCGGGCATAACCAAATAATCCCGTTCCTTCCCAACCACAATCCAAATTATTCTGCCGCTTGGCTTAAACGCGTATTTTTTAACCCTGCTTTCCTTCAGAGTTTCCCAAGCCTTAGTGAACCGTGAACCGAAAGCTGCAGAAAGCTGAGATAGATAAACCCCGGTTACCCGACCGTCCGCCTTCGCCTTCTTGCACACGGCTTTAAGCACGTCGATCTCTGAAGCTGCTTTCATGAGCCTCCTCCTGTGAGCTTTAACTTAAGCCTCTTAATTGACTTATGGAACCTAAAAAGGTGCCGTCTAGGAGGTAGAGTTCCGCGTTGTTGATGTCGACGCTTCTGTAACGCAACACCGGACCGATAAACATTCTAGACCTCGCGCTTTTACCTATGCCTTTTTTATTCATGGGCTGACCTCCGAGAAAACTGTTAAACGAAGGCATAATGTAAAGCTGGGAAACCCGCAACTTCACATTAAACCTTTCCTTCAACAGATTAGCAGGCGTTTTTTCACCTGTAACATTCAAATTCTTAAGAACTGATTTTGCCAATTGCACATCATTGCATTCAGCTTTAACCCACACCTGCCTAGTCACACGGAAACCCGTGGGATCGCGAAAAGCAACCACCGGATGGACGTGACCAATAATAAGGTTGCGGCACCCCAGAAGCTCTGGAGCTGGCCATGTGTGTCCGTGGAAAAGTCCAAACTTCTTCCAGAGAACAACTCCTGTAGAAGGCAGAATCTTCACTGTTTCAGATAAAAGAGGCTTGAGGTTTCCATCGTGATTTCCCGGAACCACCCAAATGTCGTCGACCATTTTGCCGACAGCCTCAAAAAAATCTGGGATGTCGTGCCACTCTCCCCACTCGGCGGTTGCAACCGTGTGCTTAACGTCGCCGAGAAACAACAGCCTCACCGGCTTGTAAGACTTGATTAATTGAACCATTACGCTAAGCATCTTCTGCGTCTGAGACGGAACATGTATGCCCTTCTCAGCTAAAGCAGCTTCCCAGCCTATGTGCAGATCTGCAACTACTAAAACTCGTTCAGCCTTCCTCTGTAAAAGCAACGCTGGAAACGGTCTTAAAGGCATCAAAGCGATGAGGCTCCTAATTAGATAGGGGCGTCCCTACTCATATTTTGATCAGGTGAGTTGGCGGATGCTTTCTGAGATGTCGCTGATTCGGTTCAGGTTGCTAATTACGACGTTAAGTCGGTAGGAGCTTCTCATGGTTCGCGCTAGTTCGGTTAGGAGGTATCCGGGGCGGAGGAAGAACTGATTAAAGTACGTGTGAATCATCTGCTTGATCTCTTCATATGGCACTATACTTGCGCCTATTTCAGAGGGAAAAACCCCGGTCTCCCAATATTTATCTTCGTCTAGGGTGCCCTTCGCTCTAAGTTCCTCCCAAATGTCGTTTCCAGGAAACGCGCCTAAAATGTTGAATTGCGGGATATCCACGCCCAACTTTTTCGGAAACTTCAAGGTGTTTGCGATTTCCTGCCTTGTTTCAATGGGGGCTCCCACGATAAAGGAGCCGACTAGGATTTCTATGCCTGCTTTTCTGGCGGTTTTAGCTGCTTTCTCGGCCTGTTCAGGTGTTGTCTGTTTCCTATAGTAATCTAGGATCCTCTGGTTGGCGCTTTCAATCCCGAAGTACATCACCCTGCAGCCTGCCTTCGCGATGGCCCGCAGCATCTCGTAGGAGCAGTGGTCCACCCGCCCCTCGCAGATCCATTGTATGTCCATTTTCTCCTTCGTTATCCCTCGGCAAAGCTTGATCACCCTTTTCGGGTTCATGGTGAAACTGTCGTCCACGAAGAGGAACTGCTTGTAGCCTTCGCTTACTAAGAACTCCAGCTCCTTCAGTGTGTTTTCCGCTGATCTGGGTCTCCACCGGTTGCGGGCGAACTTCGTGCATCCGCAGAATCGGCATCGGTAGATGCATCCGCGAGAGGAGAGGATGCTGGTGAATTTTTTGGGTGCCACGTTGGCGCCTACAATGGCTGAGTGATATTCTACGTCTAGTAAATCACGGTCTGGGAAGGGAACGGAGTCCACGTCTTTGATGAGGGGTCTGTCAGGCGTTGCCACTATGCGGTTTCTGTTTCTGAAGGTTATGCCTAAAACGGTTTTCAGAGGGTTTCCTTTCTCTAGGCATTTTGCCAGTTCTAGGCTTGTTTCTTCTCCTTCACCTCGGACGATGATGTCTGCGAAGGGATAATTAGCGAGGATTCTTTCAGCGTTGAAGGTCGCGTGGAAGTTGCCGAAGACTGTGGTAATGTTGGGGTTTTCCTTCTTCGCTTCTTTTGCGATTAGGGCTGCGGTTCGGCTTGAGCTTACGAGCGTGGAGAAGCCGAGGATGTCTGGGTCCTCTTTTTTCACCCAGTCAACCGTGTCCTTCAGTGAGTAGCGTTCGGCTGCCTGATCTAAAACGGAGACTTCGATTCCGTGGTTTTGTAAAACTGAAGCCATGTATAGAATGCCTAGAGGCGGCCAAGAGCCTATGGCCTTCTTTTTCTCTGATATGAGGAGGTCGATGTTTGGGCCAGGGCTTATGAATGAGAATTTCATTTCCGCCGAACCTTTCGGTTTGATAGTTTTTATGGTTGTTTAAATATGTGTTTCCTAGTTTTCGGTTGTCAGTCGGTTGTTAAGTGAGAACCGATTAACATATATTGTAGTGTTTACATCTAGTTTTGGTTTCAAATGGGGAGTACCCCTTTGCAGTACGATGTGATAATCGTAGGCGCGGGTCCCGCTGGCATTTTTTCAGCCCTTGAACTAACCAAGGACACGCAGGGTCTTAAGATTTTGATGCTGGACAAGGGTCCAGACGTGGATAAGCGGAAGTGTCCCGCCAGCCGCGGTTTAGGGTGCATAAACTGTGATCCGTGTTTCCTTCTAAGCGGTTGGGGCGGCGCTGGCGCCTTCAGCGACGGGAAATTAACCTTGTCAACTGAGGTAGGCGGGTGGCTTAAACAATACGTTGGCGAAAAGAAGCTCGCTGAACTTATGGATTACGTGGACAAGATTTACATCGAATTCGGGGCTCCGAATCGGCTTTACGGGACAGACCTCGACAAGATCGCGGGAGTTGAGCGCAGGGCTTCTCTTGCGGGGTTGAGGCTGATTCCGCAGAGGATTCGGCATTTGGGGACTGAAACGTGTGCTGAGGTTTTGCGGAAGATGCGTAGTGTTCTTAACGGTAAGGTTGAGGTGAAAACCCGCACCGAGGTTAAACACCTCATCGTTAATAACGGTGAGGCGAAGGGCGTAGAAACCACGAAGGGTGAGAAGTTCTTCGGGAAATACGTTGTTGTGGCTCCTGGTCGTAGTGGCGCTGAGTGGTTGAAGGCTGAGGCTCAAGTGCAGGGTTTAAGGACGTTGAATAATCCGGTTGACGTGGGTTTGCGGGTTGAGGTTTTGGCTTCTGTTATGGAAGAGCTTGAGAACGTGTTGTATGAGCCCAAGTTTATTTATTACTCGAAGGCTTTTGACGATCAGGTTCGGACTTTTTGTGTGGCGCCTCGAGGCGAGGTGATCACTGAGGTTTATAATGGGGTTATTACGGTTAATGGTCAGAGCTACGCTGAGAGGAAAACGGAGAACACTAACTTCGCTGTTTTGGTCACTACTTCGTTTACTGAACCGTTCAAGGAACCTATCGCCTACGGCAAGTACTTGGCGCGCTTAGGTAACCTGCTGAGCGGCGGGGTTCTTCTTCAGCGGCTCGGCGATTTGAGGGCTGGACGGAGGTCAACGGAGGAAAGGATTGAACGGAGCTTGGTGACGCCTACTTTGAAGAATGCTACGCCCGGCGACTTAAGCTTCGTTATGCCTTATCGGTATTTAACGGACATCCGCGAGATGCTGGAGGCTATAGATAAGATTGCGCCCGGAGTTTATTCGAATGACACGCTTTTGTACGGTGTGGAAGTTAAATTCTACTCGTCGAGGCTGGAGTTAACTCGGTCTTTGGAGACACAGTTTAAGAATCTGTTCACTATAGGCGACGGAGCGGGCGTAACTCGAGGACTCATTCAAGCTTCAGTTTCAGGCGTTATTGTAGCCCGGGAGATTAAGAAGCGCGAAAAGAAGGCGAGTTAGCCTAATTTGATTAGTTTGTAATTGTCGGTTCCCAGTCCGAGTTTTTTGGCGGCTTCTATTTGCCATCTCCAGTCGGTCGGTTCTTTCTGTTTTTGCCAGAACTGCATTTTCGGCGTGATTAAATTCAGCGTGTCTTCGCCGGGTTTGATTTCTTGGGCTATGGAGCCCTTTATTGTCGGCGCCGCGTTGACGAGGTCGATGGATGCTTTGTCTATGGCTACGGGGTCTTTGGCGGCGAGGAAGCCTATGTCTGGGACCATTGGGAGGTCTCCGAATTCGAAGCAGTCGCAGTGGGCTGTTACGTCGGTTAGGAAGTTGAAGTAGCCGATTTTGTTTTTGCCTATGTGCCCAATTACGGCGGCTGCCACGTCCACAAGCCTTTCGCTGAGGTTTCTGTTGCTAGTGTAATCTAACACTAAGGCTTTTTTATCGCAAACTGCCATGCACGCCTGATCTCCCACCCAACATTTTTCAGCGTCAATTCGGGGCTTTCCGTTAACCAGCTTTATGGCGCCGAAGGGACAAACCAAAACGCATTCTCCACACCCGTCGCATTTCTCGGCGATAACGCGTGGGGGCGTGTCCCAGTGACATTTGGCTTTGCTGTGTTTTGTGCCGCATCCCATTCCGAGGTTCTTTAGGGCGCCTCCGAAGCCAGCTTGGGGGTGTCCCTTAAAGTGAGAAATGCAGATGAGAACGTCTGTGTCTGCTATGTCGTGGGCTACGTTGACTCTTTTGAAGTGGCGTCCGTTTACTTCTAGCCATGTTCCATGCAAGCCTTTCACGTCGTCGGCGATGATTATTGGGGCGCCCACCGTCTCGGAGGTGAAGCCGTTTTCCGCGGCGATCTGCAAATGCGTTATGGAGTCCATTCTGAGGTTTCCCCGCCAGTAGCCGCAGCCGTTAGTGTCCGTGACGAAGGGGCGTCCGCCCGCCTCCTTAACCTTGTTCACTATTACGCGTACAAGTTGGGGTCTTAACCCGCGCAGGTTGTTTCTTTCGCCGAAATGCACCTTCAAGGCAACAATGTCGCCTCTATCTATAACGTCAGCCACGTTAGCGGCGTCAAACAACAGCTCAACCTTCTTAGTAACCGCCTCCCCGCTTTTCCGAGCCCTAACATCCGCAAAAAACACCCGGGACTTCAACGCCAAACCCTCACAACCAAATAAGAAAATAGGCGCACGCTAAAATACCTTTACCGAAAACCACAGAGCATATTTGAAGCCTATATAAGAGCCAAATAAAACTATAGGGTCGTTTTCCTCTAAGAGTAGTTGTGGTGGGGCTGGGAAGATTTGAACTCCCGTCCCGAACGCCCGAAGCTCGGAGCCTAGACCAAGCTAGCCGACAGCCCCTGTTGATTAGTTTACACACCCTAATACGGCTGAAATTATTAACACAATGTCTTCTATAAAGCATTTGAGTCTTTCAACGGTGAGAGCCTTAAGCTACAGACTAATTTTAAAAGCTCAACTGTTCTCATTACGTATTGATAATAATGCTAATGGGAGAAAAAATAAAAAAGGGATTAACTTACATCGGGGCTGTTATTGGTTGGGGTGGTCTTGTTTCATTAATTTCAGGACTTTATGAACGAGATTTACCTCATGGATTAGGTGTAACATCTCTCACAGGTTATGGCTTTCCTTTGAGCTGGTTAAAAAAATCAACTGGAGCCATTATTGGACCAAGCAAACCCACCATATATGGTTTCTATCCAGAAATTTTGGTCATAGATGTTGCATTTTGGTCTTTGATAATAGGGGTTCCAATTCTACTTTATGAATTGTATAAATGGTATAAGTCAAGAAAATAACCGCTCTCTAGTCAGCATACTCTAATTTTTTAAACTAAAACAGCATAACACACCCTATAACCCCTTAGGAGACTCTGAACCATGCCTAAACTGCGAAGACGCCCAAGCGTAAAAATCCTTAAAGCTGTTTCAGCCAGCATCAGAATGCAAATCCTAAACCTCCTCTACGAAAAAGGACCCCAAAGCTACACCGAAATCATGAACACCCTCCGCCTAAGCCCAACCCGAGACGCCGGAAAATTCGCCTACCATCTGAAAGCCCTGCTCAAAGTCGACCTCGTAGAACCCGATGTGAAAACCAAGAAATACGGCTTAACAGACCTCGGCACCATGCTCATAGAAACCGCCGACCAAATCGAAGAAGCCATATCAAAAAGAAGAAAAATCCTTGTGCGAACCTCCCGCCTAGCCGTGGAAGAATTCGACAAAAACAAAATCGCCGAATCCCTAGTCAAAGAAGCCAATGTCCCCGTTGACCTCGCACAGAAAATCGCCAGAGAAACCGAAAAACGCATACAAGAATTCAAGACGAAATACCTAACCGCCCCGCTAATCCGCGAGCTGGTCAACGCCGTTCTCATAGAGAAAGGCTTAGAGGAATACCGCCACAAACTAACCCGCCTAGGACTGCCCCTCTACGATGTTACCCAACTCATAAAACAAACAGGCAAAACCCAACAAAACGTCGAAGCAATCCACAAAGCAGCAGCCAACGCCGTCATAGAAGAATACACGCTCTTAACCGTGCTCCCAAGGGACATAGCCGACGACCACCTCTCCGGTACGCTTCACATCACCAACCTAGGCTCATGGATCCTAAAACCCGAAAACTTCAACCACGACCTCCGATTCTTCCTAAAAAACGGAATAAACCTCGGACGAACAGCCACAACAAACCTAACGTGTCCCCCACCGAAAACCCTCGAAGCAGCACTACTAGCCGCAGCCAACATCACAAAGATCGCCGCAACAGAAACCTCAGGAGAACAAACCCTAAACTACCTAAACATATTCCTCGCACCCTTCGCTCAGGGGCTCACAAAAAACGAAATAAAAGAAAGTTTACACTTTTTCATCCAAACCCTAAACCTCTCCCAAACAGAAACCTCCCTAGGAATAGAACTCCTCATTCCGCAGTTCCTAGAAAAACAGGAAGCTATAGGACCCGAAGGAAAAACAGCTGGAACCTACGCAGACCACGCCGAAGAAACCCGCCTCATCGCAACCCTCCTCCTCGAAGTCCTAGCTGAAGGCCACGCAGGCAAACCAGTTTTCAACCCAAGCATAATAGTAAAAATACGCCCAGAAACACTGAAGAGACAAGAATGCGAACCGCTGCTGGTTCGGTGCCACGAACTTGCCGCTGAAACTGGGGCACCCTATTTCGCCAACCTCCGCTCCGCCCCTCAAGCAGCCACCGTGTACAACGCAAACGGATGCAGATTTCCCTCAGACTGGACTGAAGACTGGGAGCTGGACACCCTCAGAACAGGAAACGTCGGCAACATAGTCTTAAACCTCCCGAGAATCATGTACGACACGGAAAGAGACCAAACTGAACTTCGGAGACTTCTAAACGAAAGGCTGGAAAAAGCCCTACGCGCCTTGGAGATAAAATACCGAACAATCAAACAACGGGCAACAGAAGGCTTGCTTCCGTTTCTCTTCCAGAAAGCCGACGGCGACCGCTACTTCAGAATCGAAAATAGCCCCCGCGTCGTAAACCTCGTCGGCTTAAACGAGGCAACAAAATCCTTCACGGGGCAATACGTAAACGAAAGCGAAAAAGCCCTGAGCTTCGCCGAGGCCCTCGTAAACCAAATTTCCCGCTATATCCAGAGGCACACAAAGAAACCAGAAACCCGCATATACCCGTCTATGCTGCCTAACGCCGAAGCAGCAAAAAGACTAGCCGAACTCGATGTGGAAAAATACGGCTGGTCGAAAGTCCACGCCCAAGGCACCAGAGAACACCCCTCCTACACAGACACGGTCACTGTACCACTAGAAACCCCTATCACTTGGAAGGAACGCCTAAACATCGAAGGAATACTCCACAAATTAGCTCTAGGAGGTCACCTGGCCATCATACAACTAGCCGATTCCGCGGGGGATTCTGAAACGCTGTTGGCTGCTACGAAACACGGTATGTCCGCGTCTGACGTAGGGTTGTATGCATACAGTCGGAGCCTCGCCTACTGTGACAGTTGCCAAAGGTGTTTCCGCGGGGTTCTGCCGAAATGTCCTGTATGCGGTTCCGTTAACACGTTGGTTTGCTTCAGCCGAATGTCCGCGAAGTATCTGCCCGTGTCCCAGTGGGTGCCTGCTAAACGCCTCATTCTAGAGAAACGCCAAGCATACACATCGACTACAGATTAAATTAAGCAAGCCCAGCTAACTAAATGTATTTAATTAAGCGGCTGTCAGCAACGAACTAACCGAAAACCACCCTTCTCCTAGACTAAAAATGCCTAGAGAACAAAGATTTTCAGTAAAGCATAATAATTTAAATTTCTTTCAATAAACGAGGGAATACTGAACCAGTTTTTTGATGTCTATGTTCTTTCCGCGCTTTAATAGGCAACACGATAAGTGTTAATCTCGCCCGTTTTCTCCGTACAAAAATTTATACATTTTGTCTAAAAGCCTTAAGTAATTAAAGACCATATCTCAGTACCCTATTCACACTCAACGAGGTGTTTTACTTGACACTTGAGCAAAGGGTTGATTCCCTTAAATACTTCCCGCACGTTCGCACTTCCAGAATACAGTTTGACGAGTTTAACCCTAAAAGAATCCAAGCATCCCTAGTGAGAGAAGCTGGGCTCTCCGAAGAAATGGCTGAAAAAATCTCGATGGAAGTCACAGATCGAATTCACAAACTTAACTTGAAGTTTCTCTCCGCGCCCCTAATACGCGAACTAGTATGCGTCGCCCTGCTGGAGCACAATCTCGAATATGCGCGGGCGCAGTACACTCGACTCGGGCTTCCGCTTTATGATGTGGACAAACTCATCCGCGCGGGGGACAAGGAGAACGCTAATCTTCAGCATAATCCAGAGACTATTCATAAACTTGCGGCTGACGCCGTTTTCGACCAGTACGCTTTGCTTGACTGTCTTCCGGGGCATCTGGCGGACGCTCACATGGCGGGGCTAATCCACGTTCACGATCTGGAATACTTTGCAACCCGTCCCTTCTGTCAAGAACATGACATTCGATTCTTTTTGAAAAAAGGTCTAATTGTCGACGGGAAAGGCACCCACACGGCGGTAGCTGGACCAGCGAAACACGGGGCGGTTGCGATCCTTCACGCAGCAAAGGCTTTAGCTGCGGCTCAAACCAACTGGGCGGGGGGGCAAGGCTACGACTTCTTTAACGTTTGGTTGGCTCCCTTCGTTAAGGGCTTGTCTTATAAGGAGATGCGTCAACTTGCGCAGATGTTCATTTACGAATTAAGTCAGATGTATGTCGCTCGGGGCGGTCAAACAGTTTTCTCCTCAATTGCGTTAGAATGCGGGGTGCCTAAGGCTGTCTGGGACATTCCAGCGGTTCTGCCCGGAGGCAAAGTCAGCGAAAGCGTTACATACGGCGACTTCTACGAGGAGGCAAATCAATTCTTTAACGCCATCATCGACGTGTACCATCAAGGCGATTATACCGGTAAAATGTTCAACTTCCCGAAGTGCGAGGTTAAACTGCGCAACGAATATTTGGATGAGTTCGAGGATGAATACCTTAAAGTCGCAGCGTTAACTGCAAAGTTTGGGACGCCTTACTTCCTGAATTTGTGTCCGGATTACATGCCTGACGTAGTGAACAGCCAGTGCTGCAGGCTCATCTTCGCGCCTGAGGGCGACGAACTTGAAGACCTCCGTAACGGTGGTCTCCGAATGGGCAGTTTACAGGTGGTCACTATAAATCTGCCTAGACTGGCGTATGAGGCGATGGGCGACGACGCTAAGCTTTTCGAGCTTCTGGATGAACGGATGGACTTGGCTAAAGAAGTGCTTATGATTAAGCGTGAAGTAATTAAGGAGAGACTGCGTGGAGGCGCTTTGCCTTTCTGTGCTATGGATCATGACGGTGAGCCCTATCTCAATGTTGACAAGCAGTTCTTGAACTTCGGTTTTGTTGGTCTCAATGAGATGTTGAAAGCCCACGTCGGTACGGAACTTCACAATGAATATGCTTGGCGTTTCGGTCTCAAATTTATGAGGCACATGGTTGAACGCTCTAACGAATTCTCCGAAGAAACAGGATTCCGCTTTGGCACTTTGCAAACTCCCGCGGAAAGTTGCGCCTACAGGTTGGCTCTCATCGACCGTAAGCTTTATGGAAATAAAGCAGTGGTTCAAGGCGACTTAGTAAACGGTTCGCCTTACTACACAAACAGTTCCCACGTCCGTCCTTCGGCGGGAATCCCCTTATTGGATCGAATAAACATCGAAGCTAGTTTCCATCCGCTTCTCCGAGGCGGCGTGATTCTCCACGTTTGGTTGGGGGAAAACAACCCGTCTACAGAGGCACTCTGGAGTCTCACCCGTCGTATCGCTACTAAATCTCTCACCGCCTACTTCGCTTACACTAGAGACTTGACTATATGCCAAAAATGTTCGAGTGTCATGCCTGGTTTACTTTCAATGTGCACTAATTGCGGCGCAACTGGCGACTCCTTAGAGCAGTGGTCCCGCATAACCGGATACTACCAGCAGGTTCGAGGGTGGAACGCAGGGAAAATTGAGGAGCTAAAGGATCGCCACCGCTACAGTGTCAACTGAAGCAGCTTGCTCCTACTCCACTGCGCCCGCAATTAGCGCCAATAACCCCATTCTCATAATGATGCCGTTCCAAACTTGCTGGAAATAACGTGCGTGGGAAGTCCCATCAATTTCAGGGGCTATTTCGTCAACTCTTGGAAGCGGGTGCATGATGATCAAGTCTTTCTTTGCGTTTTTTAATGTTTCAAGGTTGATTTTGTAGATGCCCTTAACCTTCGCGTATTCAGCCGGGTCTGGGAACCGTTCCTTTTGAATCCGCGTTACATAAAGCACATCGATTTCAGGCAGAACTTCTTCAATGCCCGTTTTTTCAACTATGTTTATTTTTCCTTTAATTGCATCAAGAACCTCCCTGCGCATGCGGAGGCTTTCAGGCGAGATCAAGTGCAGTTTCACGTCGTAGAGCGACAGTGCGTAAGCAAGGGAATGAACCGTCCGCCCGTAACGTAGGTCACCAATCAAGGCGATGTTAAGTCCGTCAATCCGGCCCTTCTCCTTTACAACGGTGTAGAGGTCCAACAGCGCTTGAGTGGGATGCTCCTCCGCTCCGGAACCAGCGTTAATAATGGGTACATCTGCGAACTCAGCGGCAAGTCGAGCAGCTCCCTCTAGAGGATGACGCAGAACTATGATGTTCGCGTAGTTTTGGATAGTGCGTACAGTGTCGGCGAGGTTCTCTCCTTTCTTTATCGAGGCGATTTCCGCTTCAGCGAACCCTATCACCGATCCACCGAGTTTATGCATAGCCGCCTCGAAGCTGAGTCGGGTTCGTGTGCTGGGTTCAAAGAAGAGGGTGGCGAGGACTTTTCCTTTAAGCATGTCAGAACCGCTTTTAGCGATGGGCTCCATGGCCCCCGCGATTTTCAAGACGTAATCGATGTCTTCGCGTGGAAAATCCTTTATTGAAACTATGTCCCGTCCCTTAAACTCCAACCTGAACACCAAACAAACTTTAACAGGATACAAATAACTCTTTTTATTTACTTGCACTATTAATGTAGGAGGGCTGTTGGAAATGACCAAGAAGACTCTTCGCGTGTCCAAGATAAAGAACGGCACAGTGATCGACCACATCACAGGTGGTCACGCGTTGGACGTTCTGAAAATCTTAGGAATTAACGGTCACGAAGGCTCAGTTCTAACTGTTGCCATAAACGTTCCAAGCAAGAAACTTGATGTGAAAGACATGGTGAAAGTTGAGGGAAGGGAGCTGAAAGCCAGCGAGGTGGACAAAATAGCGCTGTTAGCGCCTCACGCCACAATCAACATTGTGCGCAATTATAAGGTCTCAGATAAGCAGCGAGTGAAGCTTCCCCCGATTATCCGCGGGATAGTTAAGTGCGCGAATCCGGCGTGTGTTTCAAACAGTAAAGAACCGGTGCAACCGAAGTTTTACGTAGAACGGGAAGACCCTCTCCGCTTAAGTTGCCACTACTGCGGCTACATTATGGGAAAAGAAGACGTGCTGAAACAATTCTGAAGACGGTGCCTAGTATCTAAAACGAGACTCAGCGAATCACTGAAGGGCGATGCCCTGAGTGGTAAGCCAGTTACTTCTTTTCTGGCTCCAATACTACAGCGGTGCCAGTTGCAGAGATCAAAATCAGGCTCTGTAAGACATCTGATGTCTCCACGTCGAGTCCCACAATACCGTTTGTGCCCATGTCCCGCGCTTTCTCGACTGCCCTGTTAATGGCTTCCATCCTCGCCTTTTCAATCTCATAAGTGAAAGCCGTTACTTCTCCGCCTAGCATGGACTGAAATCCCGCGACGATTTTTCCTCCTAATCCCCGCGTTCTAGGCGTTAGACCAGTAACCACCCCGAGGACTTTCTTCACGCGGTATCCCGGCGCCGTAGGCGTGGTCACAATTACGAATCCTTTAGGCGGCTTAGGCACAGCAGCACTAACAGCCTCTGCTTGAATAGGCGCACCGCATTTCTGACAGAACTTCGCCCCTTCAGGTATTTCCGCTCCGCACTTTGCGCAGAAAGACACCTCAACATCACCGAAACTTACTAAACAGCCACACAAATAAAAGGAATTCGCTTTAGGAAACAGTTATCCTTGGGCTTGTAGGAGGAGTATCGCTTTCGCGAGGTCGCCTCCAGCTTCTTCCAGTGCTCTTTTCGCTTCCTCCATGCTTTTGCCAGTTTGGTCTGCTACGAGCCTTATGTCTTCTTCAGGGATAGTCACGCCTTTTTCAAGCTTTTTCTCGGTGACCTTTCCGCCAGTTACTTGGAAAATTCTTTGTCCCTGCATTTCGATCAGGGCAACTTCTGGTTTTTCTATGATGATTTCTTTGCTGCTCGTTTGAACGATGACCTGTTGGACGTCGGGAACCTCGTTCATCCCTAAGCCCATGCGCTTCATCATCCGCTTAGCCTCTCTCGGGCTTACCCTCCTCCGCATTTCAGTTCTCTCCCCTCAGCAATATGCTACACTCTCTTAATTTTCTTCCGCCACGCCCCTTCGAATCCGCACCGCCACGCCCCTCTGAAACGCCGTCATCTCCCCTCCGGAAAGCAAAGCCCTTCCAACAGCGACAACCACGTTTTTCTCGTTTACCACCACAACCTCCTCCCGGGGACGTATCTCCTCATCAGCAGCAACCACATGCTTAGCGAAAACACTCTTCCCCTTGGCAATAAAAGGCGCCACATCATCTTGAACCTTAACCCACAGCCGCTTAAACTGAACTGCCTCCCAGAGCCGCTTCGCCCCAGCAACCGTTAACGAAAACAGTCCGTCGCGCGGTCTAAGGGTCGCCAACAACCCGCCGCCTAGCCGTATGTGCCTTATTCTTCCCGTTCGCTTCGAGTAGCTGATCTCCACTTCGTCTGGAAAAAGTTTCGCGCCTACGCCCTTTCCGAACTGATAATCCGCGACGCTTCTGATTTTCTGCAGGGCGGTAACTTTATCCTTCATGTTGTCACCATTGAATTTGAAGAATATTAAAGAACTTGGGCTATAAACGGTTTAGGTGGTGCAGTTCGTGCATTGCGAAGTTTGCGGTCGCCCAATCAGGGGCAAGTCCTACAGGGCAGTAATTGAGGGCGCGAAGATGACGGTTTGCGGAAGTTGCGCCAAGTTAGGCTCAGCCAGCTGGGAGATAGCGCCACCCACTAAACCCGCTAGACGTACCGCCAAGAGAAAACCCATTCTGCCGCCCAGAATTTCTGTTAAAAAACCGCAATCACCGCTTTCTCAAGACTTGGAGCTGGTTCCTGACTTCAACCTGCGCGTGAGGAAGGCAAGAGAACGCTCGAGGTTAAGCCACGAGGATTTGGGAAGAAAAATCAGCGAACGGGTTTCGGTTTTAAAGAAAGTTGAAAGCGGAAAAATGGTTCCAGACAATAAGCTTGCCAACAAGCTTGAACATGCGCTTAGGATAAAGTTGCTTGTTCCTCCCTCAGAGCCGAAGGTTCAACCGTCAACAGTCATAGCCTTACGACATCAAACAACCTTAGGAGACATTGTTAAAATTAAGGGTAAAAAAACGGAGGTCAGCGAAGAACGAGAGCCATCGTAGTTCAGCGTCGCTTACGCCAAGAACCGAATCACCTAGATGAGTTGAGGAACCTTGCTGAAACAGCGGGATACAACATCGTTTATTCATTAGAGCAGATTCGGCACGCGGATCCCAAATATCAAATCGGGGAAGGAAAGGCGGAGGAACTCGCTGATCTAGTGAAGAAATTTAGCGCCGAAAAAATAATTTTCGACAACCCGATCAAGCCTGTTCAAGCCTACAATCTAGCCAAATTAACCAAAATCGAAGTCATCGACCGGTTCCAACTTATCCTCGAAATTTTCGCTCGGAACGCCTCAACCTCAGAAGCGAAACTTGAAATCGAGCTGGCTAGGCTGCAATATGAGTTGCCTCAGGCGAAGGAGAAAGTTAGATTGGCGAGACTGGAGGAACAGCCCGGGTTCATGGGTCTAGGAAGGTACGAGGTTGACCTTTATTATGAGTTGGTTATTCGCCAAGCTGCTACAATACGGGAAAAACTGAGGAGAATAGGCGCAAAAAGGCGGTTACATCGCGCCCGCCGACTTGACCTAGGCTTTTCCCTAGTCTCTTTAGCCGGCTACACCAACGCAGGTAAGAGCACCTTATTTAACGCCCTAGCCAAAGAGTCGGTTCCTGTGGATTCCGGCTTGTTCACAACCTTGTCTACTACCACCCGAGCGGTGGAACTCTCTAAAAGAAAGGTTTTGCTGACGGACACAGTCGGGTTCATTGACCGTCTACCCCTAAAGCTCATAGATGCCTTTCACTCCACCCTTGAAGAAACCATTTTCTCGGACTTAATCCTCCTTGTTGTTGATGTAAGTGATCCTCAGAAAGAAATCGCGAGGAAACTTTCATCCTGCCTAGAAACTATCCAAAAAATAGGCGCAGCGGGCATTCCAATCATCAGCGTCCTCAACAAGACTGACGCGGTTTCAGAAAGCGAAATGCAAAGCAAACTTGAAGCGTTGAAAGAAGCTGCGCCGAATCCGGTTCCCGTGTCTGCACTTCACGGCGATAACCTTCCTTCAGTTAAGGAGGAAATAGTTAACCATTTAGAGAACTATATTAAGGTCGTTCTGTCTATGCCCGTAACCGATGAGTCTATGTCATTTCTCTCATGGCTTTTCAACTGCGCTGATGTACACGATGTGAAATATCGCGGGAAAATAGTAGATGTGGTTTTCTCGGCGATTCCGAAATTCGTAGATAAGGTTAAAGGGCGTGCGGAACAGCTTGGCGGCGTTCTTAAAACATAAGGCGGGAACTGCAAATGCCGAAAATCACAGTGTTGAGGTGGGGACACAGGCATAGAGACGAAAGGCTAACCGCACATGTTGCTTTAACCGCTCGAGCTTTAGGGGCTTCAGGCTTCATTTTGGCAGATATTAAGGATGAGCAGATTAAGGCGACTGTTGAGAAGGTGGTGGATTATTGGGGTGGCTCTTTCTTCTTCGAGATGGGAACTCCTTGGAAACAAGTTGTTAAGAACTGGAAGGCAAGAGGAGGAGTCGTAGTCCACCTAACTGTCTATGGAGAAAACATTCAAGCAAGCGATGTTCTGCAGCGGATCAAAGCAACGGGAAAGGACGTTTTAGTCATTGTTGGCAGTCAAAAGGTTCCCTCCGCTTTCTTCTCCAAAGAGGTTTCTGACTTTAACGTTGCAGTGGGTAATCAGCCCCATTCAGAATGCTCAAGCTTAGCGGTTTTCCTAGACCGTTTTTTCGAAGGACAGGAACTATCAAAGAGGTTTGAAGGCGGCAAGATGAAAATTGTCCCTCAAGCACGGGGCAAGAAAGTGATAAAACGCTAATCTCCCACCTTTCAGAGTGAAGAGATTTAAGCTTTGAAGTCCATATATTATTATAGCGAATGAGGTGACGATGGGTCTAATGTTGTCCTTTGTGGATGACGAGACATTGATGAAGGTTGCCAGCTTACTCGGCGAAGAAACCGTTAAGGTCATCGAGGTCCTCAAGGAAGTTGACGAAATCACGGATGAGGAAATCGCGGCTAAAACCGAAATACGCCTCAACATTGTTCGCAAAACCCTCTACAACCTTTATGACCACTCCATTGTAGCCTTAAGGCGGTCTAGAGACAAGGAAACCGGCTGGTTCATTTTCCATTGGAGGCTTCAACCAGATCAGGTGGAAGGCTTCATTCTGAATCATAAGAGGCGGGTTCTTGAAAAGCTGGAAACTAGGCTTGAATTTGAAAAGAACCACGACTTTTACCACTGCGGCACGCCCGAATGTAAAAAGATCACATTCGAAGAAGCAATGGAGCAGGTTTTTAGGTGTCCAACCTGCAACAAACCTCTGATGCACTATGATAAGAGCAAAATCGTTAAGGCCCTGAGCGAGAAGGTTGTGCAGTTAAGGAAGGAATTAAGTGAGTGAGCGACTGCCCTCTCAGAGAACAGCCTTAAAACTTCTCGTTGAAAGCGGTTGCTCCCCCCAAGTTATAAAACACTGCAAGACTGTTATGCGTCTCGCTGTACAAATCGCTGAAAACTGCAAAAAGAAAGGATTAAACGTTGATGTCCAACTTGTGCGAATAGGCGCTCTTCTCCACGACATCGGACGGTCGAAAACCCACAGCGTCGACCACGTGATCGCAGGCGTCCAAATTGCCGAGGAATTAGGTTTATCCAACTCCATAGTATCCATCATTGAGCGTCACGCTGGCGGCGGAATAAGCAGGGATGAAGCTAAAAAGTTGGGTTGGCCTGTAAAAGACTACCTTCCTCGGACGCTCGAGGAAAAAATTGTGACGTATGCCGATAAATTAATTGAGCGGTCAGAAATAGTGGGTGTTGAACGGACAATCAGTAAGCTCTCAAAGGACCTAGGGGAAGACCATCCAGCGATAAGGAGGATAAAGCAACTTCACAAAGAGTTTTCACCTCTAGTCGGAGACCTCGCCACTCGTAAATAACAGGTTCTTGAGAAAAATATCGGGTTGAAGATTTATTCTTGGATGTACTTTTCGTTTGCGAATATTTGTATGCCCTTTTTTGTTATTCTGTAGGGATGTCGCTGAGTATCATGCTCTACTCCTCGCATCTTTTCAACATTCATTATTCTGGTTAAGCCGTTTTCCGGGTGGTCTATGGTTTGGAAGATAATTGTTCCCTGCGTTAGGAATTCTTCGGGTTGGTATTCGCGTTGAAGGTTGGAGGTACGTAGATCTAAGATTAAGATGCTGGTGCAATCTGTTTCTGAGCGCAGTATGCGGATTAAGTCCATAACCGCCATTCTTCTATCAACATTTTCATCGTAATGAAACAGAAGAGTGCTCATCGGATCTATAACAATGCGTTCCGCTCCGACTTGGCTGACCGCACCCTTTATTGCTTCACTCAGCGATGAAATTGAAAAATCTCTTTTCCAATCTCCCCATCCGACACCGGTTCTGTTGCCTATCTTTACAATGCTGGAGACCTGCTCGAAGGGAGAAGCATTCAAGAAAACAAGTTTGTTTGTTTTTTCTAGCGCTTCAAGGTCCCAGCCGAATGGGCGCATGTGGTTTTTTATTGCGTTTGGCGGTTCGTCTAAAGAGACGTATACGCCGGGTTCGTTGTATTTTTTGGCTCCGTTATACAGGAACTGGATGGCGAAGGTGGTTTTTCCTGCTCCTGGGCCTCCGAACACTGAGAGGGTGTGACCTCTAACTATGCCGCCTCCTAAGATTTCGTCCAATCCGTTTATACCTGTTGCAACGGAGTCCCTTTCGTTGGTCAAAGGTGTCCCCAAACATTAAAGTTAAACAGTTAAACAATATAAACCTTTTGCCTCTGAAAACAACCGAAACCTTCTATCAACCAAAAAATCATATCACCTCCTCAGCATTAAACATCTTTCAAACCTTAGTTTCCATGGGAAACTCTTAGAAAAGACCTACTGATGGCGAATCCAGACCCTATAGTTTTATTTGCGGTCAAATAAGCTTCAAATATGCGCCTCGCCAATTGTTTTTTCAGGTGATTTAGGGTGATTGAGAATCTCGCCCCTGAGGTCATCGAAGCCATGTTGAATGCGTTGCCCGTTGAGATTTCCTTCTTAGACAAGGAGGACACGGTTCAGTATTTCAATAAGGATGGAAATCGCATTTTCCCTAGACCCCGCGCAGTGATCGGTCGAAACGTTCGGAACTGCCACCCGCAAAAAAGCCTGCATAAAGTCAATCAAATCCTCAAGGAGTTTAAAGCTGGAACGCGAGACTCAGCGAACTTCTGGATTGATCTGAAGGGACGCAAAATTTACATTCGGTATTTTCCTGTTCGAAGCCCAGTTGGGAAGTATCTGGGGTGTCTAGAGGTCACTCAGGACATAACGGATATTAAAAAGATAGAGGGTGAGAAACGGCTCCTCTGAGGAAAGTCCGCGCGCTCCGTTAAGTATTTATAACACCGTTATAATAGAATAGATGAGCGTGCCAAAAAGTGAGCTCCCCCCATCTAGCTGAAGACCTAGATCAATGCAAAAACTTCGGCGACGTATTCCAACTGGTCAAAAGGGCAGTCAAAGAAACTCTTGGGCGGACAAGAGCGGGGCTGATGCTTTACATAGGGGACTTGCCCACGCGGATAGGTGCCTTCCACCCAGTCGGATCCAACGGCATAGTCATAAACCGCAGAATCCTAAACCAGATGACAAAGGGCGCAAAATCAAAAACTGAAGTAAACTCCTTCCTTTTCATTATACTTACACATGAATACCTGCATTCCTTGGGTTACCTAGACGAGCGGCAAGTGAGGGAACTCGTACGCGAGATCAGCGAAAAGTTTCTTGGGAAAGAACATCCGGCGACAGAAATGGCTGCCACTGGGCTCATGCAATGGTTCCCCGCTAAAGAAATTCCGTACGATCAAGAAATAGGCGACTTCAGGATAATAAGAGACTTCGAGCGACAAAACCAAACCTACATAAGCTGAAGAAAACGCGCTAAGCCTTCACATGTCCGAGCAAGATCATTAAAAAGCCAAGAACTGCGAAGATTAAGCCGATAATCTTGCTAAGTTTCTCCTCCGATACTCTGTTCGCAATTTTTGCCACGGTTCGCCCACCTAAAACCGCGCCAAATCCAACCGCCAACGCCTTTAAGACATCTACATTACCATTAAAAGCGTAGCCAATAGAGCCTGAGAAAGCTATAGCTGCCATAATCAGAGTCGAAGTTCCGACCGCCAGATGAAGCTGATAGCCCAGAATGAAAACCAAAACTACCATAACCCAAATTCCGCCACCAGCTCCAAATATCCCGCTTAAAATGCCGATTACAAGCCCCGCGGTTAAAGAAATCAAAAACCTCCACTTTTCTTCAATTTCCTGAAAATTAATTCCAGCCCTCTCCAAAAGTTCCCTATATCTTTCAAAGTTGGTGAAAAATCCTTGCTTCCACAGGACCATGCCCCCTATTATCATGGAAATGCCGAAAACGTCTCCTAAGCCTAAGTCCGGTATCCCTGTAACGAGTCTGCTCCCCACCTGCGCTCCGACTACAGCGCCGAGGGCTACCCATACTCCGGGTCTCAAATCCACGTTCTTATGTTGGTAGTAGGTGTAGGCGACAACCACAGAGGCTATTACGTCCACTGCGAGGCTGGTGCCAATCGCCATGTGAACCGATAAGCCGAAAAGCAGCGTGAGAATCGGAACAACCACTATAACTCCGCTGGCGCTCATTACCCCAGTAACCGTTCCGGTGAATAAACCGACAAGAACAAACAAAACCAAGTCAACTAAGCCAGCCAATTTACATGCACTCTGCAACAGCTATTCACGGGGGCTTTCCCATTCACTAACCCAATAGGATTTTTTCTTCCCTTTTCCGCCAAGCACCGTTTCCTTCTTGAAAATCGGAGCCTCCCTCTTATAGCGCTCAACCGCCTCCTCCAGAACAGGAAACACGCTTTGCCTGTGGGCGCCTGCCACGACAACATAAACAAGCTCTTCGCCTACGTCGAACTTGCCTAGAAGATGATGAATCTGAACGTCAACTACGCCCGGTTTCGCCTTAAGGTCACGGCAAATACCCTCAAGAACCTCGTCAGCCTTTTCCTCGTAAGCCTCTAACTCCAATCCTTTAACCATCTCGCCGTTAACCGTCTCACACCGCACCACCCCAACAAAAACACCGATGGCACCCGCCTTACGGAAATCCGCCTTCGCCTTAACCTGCTTTAGAACATCAAAAAGCGACATTTCACCTTTTTCGTGAACACCTGAGCCTTTAATCGCCCTCACGTCGAATCATCTCACGAGACCAAATAGTCTCAACATCCTTTTATGCTGTTTTCTATAATACAACGTAAAACTGTTGGTGAAACAAAATGCTTGTAGGCTTGATGGCGGATACCCATGACCGTTTGCCCCTTCTTGATAAGGCAGTGAAACGTTTAATTGAAGAAAAGGTTGAGTTGGTGCTTCACGCTGGAGACTACGTGGCACCCTTTGTTGCAAGCCACTTTAAACCCCTAAAAGCAGAGTTTATCGGAGTTTTCGGCAACAACGACGGCGATAAAGAACTGCTTAAGAGAAAGTTTACAGAAATCGGCGTCAAACTGCGCGGAAGATTCGCAGAAGTAAAGATCGACGGTCTCAAAATCGCACTTTTGCACGGCGAAGAAGAGGAACTCCTTAACTCTCTTATCGGTGCGGGAGGCTACGATGTGGTGGTTCACGGGCACACGCACGAGGCGAAAACCTACAGAAAAGGGAAAACTCTAGTTGTGAACCCCGGGGAGACCTGCGGCTACCTAACGGAAAAACCAACCATAGCCATTCTGAACAGCAAAACACTGGATGTAAAAATAATTCCTCTAGAATAAACTAGGCTAGCCGAGACTCTGTTACGTATTTCTTCACGGCTTCTAACCCCTTCTCAGCCTTGAGTTGAACGATCTCAAAAGCGTCCCTTGAAGACAACTGTCTAACACCCTCTCCTGTAGCTTGCTTAATCAGGAACGTTGCTGCTCTAAGCACTTTTCCGTTAAGCCGCGAATCAGCAGCGTCTGCGATGTTGACGATTAAAGCCTCCAAAGTTTTAGGCGATGTGGGTCCGAACTCCGCGTGGTGGGCGCAAACTATGTGGATTAAAGACATAGGGAAGCCTCTCCGAATTAGTTCTGAAACTGCAAGCGTCAAATGGTCGAGGCGCTCAGCTAAAGGCGCTGATTCATAGGTTCCGTTCTCCCTCTCAGCGTAAGTTAAGGGTTTAAAAATGTCATGTAAAACAACCCCGCATAAAACCAAGTCCCTGTTAACCCTTCCGCTGTAAACTTTCTCAACAACATCGCACAAAGTCAGCGCAACTTCAGCCGTAGCGACGACGTGCTCAAGCCAACCTCCAGGATAACAATGATGTTTAGAAATGCTCGCCGGCGAACGCTCCAACGGCAGACCAGTAAAAACCTTCCCGTCGATTTCAATTGAGGGCTTCTCAACCAACTGGGTAACTTTCTCTCGAAGCGGTTTATTTTTAATTTTGTTAATAATATTTCTGAGTCTAGGATCCAACCTTCATCTCTCCTTCACTATTTTGTGTCTATGCCCCTCCCCGTATCGGTACTCCCTCCGCTTATTCTTCTCAAGCTTCCAAGCAAACATCTGATCCATGTCAACGGAGGGGCAGGCGAGGCGGCTGGCGTCCAAAACATAAAAGACAACGTCAACCAGTTCCTCCGCTATCACCCTCTCGCTTTTTCCCTTCTTCCAAGCGTCGCTGGCTTCACCTAACTCTATGAACGCAAACAGCAACTTTTTGGGCAAATCCTCCAGCCTATTGTAAAATCCCTTCTCCACTACTAGGTGTTCGATTTCTTTCTTCATCTCTTCGAGGTGCAAACTAATCTCTCCTAGGCTTCTCTAATATGTTAACTACATAAGATAATATTTTATCCTCTTGTTGTGTGGTGCGGCCGCCGGGATTTGAACCCGGGTCGTCGACGTGGAAGGCCGATGTCCTATCCAGGCTAGACTACGGCCGCTTAACTGCGGTACTAAACTCAACACAATTGTGTGTAAATATTTGTTGTGGTTTCTGGCTTTAATCTTCAGGAGAATGTTTGATGAACTCTACACACTGTACGAATTTGACAATCATGTTTTGGCATGCGCAATTGTTTTAAGCGTCAGTCAATGTCAGTTTTGAGTGGAGAGGGGTACTGAAACCATGGATTTTAATGGCGTTGAAATAATTTCAGTCACCAAACGTTTCGAAGACACTGTAGCTGTGGACAACGTTTCTATGAACGTTGCGAAAGGAGAAATTTTTGGCTTGTTGGGGCCGAATGGCGCTGGAAAGTCTACGCTTACAAAGATGATTTCTGGAATGATAAATCCTACTTCAGGCACAATTAAAGTTGGAGGATACAACATTCAAGACGATTCCATGAAAGTGAAAGAATTACTCGGCGTTGTTCCCCAAGACGTTGTTCTATACGATTATATGAATGCTCGCGAAAACCTCGCCTTTTTCGGTAAACTTTACGGATTGTCAGGGAGCAAACTTAGGAACAGAATTGAGGAGCTCTTGAAGTTCACTCAGCTGGACGAAAAAGCTGTCAAGCGCCACATTTCCACTTACTCCGGTGGCATGAAACGCCGCGTCAACATAGCTGCCGCCCTTCTACATGAGCCTCAAATTATCCTGTTGGATGAACCTACCGCTGGGCTTGACCCTCAAAACAGGCTGGCTCTCTGGGAAATTATTCGGACGTTGCATAAGGAAGGGAAAACCATAGTGCTGACAACCCACATGATGGATGAGGCAGAAGAACTGTGCGATCGAGTGGCAATTATGGACCGAGGCAAGATCATTGCGCTAGGCACCCCTCGTCAGCTAATTAAGAAAGTCAAAATGGAAAACACGATAACCGTGGTTCCAGACAAAATATCTCCGAAACTGACGGAGGCGGTGCAGAAGGTTTCGGGGGTCAAAAACTCTTACCGAGCCTACGATGAAACTGAAAAAATCGAAACCCTAAAAGTAATCACAGACAGAGCGGAGGACATCCTTCCAGACGTAGTGTCAGCCACTCTCTCAGTGGGAACAAAAATTCTATCCATTGAACTTTCCCGCGCTACGCTTGAAGACGTGTTCATTCTACTTACGGGACGAAGCCTGAGAGAAGAGGAGGAGCAAACATGAAGCTTAAGAGAACGATAAATCAGGTATTCGCAGTTGCGAAAACGGACTTTCTCGGAATTATACGAAATAAAACCGCTATCTTCTTCACACTACTCTTCCCACTGTTTTTCATTGTCATAATCGGCTTCACGTTCGGCACTCAAGGCGCAACAGAAACAAGCCGCATCAGCATCGGGGCAGTTAACCGCGACGGAGAAACGATCTATGTAAATGATACAATCTCTCAAAACAGCACCATTGGAGACGGTTTTGTTCAAGCGCTAACAGAAGCAAACTTCACAGTTTACGAATACAGTGAGTACGGCGACAAGGACACCAACGGCACCGCCGCATATGACATTAGCCGCGGACAGATCAAAATCGCCATGGTTATACCCGCCAACTTTACGGAAACCCTCTCCTTCCAATATTCAACCCCAACAAAGGCTAATCTGGACCTTTACACTGACCCAAGCGACCCCACAGGCTCCATCATCGCTCAGCAAAGCATCCTCGGCTTCATTTCAGGATTCGTAAGTTATTACCAAGAAATCGCGATTAATCAAACTCCACCAGATTTTCAGGGCTACGTTGAGGTTCTCGCTGACCCGGTTACGGTTTCAACCAGCGAAGCAGATGTTTCCGGACGTCAGCTAAAGTGGATTGACTACTTGGTTCCCGGCACACTGGGCCTCGTCCTCCTTTGGAGCGGGTTAAACCACGCTTCTTTGACTATCGCCATTGAGCGCACAAGAGGAACCTTTCAGCGAATGGTTATCGCGCCGGTTTCTCCCATAACGGTTCTAGCGGGGAAACTCATCTCCAGCTTAGCCATCGTCTACTTATCCGCAGCCATCATGCTCGCTAGCGGCGTGCTTCTTTTCCAAGTTAACCTCTACTGGAACATTCCCGTAATTGTCTTGGCGCTATTCTTAGGCGCCCTTTCCGCAATAGGAATCGGACTAATAATCTCGTCCCTCGCAAAAAACGAAGAGGCTGCCAACTCCATCGCAGTTATAATCAGCGTCCCCCTCCAATTCTTCATCGGAGCCTTCTTCCCCCTCTCCATAATGCCCGCACCAGCCCAAATGTTCGGCGAGGCTCTTCCGTTCACAAAACTGGTCAATGCCATGCAGAATATTATGACCAAAAATCTTCCCTTTGGAGCGGTGGTGCCAGAAATGCTCTACATGACAGTCGCCGGTCTGATCCTGTTTGCTTTAGGGGTAATAGCCTATCGGTTATCTATAAAAAGGCTTTAAGTTTCAACTTGGCTCCAAATAAACAATCGAGTAAAATGTGAGCTATCTGTTGGAGTTTTCATCCTTAAATCTTAAGTATTGTTTCTGCTATCTACAGTCACAGAGTTGAAAGGCGATGTTCAAGTCAAGTCACGTCACGGTTTGGTTGGCTAGGAAAAGGGAGAAAGAACTCCTGAATCTCTGCAAGGCGCATGCGGATAAAGTTGTTGAGACGGTTATCCATCTGAGACAGGTCGTCCACTCTTTTTGTGACGATGATTCAGAGGGCATGCAGAAAGGGTTTAAATTAGTGTTTGATAAGGAGCGTGAGGCTGACGAGGTTAAGCGGAAGATCCTTGACGAGCTTTCTAGAGGGCTGTTTCATCCAATCGACCGCGAGGAAGTTGTGAGATTTGTTTTAACCGCCGATGATGTGGCGGCCAACGCCAAGGCTGCTGCTAGAAAAATCCGTTCTTCTTCACTTGAAGTAGTCACAGACGAGATAAAGGAGGGACTGAAGGGGCTTTCTGAAATGCTGATCAGCATAGTTGAGAAGATGAGAGACGCATTTAATAAGCTCATTAAAGACCCGAAGGGTGCAATTAAAACTGCTGATGAAGTGGAGAGAATCGAGGAAGAAATAGACGACTACCGCGTTGAACTAATAGAGAAGATATTGAAATTCGGCGACAAAGCCAAAAGCTTAAGCGCTTGGCTTATGCTGAAAGAGGCTGTTGAGAGCATGGAGAACGTCGCCGACCGTTCGGAAGATGTGGCTGACGTCATCAGAAGCATAGCCATACTTGGATAAGCATAGACAACAAGGTGTTGGGCGATGACGTTATAGAATGATTCGCGAGGAAGTAACGACCGATGGACTCCACTTTTGTTCTGTTGGCGTGTGGGTTAGGGCTATCCTTTTTCATGGCTTGGAACCTTGGGGCTAACGACGCTGCGACACCGACCGACTGCGCAGTTGGTTCAGGCGTCATTTCAATTAAGAAAGCCGTGATTCTGTTCGCCCTTTTCTCAACTGTTGGGGCCCTCACTCAAGGCTTCATGACCATAAAGACCATAGGGACCGGCATAGTGCCCTCTATTGATGTTGTTGGCGCTTTGACTATAACGCTTGCTGCTGGTTTGTGGGTTACGTTTTGCACGTGGAGGGGATTGGAGATTTCGAACACTTACTCGGTTGTTGGTAGCGTCATCGGTTACGGCGTAGTGGTTTACGGCACGGTTGAATCCAGCATATTCACGAAACTGCTCATCTCCTGGGTTTCGTCGCCCCTCTTAGCGTTGGCTTTATCTTTTCTTACCTATCGTTTGCTTCTGAGGGTTTTTCGGAACTCTTTAGATAACCCACGGTTCATTAAGACCGTCTCATTCTTTTTGATTGTTGCCCTCTGTTTTTCCGCCTACACTTTTGGGGCTAACGATGTGGGAAATGCTTCTGGTGTCTACTTGACTGTGGCTCAGCAAGTTGGGAACATACCTGGGTTCACGGCGATGTTTGTTTTAGCTGCTTTTGGGTCCGTGGGCATAGCGTTGGGAGGCTTAACTTGGGGGCGCAGGGTTATCGAAACCGTTGCTTACAAGATTATTCGGTTGGATGTGCTGTCGGGGTTTGCAGCTGAGTTGGCGAATGGAGTTGTGGTTTATTTGTTTGTAACTTTACCCTACCTGTTTTTCGGTTTTGGATTGCCGATTTCAACTTCCATAGCCGGCGTCGGCGCAGTTATAGGCGTCGGAATCGCCAAAGACCGTAGAGCTGTTAACAAGTCGACTATAAGCCGCCTTTTAATAACGTGGGCACTAACCATTCCCGCTACGGCCATCCTCAGTATAGTTCTATACAAAACCGTTTCCTTGATCATTACGGCGATCGCCTAAACCACAAAGAAAAAATTTGGTGCGGCGGGCCGGATTTGAACCGGCGAACCCCTACGGGAGAGGATAACTCATAGGAGCTAAGTTCCGATCTTGAGGCAATAAAGTCTTTAAAGCGACATTCTTAATCTAAGTTCTATGGGACCCTATCCGCTTTTGCCTATCGCACGTCATGCCAAGGAGCTTTTAGAGCATGCCTCTGGGCATTTGCAGAATGGAACAGAAAAGGACTTGATAATTGCTTTAATTCACCTTGACAACGCCATAGAGATAATGCTGAAAGAATATTTGAGATTCAATAAAAACAAATCTTGGCGAAGTATTGAAAGTAAATTCTTCTATCAACTCTTAGAAGCTTGCGTAGAATTGGAGACGGTAGAAAACAACAAGAGCCAATTTGTGGCATTTCATGACATAAGAAATGCCCTTTATCATGCTGGTACTTTTGCTCCAAGAAAAGAAGATGTCGAATCTGCGCTCTATTTCTCAAAACTATTATTCAATGAGATGCATCCCAATTTCTCATTCAAAGAAATGAAGATCGAAACAACCAGTGACAGTACAATTCATTTCTTAGCCAGAGAATTCGGCAGAAGTAAGCCTTACGTAACCGAGGCAAGACTTGTTAAAGAATTGGCGTTCTTCTTGAAAAGGCAAGGATATGAAGCTACAATTAATCCTACATTTGCAGGGGCATCAATTATGGCAGATTTGTTACTCACCAGAAATAACGAGGCCATCGTGATAGAAATCAAAGCAAGAACTAAAGGCAAGAAGGTTCTCAACAGCGCGATCTTTCAATTGGGTGGGTATGTTGAAGCCGTAAGGAAGGCAATGCCCGCAAAAAAAGTAGAGGGATGGTTAGTCACGAATACCGATTTCAGTAATACTGCAAAGAAGGCCGCTCGTGACCTCAAAATAAAACTGATTTCCAGTGATGATCTCAAAAATCTATTAGCCAAAAATCGACGTGATTATTTATATTGAAATGGGGGCAATCCATTTTTTCTCCTCTGATAGAACAGAGTTCCTCAGGATCTGGGTATACAAGCGACTCTATTCCTTTCAATCCACTCAGTCTTCTAGAGAAAACCCCACGGTCAGATTCGCCTTCCACAAACTGTAAAGTGAGCTCACAAAATCTGCTTTCTTGATTCCCGCGATTCTCCCAGCTTGACCTTGGTGCGGGGGGTGGGATTCGAACCCACGTACCCCTACGGGACGGGATCTTGAGTCCCGCGCATTAAGTCCCTCTGGCGCGCGGATTGACCTAGCTCTGCTACCCCCGCACCAGTTAGATCAACTTCCTTTCGCTTCTTTTAATTCTTTCCAATGTTGAAAGCGTTTAATATGCGAATCTTTGATCGAGCCTATTTCCTCCATCCACCTCACACAAGAAACCGAACTCACCAAACGCTTCCTCGAAACCAACTAACACACGATGATACTAGAAAAATCCCCACTGTTGACCCGTTCAAAACCACCAAAACAAAACCAACCAACGCCCCTTTCAACAAAAACAGCTTTTTTCAAGCTCCTACCAAAACCCAAATTTTTTCCGCACCAACAAGAAGTAATTTAAGGCTTGCTTTTTAAGGCAACTCGCCTAGTTTATGGCGGTGATCAAAGTGGATTGGTGGGTTATCCTAGCCTTGCTGTCAGCGTTCTTCGCAGCCTTAGTTGCTATCTTTGCGAAAGTAGGCCTGGTAGGGGTTGACTCCAACCTAGCAACGGCAATTCGAAGTATCGTCATGGCCCTCTTTATCGTCGGCTTCGTCGCGTACCTCGGAAAGTTCAACCAAATAAGCCAGATAACCAGCAAAGACATGATCTTCATCATCCTCTCCGGCGTTGCCGGCGCCCTCTCATGGCTCTGTTACTTTGCCGCACTGACGCTCAGTGACGCCTCCAAAGTAGCCCCCATAGACCGATCAAGCGTATTGATGGTTATAGTCCTAGCCGCCCTCTTCCTAGGAGAAAAAGTGACACTGAAGACAGCCGCCGCGGGAATCCTAATCTTCCTCGGAGTTCTGCTGTTTGCCCTAAAATAACTCGGAGCCAAGCGGAGAACAAGACATATTTGGAGCCTATTTGACCGCAAATAAATCTATAGAGGGTCTGCGTACCATCAGTTAGAGGCTTTCAAGTGACCAGCGTTCCAACTTTTTCGCCCTTAACTGCCCGTTCGATGTTCCTCGGATCCCTGCCGTCCACAACCCGCAAACGAGTCTTAGACCGCTCTAAAATCCTAAGCGCCACAAGGTCAAGCAACTCGTACTCGCCGGCTTTAACAGACTTCTCTGATACCATTTTTTTGAATTCCTTGTAAGAAATTTTTTCCAGCTTCTTCGCTTTAGGGTCCCGCTTAGGATCAGCCGTAAAAACACCTTCTGTGTCAGTTGCCTTAATCATTATATCAGCTCCCACGAGCTCCGAAATTAAAGCCGCAACCGCATCCGTGGACTGCCCAGGAAGCAAACCGCCCAAAACCACAATTTTACCACTCTCAAAGGCAACGCGGAACTCCTCAAGACAAGCAGGAACAACCGGATAAGCGTCTCCACCGAAACCCACAACAAGCAACTCGGCATTCAACCGGGCGACCTCTATACCAAACTGATCGCAAACAGCTTCATTTGCACCTAAACCACGTGCAGCCTCGATATAAGACCGAGCGCCTGCGCCGCCGCCAGCCACAACAACCAACTCATGACCCATCGCCCTCAACTTCCTGAAAACCCTCACGAACCCAGCTAATCCCTCAGCGTCAAGCTTCAAAGGAAAAGCGTGACCACCTAACTTCACGACGACTCTCAACTGAAATAAACCTCCAGACTACACAACATAAGTAAATAGTTGCAGTTCTTTTTATAAAAATAAGCCTCTTTTTATCCAGAAAGATCAGGCATCCGCTTCATAAAAACCAAGCTTTCAGTAATTTCAGTTACCTCAAAATCGTACCGCCTGAAGAAAGAGACGTTTCCAAAGCCGGTGCACAAAGTTATCGGTTTCGTTTCACCAAGTATCACCCTCATAAGTGCATCCCCGAAACCCTTCCTCCGATGTTCAGCCCTCACATAAATCGTGTGCAACCTGATTCCTTCAGGAGTTTCAGAAATCACTGCCTGCCCCAGAGTATGGCCTACCTCGCTGCCGTCGACGAGGCGGTAAACCGTTTGCAATCCGCTGGTTTCCTTCAATATTTGCATCGCGCAAACTCTCCCCCTGAAAGATCGCCGAACAAAGGAGCGGTGGGCTATAAACGTTTCTTTCCATGAAAAGCTTGAAGACGACATATCCGAAATTGATAAATAAGGTTTAAACCAGTCTTGAAATATATAACTTTATCACATGTGTCACTGGGTTTCCACCAAACAGGGATACAGTAAACTTATTCTTAAGCACGACAATATATCTGGGGTTGATGACAATTGATTGAAATAGAAACTTTTTGCATATCGTGTTGCGGTCTATTCTGCTATGGATGTAGATCCTACATTGAAGGAATCTGTAAAGGCTGTAAAGCGGAAGAAGAATCTAAAGACTGCATGATTCATAACTGCGTAAAAGACAGGGGCTTCGATTCCTGCCTGCAATGCGCCAGACTCTCTGAAGACTGCCCCACATGGAAGAAAGGCGTCAGTGCGAGAATATTGCATCGCAGAAGAAAAACACTCATACGACCCATGGAACCCCTAGTGCCCTACCTAGCCTCCTACATCGAATGAAACAGAATCGGCATTTTGCATAAACGCTAAAAAGTTATTATTGGAGAAGAGAGCATAATAATTCCGGCAACAGCCCGGAACCCTCTTTGCCAAAAGCCCGGTAGAGGAGACAATAAACTCTGCCGAATGTAGCGGACAAGCATGGCGGGCTTTGGACCCGTCGACGGGAGTTCGAATCTCCCCCGGGCTACCACTCGATAAACCTTTTTTGGCATTGGAACGCGGTCATGAAAATAGTTTTTTCCTTTTTCAGATATAGTCTGTTCTTTTACGTCTGCGTTTTGTCGTTCTACAATAGGGCGAAGGAGGACTCGCGGTTGTTGAGGCTTTTGATGCTAAGATAATCGACTGAAAGGTAAAAGTCGAACAGACTAATCGTAAACTAACTAATTTATCTTATTGTAAGAAGAACGAATTTAGTGGTGTTCCCACAGAATTTCATTAAGAGGTTTTAAGAAACCTTAAGCGAAGATAAATTCTGTCTTCAGCAAGAGTGGAAAAACTATCCGTTATTTATAGTAGGCGTTTGAACTTCCAAAAATAAGATAATTAAAAAATAAAAGGGGATTTTGGGAGTGAATGGTTGTCCATTCTCTCCGGCACTGTGATGTCTGCTGTTCTGTTTTCTTGTGCTAGTCTAGGGGTCCCTTGTACCAGTTTTTCGCCAGCTTAACCAAGTCAGCCAATTTGATTTCGCCGTTCATGTCAAAGTCCGCTATGTAGTTGTATTTACTGGGATTTGTTTTTGCGTCACCGTACCAGGCTTTGGCGAGCTTAACCAAGTCGGCCAATATGACATGCCCGTCGCCGGTCGCGTCACCAGGCCACTTCACCATTATGGTTCCGCCGGATAATTCGTTGTTGGTTGTATTCATGTCTCCGGTGCTTTCTGCAATTCCGTATATGGTGTATGCGGGGTAGGGCCACGCAGCCGGAGCATTATCAGGATGGCCTGGTAGTGGTGGAACAGCGAAGCTGAATATGAGGGTGGTGCTTGCGCCCGGAGCTAGGCCGACGACGTTTTGGGTTCCGATAGTGTAATTGCCCGTAGCGTTTCCATAATAAGCAGTCACACTGAAGTCATCGGCGGTGGTGCCTAGGTTTTTGACGGTGACTCTGAATTTGTATGGGACTCCCCAGGTGGGATAAGATTCGGGTGCTTCTACGAATAGGTTCTCCGCCGAGTACTTCGATGGTACAGTTGTTCTGTTGACATAGGTGACGGTTCTGTCAAGCAAGAACGGCGGAGCTTTTTCTTCTCCTATAACCCAAGTTAGCGGTTTTTTGGATAGCTTGTTGTAGAGGTTCTGCGCGTAGGTGTCGTCGTCGTTTGTGAAGAAGCCAATTGCTAATTTAGTCGTTTTTGTTGTGCACGTGCCGTTCCAGTATGGTGATCCCTCGTCGCCTGTTTCGCTCTTTAAGCCCACAAAGTCCGTTGTGGTTGTGTCGTTCAGGTTGACCAGTGCAGCGCCGACGGGGCTGTTGCCCACCGTTGAGTTGCGGAAGCAGGCCCAGCTTTGATCCCAGTCAGCGCACCACGATAAGGTTTGAGGATCGGAGTCTGTGGTCACGTTGCCGGGTTTGAGGCTCATGTTATACGTTTGGGGTGTGCTCGCAGCGTTGGGTCGGGTAAGCCACGGTACGCCTTCAGCATCTGTTACAGTGCTTATAGATGCGACCTTTACGCCTATTTCCATAAGCTCGTAGTTGACGGTGCCGTTGGCGTTATAGGTGATATTTGCGGTCACCCATGGAGTATAGGCGTAATATCTTAACCTTATTGTGGTCCAGTTGAGGCCGCTGGTTCTGTATCCTTGCGCAAGTCCAAAGTTTGTTACTGTTACATTTGTGAGGACGTCGGCGAAAACTGGGCCGCTTCTAAGGATTGTTGAGTTGGCGCCTGGGAAGAAGCCGAAGTATCCTTCTCCCTCAGGCATGTTTGGCAAGTGCACTTGCGGTGCGAAGATGGATCCCATTATGTTAAGGGTTGAACTGTAGCTGAGGACCTTTACGTTTGTCATGGCTCCTGTCCCTGTTATGTCGCCCGTCGAGTTGTAGTAGGTGTTGGCGGCATCCACTGAGTAGTAACCTGGAATACTCTTGGTTACTGTCGTTGTGATTTGGAGGTCGGTTGGGTAGGAGGGTGCCGAAGCTCCTGTTTTGTTATACCATATGTAGTAGGTTTTTTCTGTGTTCGCTGTGACGTTCGCTTCGAAGACCACATTTAATGATGAGAAGCTTGGGCCTGTCTGAGTTTGGTTGTAGACTTGGCTGGGAATCTCGTTGCCCGCTGAGTCGTAGACGCGAATTTCGTTGATGTTTTTTAACGTGCCAGCGCTCGGCTTGAAGAAGACGTCCACAGGCTCAAAAGTGCGGGCTTTGCCGATGGTCTCTGTGACGTTGATCGGAGTGTATGTGCTCCATCCGGCACCTGTCCTGTCCGCTCCACCCGTTGGGGCTGGAGCGCCGTTCTCCGCGAGGACCTCAAGCGTTGATTGTAGCGAGTTGTTCAGTTTGGCGTAGAGGTCCTCTACGTAGGTGTAGTTGGAGTTGGCGTGGAAACCGCACACCATGTTGGAGGTGAAAAGCGCGCCAGTGCCGTTCCAGTAAAAGTCCCACGTGTCTCCCGCGCCAGTAGCATGCCCACACGAAAACGCGGCACACATTAGGCCGATGTACGGTGTGCCTCCGGGCAACTGCAACATGAAGAAGCCGTGGTCGTTGTCAGCAGCTGAACTGTTCGCGTAGTCCACCCAGGTTCCATCCCAGTTGGTGGTGAAAGTGTCGGGGTGTCCGCCTCCTATGTTCACGTTGTGTACTACAAGACCTCCAGTTGAATTGCGATAGACAGCGTACGCCAGGTTAACTTGGTCAGTTGCAGTGTTTAACTTCAGAAACTTATAGCTTTTGGCGCCGGTAGTGTAGAAAGTAAGAGTGTTTGTGAACCAGCTGTTGTGGGCATAGAAACGTAGGTTTGAGGTGAAGTTTAAGAGGCCGGCCGTGGTCTGATAATATGACAAGAACTCTGCCGGGGCGTTTAAGTCAGCGAAAACGCTTCCGTTACGTACAAGAGTCATTGCAGGATTGTAAGTACCCCAGGTAACTAGGGTTGTGCCGAATTTCACCGCGGGGAATGACCATATGCCGCCGCTGGCCGGGCTGAATATGTTCTCGTTTTCATGTCCAGTCCAGTCCTTAATGTATACTTCCTTGCCGGTTTCTGTGCCTCCGATGCTTCCTTCTATGCCCACATATGCGCTGTACTTGGCGTTACTGACCCTCGCGGTGATTAGGTTTACGCCTCCTTGCGGAACTGCTTTCAGTTTGAGGTCCGTTGTGTAGGAGGGTGCCGAAACGCCTGGATTGTTGTAGACTATGTGGTAGGTGGCTGTGCTGGACGCAGGAACGTTCACCCGGAAGACGATGTTCAACGACACTATGTAATTTTCTGATGGGCTGTCCCACGTTATGTTGTAGGTTTGGTACGGCACTTGGGTTACGTTGTCCGGAGCAATGACGCGGATTTCGTCTGTTGAGGTTAGGTTGCCGGTGCTGAGGTAAGGTGGCCCGAAGAATACGTCTACTGGCTCGTTGACGCGGGCTATCGCAGCAGTATTGTTGAAGGTTACTGCGTTATATGAGAGCCACCCGGGTGGCGGCGCAAATTCGCCTGCTGAGGTTATTATTGGTAAAGTTGATAAAGCACTCAGGGTCACTAGAAGAATCAATGCGGTCAATGTGAAAGCCTTTAGATAACCTTTCTCTGATTTCATATTTATTATCAATCTCCGTATTATTGATGCCAAAGCGATAATATAAAGCATTTGGAAGAAAGTTCCATGTTTATTTACACCGCGCACCTTCTGCTTTAAACACGAAATTTTACCAGAATATGGTTTAACCGCCTTTCAATCACATTCAGACACGGCGAACTTAAGCGTATATTGAATCTCAGGTTTGAAAGAAGGATATGCATAGGTGGGTGTGTTAGAGAGAAAATAAAAAAGGGGGATGGAGATAGGCTGTTTTGCGAGCCTATATTGTGCGTTTTCTGCCGTAGATGACCACTGATATTGCAGTTGCTGCTACCGCTACAGCTAGGATTATCCAAGGCGCCATCACTAGGAGCGCATTTAATACGCCGGCAACGCCGCCCACAGGACCACTGGCCGAGAACATTATGTCTTGGTAGGCGCTGATGACGGCTAAGCCGGTTCCAGGCGCTCTAGTGTAGTTGTCCAGCATAGCTTCCTGCGTCGCTTGATCCGGTGTGAAGGCCATGTCTATGACGTTGGGACCTTGGCCCCCGCCAAGGCCTAGTGTGGCATTTATAGCCCATGGGGGCATGTTCTCACCGGGGTAGAAGAAGCTACTTTTAGGCCAACCCATGGCATCAGCCCATGTGGCGTTGGCTACAACACGGTACCACCCATCGTCGCTGCCTCCTAGCACCACTGTGAATCGCCATGTCTCCCCAAGCGCACTCGCTCCTAGAGCACTGAAGGGCAGCTTAACTTCCATGACGGCTGGGTAGACGTCGGAGTCTCCCATCATGTAGGTTGTGCTGTTCAGCAAGATGCGTGTTCCGTCAGCAAGTGTAACGTCTGGAGTCTCTTTGCCGTGGTGGTTGGTGTCACCGGTAATCGTCACAAGGGCTTCCCAAGCCGCTGCAGGATCAATGAGGAAGTTCCCGTTTCTCGTCGTGTTTGTGCGTCCTGAACCGTAAACTTGGTCTGTGTCAATGAACACCTGCGCAATTATCTTTCCGATTTTAGTGTCGTTCGCATGTGGATTCAAGGGGACAGAAAGGTAATTACCGGAGCTCCATTGGCACGCGATTTCCATGCTGCCCATGTTCTCTATCCTGAACATCATGTAGAGGTTGTCGGTGTCGGCCGTTATCCTGACCTCCCTGAGGTCAACCATTCCACCGTGTCCCTGCCACGTAGGCTCACTACCCGTACCTAAGAACTGCTCCGTGTAGTAATAGGCATATCCATCCGGTCCTCCAGCTGAGTCCGTCACAATGCCGTATCCGCCCCACCCAGGCGGGCTCATCGTGCCGTTCGGGTATGTGACCGAGCCGTTTCCTGTGTCGTCCATGGCGGCATCATTCCATATTCCCTCTCCCGCGCTTACGACGAAGGTGTTAGCAGCACCCGGAGTGCCAGTCCAGTCACTCGGGTCACCATCGATAGTCTTTGTAGAGGCCGCCACGACAGGTGTGCTGAATGTTGCAAGAGCAAGTAAAGCAACAGATAGCAAAGCAACTGAAAACAATGCAATTTTTCCTTTCATATCAATCTCCGCACTAATCCAATAGCGTAAAGTGGCATATAAATCCTCTGGAAATAAGTTACATATTTCAGTCACACAACAATTTTTGCTCAAAAACACAAAAAACCAGTAACGACGATAAAAAAATTACTTAAGCTTCACAATAACTGTACTCCAATAACTAAGCCTCGGAACCCTAAACCGCACAAATCCCCCCTCCTCCATGAAACCCAGCTGTTCAGGATCCCCGTCTCCCTCATCAGGAGAAGCCAAATAGACAGCAGCAACGCCCTTCCCCTGAGGCAAAGGCACCTCAACCCCGACACCCTTCAGTTCAGTCGGAACAGCCTGCTCCGCAGTATGCCAATCCATGACACTCACACCCTTAAAGTTGACAAGATGAAAGATAAGCTCTGTCGGCTCACCGTCTTCAACTCGACGGTAGTTAACCACATATATTTTATCCGCCTCCACCACAGTGCTAAATGGACGCCCCTTAACCACAGCCCCCCGTTCCAACCTTTCAACATCACTCCCGTAAATGTACTCTTCATAGCGGGTAATATGCCCATAATAATTCCTCAAAGCTTCCACAACTTCAGTGGGCAATTCGTCATAACGGGGAAAATACGAGTCAGCCAATACACAATTTCCCTCACCAAGCTCAATGTGGAAACCCTGATTTGCGAAAATAACCGCGTCAAGCAACAATATCGTAGGCTTCGAAGAATCTTTAGGCGTGTAAGCCGCCAAAACCACCGCTTTACCCCCACTTATGTCACGGCAACTCCTAATCATGCCGGCAACATCCTCGTAACTGGGAGTAATCCAAGTTTCAACGTAAACAAAGTCTTCCGTTGAAGATTCTATGAGTTGAAGAGGTTTTTTACTTATAGAGTTAAACACCACAGCAGCCTTCGGGTTGACTTTCCTAACAGCCTCCCGAGCGTCATCAACAAAGTCAATAAAGGGCTTCACCAAATCTACTTCTCTGCTGTTCCAGTAGGACTTATACATGCTGTCATACTGGTCTATGTGAATCCCGTCCCAACCGAAAATCCGCATGGACTTAACAAACTGATCCATAGCGTAGTCATGCCATCCGCACTCTCTCCCAGGATAAACATACTGAAGCCTAAACTCTTCACCTCCAAAAGGAAGAGGCACACCTGACTCATCCGTTAATGCCCAATCCGGATGCCCCTCAAAGACAACATCCGCAACAGCATAGACAACCACATAAGCCATACACTTCATTCCACGTTTTTGCGCCTCACTGAGCTTTTCCGAAACCTTCTCAGCGTCATTGTAATTATCCAAGCCTTTTATCTGGTATACGCCTTTTCTTGGGGGTGCATAGTTTCCGTGCAGTTCAAACCAATCATAAAACTGAACGGAGTTAATGTGAAACTTCGCTAAGTCCGCCACTTTCTTATCAATGTATTTCTCACTAGGTGAGGGGTTTGTTCCTTCATAGCCGTAGATGGCGAAGAAACCGTATCTGGGGACCTGCGTCCACTCAGCAACATCAAATATAACCCGCCCTTTCCCAAGGGATTCACCGTCAGCTTCAACGTCTACATCTACAACGTACCCCCTAGGCATTAATTCACCAGCCTTCCACGTTATGGAAACAGTTTCGCCAGCTCTCCCTTCAATTCTATCTATTATCTTGGAGGCACTGTGAATCTTTGCTCCGAGGGCATCCTTAAAGGTAAAGCTGGCAGTCAATTTCTCTAGGCTGTCATTTCCATTATTCTTCACGAAGGCGGTAACCCTAACATTTTCTTTTGGTTCATATGTAACCCTATCACTGGTTGCTTCAACCTGAACCGGCGTCACAGGCTCCCCCTCAAATCCTTCTCCACATCCTTCCGGGGAGCCAACAACAATACTCCCGAAGCCAGCGGACACTACAAATAATGATTAAAAATACGATTCCAACGTTAACAACCTTATTATATATGACAATGTTCCTCCCGATTCACTTCATTACACATTTTTTATTGTTTCGTGCAATATTTATTGTCTCTTTATTGTTTCTATGGAACCTTTTATGCTTTTTTCAAAAAGCTTAAAAAGCTTTTGACGTCTATACCCTTACCTCAAAAGAGGGAAAGGTTGGATCAGATTGGCTTCACGATTCTATTTAAAGAGATTAATTTTGCCGATTCTGATGCTGGTTTTGGCTTTGTCCCCCGGCATCACGGGCATGTTTTTAACGGCGTACGGTCGCTCAAACCGTCAAGTGGGACAATTTGGAGATTGGAAGTATTCGCAGTATCTTCCTTTAGAAGAGACTGCTGGAATCGATCGGGTTAACGAACCTGCAGAGTATTATCTTCCAATTGATGATGGACAATGTTTGAATGCGACAAAGGAGATCCGGGTTGCGAATGCAGACAGTGTGGAGTTTCCCAGGCAAGTTTACAATGTGTCAACCTACGAGTCTGGTTATGTCGCATCTGTTAACGTGGTTTGGCAGGCTAATGTCTCTGCTCTTTCAACCGTTGATTACTTCATTTACTGGGGAAACCCCGACGCCGCAGAGCCAACATACGCAACTGACGTATCAGTGTCAAAAACTGACACCAACTTAACCGTGTGGAACCCCCACTATAGAGTAAACTTCGTTAAGAAAGACCCTAGCTGGTACGGCATCCCTGACACGGTAAACTATCTTTATTATAACCCCTACAACCCAACGGAAAACCTCGGGCGGGCGGATTGGTCGATGATGCTCATGACCGTCATAAATATTGATCCCTACTGGCATCTCCCATTTATGGGTAAACCCATACATGGCACCAACGTGACCATTAAGGAGCAGGGCCCAGTTTTCATCGAGGTGGAGGCGGTTTACGGAGACTGGACAATTGCTGGCGTTAACTCCCTCGTCAAAACCTTTCGCTTCTACGCCCACGTTCCATGGTTCACCTTAACCTCAGATTTCAACTTAACTGGAGCCACTTACCAACACATACAAACTGAAAGCTACATATCGAAAACGGCGTTTCTCCTCCTTACTTACAGAAAAACGGACGGATCACTGAAGAGTTTCGGCTTTAGTCCTTCCCAAGGAGATTTTCATGACTGGGATGGCACCTGGATTGACGCTGAAAACGTGAACACAACAGATAATACAGTCGGCATGGCATTCATAGCGATGCCAGGAACAACCCCACCCTTCAAAGCTTTTAGAAGCGACCAAAACTCCATCGCCCCCTTCCAAAATGGAACCCTCCTATCCGCCCGCCAAAATCTGGCAATTCTACTGCACCAAGGCAACTACATCGTGGCTGAACAACTTTACAACCAGACACAACAGCTACTGCTCCCGACCCCTGGGTTGGGCCCCGTCACATCGATGACTGTCTTGGCTACAATCATCGACAAAGTTTCAGGAGTAGCATCACCAGACATAAAAGTTGAAGTATTCTTTAGAGATAACGGAACCCTATACGAATACACCGAGACAAACGAATTAGGGACAGCCATTTTTAGGGACATTCCCAGTGGAAACTACACTGTCACCTCACAGGGCGTATCAAGAAACGTCACCGTGACAAATGAAAAAGCGTATTGGGCGGTCCGTATTAGGGTCATGGTGCCTCGTCCATTCTTACTCTACGTGGTCGTAGGCGTAGGCATTTGCATTGGCATATTTGCAGTCACAAGTGTAATTAAAAGGAGGAAGTAAAAGATGGCTGAAAAAAACGTTAAAGAAGAAATTCGATCGGCGCTGTCGCTCAAGACAATTACTATGGGCGTCATCGCCTCCATAGTATCAACCATAATTGTTGTATTCGTTTTAAATTTCGGTGTTAAAGACAAAACCTTCGAGTGGTCATGGGTCACTGGACCATTCATCTTTCTGTTCCTAATAATGCTCATCCACAGAATCTGGGCATTCGCCGCGCCGAAACTTAGACTAAACCAACGGCAAAGTGTGATCATTTACTCGATGCTTATGCTAAGCTCAACCTTTGCAGTGATTCCATATTTTCTGATGCCGTGGTTTTCATTCCTCGTTCAGTCGGATACCTACAGAGCAGGGGTTCTCGGCGGCGGAAGCTACATGCCAAATCTTTGGGTGCCAAATCCCACCCAGCCAAGCATCGTCGATGGGGCATTTTTCGGCAACACCGCAGTTCCTTGGGGTGAATGGCTGGCTCCTCTGATTTACTGGATAATTCTCTTCAGCTGCCTCGGGCTCTGCCAGATTTTCATAAACGTTATTTGGAGAAAACAATTCGTCGAAATTGAGAGGCTTCCCTTCCCTTACGCTGATGCCGCCACCGAAATCGTCAGAGGGGGAAACGCAAGCGGCTTAGAGAAAGCCAGCAAAATCTGGAAGTTTGGGCCATTCTGGTGGGGTGCCCTAGTGGGCTTCCTCTTCATGCTTTATCCAGTACTTACTGCATTACACAACTTACTTCCATGGTTCCCAGCTATAGGAGAACTTCCAGAGGTCTACAACTGGTGGATATGGGGATATGATGCTACCGCCATAATTCGTAACAACGTGGTCCTACGCATAAACCTCAACCCTATGTGGATCGCCTTAGCTTTTCTTATTCCCCTTGACACTTTGCTTTCAGCTTGGCTTTGGTTCTTCGTCTGCTACGTCGTCCTTCCACCGATTCAAGTTGCAATAGGAACGTCTCGTCCATTCCCTGAGCAGAATGACGGAAGTAACTTCATTTGGGCCAATCATTGGGCAGGTCAAGGCTTCATGGCAGGATGGGTTATGTGGGGGGTGATGCTTGGTCTCCCGCTTTGGATGCTTTTCTTCAACAGAGGATACATCATTGGAACAATTAGAAAGGCTTTAGGAAAGGCTAAAGGAAACCCTGATGGAGAGAATGGACTTTACAGAATGGCTTACATCGGTGCAATAATTACTTTCGCCATCGTCGTAGGCCTTCTTATAGCGGCAGGGCTACCCTGGATAGCAGGCATTATAATACCCGCTTGGGCTCTGCTTATATACTGGGCATGGACGAGAGTCCGTGCTATAGGTGGCGGTTACACAGACTACTGGTGGTATGGACCTTGGTATCAGGATCCCGCCGCTGCGATTCCTTGGATCCCCTTCAGCGTGACTGAAACATACAACTCGGCTGCAGCCTTCAGAACGTTAGGTATAGGTATGATGCTCATGGAAGACCGAGCTTTGGGAGCTATTCCTCAACCCGCTTCAATGGAGTCCTTTAAACTGGCTGACAGAGCAGGGATCAGCCCTAAGAAACTCCTAGCGCCGCAGGCAATAGCGGTTATCATAGGTGTCGCCATAGCGTTTCCAATGACAATTTGGGGTGCTTACACGTGGGGATGGGATAATAAATGGATAGGTGGCCCGAACAGGGGCGATTGGTCCACTTGGTTCACGGCGTTTATTCGTGACGGAAGCAATGTCCTCGTTCCAGTGGATTGGAGTTCATGGCTGGGTCAATTCATATTCGGATCTGTCTTCGTCGGTGTGCTCATCTTCCTGCGGATGCGACTCGTTTGGTGGCCCATAGAGCCAGTCGGCGTGATCCTTGGGAGCTCTGCGTTAACCGGGTGGTTCATGTTCACCGCCCTCGTCGTGGCGTGGGTAGGGAAAAAGCTAGCGCTAAGAATTGGCGGTACAAGGCTTTACGAGAAGGTTCTAATGCCGTTCTTCAGCGGTCTGTTCGTTGTTGCTCTCCTAATGCTTTATATACAGAAAATTGGTTCTGGATAACTCTCAGAGTAATCCACTAACACCGTCGGTTGATGCAGTGCCATGCATAAGGCCATTAGAAGACACAGTTTCATAATCGCACCATTATTTTTTATTACAATTATATCCATTTTTATACCTCTAATAGGTTCTCCGAAGGTTCCCCCTGCCGACCTCTCCAGTTACATTAGCTTTAATGCCCAAGACGCAATTAACATGTCATCGGTTGAAAGCCACATCCGCAACTTAACGTCTTGGTCTCGTTTCACAACCTACCAGGGCTGCGAAGAAGCAGCCGCATACATTTATAATTTTTTCAACCAGTGTGGGCTCTCTGACTTACATTATGAACTATACAGTCTAACTGTCCCTGTGGACCATGGTGCCAACCTAACGATACTGTCTCCAACAGTAGGCAACATTACCGCTTTTCCACTCCTACCCAACGAAGCCCAAACATCTCCGACCCCGCCTCAAGGAATCGAAGGCTCCCTAATCTATGCTGGCAACGGTGATCTTTCAGACTTTGATGGATTGGAAGTGGCTGGTAGCATAGTTCTTTTGGGGTTCAACAGTGACAGAAACTGGATGAATGCAATGAGATTGGGAGCAAAAGCGGTGATATTCATCATGCCAAAAAGCACCGACACCTATCAAAGCAAATTCAAAGCCATCGACATTCCAATCTACATGCCCCGAGTCCTAATTTCTGAGGAAGATGGAACATACTTAAAATCGCTGATTGAAGCCTCTGAAAACGTAACAATACGCCTACATTCCTCCATGACCTATGAAGAGAAGACGGCGAGAAACGTTGTCGGATTTATTGAAGGCACCGACTCAGATCTAAAAAACGAGATAGTTGTCCTCGCCGCACATTTTGACTCGTCATCGGTGGCACCTTCCTTGGCTCCAGGTGCTCAAGATGCGTGTAGCGCGGCCTCCCTCCTTGAGCTTGCTAATTACTTTTCGAATAACAAACCCAGAAGAACCTTAATGTTTGTCGCGCTTTCAGGCCACTATCAGTCATTAGCTGGCTCAAGAGCCTTCACGGAAAGATACTTCATCAACGACACAGTCGACCAAACCATTGGAAAGACAGTCTACGAACACATTGGAAAGAATATAAAGCTCTTTATAGACTTAGATATGGCAACCGATGGACAGTACGTCGGAATTTATTACAGTGGGTTCTTCTATTATTTGGCTGCCCCATGGATCGCTGGCTTCTCCCCCACCGACAGGTTCAAGCATCTCTATGGCACGTTCAATGAGATCATTGCCGCTATGTTAAGCGATGGAATTATGAACCAGTCCTACCTCGAAGCAGAAAAGGTGCTTATTCGAGATAGGTGCTCAACTCCTTCTGGTTGGGAGCGAACACAACCGGGGCCTTTCTGGATTGATAGTGAACCAGTAGCGGAAGCCGGCATCACCGCCGTAAGCTTTAGAACAGCCTATTCTCTCAGAACATACCTGCAAACACCCTTTGACACATTTGACACTCTGACAATTGGCAATCTTGAGCCGCAGTTGGAATTTACTTTCAATGTTCTAAGCACATTAGTAAACAGGGAAAAAATAGCACAAATCCTAAAGAACATCCCCAGCAGAAGTGGTGGGGAAACCCGGGCAAGTTTTGGCAAGCTTGTTGGACAACTACTACTCTGGAATAGCAGCAAGGGATGGTACAGCAATTTCACTGAAGCTGGCATAAATATGTCCTTCCTAGTTTATATTAAGAACCGAGGGTTTTTTGACCACCAACTCATCTTATCTGATCACAACTTTGTTGTCAAAACCGACGAACGTGGATACTTCTCCATCTACGGCCTTGTAACGCCTGCGTCTGGGGTCAGCGCGACCTATTCTCTCGAAGCATACGCCATTAACCGTTCAGGCTCTATCCTCTATGCAACTGATCTCGGAAAATATGGCGCGGCAGCTTACTCAAACAGTTTCTCCTTGGCTGGGCAACTGGGGTCCGAAACGAACCCGAGATGGTTCATAGTTTTCGAATGTGGCACGATGTCCGTTCATGATCTCCTCATGCCAAACACCCTTAATCCCCAAGAACTCCTATCTGCGGAGGGGGCTTCTCTATCCTATGATGTTCTGAAGATTTCCGACAAGAGCCAACCAGACTCTTGGAGCATTGCAAGCTCTGATGTCGGTGAAGCTTTGTTGTTTGTTCCAGACATCCCAGTCATGTTTACAATGAAGGCTGGTGGAGGTTTTCCGATAGCCTTCCTCACAAACGCGAGTTTGCAATACCCCGAGGGGGTAGGATATCAGGTTGAGCTGGGAGGCTTTCTAAACTTCAACGGAACAGCCCAAAGATTCGCGGAGGACATGTACTGGTACGATGAAGCTAGAATCAAACAATTGCATGAATTCACGATTTACAACCAACAAGCAGAAGAATACCACAACCTGACTTGGACCCACATGCAGAGAGCCTTTAACGCCTCAAGAGAAAAACGCTATGACGATTTCCAGACGGAATCCCTGAAGGCGTTTGGCTTTGAACAATCGGCTTATAGCACTGTTCGCGGAGTGATAATGGGTGTTATCCAAACCACAATATTCTTCTTTGTAGCTCTGATACCTTTTTCACTACTTGTTGAGCGGCTTGTCTTCAAATTTAAGTCGGGCTTCCGACAGGCATTGGCGACCATTGTAGTGTTTGGGGTCTTTACACTAATTCTTTTCTTTCTACACCCGGGATTCCACCTAGCCGCAAATGTTTACATGGTCCTCTTAGGTTTCGTGATCGTCGTCTTCACAATGCCTGTTTTACTGCTGGTCATAGGCGACGCTTTTGCGTACATCAGCAAGTTTCGAGTAAAGGCTGTAGGCAAGCATTATACTGAAATAAGCCGTTTAGGAGCGGCTCTTATGGCGTTCAGCACAGGCATCGAAAACATGCGTAAACGCCGCCTTCGAACAACGCTGACCTTCATATCAGTCGTAATAATTACCCTCGCCCTTGTGTCCTTCACTTCCACCTCCGCTTTCACGGTCATACGAATTCCCTCACGTAAGGGAGCGACACCTTACAACGGCATCCTAACTGAACGCATCACGGGCATGGGCAACTTACCCCTCAGTGAACAACTATTAGATTCCATAACCAACAAGTACGGAAGCGAAGCATACATCTCACCCAGAGCCTGGATCTTTCCATCTCTAATACATAGTACCGAAACAAGTCTGTTTCTTTATAACGCCAACTTCACCTCTAGCACGGAGATTAAGGCCATTATGGGAATGACGCCTGAAGAAGAAAACGTTTCAGACATAGCCAACCGCATTCTTGTTGCTGGTAGCAGATGGTTCAATCAGACAGATTACCAGTCCTGCATCCTCAGCAGCTTCACAGCCGGGGTTTTGAATGCCAAGGTGGGCGACGTGGTGATTGCTAGAGGTTATCATTTAAAGGTTATAGGAATCTTTGATGAAAACGAACTTAAGCAACTAATTGAGTTAGACGGGGAATTGATAACCCCTGTTCTCGCCCAGAGAATACACATGCCTACGAGCCTCACAATGATTGTTCCATTCCGACTTGCAGGGTGGAAAGGTGGAATGGGAATGTCGCTTATCAACGCCGCAAGTGGCGTATATCAAATCTCTATGAAATTCGAAAATTCTAACAAAATCCTTGACGCCGCCACGGAACTCGCTTATCAGTTTACCGGCCTAGATATTTTTGCTGGTCGAGATGGGACCATATGGGAGCTCAAACGGGCAGGTGCATTCATGATTCGCGGATGGACGCTTTTGATAGTACCCGTAGTGACAGCCTTCTTCACCCTTTTCAACACCATGCTTGGCGCAGTTTACGAACGTAAAAAAGAGATCTCAACTTACAGCGCCTTAGGTCTATCACCGCTTGATGTGGCTTTCATGTTTTTGGCTGAATCTGTCACGTATGCTATTCTTGCTGCTGTGATAGGTTACACTATCGGCGTGGCCGTCCTCTCGTTCTTGGTCACGTTTCAGGCGGTTGCAGAGGGATTTTTCGTCAATTATTCAGCTTCCTACGTGCTACTTACAGTCGGTTTCTCAATAGTCGCCGTGGTAGCTTCGACTCTATATCCTGCAAGACAGGCAGCACGCCTTGTAACACCGAGCCTTGAGAGGAAGTGGGCGCTAAAGACAAAACCTAAAGGAGACGAGTGGACAATTCCGATGCCCTTCGCGGCAACAGAGGACGAGGCAAAAGCCGTTCTTGTTTTCATGCGCGAATTCTTAGAGGCCCATAGAGTTGAGCGGGCTGGAACCTTCTCTTCAGGTGGCACAACCTATGGAGAATCGGAAACGGAGGAGATGAGGATTAAGAGTGTAAGGTCAGTGGTGTCGATAGCTCCTTGGGAAGCTGCTATTCAACAAGAGATGAGCATAGACGCTGTCAGCCCGCCGAAAGAGGAAAGGTGGTCTTTCCAACTTTATTTAAAGAGGCTTTCAGGGCATCCGAAAATTTGGCAGACGGCAAACCGGAGCTTCGTAGACGTTATTAGAAAACAGTTGTTAATTTGGAGAGGATTAAGCGCCACTGAAAAGAAGTCCTACTTGGGACAAGCATCTGAGTTGGGAGAGCAGGAAAAATAGGAGGAAACAGGTTTGGAAACTAAGGAAGCTGAAACTGAGACAACGACTGGAAAAGGTTTAACATGGAGAGCCATAGTGATGATCCTCTATGCCGCGATCGTTTTCCAACCCGTGGCGATCTGGCTCGACTGGGTTTCAGGACCGGTTGGAATAGTCCTAGCTGTCGAATATACGGTTCTTCTTTTCGCTTCTACACTTGCTGATTTTTCAGGCAAGCCCCTAAGCAGACAGGAAGCTTGGATCATTTACGCAACAACTGGAACAGTGGTTCTTGAAACGATATTCAGCAAAGTATTCTTATTCAACTACTACAAAGCCAGATCTAGCCCCACCGCATACGGTTTTGGCCTGACTGAGGTGATTCCTGGCTGGTTCGCGCCGCCTGCAGGTTTACAAACCTTTCTTGATCCCAGCTGGATAACGCCGATTTTACTTTGGCTTTTCTTTTTCGGCGTTCTAAGCAAAGTTGCCGACATATCCTTAGGGTACTTCTTTAACCGAGTATATCAAGTTGAAGAAAAGCTGGAGTTTCCGTTTCAGCGCGTCTGGGCTGCAGCCTGCATAACTATGGCTGAAAAGGCTAGGCGCCCTAAACAACTGAAGGTTTTCACCCTCAGTGCGATTATAGGTATTTTTTACGGGCTGCTTCTGTATGCTCCAGCTCTTGTTTTAGGGAGGTCGGTGTTGCCGATACCGTGGGTTGATTTGACAGGTGCTATAGGCGGGTTCTTACCTGGAGCATCCATAGGTATTGCGACAGATATTTATTGGTTTATATTTGGGTTCATAATTCCGTGGCCTGTTATTGTCTCTATGTTCATGGGTGCAATAGCTGTATACGTCATCGGCAACCATCTTCTTGTCGCCTCCGGAGCCTGGTTAGGAACCGAGGGCCTAGGTTTAGGGACCCTTAGATGGCAATCTCAACAAAATTTCTGGGCCAGCCCAATAATTGGTTTGTCAATCGCTGCAGGTGTTGTGCCGTTAATCCTCGGCCGCAAGTATATAGTAAACGCGTTTAAACGACACAGCAGCCCGAAAGCAATATCAGAAAAGGGTGAGGGAATTCCAACTTGGATCCCCCTGCTCTTGTTCGTTGCAGCAGCTGGTGGTTCTGTTATTTTATCTCACATTCTCGCCCCGGATTTTCCTATCTGGCTCTTCGTTGCCCTATCCATCGGTTGGTCTTTTCTGTCCAACATTATATCTGGAAGAGCACTTGGCGAAACGGGGCTGGAATTTTTCGTTCCGTACGTGCGGGAAGGGAGCTATGTAGCTGCGGGATATCTATATAATCCTGCTACTGGTTATGGTCTTAATGCTTGGTTTGCTCCTATTTATATCGGCTCCACCGGGGTGGGCTGGATTGGGGGTTTCGCTGGTACAAGATTTACAGGCACCAGCAATCGAGATTACATTAAGGCATATATACTCGCCGTTCCATTGACCTACGTGCTGAGCTTCATATTTACTCAAGCCTTTTGGACCATCGCGCCGGTTCCCTCTGCGGCTTATCCTTATGCGGCAGCAGACTGGCCTGTCCGATCCTTGTTTGAGCTTCTCTGGATAAGGAGTCCCTTCTCAGTAATAAAGCCAATTTGGGTTGTAATACCCTTCATAGTAGGTTCCACAGTCTCTCTGTTGTCCACCGCCTTCAAAATTCCATTTGTGCTTATCTCTTTCGGTGTCGGTATAAGTCAACCTATCCCACTGACAGTCTCTATCTTAATAGGTGGCATTCTTGGAAAACTGATGGTGCGCAAGTTTGGAAAACAATGGTGGGATGAATACAAGTCCGTTATCGTAGCCGGCGTCCTTCTAGGAGAAGGAGTAATTATCGCTATTTCCGCTGCCCTTATGCTCATATCGAAGGCAATGTGGATATCACCAATTTAGGAGAGACCGCATCTAACTAAGATGTCTTTCATTGAAACGATCAGAGGATTAGGGCCCTCACGGTATATTTAAAGAGCGACGGGTGCAACAACACCTTTCTTCAGGTCTATAACATTTCTAACCTGCCTATTGCCGATTAAACAGGCTGTGGACGACTATGTACATGGCGTGGGACCAAAGCAGCGGTTTGGCTATGGGTCCCCAATTCTTCACCCACTTTGCGTAGTATCTCGGCTTGATCAGGTTACGCGGAATCTGCTCTGGTATTTCGCCGTTTGCATCTGCGGTGGACTCCACCCATTTGAACAGCTTATAGGCTTCTTCGCGGCGACCTACCTCATGATAATGTATCGCCAACCAGAGGGTTAGGATGATCCATTCGCCGCCTCCGTAGTAGGAATCTTTGGGGTGTCTGTGCGCACCGTCAGTTAACAGTTTTCTTTCGATCTCTTTTACGGTTTCTTTGAAGACTTTGTTGTTCGGGTTGAAAACATGGAACGGGTAGTCCAGTAAAAGTAGGTTGCTGTCGACGCCTGAAGCTCTTTTTGTTTTAGGATCGTAGAATTTGGCTAGTCTCCCTTGAATTGTGCATTTTTTGTTTATGAAGGCGTTTACTTGTTTGACGCAGTTTTCTACGTCTTTGCGTTTGAGAAACTGGTTTATTGCTTCGAGTCCGCCTGATATGCAGCCCAGCGTGTTTGTGTGTATTTTGTCTGGCAGTTCCTCCCAGCAGTCGAAGCAGGGTTCCTCCCAGAAGTTCACGAGGTAATTCACGGTTGTTTCAACGCTTTGGCTGAAGTCATCCATCAAAGATTCTTTACCGGTGAGTTTAACGTGTTCAACTAAGCCCCAGAGCCAAGAGGCGTAACCGTCGAACTGTTTGTTTCCCCACTGTTCCTTGGTTTCGCGCCCGTTTAACTGATAACGCGTGTGAAGATGCTCGTTCGGGTCAGCAACAACACCCCTTTTCTTTTTCTCCATTAGGGCTTTGAGTTTCCCAGCGTATCGCTTAATGGATTCGTCAACCCACTGGTAAAAACGCAAGGCGGAATCAAACTCGCCGGCTACGTCCATAGCGTAGGCAATATACGTTCCGTCGCGGAGCCAGCAGAAACGGTAAACAGGAAAGTTTGGGCAAGCCACAAAACTTCCATATTTAGATTGATACTTCCGGATTACTTCAACGCTTTTACTGTAAAGATCCATCTAGTTTCACACCAACAACATTGCTGTTTAATGGAAAGTGAGCATCCCTATTTCCAAATAAAAAAGATAAGCTTTTCCTAAAAAAAGAAAGAAAGGGGGTTTTTATTGGTGTTCTGTTTTTGGCAGTTTCAGCTTCTTCCTCGCGATCACTAGGGCTATTACGGCTATTGGTATGGCCAAGAGCGGTGTCCACGGTATAACGTTTCCTTCGGCGTCAAACTCTATGTCTTGGTAGGCTTTGATGACGGCTAGGCCGGTTCCAGGCAGTTTTGTGAAGTTGTTCAGTATAGCTTCTTGTGCAGTTTGATTCGGAGTGAAGGCCATGTCTATGATGTTGGGGTCATTGCCCATTCCGTTAAGCCAAGTGAAGTCGCCTTCGCCGCCGCAGAAGGCGTAGTTGGTGGGCCAGCCCATAGCTTTAGCGAGTGTGGTGTTGACAACTTGACGGTAGTTCCCTTCGTCCATGGCACCTGCAACCACAGTGAATCGCCATGTCTCTCCCCTCGGGTCCCCTACTGCAGAGAAGGGCACCTTGATTTCTATACAGGATGGGTAGATGTCGCAGTCTCCATAGCTATAGGTTGAGGTGTTCAGCATGATGCGTGTGCCGTTAGCAAGCACAACGTCTGGACACCTACTACCGGGTCTGTTAGTGTCACCGGCAATGGTTACAAGGGCTTCCCAAGCCGACGCATTAGAGATCAGGAAGTTCCCGTTCCTTGTAGTGTTTGTTCGTCCTGAACCGTAAACTTGGTCTTCGTCAATGAACACTTGAACAATTATCTTTCCATAGTTGGTTTCGTTCGCAACTGGATTTATCGTCGCATTGTGGGCGTAGTAGTTCCAATCGCATGCAATCGCCTGACTGCCCATGTTCTCAAACCTAACCATCATGTAGAGATACGAGTCATCCGCCGTTATCCTGAATTCACTGAGGTCAACCATTCCGCCGTGCTTGTACCAAGGATCGTCAGGCCTAACGCCGCCGAATTTATCCGTTATATGAAAGGCGTACCTGTCAGGTAACGCTTCCCATGGTGCTCCAGCTGAGTCCGGCACAATGCCAAGTCCATCGGAACCAGGCGGACCCATCGTAGCGTTTGGGTAAATGAGCGTACCGTTGAAGGTGTCGTCGAAGGCGGCATCCTTCCATATTCCCTCTCCGTTGCTTATATTCCAACTGTTAGCGACTTTGTTAATTCCGGTCCAGTCATCGGGGTCCCCATCCACAGTCCTCGTACTCAGGATGCTGACCAGTCCCTTTGAACCCGCCATTGACGGCAACACCAAGCCCATAGTTAAACCAGCTAAGAGAAAAGTTACCAGCAAGCAACACTTCTTTTTTCTTAACAGCATTAAATCACCAACCCTAGTTCAATCGTTGTCAATTTAAAACTTTTGGGTTAAACCAAAAAATCTTGCAAAGCAAGAACAGAATATGACCCAAAATTAGGGCTTAATCGACAAAAGGTTCGCAGGTTCCTTTGCGGAGCCACCAGAATCTTTCCAGTCATATTTCAGATAATGAATAAAAAAGGGAGGGTGATTTTAGTGGTGCTTTACTGTTCGGTTTAGCTTTGGCTTCCTAATGTATGCTAGAATCACCAGCAGGATCGGCACTATGACTAGCAGCGAATAAAGCGGTGTCCACGGCACAACCACATTGTCCTCGAACGTTATATCCTTATATGCATTGACGACAGTGAAGTTTGTGGTCTGAAATTCATTAAGCAAAGCTTCTTGGTCGGCTGCGCTACCCGTTACGAAGGCCATGTCTATGATGTTGGAGTCGTTACCTATACCGTACACAGTGCCTCCAGGGTCCTCACCTTCGCCGCCCACGAACCTGAAATTTGCCGGCCAACCCATGTTCACAGCCCACGAGGTGCTCCATACCTGTCGCCACCGTCCCTCGTCGAGGCCGCCTATAACCACCCAGAATCTCCATGTCTGGAGGTCGAAGTCTCCGATTATCGTTTTAGGCACCGCTATTTCTATGCACGCAGGATAGATATTACAGTCACCTTGGGTGTAGATTGCTCTTTTTGGTTGCAGCGGTGCTGAGGAGTCAACTGTGTCGTTTAGGTGATGAACTGTTCCGTTGGCAAACTCAACCCTTGGGTATCCCAGCGGGTACGTGCTGCTCCAAGTGACGTCGCCAGCGACATCGACGACGAAGTCCCACGGCGAAGACAGATTAAAGTTGCCCCACATTGTCGCATTTGTGCGCCCTACAGTTGCATCTGGGTCCTTGCTAACGTATACTTGGATCAGTATCTTTCCGAAGCCAGTTGCATTCACATACGGGAAACGAGGATCAGACGGCACGTGGGTGCCCCCAGGCGCATTATACTCGCATGCGATCGCTTGGCTGCCCATATTCTCTATCCTGAACATCATAAAGAGGCAAGTATCATTTCCCGTCACCCTGAACTCCCTGAGATCAACCATTCCACCATGTGGATAACCCGTGTATGCATAGGCATAACCATCTGGCCCACCAGCCGAATCAGGTATGGGAGGACCGGTGTGTGTACCGTTTGGGTATATGTATGAGCCGTTTCCGGTGTCGTCGAAGTAGGTGTCATTCCATATTCCCTCTCCATCGCTTATATTCCAATCGTTAGTGGCGCTGTTAATTCCTGTCCAGTCGCTTGGATCTCCGTCGATGATGATTGGTGGTGTATGATCGGTGGTGACTAGTCCGTTTGAACTCGCCATTGACGAGACCACTAAGCCCGTAGTTAAGCCCGCTAAGAGACATAACACCAGCAAGCAGTACTTCATTTTCGTTATTTCCATTAAATCACCGAACCTAATTCAATCGTTTTGATAATTTAAATTTTTGGGGATAAACCAAACATTCTTGCAAAGCAGTAACAGAATATAACGCAAAATTAGAAACTTAAACTCAATACACTGAAATATGACCGCTTAGAAGTTCTTCTTTAGAGATCGATTATCTGTGTGCATCTTCAGGTACTGATCCTTAACTTTTCTCCATCCTTCACTGCTTGAGATCACAGTAAATGAAAATTCTTTCGATTCTTCTGGTTTAAGCTTTAGCGTTTCAAACACAAGTTCAATGGAGTAGTAGTCGTAAATGAAATACCGTTTAATGTATTTAACTTCATCGGGGTTCCATATCAGACCGAAGGCAATGTTAGTTGCCGTGTCTGTGTATGTCGCCCATCCTTCTGAGACTTTCTCCTGAGGCCATTTCAAAGTTTTCTCTTCCTTCCACCGCTGTAAATCAAAGGGCGTCCATTTATGCCCCTCTTGGAGGAATATCTTTCCAGAAAAACCTCTTTCAAACCTCTCAGTCAAAACACCTGACTTTGGTGTCACCGGCAAAACGAAACTGTGGCTTGACCCAACGTTTTCCCCTATTTGCATGTAGTTACGAACCCACAGGGTTATGGTTTTCTCTTCTTTTGACATGTTGACCAGCTTATATGTAACTTTAAGTGCTTCAGAGTCTGCGGATAACGTAAGTCTCTTCTCTAATAACAGTCCGGGAATTTGCTCCTCGGGTTTTGTCCAAAGCCTCAGGGCGGCTTTGTTAATAGAGCGTTGCACTTTTTCATGGTCAAACGCGACTCGGTTTAAATCCCATCCAAATATTTCAAGGAGTGCGTCAGATAATATTCCGTTATCGCTGTGAACGTTGTTGCTCCAATTTTTCTTTAAAACATATTCTTTTATTCTTCCTCCATCGGCGGGGTCCACAACAAGTCTTATGTGCGGATTGCTGAGAATTAGCTCCGGCAATCCGTCTGCGTCAACGTCCTGTTCATTTATCATGGCGCCCGACAAGATTTTCATTCCGGGCTCTTCCTTTAGGCTGGAAAGAGCAACGAAGACGTCGATGCTTGAAATACCTCCCATTTGATTTATCTTCTGAAGAATTTCCTCAGTTTCGGCACCGCCGGTGCATCGGATTTTGGCGAGTATGTTATATTCCCCTGCACCTGTGTGGACTTCCGTTACTTCATCCAGACGAGATAGTTTGGAAGCTATTTCCTTCTTCTTAAGAGGGGCGCAGCTAATTCTCGTGATAGCAACTGTTTCCTCCGTGAATTTAGATGGGTCAACTATGACCGTGAAGTTTTTTATTACGCCCTCCTCAACTAGATTGGCCATTCTTTTTTTGACGGCGGATTGTGTTAAACCGGTCATCCTAGCTATCTCTTCTAGTGGAGTTTTTGAGTTCAGCTGGAGCATCCACAAAATCTTCTTATCGTTTTCATCAATCTCCACAGCATTTCCCCCTCAAAGGAAAATTTGATATTGGTTCCTCCTTTTCTGTATATATACTTATTGCAATATATCAAACCCCATCGTTTAGAAAAAGCGACCCAGTAAGTAAAACTTGCATAATTGCAACAGAAGTAGCTAATAGGACATTTTAAATCTGAAGCGTTAACCTTATTGTTGGTTGACTGATATTGATTAGGGCTGTGATCTTTGACTTCGGTGAAACCCTTGCGACCGGTAAACTGGATGCGAAAAGTTACAGGCAACAGTTGCTTGCATACATCCACAGCCTAGGGTACGCCTTAAGCGAGAAGACTTTGGCTAAAACCTTAGACGGAATGCTCGCAACTCTGATGAAGGCGCGGAAAGAAAACAGGGAGTTAACATTTGAGGAGCTCTATTCGCGTGTTTTAGTTAAGCTGGGAATAAACCCAACCGAAGAAGTATTAAGTCACATTCACGGTCTTTACGCCGAAAACTTCACGGTTGAACCAGTTCCAAGGGTCACGGAGGTTCTTCAAACGCTTTATGGTCGTTACAAACTTGCAGTTATATCAAACGCTATGAGTCAACTTCCAAGGCTTGCACTAGAGAAAGCTGGTCTCACAAAATTTTTCCAACTCATCATAATCTCCAGAGACTTAGGCATAAGAAAACCAGATCCAAAAATATTCAAATATGCGCTGAAGAAACTGGGCGTAAAACCCGAGGAAACCATCCACGTAGGAGACTCAATGGAACAAGATGTTGTAGGCGCCAAAAACGCGGGTATCAAAAGCGTGTGGATAAAAAATAAGGAAGAACCGATTCTAGAGGAACCGAACTATACGATAAGCTCAATAACTGAACTGCCAAAAATAATCAATCGTTACGCATAGAATCCTTCTTAGCAATAAAAATGCGTCTAAACTAAGTGCCTCACGGTATCTTGACCGTGTCTCCTTCAACCACAACAAGCCCAAAACGGGCCATCATCATAAGCTTTTCTTCAATAACTCTACTCACCTCATCGCCACCTCCCAAAGCCTCAACGATCTGTCCCTTCGTTGCCCTCCCACCGCGATCCCTTATAACATTATATATCATATAGTCCTGTATTTCCGCTATCTCGGTCACCCCTTCTATACTTTCTCTCGTTTATGTTACTACACCTCGATACACCAAATGTCCTCCCTGGTATATATTTTAGTGCGCCATTTTCCGCAGCGTAAAATATTTGAAGCCTATATAAGAGCCAAATAAAACTATAGGGGCTGAAACCTCTATGAGTACGCCGTGTTAGGGCAAGTATCCAAGTCCCTTAAGTCTCAACTTCAGATGCTCTTCATCTTCTAGACTGTATGGTTTCCCATTTTTCTTAAAAATAAGCGGCGGAACAGGACGACTCTCCATAACGTATCTCACAGGGTTCAAGTTCAGATGAAACGGGTTGAAGATATCAACCAAAACTTTTCCATCCATGTCTGTGGGGATGGGCATACCAAAAATCTGTAACATAGTTGGAGCGACGTCAACAATGTTAGCGTTCCTCAACTCTACGCCTCTCTTGACTTCGGGTCCTTTCATTAGGAGAATGCCGTTGGGTCTGTGAGCAGCGGAAACAGCTTCTGCGCGTGTGACGACGGAGTCAGCCCCAAACTCGTACCCCTCAAAGGTCATGTAGCCCTGTTTAGGAAGGAAAACCAAGTCAGGCGCCGTGTCTGAATGAGGTCCAACGTAAACTTCCTCCTTTCTGTAGACTTTTTCAATGACGCGTTCGCCAGTTTCAGGGTCCTTAAGCCTGTGTAACCGTCGGATAAGCCTCTCCCTTAGGGCTTCGTATTCTTCACCTGGGTTAACCGCTCCGAGGGCGTCTCTGCCCTTCAGGTTGATGTAGATGAGCCCTGAACCGATGGAGTAAGCCTTTGTTTTATGCCAGTTCACATCTGAAAAGGACAGGAACAGCTGTTTCAGGAGAAACCGAAGTTTTCCATTAACCTTATCTGCTTTAATTCCTAGGTTTCCAATGTGCGCCTTAAGCAAGGCATTATAGATCTTCTCAGGGTTCACTCCGATTTTGTACATGAACCGCTTGATTCGAGTCATAAGCCTCCCTTTCATACTCAGAAAACCCGCGCGTATAAGCCACGAATTGATATGGATGTATTTTCGCAGCGGTCCAGCGCCATGATCAGACATAACAATCACTGTCGCGTTTTCGCCAGCCAACCTGAAAAGTTCGCCAATTATTTCATCTAAGCGTTGATAATAGTTGAGGAAAATCTTCTGATATTTCTCGAATTTATCAGCTCGATATTTCGGATGGCTAGGGTCTATGTATCCCCAGAATTCGTGTTGAATGTAGTCAGTCCCGTTAAAAACGACCATGAACAAGTCCAATTTATACGCCTTAATGAGGTGTGAACTGATTTTCGCCAATCTATCCGTAGACTCAAACAAGTCATTGAGGAAAACCTCCTCCCTCTCCAGATAAGTGAAAGAGGGGTTTAACGCACCCTCGCCAATAACTTTCTTAACCTCCTCCTTAAGAAACACGGGATAAGTAACGTTGTCTGATTCGGGAGGCGTCATCATCCCGGTTATCATAATCCCATTGACCTTTTTCGGAGGATAAGTAAGAGGAACATTTACTATTCCAACTTTCTTGCCGCTTTCACCCAGTATAGTCCATATTTCCCTTGCAGACCTATACGTGGAGTTCGCGACTTCTACGTTGTAGCCGTTCTTTTCACGGGCGAAAAAACTGATAATTCCGTGTTTTCCAGGATTTTTTCCTGTCATAAAGGAGGACCATGCTGGCGGCGTTAAAACTGGGATTGTGGAGGTCAGTTCGCCGTAGGCGCCGTTTTCCATCATGTCGTGGAGAAAGGGCAGTTTTCCAGTTTTAACCCAAGGGAGAATTAGGTCGAACGTTGCGCCATCTAAACCAACAACCAGAACCCGCTTCCTTGCGTTCATGACCCGCTTCCCCCGACTGAAATAGAGCAGTGTCGAAGAGGTTTATGTAATTTGCGTAATTAAAAGGGCAAACAACGCCTAAAGCGGCTCAGGCACTCTTCGTTTCTTTTTCGCTGATCCAATAAATGCTGCCATGCCGACTATTGCCGCTATGGAGGTTAACAAGCTGTAAGTGAAGGCTGTGTTCATGCTAACGTTGGTCCACAACACTCCAACTGCAGTGTTTGCTGCGAAAAAAGAAACGCCGACCACTAGGTAGTATAACCCGTAGGCGGTAGCCCTTAAACCACTCGGCGCATACGCCGGTATTAAAGCCCTCTGAACGGTTTCAATTATGCCGAAGTAAACGCCGTATACCGCTGCGATTAGAAAGGCGAACAGGGGATTCCCTTCAAGCATTATGCAAAGCAAAGTGGTGCCGAAGAAAATTGTGTATCCCAACATTAAAACCTGTTCTTTACCGACTCTGTCTGAAAGCAAACCCGCAGGTATACCCATTAACGTGTGAGTCACGTTTATCACCGCGTAAACAATCGGAATAACGTTTTCTGATGCCCCAAGCTCGCTGGCTTTGAGCAGTATAAAGGAGAAGTTGAAGGCGCCAACTGAGAAAACAGCAACAACAAAGAGCAGAAGAGCAAACTCCCTTCGGAGAACAGCTCTCACATTGCTTAGAACCTTAACCTCCCGCCTCTCAGCAATTTTTTCCTTCACAAAAAACATCAAGATTATCAGAGCGACAACACCCGGAAAGAACGAAATCCAGAAAATGCCTCTTAATCCTACTAAGGGTATGAGCAAAAATGCTAAGACCGGACCAATTATAGCGCCAATTTGGTCTAACGTTCTGTGAACGCCGAAGGCACCGCCCATGTGTTTTTCTGGAGCTGTTTCGCTGAGGAGGGCGTCACGTGGTGCGGTTCTGATTCCCTTGCCGATTCGATCGCCTAACCTTATCGTTAGGGCGTCTATCCAAGTTCTGGCTGTGGAAAAGAACGGTTTAACGATGTTGGACGCCGCGTAACCGATGAAAACGAGTAATTTTCTTTTCCTCAACTTGTCTGAAACGAATCCGGAAAGCATTCTGAAGATGTAGCTTGTGGCTTCACCTGACCCTTCGATGAGTCCTAGAACCGCTTCTGTGCTACCCAACTCGGTTACAATGAACTGTGGAAGAATGCTGAAGCACATTTCAGATGAAACATCCGTGAAGAGACTGACGAACCCTAAGGCAATCACGTTTCTAAACGCGCTAAAACGCAGTTTGTTTTTTTGTCCGTCAACACCCTTCGGCGCTGCGTTTTCCATGAGTCAATTCGCTTCCAGATTAACTTGTGAAGCTAAATAAGAGGGCATCATTTCATCGTTTAGCCTTTTTCGCTTTTTCCACGTGACATAAAACTTCGAAAACTGTTTTAGCAGTTTGTACCGCCGTTACGCCTCGGTCATAATGCGGAGCTACCTCCACCACGTCGAAGCCAACTATTCGATGATCGCAAACGCCACAGAGTATGTCCAGAAAGAGGTCCATGGATAACCCGTCAGGTTCCGGGTTCTGTACGGCTGGAGCGAAAGCAGGGTCCACCACATCCATGTCGATTGTCAGGTAAATCCTTTCGCAGTCGGCGGTGATTTTCGCAATGTTTTTAGCGGTTTTCTGAGCGCCTTGTTTTCTGATTTGTTGCGCCGTTAAAAACCGAATTTCAGCCTTTTTTGCATAGTCAAGTTCTTCTTTGCAGGCGGCGCGGACACCGATTTCCAGAATCTGTTTAGGGTTGACTTGCTCGCTGATTCTCCGCATAAACGTTGTGTGCGACACGGGTCTGCTCATATACTCATCGCGTAAGTCCAAGTGGGCGTCAAAGCTTACGATGGCAGCGTCGGAGCCAACTCCGCGCACTACGCCCAAGGCGATGGTATGTTCCCCTCCGATAACTGCAGGTGTTTTATCGGCGTCCAGAAGCTCCTTTGTAACTAATTGTAATCGTTTCAGGGTTTCGTCAACCTCACCGGTAACGTGCAGGTCCCCTAAGTCGTGGAGCTTCAGATCTTCGAAGTCAACACCGGCTCGGAAACTGTAGGTTTCAATGTTGAGTGAGGCTTCTCTGACGGCGAGAGGCGCAAACCTCGCTCCTGAACGGTAGGTGCTTGTCCCGTCGAAGGGTACGCCTAAAACCACGTAGTCGGCTTCCTTGAAGGGTTTTTGCAGACCTGAGAAAACTAAAGGTGGTGAAACGTAAAGTTCACAGTAGCCCATTTTCTTTTACCCTTCCTCACAGCTCAGTTTCGTTATGAGCTGTTGCGTTCTAAATACTTTCGCTTGCGGTTTGCGAAATCGATTTATATGGGGCGTTAGTTAACGGTTAGGGTCTAAGGTGCAGGGAAATGACTTTGAGGTCTAGGATTGGTAAGCTGGGTTGGTTGTTCGCGTTTGCCGTTTTCTACGCAGTTGCTGGATGCTTACAATTTCTCCTTTTAGTCCTTTCAGGGTTCCGCCTTTTCCCAGTGGGCGTGCTTGGGGTTTTAAGTCTGATAAATGTGTATGGGCTGATTAAAAAGAAGAGGTGGCTGATCTGGCTGATCACTGCCCTCTTGTTCTTAGGCACAACCTTTGGCGGAACCATCCTTTACTCTTCAATCGTAATAGAAACGTTCAGTCCCAACATACAGATACTGCTGTTTCACTTAGCGCTGATAATATATCTTGCCCTAAATGCAATTGCTGTAGTCTACGCGCTGGCGAAAAGAGAAAACTTTCAGTGAGAAAAAAGCGCCGCGCGAATTAGGAAACTAACATTCTCGCATCAACATTCACGATGTTATGTTAGTCTATTTTTGGAATGAGGAAAAATGTGTGTGTTGCGCGCGCGATTAAGCCTTTAGATTCCACGGCTCCAAATTTTTCCACAGAATAATGAGGGGTGCCAGTAATGTCCAACCAATAAGAATCCCTACGAGGCTATGAACCAATATGTTTTGAGCGAAAAGGATGTTGGTCACGAACCCTATTGAGAAGGATATAATACCAAGGTACGCTCCCTCTTTTCGCAATTTCTGCAAAAGCCAAGCAGCACCCAAGGATAAAGCCGCGCTTGTCAGTATGAGAACTCCCCATGAGGGAAACTGTGCAGTCCACCTTGCAAAGTGGCCCCTAAGATAATCACCAACCACCACTTCAAGTGTTGACAAACTGCCGGTAAATGCCATAGCCCACGCAACAAATCCCAACAAACCGAGAACCGCATAAACCATAAATTGTAACACTACCAATCTGATTAACGAGTTCTGCATGAAGATACACCCTTTCCAGTAATCCTGTTCGCGCGTGCATTTTAAATGATAGCCAAATGTTAGCTTTAAAACTAATAAGGTATGTTAAAATGCGTCTAAAAATACTTCGCGCGCATTCTCAAGCTCCTCGCTCCCTTCTTTCGAGAACAAGCTTTTTAAGAGTGTATTTTGCTCAATCATAACGAACGTAGGGGTGAATCGAAATTGAGTATGTGGAAACTTCGCCTCTCCATGTACGGGACCTTGGCAATTATTATAGGAGTATCCACTACCTTTTTTGCAGCTATCTTGTGGTTATTCAACGTAACAAACATAATCTTTCTAATAGGGCTAGTTGCCACTTTCAACATCATTCAGTGGCTTCTCGCGCCTTACCTGATAAATGCCATGTACAAAGTGAAGGAAGTAAAACCCGGAGAAGCACCGAAGCTTCAAGCCACAGTTGATCGCCTTGCTGCTAAGAGCGGAATCAAGAAACCGAAGCTTGGAATCGCTAAGATTTCAATTCCTAACGCCTTTGCCTACGGTTCACCTATTGCCGGAAACCGCGTGGCCGTGACACAGGGGCTGCTTGACACGCTTGATGAAGGGGAGGTTGAAGCAGTTTTAGGCCATGAGTTTGGGCATCTGAAGCACCGCGATGTGCAGATAATGATGTTCGTCAGTTTCCTCCCGTCCCTATTCTTCATTCTGTCAAGGTACCTGATGCTTTCTTCCTTCTATGGGAGAGCTAGTAGAGACAGAGACAACAGCGGCGCGTTGATGGCGCTAATCGGGGTGGTGAGCTTAGTTATGTACTTCGTTCTATTGCTGTTCACTCTTGGCTTAAGCCGACTGCGGGAATATTATGCGGACGGGCACAGCGCTAATGTCGTAGAGGGCGGTCCTCGAAAACTGTCCGAAGGCCTAGCGAAAATCGTCTCGAAAACCGGGAGAATGCGGAGGAGTCGCCAGCGGGAAGCAATTGCCTTTAACGGTTTTAAAGGTCTCTTCATATCAGACCCTGACAGGGCTGAAGAAGAATCCGCTCAGATCGCAAAGTACGCTCCAGCGCTTTCAGATCAGGCGTTAGTTGAAAAGCTACTCAGAAAGAAGGTGAGCTCCACAGATAGACTTATGGAAATATTCTCCACTCACCCGAACATAACGAAAAGGCTGAGAGCCCTGCAGATGCTGGAAGTGCCTAGGCGCGAACACATGATTCGCTGACCTACCCATCTCCGAACAAGATTTATATACGGCAACCTTTCTTCTAGTTTCCGAAACATTTAGGGGAGAATTGTGTATATGTCTACGCCTCAACTTACGGGAACACCTGTTTTAATATTGAAAGAAGGCGCAACCCGATCGAGGGGAAGGGGAGCTCAACACGCTAACATTATGGCCGCCAAAATTGTCGCAGAAGCAGTGAAGAGCGCCCTCGGCCCAAAAGGCATGGATAAAATGCTTGTTGACAGCCTCGGAGACGTGACGATAACCAGCGACGGACGAACCATTCTGGATGAAATGGACATCCAACATCCCGCTGCAAAAATGATGGTGGAAGTGGCTAAAACCCAAGATGACGAGGTGGGCGACGGAACCACAACCGCCGTGGTCATTTCCGGAGAATTGCTGGAAAAAGCCGAAGACCTCGTGGACAAGAACGTCCACCCAACCGTTATCATCGACGGCTACCGAAAAGCAGCCGAAAAAGCCCTTGAAGTCCTTGAAAAAATCGCTATTCCAGTAAAGCCAACTGACAAATCGTTCCTAAAGAAAGTCGCTATGACCTCCATGGCGAGTAAACTGGTTGCTGAATACAGAGAACTTCTAGCTGAAATAGCGGTCTCTGCTGTTCTCCACGTAGCCCAAGAGATTGAAGGTCAATACAGAGTTGACTTGGACGACATCATGGTGGAGAAGAAAGCCGGTGAGTCGATAACAGAAACTCAACTCATCAAAGGTCTCGTTATCGACAAAGAGGTGGTTCATCCAGGCATGCCGAGGCGGGTGGAAAAGGCGAAAGTAGCGCTCTTAGATTCACCTCTCGAAGTGGAGAAAACCGAATTCGACGCCAAAATTAACATAGAAACCCCCGATCAAATGGAAGCTTTCCTACACCAAGAAGAAACTATGCTTAAAGAAATGGTGGAGAAAATCGCAAAGAAAGGAGCCACTGTCCTCATATGCCAAAAAGGTATCGACGACCTACCTCAACACTACCTCGCTCGGAAAGGCATACTCGCCCTCCGCAGAGCAAAGAAATCTGACATGGAGAAGCTGGCGAAGGCGACAGGAGGAAAAGTTGTAACAAACCTCGACGGTCTGTCAAGCACGGATCTCGGGTATGCTGCGCTCGTTGAAGAGAGGAAGATCGCCGACGACAAGATGACTTTCATCGAAGGCTGCAAGAACCCGCAGTCAGTCGCCATCCTAATCCGCGGTGGAACCGAACGAATCGTGGATGAGGCAGAGCGGTCGCTGCATGACGCTTTATGTGTTGTCCGCGACGTTGTTCAAGAACCGAAGATTGTCGCAGGCGGCGGCGCACCCGAATCAGAAATTTCAAGCGAACTGAGAAAATACGCAGATACACTTCCAGGAAGGGAACAACTCGCAGTTCAACGCTTCGCCGAAGCACTGGAGGTCATAGCCATAACCCTAGGAGAAAACGCGGGCCTAGATCCCATCGACATCATATCGGAACTCAGAGCCCGCCACGAGAAGGGCGAAATCTGGTCAGGCGTTGACGTTTTCACGGGCAAGGTCAAAGATATGAACAAGCTTGAGGTCTTGGAGCCGCTCGTAGTTAAAAAACAGATAATCAAATCAGCCACAGAAGCCGCAACCATGATCCTAAAAATCGACGACGTAATCGCATCTGGAAAAATGAAAGCTCCACCGACTCCGCCGGGAGGACCTGGAGGGATGGGCGGAATGGGAGGCATGCCTCCCTACTAAACACGTTAAGGCGGAGATTTGGAGAGAAAAATTATGGCGTATTTAACCACTCAACAGGGACAGCCGATACTTATTTTGAAAGAAGGAACCGAACGTAGTCGAGGTAAGGAAGCTCGAAGTAATAACATTATGGCGGCGAGAATCATTGCTGAGGCGATAAAAAGCACGCTTGGGCCTCGCGGAATGGATAAGATGCTCATCGACGGCCTCGGAGACATCACCATTACCAATGACGGAGCCGCGATTCTGGATGAGATTGATGTACAGCATCCCGCTGCGAAGATGATGGTGGAAGTGGCTAAGACTCAGGATGACATGGTGGGCGACGGGACCACAACGGCTGTGGTCTTGGCTGGAGAGCTCCTCGGGAAAGCGGAGGGACTTTTAGATCAGGACATTCACCCTACAGCCATTGTTAGCGGATACCGAAAGGCATTCCGAAAAGCAGAGCAGGTTCTTGAGAAAGCTGGCATCCCTTTAGATCTTAACGATCGTAAAACCTTGAAGAAAGTTGCGGTGACCTCTATGTCTAGTAAGGCTGTTGGCGTTGCCCGAGACCACCTAGCGGAAATTGCCATCGACGCCGTGAAGCAGATCACTGAACAGAGGGGCGATAGGAAAGTCGCGGACATCGATAATATTCAGATTATAAAGAAAGGGGGGAAGAGCCTCCTTGACACCCAGCTTGTCAGTGGCATAATCCTTGACAAAGAGGTTGTTCACGCGGGTATGCCTCGGGTGGTTACAAACGCGAAAATAGCGCTTTTGGACTGCCCCCTCGAAGTGGAGAAAACCGAGTTCAGCGCCGAAATTAGGATAAAAGACCCAACGCAGGTTAAGGCGTTCTTAGACCAAGAAAACCGTATGCTTAAGGAAATGGTGGGCAAGATCAAAGCGTCAGGCGCTAATGTAGCGTTTTGTCAAAAGGGCATCGACGACATGGCTCAACATTTCATGGCGAAGGCAGGAATCGTGGCTGTGCGGAGAGTTAAGAAATCGGACATGGAAAAATTGACTAGAGCCACGGGTGGAAGAATTGTTACGAACCTTAGCGACTTGAAGGCTGGAGATCTGGGCAAAGCAGGGCTGGTTGAAGAAAAGAAGATCGGCGACGACAAAATGGTGTTCGTGGAAAAGTGCAAAAACCCACGGTCTGTGGCTGTTCTGATCCGTGCTGGATTGGAGAGAATGGTGGATGAAGCGGAAAGAGCCCTCAACGACGCTTTATCCGTGGTCTCCGACGTAACTGAAAAAAGCAAAATAGTTGCTGGCGGCGGCGCCATAGAATCAGAAATAGCGAAGGAACTTCGCGATTATGCGACGAAAATCGGCGGAAGGGAACAACTCGCCATAGAAGCCTTCGCTGAAGCCATGGAAATCGTGCCCAAAGCACTGGCTGAAAACGCGGGACTCCAACCCATCGACATCCTTGTGGCGTTAAGGTCAGCCCACGAAAAGGATGGAGGACAGACAATGGGCGTCGACGTCTTCACGGGTAAGATCGTGGACATGTACAAAAATGGCGTAATTGAACCCTCGCGGGTGAAGGAGCAAGCCATGAAGTCTGCGTCTGAAGTTGCTTCCATGATTCTCAGAATTGACGACGTAATAGCCTCCACTAAGCCGAGGGGAGCAGGCGGACCGCCTGGAGGACCGCCGGAAGAAGAGGAATAAGGCGCACTGTCAGGGGCTAGCCCCCCTATAGTTTTATTTGGCTCTTATATAGGCTTCAAATATGCTGGCTTCCGGTTAGTTCGCTGCATCTTCAGTCCCGGTTTTTCTCAGAAACAAGGATTTAAGAGCGTGAAACACATATTCTACGGGATATAATAAAATGGAAAAAAGTCTTTTAGATTACTCCTCTAAAGCTCCTGAGGTTAGGAAACCGCAGAAAGCTCCTAGGCAGTCATTTTGTTCAACAGAGGCTCCTGAGGAGCTTCCTCCATCCTATTTTGTATCAGCCACGTACGACGGCAAAAAGAGGGTTGCCTGCATCAAGTTATACGAGCCGAAGTCTCAGAAAATCTATTCTTGGTATGACAACACGGGACACAAGCCCTACTGCCTCACGAACCTGCCGCCCAGTGAACTTGAAAAAATTGAGCGGTTAACTGCGCATCCCGGCTTTGATCATTTTGAAACCGTTAAAAAATACGACGCGTTGCTTGACAAAGAAGTAACTGTAACCAAAGTCGTGGCTAAGGATCCCTTAACGGTTGGCGGTCGCGCCAGAGGTTGCATAAGGGACATCATCCCTGAAGATTTTCCTAAAGTCGCGGGAACCGAGACCCCACCGAAGATTTGGGAAGCCTTCATCAGATATTACATGTCTTACATTTTCGATCGCCAGTTAGCTCCAGGCATGATCTACAAGGTCGAAAAGGGTGAGATTGTTCCAGTTAAATCTCCTTCCTCTGAAAAAGTTGTTGAAAACATCCGCCGCCTGTTCAAAGGGGAAGAGAAAGAATCCTTGGAGTACATAGGGCTTTGGGCTCAACTCCTAGAATGTCCTGCTCCTAAGTTCCGAAGCTTAGCCGTTGACATAGAGGTTTCTTCTCCTGTTGCCACTCGGGTTCCTGATCCTGCTGAAGCCGCGTATCCTGTAATCTGCGTGTCACTTCTGGGAACCGACGGTAAAAGGCGGGTTCTCCTCCTTAAGCGAGAGGGAATTGAAAAGGGCGAGGCGAAGCTTCCGCCGGGTTTGGTTGTGGAGTATTATGATTCGGAAGAAGCGCTTCTCCGTGAGGTTTTCAAGGCGCTTCAGGATTATCCTTTTGTTGTGACCTTTAACGGGGATGATTTTGACTTTCAGTATCTTTGGCGTCGAGCTCAGAACCTGCGTTTCACTAGGGATCAGATTCCCATTGAGGTTGGCAGGCGGGTTTGCCTTCTGAAGGACGGGGTTCACATCGATCTCTACAGGCTATTCTTCAACAGGGCGATTCAGACTTACGCGTTCGGTCAGAAGTACCGCGGCGTAACCTTGGATGAGGTGGGTGAAGCCGTAGTTGGGTTGCCTAAGCTGGAAATTTCTAAGCCGGTTTCTGAGCTGAGTTACACGGAACTTGCCAAATACTGCGCTCAAGACGCTGAAATAAACCTTAGGCTCGTCACGTTTAATGACAACCTAGTGATGAAGCTGATTTTAGCGCTGACCAGAATCAGCCGCATGCCCATGGAGGACGTTACTCGCCAAGGCGTCTCAAGGTGGATCCGCAGTTTCCTCCAGTATGAACATCGCCGACGGAACATGCTTATTCCAAATGATGAGGACATTCTCGCCTTGAAGGGCAAAACCAGCACAAAGGCTATCATTAAGGGCAAAAAGTACAAGGGCGCCATTGTGGTTGAGCCTACGCCTGGCGTTCACTTCAACGTGGCAGTCATGGACTTTTCAAGTCTGTATCCTTCGGTGATCAAAGTGTACAACTTAGGTTATCAGTCGATTCTGTGCCCCCACAAACAATGCAAGAGCAATCTGGTTCCAGACACGCCGCATTGGGTCTGCACAAAACGGCGGGCGCTTGAAAGCCTAATTATCGGTTCCCTTAGGGACTTGAGGGTTAAGTGGTATAAGCCGAAGTCCAAGGATAAATCGTTGCCGAAAGGGGCGAGGAACTGGTATGACATTATCCAAAGTGCCCTTAAGGTTATCTTGAACGCCAGTTACGGTGTGTTCGGCGCTGAAACCTTCTCTCTTTACTGCCCTCCAGTTGCTGAAGCCACTGCTGCGCTTGGGAGGCACGCCATAACAGAGACGATTAAGAAGGCGCAGGAGTTGGGCATTAAGGTTCTCTACGGGGACACAGACAGCGTGTTCTTGAGGGCGCCTTCTCCGGATCAAATAGAAACTTTAACAGAGTGGTCTGAGAAAGCTCTTGAAATGGACTTAGACTTAGACAAGTTCTATCGGTATTCGGTTTTCAGCTCTAGGAAAAAGAATTACTTGGGGGTTCTCTCCGACGGGAGCGTGGACATTAAGGGCTTAACCGGCAAGAAACGCCACATCCCCGTTTTCTTGAAGAAAGCCTTCGGTGAGATGGTGAAGCGGTTAGGTGAGGTGAAGAATCCCGCGGAGTTCGAGGAGGCTAAGAAGACGATTCGAAAAATCGTGCGGAACAGCTATGTGAAGCTGAAACACCGCGAATATCCGCTTGAGGAACTAGCCTTCCACGTGGTCCTCGGGAAAACGCCTTCGAGCTACACTAAAACCACTCCGCAACACGTGAAAGCCGCGATGCTCCTCAAAAAGAACGAAGTGGAGGTTAAAGCCGGCGACCTCATCAGCTTCGTTAAGGTGACGAAGGAGCCCCACGTGAAGCCTGTTCAGTTGGCGAGCAAGTCCGAGGTGGATGTGGACAAGTACGTGGGCTATTTGGAGTCAACCTTCGCACAGGTCCTAGACGCCATAGGCTTAGACTTCGACGACCTAATCGGACTAACCAAACTAGAACGCTTCATGTAAAACACTAGTTTCTTTTGCTCTTCTTACTTGCGCGCGCAAAGTTTCACAATCATCCTCTACGATAACTGAGAAACTACTTTAGCCCTTAAGTCAGCTCCACATTCCGGGCAGAACTTTGAGCTCACTGAAATGCGAGATTGACATTTAGGGCAGATTAGCACAACAGGTCTATGCACTGGCTTGTAAACCGGAACAAAGGCAACAACAATTCCGTAAATCATCTTTGATCTTCAATAGAAACAACCAATGTCTCTAACAAAAACTTTGCGTTTTTTATGTTGCGCGCGCTATGGCAAGCATTATTAATTGAACAGTACTATTAGAGATAGGTATTCGCCAAGGATGTAACCATTTTGGGCGAGACAAAAGCGACTAAGAACTGGTTTGCTAGACATGCAGAGGCAGAGGCGAAAAAGGACACTATGCCATATTTTGAGCGTGTCGGAAACATAGTGGCGGTTGTGGTCATCATCTTGGTTATTTTGTACTTCGTTGCTCATCAGATGTGGTCAACAGGGTTTTTCACTTCAAAATTCGGCACTTTAGAGGCATTCTTGTTTTATGTCTCTTTAGCATTCGGGATTGTTGCACCTGCCTTGAGAGGATTGTTTGGTCGCAAGAATCTTGCTCGTCTCTTTGAGATATTTGGGTTTGTTTTGTTCACTGTCGCCCTTGCTTGGCTCTTTACAGTCTTCCCATTTGAATTTGCTTATTTTGCAGATGTATTGCCGAATTTCCTCAGGTTTCTGTTGCAGTGGATTTCCAACGACATTGCTAGAGTGTTGATGGTGCTAGGAATAATTGCGACTCCTGTTATGGCGATTTATACAGCTACATTGTACGTGTTTGTTCGCAGGGAACTATCCAAGCCAACTCAGAAAGCCGCATAGCGCACGCGATACTATGACGCACGCTTTTTATTTTCGTCGATCCTATAGATCTATTGAGAATGCCATGCTCAAAACCATAAAATTGCTTGGTACTGTTTCAAGAGCAGAGTTCCTACTGCCGAATTTGGGATCACTTATTATGGGACTTGCTTGGGGAGCAACGCCGTCCACAAGTATTGGTGACTTGGTGGTTATGATAGTCTTGTCCTTTGCCATAATCAATGTAAGCTCTGCCATCGGTGCACAAGCCAACACCCTCTCCGACCGCGAATTAGATTCAAAGGATGTGCGCAAGAAACAACTCGTCGAAGCAACGAAATCTTTTGGAGCAAACCGACTGAAAAAAGTGCTAATTGCCGAGTTTACTCTTACCCTGATTCTGGTCTTTATATTCATGATGATTCAGCAAAAGCCCATTTTGCTACTTCTGTGGATAGTCGGAATCTGCTTAGGCTGTGCCTATTCTCTTCCACCAATAAGACTAAAATCCAGAAGTTGGCTCGCTCCCATCTCGTTGATTCTCGTACTCGCCGTTTTCCCAGTGCTATTCGCCTACTACACTTTCACAACCGAGATGAACCCTTTCTTTCTCATGTCGCTAACAGGGCTCGCTCTAACAGTTTATGGCGTGATAATACCGACTGAAATCCGAGACTACTTCGGAGACAAAACAATGGGCATCGAAACATTGACAGTGCACCTAGGTCTCGTCAAAGCCTCCATAATCGCCATAGCACTTCTGACTACAGGAGCAGCACTCACCGCGATCGCATTCCTTCTGCAGTTCACTTACGCCCAACACTTGTTCCTAGCTGTTCTCTTAGTTGCTATACCGATTGCTGGGTTTGTTGTGTTGAAGGAATTCAGGAAGCTCTATTCTCTCTCCAAAGAATACATGGTATCAGAAAGCAATAGTATTGAGGAAAAGATCGTGCATCTGTCGGCGCACAATCCTCAGTGGATAATGATAATCACACAGACATACAGCATAATCTCTATTGTATTCTTGGTAAGCAAGTTTTTGCTCTAGGCAGTGCGCGCGCTAGTTTCCTTTGGCGTATTTGAAGCCCCACTTGTTTAGGGCAGTCTTCAGCTCCTTATGGTCTTTGGCGTAGTCTTGGATTGGAATGTTTTTCATCGCGGCGTCAACCGCCTGCCGCATAGCTATGGCTCCAGCTCTCGTGCCTGAAGGATGCCCGTGGACTCCGCCTCCAGCCTGAATAACTATGTCTCTTCCTAAGGTTTCAATGTTTAGTGGGACGATGCCGGGGTGGACTCCGCCTGAAGCAACCGGAAAAACAGTTTTCAAACCGTAGAATCTGCCTCGGAGAAAACTGTTAATCTCCTTAATCTCTTCGATTTCCTTTTCCTCGCCCCCCATTTTCCCCGCTGCGGTTCCCGTGTGCAACTGATCGCCTCCCGCCAGTCTCACCAACTCGGCGATAACCATCATGGCGATTCCATGCTTCGGGTTCCGCGTCATAGCGGCATGCATACACCTGTGCACGTGAAGAGGCACCTTAACCGAAGGATCTTCCGCGAGGACGCGAACCGCCGAATAACCCGCTGTAATAACGTCAACCATAAGCGCCGGCGCTCCGTTCTCCATGGCTCTGTCGGCTAATTCCGGCATTCTGTAAGTTTCGGCTGTGATGTCTGGCGAATACAGCACGGTTCTGCCCGTTTCCTCTTTAACTCGGTCTAGGGCTTCGGTGACGTTTGCCACGCGGTCTTCAAGCGGACAAAACTTCTGGTTGGTCAACGTCTCATCGTCCTTTATGAAATCCACGCCCCCAACAGCAGCCTCATAAGCCACGCGGGCGGTTTCCTTCGGGTCTAACCCAACCTTCGGTTTAATTATGGTGCCCACATGCGGGCGCCTAGACTCGGCGGTTCCAACCAGCCGGCGCACACCTTCTACGCCAAATTTCGGTCCTTTGAAGGCTCTCACGTATTTTTCTGGGAACCTGAGGTGCAGAAGCCGTATGTTGTTCAGCGTTCCTATGCTGAAGAGGTTGCCTGCAACTATGCTCAGCAGGTTCGGGATTCCGCCTGTTTCATAATCAAACAAATCTAGGGGAAAGGCTATCTTAATCACGCCCGTGTTTCCGTTCTCAGTTACCGCCTCGAAAACCCTCGCCTGAAGATTCTTCGCGAGAACATGCTTCGCCAACGTCATTTCGGTCCACGTGCCAATGGATTCTTCCGCCGCAATTTCAACGCCAGCCGCATGCAAAGAGGCGTCCCTGCTTTCAACGTAGTAGGTTGCAACAACGTTATCGTCTAAGTCAACCTCCTCAGGTGTGCAGCTGAAAATGTCAACAGACTCATACGAAATCTTCTCCGCGGTCATCTACCTCAACTCCTCTACACAAACAGTTCCTAACCGCCTTTTATCAAGATCGCTTTGCTTTAATTAAGATTCGGTTTCAGCGACAACCTTTAACCCACGCGACTTCAGCGCCGCTATAACACTTGGTCTGCTCAACGCAGCGAGTAAACTGTAGCCTATCACAGCCATTGCAATCAAACTGCTCATAGTGATGCTGATCATCATCGCCACCCAAGGGGCTAAACTTAAACCGAAAATGCTGGGCGGATCAAAGAACAGCCACAGGTAGCCGCCTACGATGACGCCGATGGGCAGAGCACCTATAATGCATGCTAGTAAACGCCGGTTTCTGAGTAAGAGGACAAGGCTCGCGGCGACTAGGTTCGCAACTGGACCTAAAGCAACATCTAAACTGCCGACCCACCAGTAGGCGTTACCTAAAAAGCAGCCGGCAGTCACGCCGACAACCACAGGCCACCCGAACAGCGCCGCTAAGGGAATTAGGCAATCCGCCAGTCGAAGCTGAACCGGACCGAAAGAAATGGGCGCCAAAGCAACGACGAGAACCGCATATAAACCTGCAAAGACCGCTGACAAACTGATGTCTCTAGTATCCAACTCTTCTTTTCACCTCCCTAACCCGGGGTTTATGTTAGGCGGAACGGGTGGGAGGAACCCACTCACCCGCCAGAAGAGTAATTCCTTCCCTTTGGGTTATAAGGCTTTTCTGTTTTGGGGGTTAGAAAGATTTGAATATTAGGAGTTATAATTGTTAGAGCCATTGCAGGGGAAAAACGTTGAGGTTGATCCATAACAGACGCGCAATTTCGACCCTTTCTCTAACGCGTTTAGTGGTCGCGGGCATAATCGGCGCATTAATCTCTTACATGTTCGTCATGGGATATTATATGTCCATAGGTTTCCGAGTTCCTGAAGAAACCTCCATAGTCATCGAACAGGCAAGCTTTTCCCCGCAAAACGCTACAGCGTTTAATGTTTCCATTTTGAACCCCTCCTATTCCCCTTCAAACGCAACGGTTAACCAAGTTAAAGTGATAACCGGAGACACGGTTCACAGCACAGAAATCCTTCATCCCTCATTACGCGAAATCAAACCGGGAGAGCTTAAGAACTTCACCTGCCGATGGAATTGGAGCAATGACACAGGCGAAGAAGTAAGAATCCTAGCGTTTATAGCCGAAGGCTCAGGCGCAACATTCAAGACAACCACCCCGATCATGGGGATAACCATCACCGAAACACGCTTCAACGCCGCAGAAACCACTAATTCCTTCAACGTAACCGTGGAAAACCAACCGTCATCAGTTGATTACGTAAACATTTCAAAAATAATCGTCGCTGCAGATACTGTTCAAGAACTTACTCCGTCTCCCGGACTTCCACATGCACTTAATCCCGGAGATTCGGAGACGTTTAAGGTTCCTTTGACTTGGACCTACTACCGAAACAAAACTGTCACCGTCACGGTTCACACCTTGCAGGGCTACACGGCAAGCGACGCTCCGCGAACTCCTCTTCCAGTAAGCCTAACGATCACCGAGGCTGTTTTCAACGAAACCGCCACCAACCACTTCAACCTCACCGTACAAAACTCCGCTTCATCCCCCGCCTACGCCAACATAACCCGAATATCCTTAACAATGGAAAACGACACCAGCCTAGACATAAACGAAACAGCACCTTCGCTTCCACACATAATTCCCAGCGGCACCTCAACCACTTTCACGTGCTCTTGGAATTGGACCTATTACCGAGACAAAAACGTCACAATCACCGTGAGCCAACGAGAGGGACCATCGGCAAGCTACGTCAAAGCCACGCCTCCCCCCGTCTTACTAACAATCACAGGAGCCGTCTTCAACGCAACCGAAACCAACCATTTCAACGTCACAGTGAAAAACTCCGAGTTCTCCATCTTAGACGCCAACGTCACAGCAATAGGCGTAACTCCAGAAGGCGCCCAAGAAAACGTCATAGCGAACGTAACGCCTACGCTTCCCCGCGTGCTTTCTCCCAACTCCTCAGTTGAGTTCACCTGCTTGTGGAATTGGACTGAGTACCAAGGTGTACCCGTCACAATCACCGTGTATGCGGTGGGTTACACAGCGAGCCACATTGAGGTTACGCCCATGAAGGAAGAATCGCTAAACATAACAAAGCAACACGTGTGGTTTAACACCAGCAATTCCACCTCCAAAGCAGCATTTCTCATAGTTAACACTGGCGACGCTGACGCTGTCATAGAGAAGATAACCGTTAATGATGAAGAGTGCCAATGGTCAACTGTGCATTGGGAAAGAACGAACGACACCATAACTGCCGATTTACCTTGGATCCCAGGCACTCCGTCTTCAGTCAACCTCACTGGCACCACCTACCTCCTAGCCACCTCATCAGGCAACGCCACACTGTACTCCGGCTACACTATGATAGTCTACATAGTTAACCCTGACACCATTACCATCGACGAAATTGGCTCCCTCGTTGAAATCACAATATATACTTCTCGAGCTACGTATTCTACGCAAAGCATCGTACAGGCTGTTGCCAGCTAGCGCGCGCAAAAAAAGGAAAAACATCAGGATTATACTAGCTCAACGAGTTGCCCAATTTTCTTCTCTAGAGCCTTCTTGTAGGCAAGTTGCGCGGTCACAGCGTCCTGCACGGCTAATCCGGTGGAAATAAAAGCAGTTATTTCATCAGAAGAAGACCGGCCCGGCTTCAAACCCGCAACTACCTCCCCTATCTCTGCCCAAACGTCCTCCTTAGTCAGAATTCCCTTTTTTAAAGGAACGTTAATTTCTCCACCGTGAGAAGCCTGCTCCCAATCGTCAACAACTATCTTCGCCCGCCCTAAAATCGCTGGATCTAACTCTTCTTTACCCGGAGCGTCTGCGCCTATACAGTTAAAATGCGTACCAGGAGCCACCCACTCATCTAAAACCAGAGGTTTCCTCGAAGGCGTTGTGGTGACGACGATGTCAGCTCCTTCAACCGCGGTTTTGACATCCTCCACAGGAACTATTTTGGCTACGCCACCGAACTTCGGTTTCATGTCTGCGACATATGCTTCCCTGCTTTTCCAACATGGACTCCAAGCTCTAACCTCTTCAAGCTTGCCATATAGGGAAACAAGTGCCATCAATTGTGTTCTGGCCTGAGTTCCTGCCCCTATAAACCCAACAACCTTCGATTCTTTCCTAGCGAGGTACTTTGCTGCAACTCCTCCCGCTGCGCCTGTTCTCATGGCAGTTATGTGGGTGCCTCCCATTATCGCTAGAGGAGCTCCGGTTTTCGGGTTCATTAGGACTATTGTTGCCATAACAGTGGGGAGTTTATGTTTTTTCGGGTTGTCCGGGTGAACGTTCACGACCTTCACGGCAGAAATGTCAAGTTCCTCAAGGTAGGAGGGCATGGTCCTTAAATCGCCGTTGTACTTAGCGTAGAACAAGTAGGGTTTCGCTGGCATCTGCACCCGACCTAAAGCTTTTTCCTTAAAGGCTGTCTCAACGGCTTCCATGACCTCGCGCATGCTCAGAAGGGGGATAACCTCCCTTTCAGTAAGCAATAAAATTTCCATTTAACCCGCTCCCAATTGCTGGTTTATGGATGCGTGCAGGTTTCCTTTAACTTTTATCCGTAGAATTTAGGAGTTTTAGACAATAGTCTCGGCAGCGTTAAGGGCTTGAAGGGCTTACCCTCAGTTTTCTTCTTTATCTCGTCTATTAACTCCTTCAGCTTCAGCTTCCTGATCTTTCCGGCTTTTCTATCCCGCACCGCAAGGGTTTCAGACGCAATTTCTTTTTCGCCGAAAACCAGCACATAGGGAATCCACTCGGTTTCCGCCTCTCTGATTTTCTTCTGCACAGTTACGGGTCTGTCGTCCAAATTAACCCTTATCCTATGTTTCTCCAGTTCTTCAGCGATTTTTTCGGCTTCTTTCAGGAATCTGTCACCGACGGGAATCACTCGCACTTGGACTGGAGAAAGCCACAGCGGCAGGATCGGGACGCCTCCTTTCTTCTGTTCGCGGTATGCTTTTTCCAGCATCGCGTAGACGTCTCTCTCGATGGCTCCGCTTGGAGAACAGTGCAGGATTAACGGGTGCTTCTTCTCTCCTTTCTCGTCAATGTAGGTTATGCCGTACCGTTCCGCGTTTTCAATGTCGATTTGATCGGTGGAAAGCGCGGATGCCTTGTCCAAGTTGTCAACGAAGTTGAACTCCCACTTCAATATGAAATAGAAGAACCTTTCCTCCCACACCTCAACTAACGCCGGTTTCCCCATCAGTTTAACCAAAGAGACAATGAAATCTCTGTTCTCCTCGTAAAAACCGCGAGTGAACCGCACAGCCAACTCGTAATCCTCCTTGCCAAGCTCCAGTCCCTCATCTAAAATCTCCATGGAAAGCTTAAACCGCTTAACAAACTCCTCCTTGGCTTGATCCAAATCTGAGCACATGGCGTGGCAATCCGGCATGGTGAACGCCCTCAGCCTTCGCAGTCCAGAAAGTTCACCGCTTAATTCTCTTCTGAAGCTGTACTTGGTTAACTCGTAAATTTTTAAGGGGAGCTGACGATAGGAAACCTGCGCGTCGTGAACCATGAGGAACTGACCGAAACACGCGCTGAACCTCAAGAAAAGCTCCTTTTCTCCCGATTCTAGGGCGTACTGCCTCGCGGGAAAACGGTTTAGATAACTTGCCAAGCTCGGATGCTGAAAGTCGTACATAACCGGGGTCTCGACTTCCATGGCGCCATACTCGATGACCTTCTGCGTTACGTATTGCTCCAACAACGACTTAATCAGACTTCCCTTAGGGTACCACCTGAAGTTCCCCGGGTCGCTTCCAGGCTCATAATCTGCAATTTCCAGCCTCCTCATCAACTTTACGTGGGGAGGAGCCTGCTGAACTGCCCTAACTTTCTCAATTTCGTATTTGGCAAACTTTTCCAGCGTCTCATGTCCAGTGAAGTCGAAGTCGTCAACCGGAACTAGTTTTCCATCCGGTTGCAGGATGTACCAGAAGGATTTCAGTTTCTCTTCAGCCTTCACAGCCGCTGAAACCTCCTCCTTCCCGGCTTCTTTGACTTCGCTCGGCACAATTATCCTAAGTTGCTCAGCGAGGGGGTGTCCCTTAATTGAAATAGTGAACCGTTTATTCCATCCGAAGGGGCTTCGATGGGCTTCGATGCCAAGTTGCTTTGCGTAGCGTTCCATTTCTTTGAGGACTTCCAGGGCGTCGCGGGGCTTAGCTAAGTTGCTGCTCAGGTGGGCGTAGGGGTAGATCAGTATTCGGTTAACCTTGACTTTCTCTAAGAATACCTTAACCTCGTTTATTGCTTCTCTTGCAATCGCTTCGTTGTCTCCTTTCTCGGCGCAGGTGAACAAAACAACCAATTCATCCAGCCTATACGTCTTTTTCTCGCATTCTTCGGCTGTTTTGATCTCCTTTTTTATCGGCTCGTACTCTATGAAGTTGGAGTGGAGTTGAAGGATTCTCAGTTTGCGTCCCTTCTCTCTTAATTGCGTGTGGATGACCAAATAATAAAGGGTAACTGTAAATTAGCCTTACGTAAAATCTAGGTTCGGTACCTCCACTTCTCCAACATCCGGTCTTTCTTGCTTCCTTTCTTAAACTGTTTATAATGCTCCTTGCAGAGGTAAGCCCGCTTCGCCTGTCCGACGTCCAATCCTGCGGCATTCACCTTCTCGGTGGAAAGAGAGCGAACGGCGTCTTTGTCGCATCCTGTAACAGTGCATTTTACGCCTTTGGAGACTCGTCCCATTGGAGGCACCTAGTTTTTGGTTGACTTTAACGGGATATTTCGCTATGCTTCGGAGTAGATAAATCTTTGTTCTCGTCTTTTAGGCATGTAGAAAGTCGTGGGGTGGTTTGGTTTTCCTGTTGTTTTTTGAGCGTAAGGTTAATTTACTTAGGAGTTATAAGCGTGTTTGAGCACGAATAAGTTTGGGAATGTGTGTTTGTTTGCCTGTTAAGCGAAAGTCTCGGGGTCGTTCTAAGGGCAGTAAAGGCAAGGGTGCTTTGGTTCAGTGCAGCGGCTGCGGTCAACTTGTGCCTCGGGACAAGGCTAAGCGGGTTTCTAAGCGGGTTTCTCTTTTAGATCGGCAGTTAGCTAAGGAGCTGCATGAGCGCGGGGCGTATTTGAGCACCAGTTCGCAGTTGGTTTACTACTGTGTTTCCTGTGCTGTGCATCGCGGCGTGGTTAAGGTTCGATCTAAAAGTGAGCGTAGAACTCCTTACAGGCGGCGAAGAAGTTTTCGTTAAGCCTCTCGCCTACTTGTTTTTGCGAAGTAGATTACGCGTTGAAGCACGGTTAGGTTTGTGAGGACGGCTAGGAGAATTATGGCGTAGTTTAGGGTCTGCTGCCAAGCCAACGTGAGGAAGCTTGCTAAGATGATTATGAGGAGGCGTTCGGCGCGTTCTGCTATGCCTACGGTTTCCATTTTTACTCCTGCTGCTTCCGCCCTCGCTCGCACATAGCTTACTAGCAGCGAGCCTGCTATGGTTATGAGCCCCCAGAATGTGTTGCATAAGCCGCCTAGAATTATTCCGGCTAAAACCGCGAAGTCTGCGTATCTGTCGAGGAGGGAGTCTAGGAATCCGCCGAATGCGGTTGTTTGGTGGTGGGTTCTTGCAAGGGCGCCGTCTAGGGCGTCGCAGTATCCCGACGCGAGGAGGAGGATGGGCGCGATTACTAGTAGGAGAAGATTAGCTTTAGCTTGCCAGTAGGCGGTTCCAGCTAGGATTGCGAGGATTATGCCTATGGCGCTGATTTGGTTCGGTGTCAAGCCTAAGCGATGCGCCGCGGTTGCTTGGCTTGTCATTGCTTCTTGGACTTGTTTTTTCAGTTTGGTCAGCATGTTGTCTACTTCTCTTGACTCTTTAGAGGTTGTGTGGTTTTGGTATTTAATGTTCTCTCTTGTATTCTCCTACGCGGTGGAGAGTCGATGTCTAGCCTTGGACGTAGACGCGGGTAGAGGAGGTTCTAACGTATCAGCGCCTTTTTTCTGTAAGCGTGGGGGTTGTTAGTCGTATTCGCTGTTGTTATACGCATCTAAAATATCCTTAAGCTGCAAAGCAGCTTGTCTGTTGTCGCCTTGGGGGTCGGAACCGACGGGATAATTAGCTAGGAAAGCGTCAGCGTCTGAGATGACGTCGTCAATGTTGAGCGTTTTGTCGCAGTTAGAGAAACCTGTAGCCGCTCCGGACAGCCTGTTCAATTTTGCTGCGATGAGTTGGGCTGCGAGCATTCTGGTTGCGTCTTTGGCGTTGGCTCCATTTAGTATGTTGAGGGCTTCTTGTTTGGTGTAGGTGTTGTTTCCTACTTCGATTTCGTCGGCAGGCCAAGCCTGTGGGTGGTTTTTCCAGTATCCCATGCTTCGGGGGCAAAACGTGGGCTTTAACTGTACATGTGCTTGGTCGCTGTCTGAAACTTCTTTACCGAGGGCGTCGACGCCTGTGGCTGTTGCCACGTTTACCATGCACTTACATATGGAGGCGTTGAAGGACCAGGTGAAGGAGTGTGTTGGTGGAAGGTTTTGGGGAACTATGTTTGTCGGTGCGTGGCCGTAGATTGAGTCGGTTAGTGTTAGGTTGTATAGTGTTGTGTCTCCGGTGTTGGTGGTTACAATTGTGTATGTGGCGTTGTCTCCAGCGTAGACTTTTGTGGGTTCCACTGTCTTGCTTACCTTCAATTTCGGGTGGAGGATGTCCACGGTCCACTGTGCTTCAGCGTGTATTGTTGTTTCGTTTAGTTCCGCGTGGGCGGTTGCTGTGTTTGTTAGGGGGTCTTCGGCGTCTGCTGGTACAACGTATGTGAGGTTGAAGACGTTGGTTTCTCCCACACTGAGGTCTCCTCTCCAGCTGAATCCCAATGTTTCGTCTTTCACTGTTACGTTGGCGAGGGTCGAATCAGCTAGGTTTGTAACGGTTATTGTGTACTTTATCGCGTCGCCTTCGTGGGCAAAGTGTACGCCGGTTTTTTGGATGTGTATTAAGCGTTCTATGATGGTTGTTTTCGCTTGGGTTGAAGCCCAGGAGCGCATTCCTTCGGAATCAACTGCTTCGACGTGAACGGTGTTAACGAGCGGGTTGGGGTCGGTCTCCAGCACTGTTCGGTGGAGTATGTAGGTTACTCCGGTCGTGTTGCCTGCCGCCATGGAGGGGATGGTTTCGTTGAGTCCGGTTAGGGTGTCGGTGACGTTTATGTTGTGCAGGTTGAAGTCGGAGGGGTTGTACACTCTGATGTGGTACGTAACGTTTTCGCCTACGGCGGCGTAAGGGTCGGCGCTCATTAAGACGCCTATGCCGTGGTTTAGGTTTGACCGCAGTTGGGTTGCGAATACGTAGGTGAGGGGAACCGCAGTTAATATTGCAATAAGGGCTAAGACTTTCCAGCGAAGATGCTTAGTTTCAGTCACATTTATCCATCTCCTATATTTACTTCATATTTAACTAAAAGGGAGTATTTCAGTGTTTATAGGCTTAATTTATGGAACTTTGTTCTAGTTCCGAAACACGGCGACCTGAGTTGGGCTTTTAAGGTTATTTCGCGTATTAGTGCCTTAATGGGGTGGTTTTGTTGTTCACTGTTTCGCCTGTTAAGGTTGGGGAGCGGTAAAATATGGAGGCGAAAAAAAGGGGAAAGAGAAAGTGAAATAAGCGCGCTTTTATGGAGTTAAATGAGTTTACCATTCTTCCTCTTCTTCCTCCTCTTCCTCTTTCTTGGCTGGTTTCTTCTGAGGCATGCGTGTTCACCTCCTGCTTCAGTTTTTTAAATTAGGCTGTTCTAGAGTCTTAGCCGTGAGAGTAGTGAGGGTTGACGGTATTCAGATAAGGCTTTGGCACGAGGAGAAAGGCTGAGAATCGTGTCTGCTGAAATGATTGTGGTAGGAAAAGGATGTTGATAAACGAACTGGGCGACATTTGATGCCTCTACCTTATTGAGAGACATGCTTTCTCTTCAGAAAGCTAAACAGGGCAAGAAAACAGGTTGTGAAAAGAAGTACTTGTGAAATATATAAAGGGAAAATTGGCTTAAATAGTTCCTTTTTTTGGCTATACAAATATAAACATCTCGTTTAATAATGGGTGAAGTTGTCCTTTCGCTTATAGAACGATAAAATGGGTGGATCTAAATGGACGCTATATTCGTGGAGAATTTAACTAAGAAGTATGGCGACAACGCGGTCCTTAAAGGAGTGAGTTTGAAGATTGAGGAGGGGGAGTTTTACGCCCTCATGGGTCCTAACGGCTCTGGGAAGACGACGCTTGCTTCTATTTTGGCTTCTGTGCGGTTGCCCAATAGCGGGAAAGTTGAGATTTTTGGGAAAAAACCTGATGAGGCGAAGGAGTTCATAGGCTATCTTCCCCAGGAGAATTTTTCGTCTCCGATGCTTAGTGGCAAGGAGAATTTGATGTATTTCGCAGGGCTTTTGGGGCATTCAAAGAGTGAGGCTGGGCGGATGGTTGATGATTTGTTGGGTAAGATTGGTTTGTCGGCGGATGCTGATAAGCGGGTTTCTAAGTATTCGGGGGGTATGCGTAAGCGGTTGGAGGTTGCGACTGCTCTTTTTCCCGGTGTGAAGGTTTTGATTTTGGATGAGCCGACTACGGGTTTGGATCCGTCGGCTAGGAGGAAGTTTTTTGGTTTGATTAACGATGTGAAGGGAGAGAAGACGACCATTCTGTTGATTACTCATATTGGTGCGGATGCTGAGTTGGCTTCGAGGGTGGGCTTGATCGACGAGGGGGAGATTATCGCGGAGGGTGAGCCGGAGAAGTTGAAGAAGGCGAGTGGGCTTAAGAACGTGATTAACATTGAGACTTCGATTAAGAGTGGGAGGGTTGCGGAGGTGCTGAAAGGTTTTAGTGGAGAGGGGAAGGTTTTGGAGACCGATTTAGGATACCGGGTTTATAGTAAGGATGTTGAGGCGGCGACGCCTAAGATTGTGAGGTCTCTTGATGCGGTTGGGTGCAAGGCGTTGAAGATTGAGGCTGTGAGACCTTCGCTGGAGGACGTGTTTTTTAAGCTGACGGAGAGAACCGTGAGGGAGGAGGGTTAGGTTGGGTCAGGTAACTGCTGCTTTGGTTAAGACTGTTAAGGAGCTTGTTAGGGAGAAGACGGTGCTTTTTTGGACTGTTGCTTGGCCTATCATTTGGGTTCTCATTGGGAGTTTCTCTTTCACTGGGGATGCTCCGGCTGAGGTGCTGCCGGCTGTTCGGGGTTCTGTTACTGTTCCTATGATGGTTTTCGCTTTGATGATGGCTGGGATGGCTAATCTTCCTGGGAACATAGCTCAGGACAGGGAGCGGGGTTTGCTTTCGAAGTTGATGTCGATGCCTATAAGCCCTTGGAGGGACCTAGTTGGCAGATTCCTCGGTTTGCTGGTTTTTTCTTGTTTGGCTGTGGTTTCAGTGGCGTTGGTCGGCTACGGCGTTGGAGCGAGGTTTTCCTTCACGGCGACGGGAGCTCTGCAAGCGGTCGGTTTTCTCCTTTTAATCATCCTTGCCTCCGCTGGGATAGGGATGCTCATAGGCACCTTCATCAAGAACGTGCATGGCGCCATCATGACTGGCGTTGGGGCTTCCGTGATAACGTCTGCCATTTCAGGGGTGATGGTGCCCTATTCGGCTCTTCCAGATCTGCTTCAAGCCTTTTCTAGGGCTTATCCGATTTCTTCAGCTAACTCCTCAATTATTTACCTCTTGGTGGGAGCAGATTATGCTGGATATACTCCGTTGACTACAGGTCAAACAGCCCTCACGGTAATAATATCGCTTTTGCTTTTCGTTGCAGGCTTAATCGCCTATTCAAGATTCTGCTGGAGAAAAGAGTAAACAGCTTCGAGAGGACGCTTTAACTGATAGCGACTAGACCCCCTACAGATTTAATTGAAGCCTACACAAACCACAAATATACACACAGGTAAGTCTCTCAGTAGCAAAAGAATAAAAGCCGAATTAAGAATATGCGATACCATAACCCTAATCAAGAGATAGGTTAAAACGTATACGATTAGAGGTGGTTATATGTCCAATGATGGGAACACTAATAAAGAGCCACCGCCGGCTATGGGTTCTCTATTGGAATACTTTGGTCAATGCATGGCAACTCATTCAAGTCTTATCCTAGTTAGCGCTATTGGTATTTTCTCAATATTAGCCATTGTTCCCGAAAACCCACTGAGCGATTGGCCGGGAAGATACTTTGCAATAACATACTGGGTCTTGGTGTTGTTTGGCTGTTATGAAATTATTCGACTAAAACATTATCAAAACAGAGCCCAAATCTTGGATTCTAAACTCTTTGAAAAGGGAAAAATAAAGCAATTCTTGGAGAAAGAAAGTGTGATCGAACGTTATTCAAGAATAAGTGTGCTTGCTGAGAAACTTAATTTCTTTCTTAAGAGTCCCGGTTGTTTTTTCTTTTATTTTATATTTTCCTCATTACCCTTCTTAGCCGTTTTCTTGCCTGGTTTCTTTCCCTTTGACCTTATCACATGCATAGTTTTGTTTATTGTTGGTTGCTGGTACAATATTCGTGCGTATTTAAAGAATAGAGGTGGCGTAAAGTATCGTTGAAGTTTAGTATGCTCTTGCTGTGTAGACTATTCGGGTTGCGGGTTTTTGGCATATTAGGCATGGTTTAGTGGGCTTCTCTTCCACGTCGTAGCGGTGTCCCCGCACCTCCCCTCCACCCGCCTCCTCCTTAAGCTTTTCAGCACACTCCTCGCTTCCACACCAATTCACCCTAGCAATCTTTTTGCCCCTAATAGCCTTCCTCAAAGCCTTAACGTCGTCAACATCCACGATGCTGTTCTCCAAAACCTCTTCACTTCTACCCAGCAGATTACCCATAATATCCTCGAATAAGCTGAAAACAGCAGGCACCAAATCCTCAAACTTCGCGGTTGTGCGCTTAAGCGTATCCCTTCTAGACAAAGTTACGCGGTTAGCATCCACATCCTTAGGACCAACCTCCACGCGAACCGGAACCCCAAACATCTCCCAACGATAAAACTTCTCCCCAGGCTGACGATCACTCTCATCCAAAACCACCCGTATTCCCGATTCCATCAACTCCTCAAACACCTTGTCACAGAAATCCTCAATCTTCTCCTCATAGCCCTTGTACGGAATCGGAACGATAACCACCTGCGCAGGCGCAACCTCAGGAGGCAAAACCAACCCATGATCATCCCCATGCTGAGCGATAACAGCCGCCAAAACACGGCTAACGCCAAAACCATAACAAGTCTGCGAAACCAACTGTTGCTCACCACCCAAATCCTCATACGTAATCTCAAAAACCTTAGCGAAGTTCTCACCCAAATTATGCACTGTACCAATCTGATTCACCCTACCGTCAGGATTCCAAGCGTCAAAAGCCAACGAATAAACCGCCCCAGGAAACTTATCAAAATCAGGACGCTGCAAAAGCAAATACGCAAGCCCCAACCGCCTGAAAACCCCCGCATAAATCTCCATCGCCTCCTTAACCTGACGCTCCGCATCCTCCCAACCCACATGAGCCGTATGCGCCTCATTCCACAAAAACTCCCTCATACGCAACAAAGGCCGAGTAGCCCTCGTCTCATAACGATAAATCGCCACGCTCTGATGAACCCTAAGAGGCAAATCAGCATGCGACCGAATCCACTGCTTAAACAAAGGATAAATGGCAGTCTCCGAAGTGGGACGCAAAAGCAACCGCCTGTTCAACTCCGTCTCGCCGGCATGAGTAATCCAAAAAACTTCCCCTGAAAAACCCGCAATGTGCTCCGCCTCCTTAGCGAAAGCATCCTCAGGGATGACCACCGGAAACAAACAAGGCTCATGCCCCGCCTCCTCCAACCGCCCCTCCAAAACCTCCACAATACGCCTCACAATGCGGTAACCCCAACCGCGATAAACGCTGTAGCCCTTAACAGGATAACGATCATCCAAAACATCCGCACTAAAAAGCAACTCATCAAACCACTCGCTGAAATTCTCATCCTTCTTCACTGCAAACCCACCACACTAACAACCATTCGCAACGCTAAATACAAAAACCTAACTAATATGCTTCACGCCCAAAACAACCCGCTAGAAGACAAACAAACATGGAAAACACAGAAACAAGAAAATAGGAAGCCTTAAACAATAAAAGACAACAATTCACGGATAAAAGAACGGATCAACTTGTCAACCCTAGACGAATGGCTGAGAAACCTCGCAATCCAGCTGGGATACCCAGGCGTCTTCCTAATCAGCCTCATCGGCGCCGTAAGCATCGTCTACCCCATTCCCTACGCGCTAGTAATCGTCTGGATGGGAGCAATCCTAAACCCGTTTTTCGTCGCCATCTCAGCAGGACTAGGCTCAGCCATAGGCGAACTGTTCGGCTACACGCTTGGATACTACGGACGCGCCATAATAAGCAAAGAACGCCAAAGAAAAATGGACTACATGCTCAAAGTGTTCAACCGCTACGGACCCCTAGCCATCTTCATCTTCGCCCTAACCCCGCTACCCGACGACCTACTCTTCATACCACTAGGAATCCTAAGATACAAACTCCTCAAAGTCTTCATCCCGTGCCTACTAGGCAAAATCTCCATGAGCTTCATACTGGCCTACGGCGGACAAATCTTCACAAACATCATTGCAATCCTCTTCGGCGGAAACGGCTGGCTTACCGCCGTCGTCACAAGCGTGCTGTTAATCCTAATTATGATCGCCATGCTCAAAATCGACTGGGAAAAAATCTTCGAAAAACACGTGGCAAAAGAAAAAGAAGCCGACAAAAAATGATGAGGCTTAACCTAGGAATCATATCTAATGAACATTTTCCATGATATTTCTCAGATGGCTAATTTTTTTGTGTGCAAATGCTACTGTTTTTTCTCCTTGAGCAAACCAGAACTCTTGCTGCCAGTAAACGTAACAGCTTGTTTCCGCAATCAGCAATGCACGTTTAGCCTCTTCATAGGCGGTTTCCTGACCCTCGCTGGGTTTCCCGCCCTTTCTATAAACATCATTGGCTTCATGGAACTCTTCGCTTAGCTTTTCGATTTTTCTCTTAATCTTGAGACGCCAGTCGCCTTCTTCCCACCTTTCATGACCGCCCACCCATGAGCCGCCGAGGGACTTCAGCCTCAACTCGCTTTCTGGAACAATTTTTCCGTCAACATCATAGTATCTGTGAAGAAAGTTGCTTACTGTCATTGAAGACACCGAATCGTCAGCTTTATCCACGAAAAAAGGAACAAACGTAGCCTTGAAAAACTCGTTCATCATAACATTGCCGTTCTCACCGTCAGACGCGGGAACCACAAGCGCAGGTTTTCCTCCCTTACGTTTGAATACTCTAGCTGCTTCCCTAGCCTTGTTGTAGACCCCTCCTGCGTCACAACCAGCCTGCTGATCAATAAAGTCGTACCTCACCCGAACAATGACAGGAATCGAAGCATTCCCTGCTCTGAGAAGGTGAGGTTGACTCGTTGTTTCAAGGGATCTTTCATAAGAAAAACCGCCTTCCATTTCAACAGCAGCCAACGGAAGTATCAGCCATTCGTAACCCGCTGCCTTTATCGTGTCGATTAAGAAAGCCAGATCCGCCTCATCTCCGGGGACACCCATCTCCGGCAGCCAGAAGCCCTTCACTCTGGACAGAGCTTTTTCCCCGAAGAGCCTCCGGAAGGTTTTCCTCCACTCTTCCACATGGTAATTCCAGTCTCGTTTAGGTGTGGCTGGAAAATAACAGTGTGAATAACTTGTCCCAGCCATTTCAATTGCGTCTGGATGATCGTTCAGAACCTCTCTGTAGAGCCCTATTATGTCTCCGATTTTTTCTTCATACACATCCTTTTCATCAAGTATCCCCCTTCTTCCAAGCGAATCCAAGCTCTCTAACAAGACCCCGGAGAAATCCAACATCACCCGCGGGCTTTTCCCTTTCGCAGTTAGCAACTTAACGAATTTGGCAGGATTCTTGTATGCTCGCGCCATCAACCGGGCGTCCCACTCGTCCTTCGAGTCCTCGGAGCCCAGCATCTTCTCAAGGTTTCCAACCAGCTTGCCGTCAAGCCAAACGAGAGGCTGATGCATGTGAAGCCAAGGAACGTAAACCGCTTCAGGCATAGTTTGACACCGTACTCATTTCCGAACAGCTTTCTCCTAACTTTACCCACACATCAGCTTTTAAACATGACTGCACTGGCGTTCAAAAACATAAAAAGCGCATTCGCCATCATTCTAATGAGGGCAGCAGGATTTGCCAAGTTCAAAACGAGCTCGAGGATTGAGAGTAGCAGGATTATGCGGCGTCATAACGCCCCTCATCGTTATTACGCTCATTGCCATCGCGATTT
>Ga0209636_10000052_pt1 | contig 85051 bp, 94 predicted proteins | sample DeeMarSWOR152_54_FD_187464 | JGI IMG/M metagenome (GOLD analysis project Ga0209636, IMG submission 187464) | Marine sediment microbial communities from White Oak River estuary, North Carolina - WOR-1-52-54 (SPAdes) (version 2) | ecosystem: Environmental > Aquatic > Marine > Intertidal zone >...
CCCTTGGGCAAGGGAATGAAAAGAAATTGTATGAAGAGGAAGTTGAGGATGAGGGTGACGGCGATGGAGCTCATAACAAGGTAGGTCCATCGCCGCATCCCGAGAACTGCCATGAAGCCCGCCATATAGAGGGGAGTGGCCACCAGAAACCCCAGGTATTGCATACCAGCGGTATAGAGAAGAAAAGTCACCATGGAAAGGAAAAGGGTCCACCACGCCTCCATTCCCCCGGAGCTGGGTCGGGCGTAACCCCGGAAGATGGTCAAGAGATGAGAAACGAACAAGCTTGCACTAATAAGGGCCGAGAGACCTAAGATGACCAATGGCCACAACCGGGGCCCGAAGCTGGCATCGACCCCGAATTGGGGAATCTTCTCCACTTTAAACAGCAAGAAGATAGACAAGCCGAGGTAGGCGGCACAGGTGATGATTTCCCCTAAATATGGTCGGGCCATTTTCCCTTCCTATTGCTTGACAAAACCAAGTTCCCTCAGAACCGCGGTGTATGTCTTCAGTTCCTCATCCAAAAATTGAGCAAATTCTTTGGGCCCCTTGTAGCCAGGACGGAGGTGGAGGAGCTGACCCTTCACCACAGGCTGATAGACTTTCTTGTCGTTCATGGCTTTTTTGAAGGCGTCATGGAGGGCTTGAATTCTCTCCATGGGAGTGCCTTTGGGAGCAGCCAATCCTCTCCAGCGGCCTAAGGTTACATCCCATCCCAGTTCCCTGGCGGTGGGGACATCGGGGAATTGTTCCAGACGCTTCTCCGTGAAGATCACTACCGGCTTGATCTGTTTCGCATCGATGAGGGACATGACCACACCGGGTTCTTCATGGAGCAGATCCACATGTCCGCCCAAAAGGGCGGATAGGGCTTCCTGGGCACCATCAAAAGGAATACGGGTCAGTTTTGCCCCGGACCTTAAGGAAAAGAGCCCCACAGCCGTCTCGTCGAATCCAGCAGCCCCTGTCAGGGAGATCTTCAAGGCACCGGGGTTCTTTTTGGCGAAATCGACGATTTCCTGGATAGTCTTGAGCTTGCTCTTCTCCGGGTTGATGAAGAGCATGCTCTGATCGTGTTGGGACCTGATTATAGCCTCAAATTTGGTGATATCCCCCCTTTTGAAGACGGTGTTGATGATCTGTTCCGGGCCGATGGCAAAAAGGGTATACCCATCTGCCGGCTGGCTTAGGGCATAGGATTCCGCTGGAACCCCTCCTCCGCCCGTCAGGTTATTGATAACCATCGGAACCTTCAACAACCTTCTTGCAGGGATAGCAAGGGTTCGCACGTAGATGTCAGTCCCGCCCCCGGGCCCGAACTGATTCACTACCTCGATGGTCTTGGCGGGGAACTTTTCGGCGGCCGATCCGCCTGATGGCAGAAGGACGAAGAGAAGAAAGCCGCACCCTAAACACACAATTCCAAAAAGGACCTTTTTCACGATTTCCTCCTTTCAAGCACTGGTCGTTCAATCATAGTTGCCGAATTCCTTAGCTGCTTCAAACATGGCCACAATATTCTCGGGTTTCACATCGTCCTGAATATTGTGGACGGCTGCAAGAATGTAACCACCTCCTTTCCCCAAGATTTCGATCTGTTTTTTCACCTCCTCCCTCACGTCTTCCGGGGAACCATCGGGGAGTACCTGATGAGTATCAATCCCGCCCCAGAAACTGAGCCGATCCCCGAATTCCCTTTTTAGTGCCCCAGTGTCCATGCCCTCCGCGGAGACCTGAACGGGATTGAGGGCATCCACGCCGATTTCGATAAAATCGTTCATAAGGGGAAATATGGCCCCATCGCAGTGATAGATAACCTTGGCGTCGCTGTGGGTCTTGATAAGGTTGAAGATTTTTTGGTGCCTGGGTTTAACGATTTCCCGGTAATGTTCGGGCGAAAACATAAGGCTCTCCTGAGTAGCCAGATCATCGTGGACAAATACCAAATCCACGTACTTACCAATAGCCTCGAACAGTCTTTTCCCGACTTTAAGGTCAATATCCAAAATTTTGTCCATCAAGGCCTCTAAAAAGCCTGGATTAGCGGCCATATCCAAGAACCAATCCTCGTATCCTCGAAGAAATTGGCTCAAAGAAACGACAGGTCTGGGAAACATCGCAATGAGTGCATAATCCGTCCCCTCTTTCAAGGCCCTCGCCTGTTCTTTTAACCCATAGTACCTCTCAGGATCGTCGGGATTTGGCCATGGATATGTTTCTAGGTCTTTTATGGCTACATCTCCGGCAAGTGGCGATTTCTTAATAAAATAATTTCCGGTATCGGGTTTTCCCCATATAATTCCCCATTCATCCAAAAATGACCCATCAGGAAGGCGTTTCACCTTCCACCATTCGTTCCATTCGGCACCGGACCGGGAAACGATCATACGGGTATCGATATCGAAATGCCTTAGGACCTTCTCGTCAGGTTGGACCACATTGGCCCATTTTCGGACTATGTTGGTCGTCGCCTCTAATCTGAGGTGTCCAATGAGATTTTCATATGCCCTGAGGGAAATGCTGGTGGCGTAAGTCCCTCCCAAATCCACGGGAACACGATCCGATTCCCGCCGTTCGATAGCCCTGAGTACTCTCTCCCTGTGCGTTAAACTCAAAATGCTCCCTCGCCCTTTTCCTTATCCTCAGTGATGAATCGAACTAACCATTCTCCGGGGCACTCTTTTTCCTACTCCAAAGTTTTTTAGGAGGATCTCTCCTCATGGCTTTCCTCTCACCCTCACGGATGGTTTGGCTTTGTCGGTGCATCCGATTTTAGCAGGCCAGGGAAATTAGTCAAGTAGAAACCAGATCGAGCGAATTCTCCCAAATAATTAAGATCGTAAGTTACCGATTCTACAAAACACCTTGTTTTCTTGATTCTTCCCGATATAACCAGCTCCAAAATGTGGGGCGCGATATTTGCTACCTGAACTCGATAAGGGTAAAAAGGTAAAAGAGGGAAAAGGGAGACGTTGGTTCTGAAGCAACTTGGCAATTGTCGCTAAATAATCCAATTGTTTGCTATGCGGAGACAACCGAGACTCGATACCCCCGGAGGTTAACGCCATGTCATAGGTCGGGAGGTGGTGGTCGCCATCACGGGTGGGAAGCTGCACTTGGGCCCCTGAGAGCAGATCTTTTATGCGGAATTCGATGGCAGAAGAAGAAAGCGGGTCCTGGTCAAGATTTTCGTTTGGGCATGTATATGATGTGAAAAAACTAACGCGGCGACCAGAGAACCATTCTGGGCTTGTTACCCAACTCCTTGGACAGGTCCTCAAGCCGACCATATTTCATGCATCCTGCCATGCAGTGCTTTACACAGGCCGGCTCAAGGCCCTTTTTGGTACGTGGAGCGCACAAGATGCAAAGCTCGGTGGGAAACGGCAGGTAAGCCAGATAGGCCCTGTCATTGGGCAGTCTCTGGACAACTTCTAAAACTTGTATTCCCCCAATCCCTGCGGGCCACTGGTATTCCTGGGCGCAAGCGACCTGACATGTATAGCAACCGGTGCAGTATTCGTAATCTATCAAAAGGCCATATTCGGGCTTTCTGGCCATTTTACTCCTCCTTTCGACCAACCTTGTAGATCTTGCACAATAGGTGCTTAATGGGAGCTCCCAGTCCGTCCTTACCCTGGGCGTTCATGGGGATGAGCTGGTTGACGTTGGATTCCCACACCCCGTAGAGGGTCGGCTCGGCGCCCGGCTTTTCCGGAAACCACCAGCCGTGGGCCGCCATCACCATCCAGGTCGGCACCACCAGGGTGACTTTCGCCTTGAATTTGACCCTGCCCATCCAGTTCTCCACCCACACCCATTCTCCGTTGCCAATGCCGTGCTCCGCCGCGGTGTCGGGATGTATCTCAACCACCGGGTCGGGATCGATCTCCCTGAGCCAGGGGATCATACGATGCTCGGCGTGGAAAAAGGCCGGCGAGCGCCTCCCTGTGGAGAGGATCAACGGGTAATCCTTCGCCAAATCGGGCCGGCTCACCGGGGTTAAGGGCGGCTCCTCGTGGTGGGGCAAGGGCTCCAGCCCCCAATCCTCACGCAGCGTCGAGTAGAGCTCAAATCTGCCCGTGGGGGTCTGGAAGCCGGGTTTCTTATCCGCTCTCAAAAGGCCCTTTTCGTGGCGGCGATAGGGGCAACTGGGGTGCCCCTCAGGCGGGAAGGCCCAGCCCTTTTGTTGTAGTTCTTCGAAGGTTAGGCCTGAGGGTTTGATTATGTCGTCGAACAGTTCGCGTATCGTCTTCCATTTGAAATCCGGGTCGAACCTCCTGGCCAATTCGAAGTTAATCTCCACATCCGGCCTGCATTCGTCAACGGTGATGGCCTTGTTGATGCTCTGCAGGGGCACCCACCAGCTTCTCACCCCGTCCTTTTCCAGAAAGCTGGCCGCGGGCAGCACTATGTCCGCATATTGCGTAGTGGAGTTCATGAACAAATCCACCGCCACAACCAAGTCCAGCTTCTTGAGGGCCTCGCGCCATCTCTTGGGGTCAAGCCCGATGCCGCCCAAGAGATTGCAGGTCTGTATCCACAGGCCCTTGATGGGGTATGGCTCGCCGGTAAAGATCTGTTCCAGAGCCAGATCGGTCTGACAGCGCCAGATAAATTTGTTGAAGGGCCCGTAACGATCGGCCCCGATGCGGGGCTTGTCCTGCTCCTTGTTCTTCAGCTTGATGACCCCCTCGGCCCCGGGCAGGGCGTACGCCACTGCGTCGAAGGCGAAGCGCGAGAACACGTTGCCCCCGGGCACGTCCAGGTTGCCGGTGAGGGCCCAGAGGGATGCGATGGCCTGGCACAAGGGGGTGACGGCTGGAGTCATGTCGATGGGCACGCCCCAGTGTATGGAGGCCGGTTTGCTGGAGGCATAGAAGCGGGTAGCTTGGGCGATATCCCCGGCCTGGACCCCGGTGATCTTTTCCACCTTGTCCAGGGAATATTTTCCCACCTCCGCGCGAAAGGCGTCCCAGACCGTGTGGCAAACAACCATGTCTCCGTCGGCCAGCGTAACCTCGCAATCGCCCGATAGCGCGGGCTTCACATCCGGTGCCTTGTACTCAACCTGCTCCGCGTCCCATACGGCTGCCTGATTGGCTGCATCGTCCCAGGCCACGAAGTTTTCCCCTGAGCCCCCCTCTCCCAGGTCGCTCTCACGCAGAAGCTTGCCGGTATCCCCTCTAATCAGGTGGGCTGCGTTGGTCCACTTCTCCAGGAACCCGTGGTCGTACAAATCCTCGTTGACAATGACGTTGAGAAAGCCCATGGCCAGGGCCGCGTCGGTGCCGGGCCTCAACCTGAGCCAGTATTTGGCCCGGGAGGCGAACCAGGAAAGCCGTGGGTCGATGGAGATGATCTTGGTGCCCCGCTTCATGAGGTCGATTATCCAGTGGCCGAACAGGTTGTCGGGGCAGGTGGCCGGGATGTTGTAACCCCAGACGATCATGCACGCGGGCACTTCGAAGCGGGGATCCTCGTAGCGATCCGGCAGCCATTGGCCCGCATCGAACACGCTGTACTCGCCCTGCACGGTATCCAGGGCGGCAAAACGCGGGGTGTAACAGGCGTTGCCGCTCAGCGCGAACATCACGTTAGGGCTGCCGAAGGCGTAAGCCAGCATGCATATCCAGGGACCGATGTCCCGACCGGTGCCCATGGAGAAAATCACGCTTTCTGGACCGAATTCCTCGCGGATAGCCTTCATCTTTTTCTCGACAAGGTCATAGGCCTCGTCCCAGGAGATCTCCTCCCAGCGGCCCTCGCCGCGCTTTCCCACTCGCTTGACCGGACGTCTCAAGCGCTCTGGGTGCTCCACGTACTGGGTCATGGCGAGGGCACGGGCGCAAAGGCGGCCCTGATTCCAGGGGTGATCCGGGTCGCCCTCCAGCTTTACCAGCTTGCCGTCCCTGATATGCGCCAGTACTCCGCAGCCACCATGACACCCGGGCCCAGCGGACCAAGTAGTGGTTCGCACAATGTGGACATCTTTGGCACCCATTGCTTAACCCTCCGTCTCAATCCATCCTTGTGAGAACCATGGCTTTAGACCACCTCAGCTTCTCTAGAGCGACTAAAGGACCCTGGCCACCTCATAGGCGTCCCAGATGCCGTTCATAATGGTATGGACCTTTCGCGCGTCCCCGATGAGGTAGAGATTTGGAATTCTCCCAACCAGGGTATCATAGAGCGCTCTGCTCGGCTTTAAACCGATCGATAACACGAACGTGTCCGCTTTAAGGCTTCTCCTCTCGAAGGTGCTGCTCATAAACATCGCACTTTCATTGGTAACCTCCTGGAGGCAGTGGTTGGTTACAACCTCCACTCCGTTCAGCTTCAATAAATCCAAAAGCATGATCCTGTTGGCGTGGGGCACCCGGGTTGCGGTCATCAGTTCGACAAGCATCTCCACAACTGTCACCTTCTTGCCCTGCTGAGCCAACCACAGGGCCACCTCACAGCCGATCATTCCGCCTCCCACAACGGTCACCTTTTTCCCCGCCCTTTTGTTACCCAGTAAGATATCAATATCCGTAGCCACGCTATCCCCGTCAATGCCGGGAATATCCGGGACAATGCTGCTCGACCCGGTGGCAATGATGGTCACATCTGGTTTTTCCCGCTGGACGAAATCAGGCGTAACCTCAAGGCCCAATTTGATATCCACATTTTCCTTGAGGTGCTCAAGCTCGGTTTTGTACCATTCCAGCAACCTCTGAAGGTCCTTTTTAAAGCTGGGAACAGAGGCCTCCATGAGGTGACCCCCGAGCGCCTTCGACTTCTCATAGAGACACACCTTATGCCCCCTGAGGGCAGCCACCCTTGCTGCTTCCAAACTGGAGACACCTCCTCCTACGACCATTATGTTCTTCGGCTCATGACTGGGTTTGAGCTCATATGCACTCTCCCGCCCGGTGGCCGGGTTGACCGCACATGAAAGGGGTTTTGAACGCCCCAACCTATCCAAACATCCGTCGTGACAGCCGATACAGGGACGAATGCGTTCCGGTATGCCCTGCTCAACCTTTCTCACCCAGGAAGGATCGGTCAGGAGCCCCCGGCCGAGGGCTACCATATCCGCCTTGCCCTCGGCTATTGCTTTCTCCGCTAGCTCCGGTATCCCCATCCTCCCGGCAACCAGAACCGGAGCGTTCACAGCTTTCTTGAGCTTCTCCGCTAATGGGAGGTAGAGGCCATGTTCCTGATAAACCGGTGGATGAGCCCAATACCAGGCCTCATACGAACCTCCGTCGGCATTAAAGGCATCATAACCGGCCATTTCCAACATCTGAGCGACTTGAAGGCCCTCTTGGACATCGCGGCCCCTTTCCTCGAATTCCTCTCCGGGTAGTCCTCCCTGGCCCCAATCCCTTATGAAGCTCTTCACGCTGAATCGAAGCTGAACGGGAAAATTCCGTCCTGCCTTCTTCTTTATCTCTGTGACTATTGCTATCGGGAACGTCAGCCTCCCCCCCAAATCCCCACCGTATTTGTCTCCTCGCCGGTTGAACATTGAAATGGTGAACTGATCGAGAAGATATCCCTCGTGCACTGCATGGATCTCAACGCCATCAACCTCCGCCATCGCAAGAATTTCCGCTGCCTGCCCAAAACACCTCACTATCTGTTCGACCTCTTCGGTTTCCAGTTCCCTACACGTTACCGCCGGATCCCAGTAATTCGGTATTGCAGACGGGGCCACTGGTCGTTTCCGAAGCCTCGCCGGATGTCCCACGCGGCCATAGCCTGCGGTGAGCTGAACAAAGATCTTCGAGCCCAAGGAGTGAAGGGCTTCTGCGAGCTCCGCGAAAGGGGCGACTGAAGCGTGAGAGATAAGCGGAGCGCCAGGAACCATCTCCTCTATTTCATTTTCCACCTTAAAAAGGCCCGTAATGATCAAGCCAACACCGCCCCTTGCGCGTTCCAGGTAGTACTCCACCGCCCGCTTGGTGAGCGTTCCGTCCAGATTGACCAATCCAAAGATTGCCATGGGTGCCATTGCAATTCTATTTTTGATTTCCAACTCCCCAATCTTGATGGGCTCGAAAATTCTGCTAAATTTGGGTTGCATTTTCCAAACACCTCCCGCAGGGCATTCCTCCTTAATAATACATGCGGCCAACGTAAGTCAAATTCCTTTGAACTCGGCCGAGATTTTTCACGATTTCCGCCTGTTCCCTCGTCCCGGGAGAAAGCCTATCCGAAGGTCCCGCCGAAGAAGAACCGTAAAAAGGACCCAGTACTGAAAGGACATAGTACCATTGCACCCTCGTCGCACAGCACGTCTTTGGTCCCTCGGGAAAGCCATGTGAAACTCCCAAATGGTTGCCCAGAAATCATTTGACCCGCAGCGCACCCGGAGTATATAGTATGCTGTTTCAATGAGCGCGGGAGAGAGCGGTGCCGTTAATCGAGGTAAGCGGCCTCAAGACGTACTTCCACACCGAACAGGGCGTTGTGCGGGCTGTTGACGGGGTCGACTTCGCTATCGAGCCGGAGAAGACCCTCGGAATGGTCGGGGAGAGTGGGTGCGGGAAATCCGTGACCGCCCGATCGATTATGGGGCTCATCCAGATGCCGCCGGGCAAGATTGAGGCTGGCCAAATCCTCTACCATCGGAACGGGAACATTATAGATTTGGCGAAACTCGATCCCAAGGGACCCGAGATGCGCTCAATCCGCGGCAACGAGATCGCCATGATCTTCCAAGAGCCGATGACCTCCCTAAACCCGGTGTACACCATCGGGGATCAGATCATGGAGGCGATCATCCTCCACCAACAGCTGAGCAAGAAGGAGGCGCGGAACAAGGCTATCGAGATGCTGCGCGCCGCGGGGATCCCGTCACCCGAGCAGCGCGTCGATGAGTATCCACATCAGCTCTCCGGTGGCATGCGCCAGCGCGCCATGATCGCCATGGCCCTTTCGTGTAACCCCTCACTTCTGATAGCCGACGAGCCGACCACGGCTCTCGACGTGACAATTCAGGCGCAGGTATTGGGCCTGATGAACGCCCTTCGTCGGGAGTTTAATACGGCCATCCTCTTTATCACCCACAACCTCGGGGTCATCGCCAAGATGGCCGACGATGTCGTGGTCATGTACCTCGGGAGGATCGTAGAAGGCGCGTATGTTCGGGACATCTTCCACGATCCGAGGCACCCGTACACCCTGGGGTTAATGGACTCCATCCCGTCGCTGGCCACCACGGGAAGGGAACGCCTTATCCCCATCAGGGGAGTTGTACCCGATCCCTTTGAGGTCCCCCAGGGGTGTGGTTTTCAGCCGCGCTGTCCCCGCGCAACGGAGATCTGCAAGACGCAGATCCCGGCCCTCAAGGAGGTAGCACCGGGGCACATCGTCGCTTGTTGGTTGTCCGAATGAACAAGAGGTGCTAGGAATTGCCTTCAAACGACATCCTTTTGGAAGTGAAGAACCTGAAGAAGTACTTCCCCGTGCGCAGGGGTGTCCTGAGGCGTGTGGTAGCACACGTCAAGGCAGTGGACGACATCGATATGTACATCAGGGAGGGGGAGACCCTTGGCCTCGTGGGGGAGAGCGGCTGTGGAAAGACCACGGCAGGCCGGTCCATCATCCGTTTGATCGAACCGACGGCGGGGGAAGTCATCTTTCACAGCAAAAAACTCGCTGAACCGGGTCAGAAGTCCAAAGAGGTGGTTATAACCTCCGCATCGGGTGAGCTGCTCAAATCCCTTCGTCGTGATATGCAGATCATCTTCCAGGATCCCTATTCCTCCCTGAACCCGAGGAGTACCGTGGAGGCGATCATAGGAGAGCCACTGCTCGTGCACGGAATAGCTAAGGGGAGCGAACAGGTGGACCGGGTCCGCGAAGTGCTGGCGGCCGTTGGCATGAAGCCAGATCATATGAAGCGCTACCCCCATGAGTTCTCCGGCGGACAGCGCCAGAGGATCGCCATTGCACGGGCGCTGGTCCTTGGCCCGCAGCTCATCGTGGCAGACGAACCGGTCTCAGCGCTCGATGTATCGATTCAAGCACAGGTAATAAACCTCCTCGAGGACCTCCAGGGGGAATTCGGACTGACCTACCTGTTCATTGCCCATGACCTCTCCGTGATTAAGCACATCAGCAACCGGGTTGCGGTGATGTATCTGGGGAAGATCGTTGAATTGGCAAAAGCGGAGGAGCTGTTCTCGAATCCAAAGCATCCATACACCGAGGCCTTGATGTCCGCAGTCCCGGTGCCGGACCCCGACTACACCGTCCAGGAGATTATCCTTACGGGCGATGTCCCCAGCCCCCTCAACCCACCCCCTGGCTGCTACTTCCATCCGCGTTGCCGCTATGCGCAGGGGATTTGCAAGACGGAGGCCCCAGCCTACCGAGATCTGGGCCGCGAACACTTCGCTACCTGCCACTTGGCCGATTCGCTGAAGCTAGGGGCGATTCGGGCGGCATGACCCGCGATTGGGGCCGCCTTGAGGCGCCTAGCCATGCGATTGACATTCTGGCGTTTCTGTGCTATTGGGACGGATACAACCTGGTGGTCCATTTTAGAATAAAGGAGGTGATGATCAAGGGGGTAAACATTTTTAGGGAAAGAGGTATGTCGCGCAAGAGACTGGTTTCAACGAAACAAAGGAGGTGTGATATGAGAAGGATTTTAAGCAGTAAGTGGGGCACTAAGGTGCTACTGTTCCTTTTTTTGGGGACGTTGTTAAGCCTGGGGGGATCAACCTTCGCGGCAGGCGAGAAGGATACCCTTGCCATCGCCATTACAGCTGATCCAAGGAACATCAGCCCGGTGTCCGCGAGCACGTTCCATGACTGGGTAGTGGGGTACCGTGTTTACAGCTCCCTGTTTCAGGCCGATGAAAACTTCAAACCCGTCCCCGATCTCGCCGAGTCCTGGGACGTGTCTCCTGACTACTTAACCTACACGTTTCATTTGAAGCGCGGTGCAACCTTTCATGACGGGACTCCCATAACCTCTGAGGACGTGGCGTTCAGCATCAAGGAAATAGCCATAAAACATGGGAGCATCTGCGCCCGTGGTCTCGGAACGGTCATTGATACCATTGAGACCCCTGATAAATATACCCTGGTCGTCCGCCTGAAAGCACCATATCCTGAAATGCTGAATCCCTATGACGGCCTTGGCCCCCATTGCTCGGCGTGCGTAAAAAAAGCGCTTTACGAGGGGACCGACGTGGTGAACAATCCCCACAATTTCAAGCCGGTCGGCTCCGGTCCATTCAAGTTCGTCGAGTGGGTCAGGGGCAGCCATATCGTGTTTGAGAGATATGAAGGCTATCACGGCGAAAAGCCCGCCATCAAGAGAATCGTGTTCCGGATCATCGGCGACCCCATAGCACGGGCATTGGCCTTTGAAAAGGGCGAGGTTCAGTGGGTCCCCTTCGAGGTACCCCGCAGCGAAGTGGCCAGGTTGGACAAGCTGCCGGGTAACAAGGTTATGTTCCATGGTTCACCGTGTGGAACGATACCCACCCTCGGATTCAATTCACGGAAGGACCCATTTCAAAACAAAGCGGTGAGGAAGGCTCTGACTGCTGCAATAAATAAGCAGAAGATCGTTGAACTGGTTTACTTCGGAGGCGGTGATGCGGGTATCGGGCACATTCCGCTCACACCGTTCTCCGCATGGTGGCATGACCCCGATGCCAAGCAGATCGCATATAACCCGGAGGTTGCCGCCAAGCTGCTGGATCAGGCCGGGTACCCGGTGAAAAGCGATGGATGGAGGTTTCACATAAATCTCAAGCACACAACCGGCTACAGCGAACACCTGCAGATGGCAGAGCTTATCAAGGACGATCTCAAGAAAGTTAAGGTTGACATCACAATCACCAGCCTCGATCATGCTGCGTGGCATGAACATGTTTTCAAGCGCTGGGATTTTGACGTCAGTATTTTACCCTTCTGTGGTGGCCCAACCCCCCCAACCCTGAAGCGCTACCACACGGAGAACATCAAACCCATAAGCTGGGCGAATTGTGTGGCGTTCAGCAATGCCGAATACGATGGGCTGTTTAACTCGATGATCAGTGAAATTGATGCGAAAAAACGGCTGAAACTCACCAATCGCATGCAGGAAATACTGGCGGAGGAGCTACCAGGCGCCTTCCTCGTGCACAGCAAGAATGCCACCGGCATTAAGGAAGGCCTCTTTACCGAGGAGCCCAAGGGGGTATGGGTGCTGGGCTATCTCTGGATGCATCTCGACAGGATAAATCCCGCCAAGTAGTGGCCGTCGCTTGAGAGATAATCTTTAGCCGCGGATTTCTGCTCCCCAGGGCGTTCGAGGTGCTCTGGGGAGCAGGCTTTCTATCGGTGTGTCCGTTGCAAGGGAGGGTCGATGTACGCCTACATAACGAGGAGAGTCCTGGAGGCGATCCCTCTTGTTCTGTTGGTCCTGGTCATGAATTTCATAATACTCCATATAGCGCCGGGGGATCCCGTTTTCCTCTTTATTCAAGGCGGAGGGGGAACTACGGTAGAGTATGTGGAACAGGTAAGACAGATGTTGGGCCTGGACAAGCCCCTCGGAGAGCAACTTTTGGTTTTTATCGCCAATGTATTTCGCGGAGAGCTGGGTTTCTCCCACTACTACCAGCGGCCAGTCATCGATATTATTGCGGAAAGGATCCCCATCACCTTCTTGCTCGTCATTCTGTCCACGTTTTTCGCTGCAACCGCGGGAATTATCCTGGGTGTCTTCGCGGGAAAACGTCCTTATTCCTTCGTTGATCGCATAAACACAATAGTCGCGGTCTTCGGTTATGCCATACCCATATTTTGGTTCGGCCAGTTATTAATCATAGTCTTTTCCATATATTTAAACATACTCCCAACGGGCGGTATACCCCATCGTGCCTTGGGCGGGGGGAGCTTCCTTGACTGGGTTCGTTGTCTTGTTCTGCCGGTACTGAGCCTTGGAGTCATTCAGCTTGCCCTGGCCGCTCGCATAACTCGTGCAAACATGCTGGAAGTCCTCGGCATGGATTATATCGATAGCGCCCGCGCGAAGGGTTTGACGGAAAACACCGTAATTTTTAAACATGCCCTGCGCAACGCAGTGCTCCCCGTTGTCACGGTGATAAGCGTCAATTTCGCCTTCCAACTCACAGGGGCTATGATCATTGAGACGGTCTTCAGCTGGCCTGGCCTCGGGAGAATGATGTTTGAATCGGTATTTCGACGCGATTACCCCGTGCTCATGGGACTGCTCATTGTGATGTCCGTTGGGGTGGTTGTGATCAATCTGATCACTGACCTCATATATGCCTATCTTGACCCAAGGGTCGTATATGAATAACCAGCGGGGAGTTCAATGCCTCTCTTGGCGAACACGAGTGCCGAAGGTCTAGCGGAGAGATTGTGGGATTTCTGGAAGGGATATCGGAGGAACAAGGGGGCTGTCTTCGGCCTCTTGTTCCTGATCATCCTCGTTACCGTCGCCGTTTCGGCTGATTGGATCACAGAATTCGGGCCCATGGATACGGGGGTCGGCCGTCCTCTGCAGGCGCCCAATAACCGCTTCTTCATGGGCACGGATGACTTGGCAAGGGATATATTCAGCGGCGTGGTGCACGGTGCTCGAGTTTCACTGATGGTTGGTTTTACGGCGGCGCTTACCGCTGCCTTGATTGGTGTCATTATCGGATCGATATCGGGGTACTTCGGCGGCATAACCGATGACTTACTGATGAAGTTCTGTGAGCTCTTCCAGTCCATGCCCAGGTTCCTGTTCGCGCTGGTCATCGTGGTCTTCTTCGGCAATACGATATGGAACGTCGTTGTGGTAATAGGCATACTCAGCTGGCCACGCACGGGGAGGTTGGTCCGGGCTGAATTCCTGCAACTGAGAGAGTCAGAATTCGTCATGGCAGCGAAGGGCATAGGCATGAGCAGCGCCCGCATCATTTTTAAGCAAATACTGCCGAATGCCATGCACGTAGTGCTCGTAACCGCATCCCTTGAGGTAGGCGCCGCCATTATCACCGAGGCTGGATTGAGTTTCCTCGGGGCCGGAGACCCGAATCTCATGAGTTGGGGCAGAATGCTATACAACGCCCAGAGGTTTCTCAGGACTGCATGGTGGCTAGCCATCTTCCCCGGATCCGCCATATTCCTTACGGTGCTCTCCTTGAACCTCATTGGTGATGGTCTCAATGATGCGCTGAACCCCAGGCTCAGACGGGTAAAACGGTAAGAAACTGAGGATCCAGGAATTACCGTGAAACTCGGATAGCCGTGGGAGGGAGGGATCGAAATGAAGACAAGGATCGGGTTGATAAGGGTCCTTACAACGGAGGACGAGAACCTGCTTAACGCCCACGGGCGGCTGTTGGAAAGCCATTTCCCCGAATTACAGGTAGAGAGCAGGTGCATTAATGACCAACCGAAGGGGATATACGACGAGGAGAGCTCCGCCCTTGCCCTCCCGAAAATACTCGAGTTGGGGAAGGAAATGGAACGAGAGGGCGTGAAGGCGATTATCGTGAGCTGCGCAGATGACCCGGGCGTGGGGGAACTGAGAAAGATCGTCACAATACCGGTGGTCGGGGCGGGGAGTTCATGTGCCTCTGTTTCCCTCTCCTGTGGGGGGAAAATCGGGACGCTGGGGATTAGAGAACGCGCACCGCGTATCATGAGGGATATATTGGGCGATCACCTGGTTTCCCAAACGAGGCCAGAAGGCGTCAAGACCACATTGGATCTCCTGACCGGAGAGGGAAGGGAAAACGCCATCAGCGCAGCCGAACACCTACGAAAAACCGGGGCCGAGGTCATAGCCCTTGCCTGCACGGGCTATACCACCATAGGAATTGCCAGGGACCTTGAGGGGGCTGTGGGTATTCCCGTCATTGACCCTGTCGAGGCAACGGGCCTATTCGCCTGGCATCTCACCAGGGGGAGATAGGAGGGAAATGTGGCCCCGGCGACGTGGAAGATTGCTCCATCCATCCTCGTTGGGTCGATGGCTCCACAGTGACCCCGGGGATTGGGGAGCCCCGAAATTACCCCACGGAAATGGGAGGGCAAGATTTCCGCAGGAGGGCATGAAATGCTGAAACACGTTATGGAAGCATGCGAACTTCTCGACGATGCATCAATCAATGGCCCACAGGTGGCCGATTTGCTCACATCCAGGGGATTGGAGCGAATCGATGTGAAAACAATGCGCGGAGAAGGAGGATCCACGGATTTTATCAAGACCGTCATCCCAGGAGTTGAGGGAAAGAAGAGCGGGGGCAATGCTCCGACATTGGGTATCATTGGAAGGCTCGGCGGGATTGGGGCCAGGCCTGAACGGGTCGGCATGGTTTCAGACGCGGACGGGGCTATCACAGTCATATCCTGTGCCCTGAAACTGGCAGACATGGGAATCAGGGGAGATAGACTGAATGGCGATGTCATTATTGCGACGCATATCTGTCCCGACGCACCAACGCAGCCTCACGAACCGGTTCCGTTCATGAAGGCTCCCGTAACTATGCCGGAAATGAACGAGCATGAGGTCGACTCCGAGATGGACGCGATCCTATCGGTGGATTCGACCAAGGGAAACAGGATCATCAATTACAGGGGGATTGCAATCACACCCACGGTGAAAGAGGGATATATCCTGAGAATCAGCGAGGATTTGTTGGATATCCTGGCATGGACAACGGGGAAACCGCCGCGGGTAACCCCCATAACGACGCAAGATATCACCCCTTACGGGAACGGGCTCTTCCACATGAATAGTATCATGCAACCGTGCACGGCCACGAATTCGCCCGTTGTCGGTGTGGCAGTAACCACGGAGACGGCGGTGCCAGGGTGTGCAACCGGTGCCAACCATGAGGTCGATATCGAAGAAGCTGGGAGATTCTGTCTTGAAGTCGCGAAGGCGTTTACGGAGGGAAACTGTCGGTTTTACGATGAAGGAGAATTCAAGAGGGTTGTTGAGCTCTACGGACGGATGAACGTTCTGCAAACGCTGGGAGGGGTCTAAATGGAGGTACAGATTTCACTTACCGTAAACGAATCGAAGAGGCTCATCGCAAAGGCGGTTGTCTCTCTGCCCGAGGTCCAAGAGGCCTTGAAAAACGGGAAAATTATCCTCAAGGGGGGAACGACCGTTTCCGCCGTCTGCGAGGAGATGGTCGGCATGCCGCTGCGAATTTCGGGGAGGATCACGCCGAGGGGAACCGTCACCGCAAGGGACGCATCGAAGGAACATGCGCACAGCCTGCTCATGGAGAAGGGCGCGGTGCAGAATATCGATGATACGATAGGAGAGGTCGCGCAGGGATTGGGCAGGGAGGACGTCGTTATCATGAGCGGGAATGCCATCGATGTGCATGGAAATGTGGCTATGATGGCCGGATCTCCGGGGGGCGGGAATCCCGGAACTGCTATCCCGGGGATGTTCGCGCAGGGAGCACATCTCATCATTCCAATAGGATTGGAGAAACTCATCCCTGGGTCCATTCAAGAGGCAGTGAAAGCCGCGGGCAGGGATATGGACTTATCGTACGGAATGGCGGTCGGCCTGATTCCCTTGATCGGGAAGGTCGTTACCGAAAAAGATGCCGCGGAAATCCTTTCCCAAGTGAGATGTACGGTGATTGGAAGGGGAGGCATCAATGGGGCGGAGGGATCAACGGTGATGGCTATAGGAGGGGAAGAAGAGGAGGTGAGGAAGCTCCTGAAGATCGTGGACGACATAAGGGGAGCCGGACTAAGCGGTGAAGAGAGCAGCATGCAAGAGTGTGACGGGAGAGACAGTCGTTGCAGGGAGCACAGATCCTGCATATACAGAGGGGGGAAAATCGGTGAAAGTCGGAACCTTGACCATCGGGCAATCTCCAAGGAGCGACGTCATTCCTGAACTACGGGATATTCTCGGCCCGAAGGTAGAGATCCTTGAGAAAGGGGCCCTGGACGGCCTTGATCTGGAAGAGGTGAAGGCGTTCTACCCCCGACCGAACGATTATATCCTCGTCACAAGAATGAGGGATGGAAGCGAGGTTAAAATAGCAGAAGCACAGGTCATAGAACGAATGAAGCACTGTGTATCAGACTTCCAGGCGGAACCCGTTGAAATCATCATTCTCCTCTGTACCGGGGAATTTCCCGAGATCGAATCCAGCAAAATACTGGTCCGACCTGACAGGATCATGCTCCATATGGTTCAAAGCTTGTTGGATACGGGAAGATTGGGAGTGATCGTGCCGTCACCGGAACAAATTCCCGCATTAAAGAGAAGATGGGAAAAATCGAACCTTGAGGTCGTTGCGGAAGCGGTCTCCCCATATACGGGAACGCGTGAGGAATTGAGGGAAAAAGCCCAAAGAATCAAAGCTGCGGATGTCGATCTCGTGATTTTGGACTGCATTGGTTTCGGACGAGAAACGAGGACGCTGTTCAGGGAGATAACGAAGAAACCCGTGCTCCTGCCGGTGACAATGGTAGGGAGAATCGCTCGGGAGATGGTGGGGGCATAATTGCAGATACGAGATTCCGGTCAATTTGTGGATTCACGAGGGAGAATCGTCGAAGGATAACGGGTCGAATATCCCCGTTGAGGTAAATCCAGCCTACAACACAATACACTTCCCATCCTCCGCGCATTCCACGTCAAGGCTCTCGATTCTGCCCAGCATATCGGAGCTCATATGGGTCAACACGAGCCTCCGACAGCCGAGTTCCCCTCGATGGGCCACGAGGCTCCGGTAGTCAAGGTGATACCTGATCCTTTTTTCGAAGAAGTATGCCTCGCAAATGAAGAGGTCCGCTCCCTCCGCGGCGCGAATCAAAGCATCGGTCCACTCCGTGTCACCGGAGTATCCGATTATTTTTCCCCCAACCTCGACCCGCAACGCATAGGGAGGTGCGCCGCTCGCGTGGATAACGCCAAGGGGGGTGACGGCAAGGGGCCCTATCCTCGCGATATTTCCCTCAGCGAGTTCAACGAAATCAAGGGAAAACTTCTGCTGTACGCGGGAGGATCCGGGGAACAGGACCTCCATTGCATCCCAAATCCTGGACTCAAGGCCCGGCGGCCCCGCCACCTCAAGGGGTCTGGTGCGGCCTGAGACTAACTGCGCATCGAGCAGGAAGAAGGGAAGGCCCCCGAAATGGTCACCGTGGAGGTGGGTAACCAAGATGATGTCAATGAGCGAGGGGTTCACTCCCCAGCGCTTCATCGCAATGAGCGACGAGGCCCCGCAGTCCAGAAGGAAGCGCGTCGTGCCTCCATCGACGTAGATGCAGGTCTGTAACCGGCCTCCGCTTCCGAAGGCATCGCCGCTTCCCAGGAACTGAACATTCACCGTACCCACGACCTCCTCGACTACCATTTACTGGAGCATCTTCCCCGAATCCTTCAGGTCATATCCGGGGAGTTCCCTTGCCCTCTTTAGGAATTTCCTCGAATGGAGAAGATTGAAGAATATCCGAACGGGTCTCAGGGAGAGGCTCTCCCGGGGAACGACGAGGTCAAACCGTTCCGCGGTTATGGGAAGGAACCCGAGTCCCAAGAGTTCAGCCACCGGTTGAATCCCCAGGCCCACATCGGCCTCCCCCTTCAAAATCGCCAGCACTACCTCTAAGTGCGTAAAGACCTCATCCTTATAACCCACCACCTCTTTCGGATCGATCCCACTGTGAGCCAAGAGGTGATCCAGGAGGACCCTCGTCCCTGACCCCCTCTCCCTGTTGATGAACCGGATTCCCGGTTGTAGCAGATCTGCCGCCCCGCGAAAAACCGGAGATCCTTTCGGCCGAACGATCCATCCCTGGATCCGATAAGCGAGATTAAACACTAACGGCCGTTCCTTGGGAGGAAAATTCCCGAGGTACGGCAGGTTATATTCCCCGCTTTGGGGATGGTAGAGATGAACCCCTGCCAGGTGGGCCTTTCCCTCTCTAATGGCCCTGATTCCCCCCTGACTTCCCAAGGTGGCATAAAAGGTGAGGAGCTCCGGGCATTCTGCATGGAGGATCCGGGCGAGCACTCGGCCCAACAGGAGGTCATCGCTCCCCGCAATGAATAACCCGGTTTCGGCATTGGACTCGGATAGAAGGGGAAAAGACCGTATCTCCCCGAGGGAATGGGCTTCTATCCACTGCCGGAGCTGCGATCGGGAAAAGGTCCATTTGCCGGTAATCCGCGTTCCGGGGAGCCTCCCCTCCCTCACCAGTCGATAGATGATTTTTTCGTTGAGGTTAAGGTATTCAGCCGCTTCCCTCGTCGTCAACATCTCTTTTTCCATGGAGTCCCCCCATTCATTCCAATCATAGGAGATGTGCGGAGCTGGCCTTAAAGGTGACATATATCCGGGAGCCCACATTCAATCCCAGTTTTCGAAAGGAATGTTCGGTGATTTGAACCCTGAATGTCTCCCCCGCACTGACCACTAAGTCTACCCCTCCTCCCTGGTCAATCACCTGAGTGATGGCCCCCTCGTATCGATTCCGTGCGCTGGAAGCAAAGGGCCGCTTGGAGACGATAATATCTCCCGGATTTACGGATATGTAGTGAGAGGGAGATGAGGAGCATTCCTGGGGGATCCAGATCTGGATCTTGCCCGTATCGAAATAGGGGCCTCCCGGAGTGGCCTTGATGGTGCCACCAAATACGTTATGCATGGTGGAGGCAACCAGTCGACCCTCAAAGAGGGGAAACACATGATGTGCGAGCCGGTACGCCTGGGGAAGGTTATGCGTCGTGAGAACAATGGTTGTTCCATGATCCCTGTTGATAACCGCGATGACTTCCTCCAGTTGTTGGATGTGGCCTACATCCACGTTCGCCGTTGGCTCGTCGAGAAACAGGATCTTCGGATCTATAACCAGGGCCCTGGCAATAGCCATCAACTGGGTCTCCCCTCCCGAAAGTTCCCTGGCCCTCCTCTTCGCAAACCCTCGCAGGCCTACCTGCTGTAAGGCACGTTCAATAATGGCGGCTCGGTTCTTCCTGGGAATACCCCGGGCCCTCAGGCCATAGGCGATGTTTCCCTCCACCGTGGTGTTAAAGAGATAAGGGGATTGGAGGGTCATGGCCATGGATCTCTGAATCTCCAGCCGACTGCCCCCCTCGTACTGGATGGGTCCCCCCTCGAAAAACAACTGACCCGAGGTTGGCGGCATAAGGAGGTTCATGATGGAGAGGAGCGTCGTCTTCCCCGACCCATTGGGCCCGAGCACGCCGTAGATTTTTCCCCTTTCTATGGAAAGACGGGAAATATCCAGGACCACCTTTCCATCGTAGCGGTGGGTCACATTCCTCAGCTCCAATTGAGCCGTGTGCCCAATTTCGCTCATGATCGGCGACCTTTCATCTGCAGAAAGTGAAAGAGGATGTTCATCGAAAAGACCATTAAGAGCAGGAAAAAACCCAGGGCTAGGCCGAAACCGAACTCCCCCTTGCTCGTTTCCAGTGCGATGGCGGTAGTCATAGTCCGTGTGTAGAACCGGATGTTGCCTCCCAGCATCATAGCCGATCCCACCTCGGAAATGGCCCGACCAAAACCCGCTATGATACCGGCCAGCAGGGAAAACCGGGCCTCCATGAGAATAGTCCAGGTTACCATGGTCCTCCCTGCCCCAAGGCTTTTGGCCGTCAGAACTGCACGGGGGTCGACGGCCTGAACAGCCGAAACGGTTAAATTGGCGATGATGGGAAGGGAAAGGATGAATTCCCCGATAATCACGGCAGCCGGGCTAAAGAGCAGATCCAGAAAACCCAAGGGGGCGCGGCGGGAGAAAAGGCCATAGGCTAGGAGGCCAATAACCACCGTGGGGAGGGCCATGAGGGTGTTCATGACGGTCAACAATCCCGACTTTCCCCTGAACCTCTTGGTACCAACGAGGAAACCGATGGGGACGCCGAAAAGAGTTGCAAGCAGTGTCGCCGTCAGGGAGAAAGCGAGCGATCTCCCCACGATTCCGTAGATCTCCCGATCAAGGGAGAAAATAAGCCCTATACAGTCCCCAAAGGCCTCGAGCAGGTATTCCATGATCGTCCGATTAAATCATTTGAATTTCAGCGAAAAGTACAGTTTTCCCATTAATTTAATGAAAAAAGGCAATTAAGTCAACAAAAAGTGGAAAATAATAACCAAGAATAACTAATATAAACTTTATTCTTGACTTCATGGACAATTCTTGGTAAATTTTCCCCTCTCGATATCCCAAGGCGAAAGGAGCACATGCCATGAAGAAGTTCCCTTTCTTCATCCTCCTCCTGGGTCTCACCCTTAGCCTCACCTGGGGATTAATTTCACAGGGAATGGCCGAGGAACGGCTGAAGGTCTCCAGTACCACCAGTACCGATAACACGGGGCTCTTCCAGGCCCTCAACCCGCCCTTCGAAAAGAAGTTTGCTTGCAGGGTCGATGTCATTGCGGTAGGGACGGGAAAGGCGCTGAAGATCGGGGAGATGGGCGATAGCGATGTGGTTTTCGTCCACAGCAGGCCGGCAGAGGACAAATTCGTGGCCGCTGGTCATGGGGTAAACCGGAGGGATGTTATGTACAACGACTTTATCATCATTGGACCGGCCAAGGATCCCGCCGGCATCCGGGGCACCAAAGATGCGAAGAAAGCCCTTGCAGCAATTGCGAGAGCCGGGTCGCTCTTCATCTCGCGGGGGGATGATTCCGGAACCCACAAGAAGGAGAAATCCCTCTGGAAGAAGGCCGGCTTGAAGCCCGAGGGCAGGTGGTACTCGGAAGCCGGGCAGGGCATGGGTGCGGTCATCCAGATTGCCAACGAGAAGCTCGCCTATACCCTGGCGGATCGAGGTACCTACTTGGCCTACAAAAATAAGGTGTCCGTGGAAATCCTCTGCGAGGGGGATCCGGATCTCTTCAATCCCTATGGAATCATCGCCGTCAATCCGGCGAAACATCCCCAGGTGAACTACGTCTTGGCCATGGCCTATATCGGGTGGGTGACTTCTCCCGAGGGGCAGAAGATCATCCGGGAATTCGGGAAGGAGAAATTCGGGCAACCGCTCTTCATACCGGTGGCCGTTCCGTGATGGATTCGCTCCTGAAAGGGCTGTTGCCCAAAACCTGGATTATTGGTTATTTGTTCCTAGTTACTAGTTACTAGTCTGCGGTCCGTGGTCGTCGGTCAGCGGTCAGGTGGTGTTTTCCCCTCATCTCAAAGGCCTTTTGAATGACCCGTTTCGTCTTCCCGGGAAGGGAATGATGGGAAATCTCCGATAGGGGAACCCATTGGACCTCCAAGGCGTCGCTCGATGGTCTGGCCTCCCCCGAAAGGCGTTCGCAGAGGAAATCCACGAGGACATAATGGTATTGGACCTTCCCCTCGGGATCACGGAAGATTCGCTCCAGGACCTCAACCCTCCCTTCAACCCTTATCGCCAGATTTACCTCCTCGCGAACCTCCCTTATGACGGCCTCTTCCAGGGTCTCTCCCAGCTTTACCCCTCCGCCTGGGATGCTCCATTTCCCGTAGCCCGGCTCCCTTCCACGCCTGGCCAGCAGGACCTCTTCACCCCTTATGATGATCGCCCCCACCCCGACGATGGGACGATCCGGGTACTCCCTCTTCACACCGGTTCACCACTAATGCTCGGGTGGGCTCACAACCTCTCGATCCTAAAAAACACGGGCCGGGCCCCATCGCTGCAACAGGAGTAGATCAACCCCTCTTTTTTGATCCAGGGATAGTTTCCCCCGAATCGCAGCCCGGTCACCGCCGGATAGATGTCATGCCAGGCCCAGGTGCAAAAGCCCGATGGCATTGCCCCCGACTCATCCACGATAAACTCCTGACCCACTTCCAGGCGGTCGCAATAAGCGGCCATATCCTCCGATACTTCCGGGAGGGGTTGGCCGTAAACTTCCTTTGCGCTCAACTTCTTCAACACTGTGATCTTTACCGGTAGCCTCGCCATCTTTTTCCTCCTTTCACTATGCATTCCGCGCCTTGCTCCTTAATCTCCCTATCATAGTACCTGGATTCTTCCCCACATTTAAAGGGGTAGGATGAATAGGTCAGCAACTAACATATTTGATCTCGGCATTCTTACTGGGTACATCCAGGGGATAAAGGCCAACAGGAGTAAAAATGTGGATACCCTTTAACCCATCACTCCTCATAGAATATGGAGACAATGAGCTCCGCTGGTTTTGTAGGCGTAGTCGCCACAGATTGACTGACAAACTTGATTTCCGCATTCGGATGATCGGATAACCAATCGTTGATCTCCGTCCGGATGTCTATAGCAGAGAATAGTTCAAACTTCATGCCTTCTCCTCCGAACTGTTATCGCCTTGGTGAACCTATCCCCCCTATTGCCTTCTTGAGGCCCCCATCGAAATCAAAATCGAAATGACTCATCCCTTCGCTACAAATCGGGAAGAAATGAAAATGAACTGATACGGAAAATTCGAGATTGCTAATTCTTGATGAACTCGTAAAAAGTCAAAAATGGGCCGGCAAAGTAAAAAGCTCCAAATGCAAGATATGCGAATCTTGAGGAGTGAGGCATACTCACCAGTACGCCGCAATGACGAAAGATGAAGCGTAACGCAGCCCTTCGGCTTTGCTCAGGGCCGTGAGCATGTCGCACGGCAGTTGGAATTTTTACGAAGCCGTCAATTCTTGGACGGTAACGATTTCTTTTGCACCCAAACCCTGACACTCTTAATGCCAAGCGTCATTTTTTTGATGGTGCCCTCATGAGGGAACATATTTTTGATAGGCCAGGTTGATCCAGCCGGAATATTCTTGCCTGGCTCTGGGTCCCACCAAGTACCCCCAGCTACGGGCCAACCTGTCTCATCATAGCATACGTATTCCAGTTCAACGCCCATCGCACTGTTGCTCTTGTTTTTTATTTCCCCGGTTATCACCCATTCCTTATCGGATCTGTGCTCCAGATGATACTCGATTATTTGAATATCCGATGTGGAGACTCCCGAAGCATCCCGTGTACTTTTTGATCCCGGTGTATCCATCGAGCCCGTCTCATTTGAGTTGGTGCAACCTTGCCAGAGGCCAAGAAGGCATATTACGCCGGCAACTAAGAATCCTTTCATGACAGAATCTCCTTTCAAAGATAGGCTCTGAACAATTATGGATTTGGGGGTGGGAATATTTAACCAAAACCGAAAGGGAGAGTTAATCATGGAATCCACCGAAATTACATGGTATTTCCCTTCATGATTGCTCTTCCCATAACCGGAAGATCGCGTTGACGATCTCCTCTTTTTTCTTGAGCATCTCCGCCTTGGATGTGCAATAGGCCGTTCCCCCCGCTGCTCCCTTATGACCATCGCCAATGTTAAGGGATCTCATGATCTCACCCACGTCCTTTTTATGTTCCATCTGATGGAGGTTAAGGGAAACGGACAGCGAGAAGCTTAAGTGATTGGTCTTTACCCCCTTATCGTGGAGGTTATGCACTTCCAGCACCGATAGCACCTCGGGAAAACCGAGATAGGCGAGGTTCTTGACGATGTCAGGTCTCCGCTTATACCCAGTCAAATCGAGGACGACCATCTCGCGTTTGCGGTCCAACGGCAAAAAGGTCGAAGATTGCTCGATAATCCTCATCATCCCCAACTCTTCCTCTTTATAGCGGGAGAATCGCTTCTTGACTTCAGGGAAGACCACGACTTTTTCCAGGGGATGATCTCGGATTTGAAAAACCAGGTTTCTCATATATGCGTTCCGCTCCCTCAATGAGGGATCGCTGATTTTCAGGGTCTTGTCAATGATCCTTCCCGGAGTTTCCCTTCTCCATTCCTCTACAGAGGAATAATTGAAACTATCGATGATATCGGCCTCCGCCACGGTCTCCTCGTACCAGGGTGGAAAAGCGACATCTTTGCGGAAAAAATCGAAGATCACCCGGGCACAGCTCGGCTTCAGGTCAAATCTCCCCGGCAAAAGGGCGGGATCGATAGTGCGATAGCGCAGTGCCTGAACATTCCCTTCATGGTGATCAAACCACAACCCGCATTCCAGGGGATAGGGAAGATCGCAGACCACATCAGCCGCAGTAATACTGATAAGGGATCGTTCGACGCTCGAAGGCCCCGTGAAAAGCACCCTGTTCACGTGCAACGAAAAGGAGCAGAGAGAAGCGCTTACGATTCCGTCGAAATCGTTGTGGGTAACGATCTTCTCATACCGCCCGCCTGACTCCTTCAAAGGGATCCTCCGAAAAACCCGAAAGCCAACACCGCGCTAATCACTCCCCCCGTTGTCGCCAAGGAGAGATACCCCTCCCAACCCAACCCACCGCCGTTGCGGGGAGGCCATCTGGTACCTTCCCCATAACCCCTCGCAGCCAGCGCGTCACCAATACCATGAGCCCTCCTCAAGCTGTTGGCCAATAGTTGAACTACAATGGGCAAAACCATTTTCGCCCTCTTTAGAAAGCCCCCTTCATCGAAACAAACTCCTCTCGCCCTGTGGGCCCTGGTAACCCGTTCGACTTCGTGCAGGAAGAGGGGCACATACCTCATTGACATCATTACCATGATGGCGACGTCATCAACGGGGACACGGAAGATCCTCAGAGGGGACAGGAGCCAAAAAATCCCCTTTGCCAACTCCGTCGGGGAGGTCGTCAAGGTGAGAATTGATGAAAAGATGATGCAGAGGGCCACTTGAACTGAAATCGAGGCCCCCTCTCTCAATCCCTCATACGTCATTCGCATGAAACCGATACGAAAGGGAAAGATCGGACGTCCTGGTACGACGATGAAATGCATGAAAAATATGAAGAGAAAGAGCCAGATGAAGGGTCTCATCCCTCGCAGGATATATCGCAGCGGAAGTCTCGATTGCCTGACGATCCAGATGGAGAAGAAGAACATCATCGCGAGAGCTGTGATTTCGCGGACTAAAAAAATTGTGATGATCAACGCGATTAACGCGATAATCTTCGCCCGTGCGTCAACCCGATGAACGGTTGACCCCATTGGCATATAGTAACCCAGCGTAATATCCCTCTGTAACCTCATTCAGTCCTCGTGCAAAAAAGGGCTATGATTACATCTTCCTCATAGCCCCTCACACCAGCAGTCCAACGTGGTAATGAACCTTAGGCTTCCCCTTGACTCCCCTCGCCGGAAGGCGTTTCGCCCATATCAGCGGTAGGATCTTCTGGCTTCTTCTCCTTATCCTGCTCCTCCTTCTTTGCCTTCTTCTCCATCTCCTCCTGGATCAGCCGTCCAAGGCTTGGAGTCGCCGATGCCTGGGAGGCCATGTATCTCTCGACTTCTTCCTTTTCGTCCTTCTCCTTGAGACTTCTTATGCTCAGGCCGATCTTTCTCTCCTTGGGATCGACATTGATTACCAGGGCTGAAACCGTTTCCCCCAGTGTTACGAAATCTGAAGGATCTTGCACCTTCTCCTTGCTGAGCTCGGAAACGTGGATTAGACCCTCGATATCATTCTCCAACTCCACGAATACCCCGAAGTCGGTGACATTGGTAACCTTACCCTCCACCCGGCTACCGAGATGGTATCGTTTCGGGATTTCCTCCCAAGGGTCTGCCGCAAGCTGCTTCACTCCCAAAGAAAATCGCTCGTTCACCCGATCGATATTGAGAACAACCGCCTCAATCTCCTGGCCTTTCTTATATATTTCCGCGGGATCCTTAATCTTCTTCGTCCAGGACATCTCCGAAATATGAATCAGGCCGTCAATGCCCTCATCAAAGCCAACAAATACCCCGAAGTCGGTAATCGTCTTCACCTTTCCCTGCACCCTGGTTCCCACCGGGTATTTATCCTCAATGACCGACCAGGGATTGGGTTCAACCTGTCTCATGCCCAGGGAAATCCTCTTCTTCGCCACATCCACATCCAACACGACGGCATCGATGATATCCCCCACCTCCACTGCCTGTGAGGGATGTTTTATCTTCTTGGTCCAGGACATCTCGGAGATATGAACGAGCCCCTCGACTCCCTCTCCCAGTTCAACGAATGCGCCATAATCGGTGGTGCTCACTACCCTCCCCTTCACCTGTGAACCGACGGGATATTTCTCGTTCACGTGCTCCCACGGATCCGGGGAAATTTGCTTTAATCCCAGAGAGACCCTCTCCCTTTCCCTATCAAAATTCAAGACCTTAACGTTGATCCTATCGCCTATCGAGACCTTTTCGCTGGGATGATTGATCCTCCCCCACGAAATGTCCGTGATATGGAGGAGCCCATCGATTCCCCCCAAATCTACGAAAGCCCCATAGTCGGTAATGTTCTTGACAACACCCTCAAGGATTTCCCCTTCTCTCAAGTGCTTAAGGGTCTTCTCCCTCAGCACCTTCCTCTCTTCCTCCAAGAGAACCCGACGGGATAGTACGATGTTGCTCCTCCTCTTATTAAATTTGATGACCTTAAATCTAAACTGCTTCCCAATGAACCTATCCAGATTCCTGACCGGGCGGATATCGACCTGGGAACCGGGGAGAAATGCATTGATGCCGATATCCACGGTAAATCCGCCCTTTATTCTCGAGGTAATCGTGCCGTCGACGATCTCTCCCTCTCGGAAAGCCTTGCTGACGCTTCTCCACGCCTTGAGTTTGTCCGCCTTTTCCTTGGAAAGCGTGATCAGGCTATCGTCGTCCTCCTTCTTCTCCAACAACACATCTATATCATCCCCCACTTTAACCCCTACATTCCCGTTCTTATCCCTGAATTCGGAGGCCGGGATTTGTCCTTCGGATTTGTATCCAACATCGACAGTAACATATTCCTCGTCAACGCCTAATACAACCCCCTTTAGGATATCGCCCTCCTCAATGCTCCTCAGGGATTCCTCATAGAGCTTCTTGAAGTCCTCGACTTCGGCCCCCGCCCCCTCTTCCTCGAGCTCATCGCCTGACTCAAGCGCTCCGCTGGCATCCTTGATATCTCGCGTCTTATTCTCCTCCATTAAACCCTAAACCCCCTCCAAAGTCTTCATGAAATGCGGCTACTATAGCACACTGCTCCAAAAAAAACAAATCTTTAAGCCGCTTGTCCCATCGAACTTAACAGGTAATGCGATGGATACCCTGCACGATTTCCTCTATGACCCAGCTCGGCGTCGAAGCTCCACCAAGTACCCCGATCCTCCTCCGGCCCTTGAACCAACTGGGTTTTAACTCCTCAACCCGTTCCACATGGTGCGTTTCATCCAGAATCCGTCGGCAGATCTCTGCCAACCTCCTCGTATTAGCGCTCCTATGTCCTCCTGTGACGATTACACAGTCGACGCTGCGAGCCAAGTCGAGGGCCTCCTTCTGGCGTAAAGCCGTGGCATCGCAGATGGTATTATAGGCCCTGATTTCCCCTGCCTTTGCCAGGCACGTAGCCACAATTTCCTGAAAATTCTCCAATGACTGAGTGGTTTGAGCGACGATGCCAACTGTTTCCTCCCCCACCCAATCCGCCAATTCCCCCGCGGAGCCCGCCACCATGGCTTCACCTTCGACATAACTCTTAAGGCTCCTCACCTCCGGATGGGACTTATCTCCCACCACGATAACCATGTACCCCTTCCGGCTCAACATTCGAGCAAATTTATGCGTCCTTTTCACGAATGGGCACGTAGCGTCAACGATTCGGAGCCCTTTCCCCCGAGCCCCCTCAGCCAGATGCAGGGGAACACCATGAGACCGAAAGATAACCGTCCCCTCAGCAATATCCCCTATATCCTCCTTGACGGTGACTCCAACTTCCCTCAGCTGCTCGACCACCTGAGGATTGTGAATGAGGGGCCCTATGGTATATACGTGATTCCGGTATTTTCGAGCTGCCTTGAAGGCCATATCGATGGCCCTCTTAACACCAAAACAGACACCGGCATGCTTTGCAATAATCACTTCCAAAAGGAATTCCCCCAAGAGACGTCAACGAGGTATTCCGGTCCTAACAATCCCTCCCTCGGGAAATGCGGCGACGTGCCTCCTTGAACATTTCCTCCACCACCTCATCGATGGCCATATTGGTAGAGTCGATCACCAGGGCATCCTCCGCTTTCCGCAACGGTGATAGTTCCCTCATCTGGTCCCGCTGATCCCTTTTCCTCATTTCAACAACGGTTTCTTCAAGGCTCACCCGGATCCCCTTCTCCGAGAGTTCCTGAAACCTCCTTCTTCCCCTCTCCTCAGGCGTGGAATCGAGAAAGAACTTCAATTCCGCCCCCGAATAGACCACCGTTCCAACGTCCCTCCCTTCCACCACGATACCACCTCCACCTCCCATCCTCCTCTGCATTTGGACTAAGACTTCCCTGACGGCCTTTCTCGTCGAAATCTCTGAGGCCAACGCGCTGATTTCGGGCCTCCGGATCGCCTCGCTTACGTCCTTGCCGTTACAAAAGGTTTTGACTCCATCCCCATCTTGGACGAATACAATATCCAGGTCCGAACACGCCTTGCCCAGCTTGTCCTCGTTATCGACGTCAATGGAAAGTTCTTCTGCCTTCAGGGCAGCTACCCTGTACATAGCTCCGGTATCGAGGTAACGATATCCCAGCCTCTGTGCCAACCGCCTTCCCACGGTGCTCTTTCCGGATCCCGACGGCCCATCAATGGCAATAAGGATTTTCCTTGCCATATCGTTTCCTGTAAACCTCCGCGTACATCCAAAAACATCTTCCACTGATAACAATTGCTATCGAAAACATCAAGGCAAAGCGAAAGGAAGTTGAAACCCGAGTACTGAAAACCGAGAAATTGCTTTACCCGTGAAAAACCGAGTAGTTCCTTCGAGGGAATGCCCGGTCGATAACTATAGTTAGGAGGAGATGGGGGGATGGGGGGAAAGGCGGGTTATAGTGATGGTATCTTTCTTCCTAGGGGAGCGGAACAGATCCACCATTTCCCTACATCTTATATTTCCCAAAGTCTTCGGGGGAAAGATCCTTAAGGATCTCCTCCAATTTCTCATCGGATGCCTCCGCACCTTCTTCCCGCTGAGCCAAGTCGATCTTCCGCGACTTTTCGATGACCTGTTCGTGAACAAAGATGGGAGACTTCGTCCTCAGGGCAATGGCAATAGCATCGCTGGGGCGTGCGTCCATGGTGAGATCTACTCCGTTCCAGCTCAAGTGGATAATCGCATAGAAGGTATTGTTCCGGAGGTCGTTTACCTCAACCCTCGATACCACCACGTCCAAGTGATCCAAAATGTTCTTCATCAGATCATGGGTCATAGGCCGAGCGAGCTTGATATTCTCCAACTGGGTGGCGATGGAACTTGCCTCGAGTAATCCGATCCATATGGGAATGACTTCCTGGTTCTCCTTGTCTTTCAACAACACAATGGGGGTGTGGGTAATTGGATCTATGCTCAAACCTGAAACCCTTACCTCCTTTAGCATGATCTCCTCCCTGTCAAATGATCTTCCCTCTCAAGGAATTCGCGCATCCCTCCTCTATCCTCACCTTTACCAGCTGACCGATCAATTCAGGGCCTCCCTTAAAGTTGACAACCTTATTGGAACTCGTCCTGCCGGTCATCTCCTCTTTGCTCCCCTTGCTCGCCCCCTCGACCAATATCTCTTCGCAGCACCCCTTAAGGGCTCGATTCCTCTTCAGGGTGATCTCCCTCTGCAAATCCTGGAGGACCCGCAAGCGACGGCTTTTGGTAGGTTCATCGATTTGGCCGGGAAAATGAGCAGCTTCAGTCCCCTTCCTCGGTGAATACTTAAAGGAGAAGAGGTTATCGAATTGAACCCTTTTGATGAGGTCGAGGGTTTCGTGAAAATCTCCCTCAACTTCCTCGGGGAAACCCACCATTACATCGGCGGTAATTCCGATATCCGGGCAGACTTTCCTCAGTCGTTCCCCTTTCTCCATGTACTGTTTTCGAGTATACCCCCTGTTCATCCTCTCCAGAATCCTATCCGAACCGGATTGAAAGGGCAAATGAATGTGTTTGCAGAGCCTTTCCAAGCTGCTAAAGGCCCCGATAAGCTCTTCTGAGATATCCCTCGGGTGGGAAGTGGTGAATCGAATCCTCCGAATTCCCTCGATTTGGTTAATGCGAGCCAAGAGCTGGGGGAAGGTCAACGTGCCCGGGAGATTCTTGCCATAGGAATTGACGTTTTGCCCCAGCAGCGTAACCTCCCGTACGCCCCTTTCCGATAAGGCCTCGATCTCCCCGATGATGCTCTCGCTGGGCCTGCTCTTCTCCCTACCCCTCACGTAGGGAACGATGCAGAAGGAGCAAAAGTTATCACATCCCTGCATAATTGTCACGTAGGATTTCAGCCTGCCGCCATTGGAGGACATGGGAAAGATGTCCAGGGATTTCACCTCATCGCAAAATTCAACGGCACACACAGGCTTCCTGGAGGCCCGGACTTCATGAATGAGCTCGGGGAGCCGATGGAGGCTGTGTGTTCCGAAGATCAAATCCAAATGACCGACGCGATCCAGCAGCCGTTTGCCCTCTTGCTGAGCAACACACCCGCCCACCCCGATGATCAGATGGCGTTTTTTCTCCTTGAGCTTCCCCAGCCTTCCGAGAGCACTATAGGCCTTATGTTCTGGCTTGGCCCTGACGCTGCAGGTGTTGAACAGGATGATGTCAGCCTGATGGATATCCTTGGTGGGCCTATAATCGTGGTCTGCTAAGATGCTCAGCATCTTTTCGGAATCATGCACGTTCATCTGACAGCCGAAGGTCTGGAGATAGACATATTTTCCGTTGAACGACACCGAGAAACCCCTCAAATCAGGCAGGCAAAACCTTCAGACCTCAATGTCAAAACCTCAATGAGCCTCTTTAGACCAAGCCCAAACCATCAGCCCTTTACTTTGAACTGAGTTTCCAGCTTCTTCATTTTCTCGACGATCCCGCCATACTCCAATTCACTATAGGGAAGCATGGCCGCCCCGGAGAATCCTTGTTCCCGGATCTCCGTTGCCTTTCTGGAAACTTTCTCCCGGATATGATCCCAATAGGGATGATCGAAGGCATCAGCGGGTTCGGTAAATTTGGCATTATGGACGCAGAAGGCGAGGCAGCAGACCACGGGGGGACCATCGAAAAAGGAGATGGATGAATTCCGCTTCACGGGCATCAGTGGACCCGTGTGGCTACCCCTCATGAATCCCGCGACGAAATGCCCTATACTAAAGGGAGAAAGCACCTCGCCCGTGGCTGGAAAGGCTCCCTGAACCCTCACCAACATCACCGGATCATCCTTTCCCGTATATTTCCCCGCGATATTGTGGAGGCGCGTTGTGCTGACGGTCGCTGCGATTTCCCCATTATTTCTCGAATGAATGGATTCCACCACGAACCGTTGGTTGTCCCTTAGCAGTGCAGCGATATCGTACAGATCCTCTGGCGCATTAAGCTCGATAATCCTATCCCCCTCGGTATAGGACACGTCCATGATGGTGAATTTAAAGCCCTCGGCCATAGCAGGGCTCAACATTAACCCGGCATTATGCATGGGATCCGCAAAACTCAAATAGAGGGGGAGGTTATACGCCCCTGGGTCGGTCTTGTCCGCGGCGAAAAAGAGGAAGGGCTCGTTGGGCCTCTCCTCAAATTCCATCTCGGCAACTGCAGGCCCCATTCCCTTCACATTGCCGGAAAAGGAATCCTTCAAGAGATCCTGCCCTGCTCCATAGAGCCCCTGTTTTCTGGCCACCTCGGTACCGGCGATGAAGGCATCCCAGGCCAATTTGTGGATTTTCTCCGCCTCCACCCCTTCCGTGTGGGCAAGAAGCAGTGCGATATCGTCTCCGGTGTGGCTCACGAAGAAATCGTTCACGGCGTTCTTCCCCTCAATCCGGACGAAATTCTCGACCGCCTCCAACAGATTCTGGCTCGGCTTGATGTGGCCGCCAATACTTCCGATATCCGCCTTTATAATGCTTACAGTCGTCTTCATACTTCACCCCCAGAAAGATTATTTTCCTCAATGGTTACAATTCCCATTTCCTCATCTCCTCCATGGAGGAATAGTGGGTCAGATCCAGGTGAAGAGGCGTGATTGAAATATGATGGCTCGATACGGCCTCGAAATCCGTGCCCTCCATTGACTCAAAGCCTCTATGGCCTCGGATCCAGTAATACCGTTGCCCAATCGGATCGACTTCCTCCACCACTGCATTTCCATAAACCCTTCGTCCCTGTCGTGTGATCCTGTAAGATTTCACCCCATCTTCATCGAGGTTGGGAACGTTGATATTGAGGAATGTGTCCTTGGGAAGCCCGTTTTTCACTATGAATCGGGCAACCCTCTGGGCAAAAGAGGCCGCCGTCTTGAACTTGAAATCATCCTTTGAGGTCAATGAAATAGCAAAAGAGGGGATTCCGTAAAATGCCCCCTCAAAGGCGGCGGAAACCGTGCCCGAGTAAGTAATATCCTCCCCCATATTTCCCCCCTTGTTAATGCCGGAGGCGATCAGCTTCGGCCTTTCGGGCAACAGGCAACAAACCGCCAGGTTGACGCAATCGGCGGGGGTTCCGTCCACGGCGAAATAATTCTCCCGAACCTCCTCGACCTTCAAGGCCCGGTGGAGCGATAGGGAATGCGCCATGGCGCTGCACTCCTTGTCGGGTGCCACCACATAAACGCTCCCAAGAACCTCCAATGTCTCGGCTAAGATCTGAAGTCCGGGGGAATCGATGCCGTCGTCATTGGTCACAAGAATGGTCAATCGCGCCCTTTCCTCCCGCGTGGTGTCTAATCACTATAGCGCAAATCTCCCGCTTATTCAAGCTCAATTCCCCGGGGAAGCGCTTCCAACACTCGAGGGAACACGGCTATCCATAGTATAAACGTTTTGGAGGTGGGGAAATTCAACCTGGAGGTGCGAGGACTTCCGAAAGCTGAAGGCCTCCCTCAATCCTCCTCCAAGATTTTGGCCAATGCGTCCTCGGCTATCCTCGGCGCATCTTGAGGGAGATACAGCATAGCCCCGCCTTTGGCCGGCCTCACAACAATTTTTCCCTCTTCGGCCAGCCTCTGGGTTATTTCGACGGGGTTCGTGCCGAAATATTCCTTACATGCCCGGTTGAAGCCGCTGTACACACTATGGATACCCTTATACGGTGGCTTTCGCAATTTCTTAATCGCCCGAACTACAAATTCCTCTTCCGAGAGTTCTGGTTTTTCTTCTTTAGCCATGGAAATTCCCTCCGAATAAGCTTCGCCGTTCTCCTGTTCCTTCGCTTTTATCCTCGTCCAACCCGACTGTTTGCCAATCTTAAATGGAGTTTGCCGCTCGTCTTCCGTCTTGACTACCGTTAGAAGTGATGGATCGCTCCAATCCAAAACCCTCAGCACCCCCAAATCAGGGTGGTATATCTCGTCGCCGACTTTCATGTATTGATGACCTTCCAACGAGGCCCGATCCGCTGCCGCTCAAAGGCAACACCCCTTATCTCACTACTCCCCAAAACGAAAAGCCCAAGGGGGGAAATGCTTAAGCGAAGCAAATGATAAGCACGTTCCCTCGAGGGCCTCGTTGAGAAAAGGGCAAGGTTTGTCAGCAGGGTGAAACCCCCGGTTCAAATGCGGCACGGATGATAAGCAATGCCGATCTGGAGGGCTAAACAATTATTTTTGCCCGATGGGAGCATCCCCACCACGCTCATGCCTTATCCTGGACCAGTCCGAACCGGCAGTTAAGCCTCCCTCTTCTTGGGGGCACGTTTTCTAGGCGCCCTTGGGGCCATTGGCTTCTGCGACTTCTTTTCTTCGGCTGCGCCCGTGCTAGCCTCCGGAGGCGCGGCTAAGGTCTCTTCCGGTTTCATCTCAAAGCTGGGTTCAACCTTCTCGGGTTCGCCCGCCATCCTTTCCTTAATCTCGTCGTAACCGCTATACGCCGCGAACCCTCCCCCGACCAAGAGAATTACGGGAATCAGGCCCTTGAGCATCGTGAGGAAATCCCACCACCAGAAGATCAAGAGGATGATCCCAACAACGAGTGCTGCAATGCCGCCGAGAAATATTTTCATATCTGCCACCTCCTTAAATCGTTGGTGATTTCCGGCCTATCGTGAAATCAGAACTGTCGATACTATTTATAATGGAAAAAAAGGGGATATGTCAATGAGTCGTGAGGAAAATTATTTCCACCCTGTAAAGAACCACCGCTTTGGATTCCAGAAATGGATCATTCGCTGGGTGAATTTAACCGTGCCCACGTTGCTGGCAAGTTCACGCAATGCCTGCCTGTTCTTTTCTATCGCTTTATCCTGGGCCCTTTCCAACCCGCCATCGGCAATAAAGGTCCGAATGAGCTCCAGTTCACCTCCGTCAAGCCAAACTCCATGATGCCTGCATTCATCGATTATGACCCCGGATATTTTAGCGAAATTCTTTCGGTTCATTAAGCGTCCGCATCGGACGCAGGGGATGTATTGTATTGGACCCCTTATTGCCCCTCGAACATATCCCTTTGGCGCTGGCTGGCTTTGGTAGACATCGCCTTCCCGGGTTAGGTCCCTGAACTCCCCTCGATCCAGCCATACTCCCCCACAGTGGGGACACATATCCAAGTCGCGATCTCGATATGCATAGTGGATCAGGGAAATGCGGCACCGGGGGCAGGTGGGTTTCCGGCTTTTATCCGCTGGAGATAGTCGGCCCCCGCCACAATGGGGGCATGTCGCGCTCTTGACATTCACCTTCCCCCCACAGTGGGGACATGTAACAACCCTTGACCCCATGATTACCTCCGTTTTTGTCTAAGAGCACTTCGTTCTCCCCATAGCATATACCATGCCACGGACCCGTGATCCCGCGCCCTCGAGTGCATCCCATGGGGGGAAATACCTCCCCTCCTTAATATGCCGGCTAAAATCGAGAATATCGCGGAGCTTGAGGTTTTCCGTATCGGAAGGCAGCAAAGAAAAGAAAGGCCAAAACGATGATGGAGACAGTCCATCGGGTATCCCACGAAAATGTCACGGATTCATCATTTCGGAAAAAAACGAAGGAGAATTTATAATGTTCCAGCCTGTCTCCCTTTCTGAATTTATTATAGATGGAATAGGTCACAGGAATTCGATTATATCGAGTCACCAGTCTCCCCGGATCCGTTTCCGCCGGCTCCCGATATTTTACGAGAATCCGCCTCCCCGTGGTCAATCCCCATATGCGATAAGTCTTGCTCCCGGCCACCTCCCCTTCTGCCTCGGCAAAAAAACCGGCCTCTCCAAGGGTGACGAGAAGGAATAGAATGGCCACAACCCAATAGAGCATCCGAATACCCGCCTTCATTTTTACCCCCCAAATGGAAACGAGAGTCTCTATGTTTTCGGCCAGACCATTTCCCAAATGTACCCATTTCCTTCAGAAGCAACAAGCCCTTTTTCTACCCCCACGAACCCTGACCCAGTTGATGCGTATAAAATCAATTGTAGCACTTTGCATGCCGATGCGAAATAGTCTTGTGGAGCAATGAATCAATGAGGTGTTGATCGAAATAAAAAAAAGCACTGGATGACCCCCATCATCCAGTGCTTAACATAGAGGAGGTCAGGGTTCCGATTGCCAGGGTTATCGTGAACCCCCTTAGCTGGAGGGGAACAAATTCTTGAGATGAAATTGCCGAGCGTGCTGGCCCAGAAGGCCCATGAAATCCGAAAAAAACCGCTCCTCCAATTCAATCAAGCGTAAACCATATCGATATCTTCCCCAAAAGGCATGCCGCACGACCTGACACCAGATAATCACTGCATTTGCTCTGACGATCTTGAGCTGGAAACCCTTGGTAAAGATCAAATTTATCCTCAAGGGGGACCCGAGCTCGATGCGCTCATGAAGGCGGACCAGCATTCCACCCTGGCTAATATTGGCGGCCATCCCCACATGGGTCTCGCTATCGCTCGTGAAACAGTCGATGGGAAGCTCACAGTCATACCTGGGGAACTTTCGGCGCTCTGCGAAACCCGTCCTGATGCCAGGTGGTCTCGGATGTGAAAATCCCTGCTTTTCCATACCTGATCACCTCAACAGTAATCGAATTTGATCGATTTTAATCCCAACGGTGCCCCGATGTACCGGATTTTACCCGTGCATGTTGCGATTTTTCTGCATTTTTTATGCCAATAACTATGCATCTGGCCAAATTATAAATAATATCAATAGATTATACTAATTTCCCCGATTTTCCCGGAGCGCCATTTTTTGTCAATCTTATGAATTTTTTGCATAATTGTCCCCATTTTATGACGGTTTATGGGAATTGATACTATTTTACCACCGGCTCGTTCTCACGAGGAAAGGATAAAAGGGTCCGAAGCGAACTGTATTCAGTGCTGCGGTGCTGCAGTCGGAAAGGGGAAAGTCGTGTGAATTTAGAGGCGAGAGGTTGGAGGCTGAAGGAGAAATCTCAAATGTCAAAGCTCAAATGTCAAATGGCTGATGAGCAATGACAAGGGAACACCAGCGCGACCTCTGTTGGGAGTCATCGGTCCGGCCTTTCCGTTCCGCGGCCTTCTGTCGTCGGTCAGCGGTCTGTTTTCGCGGTCTGCCGTCGGCGGTCTTCGGTCCTCATCATCACGAGCACGAACCACGAACACGGACACGATCCTCTGAGCGAAGGGACAGTGGTTTTCCTCTTATAAGCACATTTTTGTGAGCGGCAAAGAGCGAGTTTTTCCGAGAACTCAAGGGGGAGGATGGGGGCGGAAGGCAGATGATGGGATGTACTGGGGTATTCGACTTCCCATTATGACGGAGGAAGCGTAGCGAGTAATTGGCCGCCGAGTTTCCTCAGTTTCAGGACATCATCTTGGCTGATATCCGTGAATTGAAGTCCATACTGATACCGGGACCCTCCGCTTGCTGCTTCAAGGTCCCTCCAAACAACCCGACACGCAGCTTTGATCCCCGTGGCCTCCGAATCCAGCACGAAGGGAACGAAAACAATCACTCTCGTCCCCAGTTCCATCATCTCGTTCAGCAAGACCATCAAACCCCCTTCGCTGGCGTTGGCCACACTTCCCACATCAGCCTTCCCATTCTCTACGAGGGTATAATCGACGGGAAGATCGACCGAAAACCGAGGATGGCTTCGCCTCTCGGGTATGAACTTCTCCCCTCTGAGGAACCTGTCCAATTCAGATTTGAGGACCTTCCATCCCTTCCCGACTTTTTTCGCTCGGATCTTCCTCTCATAGATATACTTGAGGTAGGTTGGCCTGGAGATCCTCAAATATTGGCAGGCTTCACGGGTCGTGAGCACCGTATGAGATTCCGGTTCAATCATTTCTTCAGGCCCTTATCCCGCCCGCTGTAACAGTTCACGAAGAGCATTTTTCATGCCAGATCACATGAAAAGGAAAATAAGTGATAATGAGCTGAAATAAAGGGATATTTTGTTCTATTCCTGCCGAGCAGAAAGGAGGAATGTTGAAATTTTTTCCTAATCTTCGACCAAAAAGTATGAAATTATTTCAAATCACAGGATTTACCCCTGCGGGAATCTCCGATGTGTCCTTCCCCAGCTACGAAATTGAGCGGGTGGCCGTGCTTTCTCCCGGTCCCCAAACCCTTAATTCAGGTATTTTCGCATGGACGTCCCCCGTGAGAAAGGACCTGGCCTTTTCCAGGATTCCTTGCAAACCGAGGCCGCATTTCTCCCTGAGAACTCCTTGGGGACCATGGGCCAAGAATTGATCTGGTATTCCGATGCGAAGAACCTTTATATGGGAAAACCCCCTCTCTTGAAACAGCTCAATTACAGCACTTCCAAATCCCCCTGCCAAGATATTTTCCTCGATAGTAACGATTCTCCCTATCTCTTGGGCCATGCTGCATAATAATGCGCTATCCAGCGGCTTGATGAAACGGGGGTTGACAACCGCGACCTCGATGCCCTCCTCCCGCAGCTGTCGCGCCGCCTCACAAGCCCGATAAACCATGGAGCCTACCGGGAGCAAGAGAAGATCACGTCCATCTACCAAAATCTCTCCCCTGCCCACCTCCAAAGCCATCAACATCCCATCCATAGCTACCCCTTCTCCCTTTCCTCTCGGATAACGAATGGCTGCGGGTTGGGACAGGAGGGTTGCGGTATTGAGCATATGTTGAAATTCGTTCTCGTCCTTCGGGGCCATGAGAATCAGATTGGGGATATGGCGTAAATAGGAAATATCGAAAAGGCCGTGATGGGTGGGACCGTCTTCTCCGACGATTCCGCTTCGATCCAGTGCGAAAACCACCGGCAACCCCGGGAGACAAACATCATGGACGATCTGGTCATAAGCCCGTTGTAAAAAGGTTGAATAGATGGCAACAACCGGCTTAAACCCCTCAGAGGCCAAACCTGCGGCAAAGGTGACGGCGTGCTGCTCAGCGATTCCCACGTCGTATATTCGATGGGGAAATTCCGCCGCGTAAGGACCGAGACCAGTCCCATTTTGCATGGCAGCAGTGATGGCGATAATCCTACCGTCAGTTCGTGCTAGCTTCACCATGGTCTGGCCGAAGACGCTGCTGTAACTTATCCGGGTGGCTCCCGCTTTGTTCTGTCTTCCCGTTTTGATGTCAAAAGGGGCCACTCCATGGAAGGAAGGCGGATCGAGTTCTGCGGGTCCATACCCTTTTCCCTTCTTGGTGATTACATGGATCAATACGGGACGGTGCCATTCCCTCACGTTCTTGAAGGTCTCGATGAGGTGGTCAACGTGATGGCCGTCGATGGGACCCACATATTTGAACCCAAGTTCCTCGAACAACATCCCGGGCGTCAAGAATCCTTTAAATGACTCCTCCGCTTGCTTTATAATCCTGATCATGGAGTTACCGATTCCCGGAATGGTCTGAAGGAGGGACTTCAATTGCCGTCGGAATCGGTTTACCAACTGCCCGGTCATGACTCGGTTCAAATAGGCGGAAAGCGCTCCCACATTGGGGGAGATGGACATCTCATTATCGTTGAGCACCACAATGAGATCCTTTTCAAGATGCCCTGCCTGATTCAAGCCCTCAAAGGCCAACCCCGCGGTCATGGAGCCATCTCCGATGACGGCGATGACCCTGTTGCCATCCTCCTTCAGGGATTTAGCAACGGACATTCCCAGGGCTGCTGAAATGGATGTGCTGCTATGGCCAGTGTTGAATGCGTCATGGGGGCTCTCTTCCCTCTTGGGGAACCCGCTCAGCCCGTTATACTGCCTCAACGTATTGAAACTTCCCCTCCTGCCGGTCAAGAGCTTATGAGGATAGCTCTGGTGGCCTACATCCCAAATGATTTTATCCCGAGGGGAATCAAAGACGTGGTGAAGGGCAATGGTCAGTTCCACAACGCCTAGACTCGAGGCTAGATGCCCTCCGGTAATGGAAACCGTATGAATGATTTCCTCCCTTATCTCCTCGGCCAACTGGTATAGTTCGCCCCTGCTTAAATCCCGCACATCTTGGGGACTGTGAATCCTTTGCAGAAGATTCTGTTTTCCCATCCGCCCCATCATCAGTGTCCTCCTCCCTTCAGGCCATCTGGTCCACCGTATGCTTCCTCAGTCGCTTCAATTTCGATATGTCGTATTCCTCGATTTTAAGGAATTTGACCCCGTATTGATAACCCGGGAAATCCGGTACTAATCCCACATCCTTCCAAATGACTTGGCATCGTGCCTTAATCTCAGTGAGCTCGTATCCCAGATTGAACAGCATGGACACAACGAGCCGAGTCCCGATGTTCATACTCTCCGTGAAACAGACCATCAGCCCCCCTTCGCTGGCATTGATGGCCCTTCCCACGAAGACCTTACCTCCGTCCTCGCGATGGTAGTCTATGGGGAAATCCACGGGGAATCTGGGATACCTCCTTCGCTCGTGGAGTCGAATTTGGCCTTCCATGAACCCCCCTCACGTATAACCGATTTCGGTCGATCTTGTATGGCCGGGGACCAAGATCAAGAAGCTCTCCGTGATGGGAACCGATGATGGATCGGTATGGTCTTCTTCCGCCGATGCATAATTTTTAGCATTTTTTATGCCAAAAATTGGCTAAAGGGACCCATCTCTCAATCTCAGGTGAAAAGATCCCGGAAAATGAGCCGCGAGTTCGCGCCCGAAAGGGGCCACAGATGGAGACAGGGCGGGAGTAGAGGGGGGTATGATACATTTCTGTTTAATATGAACGCGTCCAAAGGAGAATGGATTGAGGGAGTGAATGAAAAGAATCAGAGATTACGATCTTGGGTGCTGGAGTAACCCCGAATGAAGGCTTAGGAAGAACACATAATGACGCAATTCTTTCGGATGGAATTAGGCTTGGATCGCCAAATCTGTTTGGAGATGCTTCAATTTGGCAAGGTCTCCATCGGCAACCTTTAAGAATTTCAACCCATACCTGTATCGACCCCAGCCCTCTCCCCATCCCGCATCTTTCCATACAACTTCGGATAAAGCTTTAACTCCGGTAAGCTCAAACCCCATGGAGAAAAGGAGGGCAACATAGAGCTTCGTCCCGATTTTCATCCGCTCATGTAAATATACCATCAACCCTCCTTCACTTGCATTGCTCGCTATGCCGGCCTTAAGGCGCTTCGTCTCGAACCTGGCATAGTCCACCGGTAGGTCGACCTTAAACCGCTGAAACCTCCTCCTGTCAGTGTCCATAACATCGGTCTGTCCTTCCATTATCACCCTCCCTCGGTGAATTCGAGCTCACTGATAGCGAACAATAAGGCCTCTGAGCAGAATCCCTTCCTCCTTTGCTTCTGGACTGGAAATCTCCAATGGCTGATGTCTGGCCTTCCTTTTAAGATTTCCGGGGAACACTCCCGGAATCGGTATTTCGACCGCCTCCTTCTTAAACCCAATGATGGCATCTGCACCAATTCCTCGGGAAACCTCCTTCATCTGATTTACCATCTCCTCATCGCTAAGCTCGGCGGAGAAAGTCATCTTTAGCTCCCCTATAATCGTGTAAGCCCTCTCCGCATCCTGGGGAAAGACCCCCACCTCCTGTGTTGGAGGAAAGGTTTCTTTAGTATGTCTTGTAAAGACGACGCCATCATACGGGCTCTCCGAAGCACAACCCACCATGAGGAGCAGGGATACAGTGAGCAATGACTTCATTATAGCATGGGAGGAAAAATGGAACACAACGTCTATCCGTGGGGACATAGAGCCCTTCTACCTACCAAATCTCCTTAGAAAAGGATTCCCTCTTGATTTTCCTCTTGCAGAATGGACAGGGCCGTCCTTCTTGAATCAGAATTTCCCTCATGATGTTCAATAAGTCCTCATCTTCGAGCACCTGGAGCACGATGTTGGGGTGGGGTTTTCGATCATATACCCGATAAGGAAAGCTGCTCTTACGCACGGATTCCTCCTCCTTGTGAATTGAACCCCAACTCTACAAAAAATGAATCCTTAAGTCAAGAATTTTTATCCTCTTTCATTCGGGATTGAACGATTTCCCTGAGCACCTTTCGGGCATTCGGGGAGATCTTCTTGTACTGAATTCCCATTCCCGAATGGCTTCCCTCAACAACCCAAACGACCTCCCCTATGATCTCCAACGGTTTGGGGTGATTCGGAAAGGAAAATTCCAGCGGAACTTGCGTCCTGGGTGGCAACACCTCATCGGTTTCGACAAAACATCCTCCTTCGCTGATGTTCTCCGTGAACCGATGAAGATAGAAATCCATCTTCTGGTAGCTCACCTCTATCCGGAGCTTCACCCTCGGATGTCGCCTCCTCTCATCACCCCTAAAGCTCTTCATACCATCCCCCTTATCCAAGTGCCTGTTCATTTGGCGACGGCTATTTTGCTTGCCGTACGAAATGGTTCCATCTATCCCGTTCTGTCGGAGCCATCTCCTCAAGGAAAACCCCGATCTTCAAGTGGTAAGCTTTATCGGTTGCCTTTAATTCGCTCCAAACCACTCTTCCCACGGCGATTACCTTTCCCCGGTCCATCGGTAAATCGATTTCCACCTCCAACTGCTGTTCCTCCATCACTAAAAAGGGCAATACTTTCACCCTCTTCTCACCCATCGATTCTGCAAAGGTCATCACACCTTCCTGGAATGCCGCACCCGTTTCGATGCATAAACCATCATAAGAGACGTTCCACGTTTTCCCCTCTATGAGCATGGAACTCTGTTCCTTGCTCCAAAGGTCCACGATCCTAAAGTGGACTTTCAGGGGAATATAAAGCCGGTTAAACAAGCGCCGTTCAACAACGCTAACCTTTCTCGACCTCATCCCTTCACTGTCCCCACTGTTTTTTCCCTTGCCCTTTCCCGTTAAAAAAAACCAGCTCTACAGAGTAACCGTTGCATAATCTCAGGCTTCCGTTCAACCTCAGGATAAGCCCCAATAGAGCTGGCGTCAAATTCTCTCCGTCTAGGTGGAAAGACTATCGAGCAACCATTGCAGTTTCGAAAGGTCCTCCTTCCCGATGTTGACGAATTTCAATCCGTACTTATACTCACCCCAGTCCTCGGGACCTCTGATATCCGCCCAAACGATTTCCGCTTGAGCCCTGATGGGCGTCAGACGGAAGCCATGGGAAAAGAATACCTCGATCTTGAGCTTGGTACCAATGGGGAGCTTGTCCTGCAAATAGACGAGGAGCCCCCCCTCGCTGGCATCGTGGGCAATCCCTCCCTGCTTTTTGCGAACTTTTAGCTCGGAATATTTCATGGGGAGATCGACGTTGAACCTTGGATGTCTCCGCTTCTCAATGGAAACAACCCCTGATTTCTGCCCTAAATCTCCCCCTTTTTTTCCCCCACTCATTGAAATCTCCCCCTGAAACCCTTCATTGCCCTTCCCCCAGTTTCTGCTCTACCCACTGGATCATCTCGTCGAGACACATGCCCTCGAACATGCCTTCCCGAATATCTTCGAACATTTTTTGATTCCAGTCAACCCAATCTTTCTCTTCCCCGCCTTTATTCGGTACTGTTATTTTCCCCATCTTACTTCCCCCTCCCCTTCTTTTTTACGCCCGTCCCTAATAACCAATAAGTGAGGGCGGGAATTGAATGACCGAGATGTTGGTATGTGACAGGCGAAAGCAGGCTTCGGGAATGATTCACCAATCTCCCCTGAGGAAGCGGTCCAGCTCTGATTTGAGCACCTTCCAACCCTTGCCAGCTTTTATGGCCCTAATCCTGCCTTCCCTAATATATTTAAAAAACGTGGGTTTGGTAATACGAAGGTAGAAACAGGACTCATTGGTCGTCAGCACTCGATCTTCCATGCTGTTTTTCCTCGTTTTTGCCATACCAATTCCCGATAGAAACCTGCATTTTTTATGCCAAAGAAGGCCAGGAGATTTCGGATCATTCGCAAAGGGGCGATCTGTTGTCATCTATTCCCTTTTCCGCCCGACCCCTAACCGGGCGGAAGCTGCTCATCACGTTGACTTTTTTTCATGGGGGGGTGAAATGCCTATGGGGGAAAATGGAATGGTCGGTACGGTATCTACGGTTGGAGCCATGAGGGTTCGGCTCCCGCCATCCTTGCCTCGTCCAACAAGACGTCATTGAGCATGTGCCGAGCTTCTTCTATCTGCGCTTTATATTTTTCGTCCTCCTCCTGGAGGCCTTTGATCTTCCTCCGATACCTTCTCCTCTTTGCATCGTTGCGGGCCTCGCTCAAGACATTCCTTGCTTCTTCGATCTCCTTGGTGATCCTTTCATGCTGGGAAGTGGCATTTTCCAGCTGAGCCCACCACTTGGAGGCCCTGTCCCTCCACCAAGATTTCCTTCGCCCGAAACGATCTGTGGGCTCACGTTGACTGCGTCCCTTCGACCATGTCCCCTCGTCGGAACGCTGTCGGTCTTCCTCTTTGATGGTTTTCCTCTTTTCAATTCGATCCCAGTATTCCTCCGGTACTTTTGCCGGATCGTCGGCAAAATGGACCGTTCCCGAATCGTCCACCCACTTATAAACCTGGGCATAGGAGAAAGAGACGACAAATAGGCAGGAAAATCCCAGGAGAATCTTGAGGCATCTCATTTTCCGCCCCGTTGCATGTGGTAAGGGGGGTGTTTGTCCCATGGTTATGTATTGGGTTGGATCAGCCAAGGTATTCCTTGTGCTTACCTCCACTCTATCCTTTCGATCCCCTCCCGTCAAGGACCCTACATCTCTTCAGTAGTGGGCATTTTCACAAAAAAGAACTCCCCGGGCCAAGGCTCTCGTCTTCATCCGTGAGAAGCAGGAAACCGTGGAATGTATCTGGGAGGACATTGATGAGGTTAAAAATAATTTGAATAAAGAAGAGGAAAGGAGGAATCGATGAGATCGATAGTTATTAAGGTTATTGGGGCGGGGGGTTTTTTACCTTTCTAACTCGATCTCACCGGTCCTCCATCCCTCGTTTCTGACGAGAACTAACTCATTGGGAGGCTGCGCGAAGGATATCCCATCTCACAATCTTCATGGCCTTTTCCCCCCGGATAAAATGAGGCTCGGTCAGAGTCAAATCCCGCTATTACAGCGTAGCCACTGGTCTCCTGCCCCATGGGAGATGTTCCGATACAGCCGTTGAGGCAAGGGGCAACCCGGGAAAATCCCGGACACATCACCACCTCTTCTCTCTCTTCCCTTCCGGGGAGCCTCTGCGCCTTCTCCTTGACGCCTTGGGCTGAATGAGATTGAGAGTCAAGGGTTAATTTTAGACAATACAGCAGGATTCTTACGAGCACCCTAAAGATCATTCTGGTTTTTCCCTTACCGTTTCCGACTAAAACTTCGTCCCGTTCGCGTCGTGACCTTACGATTATCGGTCATATGGTGTTAGCTGCCCTGATACCCTTTCTCGGTGAACAAGCCTCCCCAAGGCAAATGCGGTGACCACATTTCCGGTGTTCCTTTTCACCTTCCTCCTATGGGTATTCAGATAGGGATCCTCCCGTTCTCTCCGCCTTCCCTGGAGGTATTCTCTTTGAGTTATTTCCTGAATCAGCTTAATGCCTTTCCGACTTCTTTTCTTCTTAACCCTTGGAAAATGAGATGCGGAGAATAATACCGAGATGATATCCCTCCCCTCGAGATACCTTACCACCTCATAGCTCTTCCCAGCGCCCACGTGACCGCCTTCCAAGATGAGCTTAAAGAACATGATCTACCTGTTACTATGGGTGAATCAATTTATTGACACCTCGATTTTGTAGCAATAACTATACCAAGACCGGTTTCACCAAGTGCTTGCGAGAAGTCTGAACCCAAAAAGAAGGGGAATACGGCCTGAATTTGTTGTCCTACAAGGGATAAACTCAGGTCGTATTTCTCGTGGGGGAAGGAGGTTGATGGTTCATCTTGAATGGCGCTGAGAGGACCTTTATCCGCGTTTTTCAGGTGGCCTATGAAAAGTTTTCATAAATTCCCAATCGTTTATGATAGGGAGCAATGTTCGCAATGCCCATCTTGACAATAGTCGGCTCCAACGAGGGAGAGATAATCGAAGGCCAGAGGGTCATCGCATAAATGATCTATGATCTCGTCGAAGAGGTGGGGACGGCCCCCCAATAAGGGGAATTCCAACCGCTCCCCCCAGTCGCTTGCTCGCCAATGGTTCTTGAGATGATGGGCGATGGGTCCAAACATTTCAGGAGATGTTCGGCCTGCGCCCAATTCCCTCATGGCATACGCGATGCAACGAGCAGAAATGGAGGCGCTGAATCCATGGACATTCATCATATCCTCGTGGAGGGATATTAGATGGGATTCCGTGCCGGCGGATTTCATTGAGAAGGATATCCTGCCCACGTGGAGCGACAATTCCTTTAACGTCCTGGCAAATCGGGTCCTCCCACCGTCGTTGTGGAGAGCCAGCCCCCCGTTCGATACGCACCTGCGCAGTCTGGATTCAATTTCATCCAAAGGAGCTTTTCGAATCTCACTTACATGAAACAACCCGTGCGTCCTCAACAATGAATGAATGGATCCACCTTCCTCGTCCCAGACCATTTCCCAAGGTCGAAATGGCCATCGATCGAAAAGAACCAACGATAAAAACCGAACAAGGGTATCTTCTTCGGCGACGAGGGATTTGGCATTGAACCCCAAATGGTTAAAATTCCTCAGATCATGGGGGATTTTTTCCTCGTTGTATCCCTTGATGATAGCTCTTGCTACGCTCGATGAGCTTTTTTGGCTGATTTTGGGGCATGCGAAATTTCTCAGAGGAGATTGTCCATCGAATTCGGATAGTGAAGCTCGTGGAAGGCGAGAAGGCCCCGAACTAATCTTCCTATATACTGCCATCTTGGAGGTTCCCGAACCCGGGACGCCTTCCACAAAGGTTCCCGTGGGTTGCACGGAGCTTTCCTGCTCCTGAGCGTACCGTGAGAGGATATGAGCCAAGTATTGCCTTGCCGACCCACCATCAACGCCCTCATATTTTCTCTCCAGGAAGGTCCACTCTCGGGGAAACATTTCCCTCAAGACTCCCTCGACATCGGCTTGGGTAAGTGTTTCCTTCGAAATCCTTGAAAACACTTCCTCTAATAGCGAATTGACGGCCCTTGAACTGGGAATCCTCCTTTTAGAGATCCCCTTCTCGGTCCCCTCGGGTGGGTGGTTTCCCCTGAAAGACACCACTTTGTTCACGGGCGCATTGTCAATCCGTGCAACGATTACTGCACCATCCTCCCCCTTAAAGGCGACGGAAATACGCCTGACCTGAGTACTTCCCTCTCTAATCACCTTAAAGGGAGAGAACTGATCGGGATGAAGGAAACTGAAGGCGATAGGTGATTCCTCATAGATGACGAACTGGTCGCGGGAGTCGAAAAATTGGGCAATAACCTTCACGCCTCGAAGGGGGTGAGATGAGACATTCCTCACCCTCCCGGTAACCTCTATCTTCCCGCCTTGGAAGGATGAGCTCAGGGATTCCAGTTGAAGAAGAGGCCCTTTGCCGGCTTCGAATTCCAGCTGCAGCAAAGGAGTTTCCTCCTCTGCTATGAGTTGTGCCCTCCCTCCCATCGACCTGAACTCGTTCACAAGGGCTTCGGCGTTGGCCAAGGAAAGACCCCTCTTCAGCAAAACCGGGGACTTACTGATCAGGTATTCAAACTTCTCTGGTGGAATCTGGAAGCGTTTCGAAATTACCCTGGTGAAGTCCTTCCTGCCCTCCGCCGTATCGTTGGCAATACCGAGAAAGAGGACTTTGTACGTATTGTGATCCATCTGTGGTAGCACGACGTTCCCCTATTTTACCCATTCTGCAGGGGCTCCCGCTCGCTCCGCCTCTTCGGGCAAGGCCTTTTCCAGCAACTCCTTTGCCCTCTCGACATCCTCCCTCCGTCGATTCAACTCCTTCTGGAGCGATTCGATGCGCTCTTGGTATTGCCTCTTTTTGGCACGGGAACGGATCGCGTTGTATTGGGCAACGAGATTATTGTACTCCAACCTAACCCGCTCATACTCCTTATAGGCCCGGTCCAATTGGTCCCTAATCTCCTTTGCCCTATTGGCCCAATAGTCCTCCCCCCGGCCATGTCGATCCCGTCCCTCCTCCATCGCCGCCTTGCTCTCCCGAGCGGAGCCCGATGCGGTCTCTCTTTCCTCGGGCAACTCCCGGCGTTCGATCTGTTCTCTGTATTCCTTCGGTACTGAAGCCCCGTCATCGGTGAAGTGAACAACTCCCCGTTCATCCACCCACCTCAAAACCTCCCCTGTTCTTCCCGCCGAAGCAAAAAGAAGGACCGCCATAATCAGCAAAGCCCTCTTCATCTCCCCCTCCTTGTTGTACAATTCTATTCAACGATGACCGCCGTCCCCTTGGCATACACCAGCACCATCAAAACCTCTTCCTTGACTCCGAGGGACTCATACCGGATATCAATGCCCACGAGCCCGTTGGCCCCCATGGCAAGGGCATCATCGGTGATGGTGCGCATCGCCCACTCCCTTCCCTTTATCAATTTATCCGCGATGGAGAGGGCCATTCCGCCGTTGAATTTACTTACATCCAATGACCCTGATATTTTGAACCCGACCACCTGTTCCGTCGTTACAACCCCGAGGCTCTTGACCACCTGTCTGCTATAGACCTCTGGCGTGCTAACCGCCACAAATTCACTTCTCTTTTTTTGACTCTCGAAGAATTGGAGGACATCTGGGGTTGCCTTCTTTGTGCAAGAGGGGCAGGAATCCGGTAAGGCGTCTCCGCCTTCGAAGGTGAAGGAATTATGGCAGAATTTACACTTAACCGTCCACTCCATTTCACCCTCGTCCCGCTCAAATCATCTTGGCGCCCCCTGGCATCAGTATGAGCTCATATCCCTCTTCACCTGGCTGACATGGTACTTTCGCTTTCATCTTAAGGTTAAATCGGTGGAGAAACTCCATACCGAGGACGCAAGATTCCCTGTGTGGGGTTAGCGAAGAGTTAAGTAAAGCAATTAGCATGCCAAAATTGTTCTTCCTGGGGTGACAAAATTCGGGGGTACGAGGAATAAAACCCATGACCTATTTCCGGAGGCCAGTGAGGAATCGGCTCCACGTCTCCTTGGAATTTGCATCCATTTCCGTCAAGTAAACACCGGCTCGAAACCGGTATGGGGAGCCAGAGGTGCCGAGATCATACCAAATGACTTTGCCGACAGCCGTTATCCTCTCCGATTCGCCGGGCAAATTGATCTCCATCTTCAGCCTTTTCTCATCAGTCATCGCCTCGCAGAACACGTGAGAACCATCTACCAAGACCACGTTGGTCTCAAGGCAAATCCCCTCGGGGGAAACATTGGAGATCATACCTCCTAACCTCCTTGAAGTTTCCCGCCTGCCAATCACGTGAAACAGATTGAACCAAACAGGCACAGGGGACTCCAAGCGAAGGAATTTCCTCCTCTCCACTCCTTTCCATCCTTTCATCCCATCTCCCCTTCCAACCGACCTTCTATTGCGTTCTTAAGGCGCTCAAATACCCGATTTAGGGGAATTCCAAACCTGATAGCTTCGTAAAAAGTCCAACTGCTGCGTTACGCTGCATCCTTCGTCACTGCAGCGTACTATAATAAGTACACCTCATTCCTCAGGATTTGCGCGCCTTGAATTTGGAGCTTTTTACTTTGCCATCGAATTAAGACTTTTTACGAGATCATCAAACCTGTCAAGCAAACCCGGTCGTCTCAGTGCCCCTTTTCCGGATTAGATGTGGAATTCGACTATATCCCCATCCTGCAGCACGTAATCCCTTTTAACCATCTGACCTTGATATTTCTCAGAACCCCATATACGGGCAAACTTCATATCACTGACGAAATCCTTGTGCACGGAATTGGCCGCATCTTCAACCGTGCTATCCTTTCTGAGGATAACGGGTTCGCTGATATCGGCCTCTTTCCCCGGGGGCTTCGTATATATCCGTATAACATCCAAGGCCTTGAAGATACCCCCCCTCAAATCCTCCAGCCCGGTCCCCTTTGTGGCAGACAGGGAAAAAACCGGAAAAGAATACCCGTACCTCTCCCTCAACATTCCCTCCTTTTCCTTGGTTCCATCGAGGTCCAGCTTGTTGGCCACAATCACGGTCCTTTTTTGCTCAAGAAAGCTCACCTCCCCTTCATGGGTCGCCTCGTCTTCGAAACCAAGGGGTTTTATTCGAATCCCCTCCAATCTGGCCAAAATCTCCTCCATTTGAGCCAATGGATCGCCATTCAAGTCCACCATAATAATGAGGACATCCGCGTTCCTCACCATAGGCGACAACCAGGCTTCGCCGATCTCAAAATTGATGGGAGGCACATCCACCAACTGAATTTGAACATTTTCAAAAGGCATCATTCCGGGAATGGGCTTGCGTGTAGAAAAAGGATAACCAGCCACCTCTGGGTTTGCATTGGTAAGGGCTAAGACTAATTGGGATTTCCCTACATTGGCACATCCCAAGAGCAGAACCTGGGCTATCCCCTCCCGTTTGACACTGAATAGGGATCCCTTCCTTCCCGCCCCCCCTTTTTTCTCCGATTCCGATTTGAGCTTTGAGAGCTTGCTCCTGAGCTGCCCTCGGAGTTTGTCCGTTCCTTTATGCTTGGGCATAATGGCCAGCATGGATTCTAGGGCCTTAATTTTTTCCGGGAGTGACTTCGCCTCTCGATAGTGCCTTTCTACTTCCAGGTATTGTGGCGGTAAATTTGCTGGCATGATCTCTCCTGAAAAAGCGTAGCCTCCCTATCTCACTGTTTTCCCACCATTTCACCCATCATGGGATCTAGGCATTGGTCCGCGAAATGTCGCGGAAGCACTTGATCACAAAAGGCCCTTACCATGTTAAATATCATAAAAGGGGAACGATGTTAAGTTGAAAAAGGTGGGAACAATCTGGTGGCTGCACTGAAAGGCCGTCCCTTGACTGTCCTGGCCAGAGGATAAGGGGTTATTCCTCAATCTCCTTTACATCAGCCTCTGTCTGATCCTCCTCGGGCGGCTCAACGAAGTAAACCTTTCTCGCCGCCACTTCCCTGAGGGCGTTCACAATGGCCCGGTTGTTCGATTCGACCAAGGACCTCGCCCCTCGTATGAGCATTTTGGAGCGCCTTGCGGCCAACATCACCAGCTCGAAACGGCTGTTCACCTTGTCCAAACAATCTTCTACCGTGATCCTTGCCATAGGTCTCCCCCCAGGTTAAGGCTTCTCCGCTTCAAGACCCGTTCCCATCGGCATCGCTCGGCGATAATGATGGATTTCAGCTGTTCTACGGCCTCTTCGAAATTATCGTTTATAACAGCATAATTGTACCATACCGCTTGCTTCATTTCATCCCTCGCCTTTGACACTCGAAACTCAATTACTTCCTGTTCATCACCCCCCCTGGCTTTCAACCGTTGCTTCAATGCTTCCAGGGAGGGAGGCAATATGAAGATAAAGACGCCCCCATTGAAGCGCTCCTTTATCTGCCTCGCTCCTTGGCTGTCAATATCCAACATCAGGTCTATCCCTTGGGATCGAATCTCCCGTATGGAATCTAGAGGCGTCCCATATCTATTGCCCAAGACCTCTGCCCACTCTGCAAATGCCTTCTCCTTCACCATCTGCTGAAACCGCTGTGGGGAAATGAAATAATAATCCTTTCCATCCCTTTCGCCAGGCCTCGGAGGCCTCGTTGTGTAAGAAATCGAAAACTTTATGTCGGGGAAATAGTCCATTACCCGCTTCAGGAGAGTTGTCTTCCCACTCCCCGAGGGAGCTGAAACGATATAGAGCAATCCTTCATCCCTCATCATCAAGCCCTTCCCGAATCATCCCTCCTTCTCATCGGAGAGGAACCGCTGGGTCACCGTATCCGCCTGAACTGCTGAAAGGATAATGTGATTACTATCGGTGATGATGATAGAACGGGTCCTCCTCCCTTGGGTTGCATCCACGAGCATTCCAGCCTCCCGCGCCCCCTCTTTTAACCTTTTCATGGGAGCCGAACTCGGGGTGACGATGGCCACCACTCTTGAAGCCACCACGACGTTACCAAAACCGATGTTTAATAGCTTAGGAGTCATAGCAACCTCCATGGTGGAGAATCATCTCCTTTTCACTCAATATTCTGAACTTGTTCCCTTATCCTCTCCAGTTCCGCCTTAATCTCTACCACCTTCTGCGAGATAACGGCATCGTTGCCTTTGGCGCTAATGGTATTCACCTCCCTATTGATCTCCTGGAGCAAGAAATCCATCTTCCGGCCTACGGCTTCATCCAACCCCAACAGCTGGCCGAATTGCCTCAAATGGCTCTCGACCCGAACCACTTCCTCGGTAATGTCGCTCCGTTCCGCCAAATATGCGACTTCTTGGTGCAACCTCCAGGCATCAACCTCCAAACCTCCCGTCATCTCGGAAACCCGCTTCGAAAGACGCTTGCGATAACCCTCCAATACCGATGGAGACCTCCTCTTTACCCCTCCAGAGAGGTGAGCGATCCGTTCCAACCTCTCCTTCAGGTCGAGGGCCAAGTTTTTCCCCTCACTTTTCCTCATTGATTTGAGTGCCTCCAGACAGCTCAGCAAAACCCCCGAAACCTCCTCCCAAAGGGAGTCGATATCCTCCTCTTCCTCCTTCACCGTGAGGACATCCTTTGCCCGCGAAACGAGATCGAGGGTAACCTCCCCCTTCAGGTTAAGCTCCGACTTTAAGGTTTCAAGGGCGTGAACGTACATCTGGGCCGCTTCTATGTTGGGCTCGAGCCTGAATTGATCCTTACCCCCAGTATCCAGTTCGACGGAGATATCAAACCTTCCCCTGGAAAAATGGGTTTTCACCATCTCCTTAACCCGATTCTCAAAAGGCAATAGTTTCTTGGGTAACCTCAAGCTGATATCGAGATACCGGTGGTTAATTGATCTCGCCTCGGCGATAACCTCCCCCAGGGAAGTAACCTTGCGTCCCATTCCATACCCAGTCATACTCCTGACCATGCTACGCCCCTTTCCCCTTCAACTGCGCTAAATAGCCCCTCCTGAGGGCATTCATCAACTCAATAACCTCTCCTTGACGGTAGTCTGGGTATGTCCATTCAAGAGCTCTGAAGGACCGGTTTCGAAAAATGAGCGTTAGATCTGCATAGACCCCATCCCGTAGATAGGGGCGATGGGCACAGCTCTTAGTGGTGGCCAAGACCAAATTGTCCGTTGAGAGAATCCCCGGGTCTATGTTTACCCTCCTGCATCCATCACGCGAATATCTCTGCTCGATCCTATTGGTTTGCGCCTTAATATCCGCGAGGGCCTCTTGTGGAACAAGTTCCTTGAAGGCGATGAACCTCCTGAACAGTGGGGATCCCATCTCCTCATCGTAGTACCGTGTGAAATCAAAGGGAAGCAGGTCCGTGAGGAGATCGACTTCTCCGTAAACGGACTTCAAATCCCCAATGGCATTCATCATGAAGTCGCCCTCGCCCGAGATCAAACTCATCATCAGCTTGCCCAATTTCGGGACTTTTGGCGCCCCCATACCTGTCACCGCACAGAGCGGACTCGTCCTCTAGGCTCCCGGGGATTTTTGCAGGTAGATGAAGAATTCCTTGTTCCCCTTTGGCCCCAGCAAAGGAGACTCTATGGTCCCCTTAACCTTTAACCCTATTGATTCCGAAAAACGGGAGATCCGATCCAGAACTTGTCGATGTTTCCGCTTATCCTTCACCACCCCGCCTTTTCCAACCTCTCCCTTTCCCACCTCGAACTGTGGCTTGAGCAATGCCACTATCTCACCCCCGTCCTGGATCATGGGGAGCAGGTTGGGGAGAAATTTCTCCACCGATATGAAGGAGGTATCGATGACCACCAAATCCACTTTGTCACCTATTTCTTGGGGCTTTAGGTACCGGATATTTCTCCTCTCCAAGTTCACCACGCGGGGGTCCTGCCTCAGCTTCCATGCCAACTGCCCATAGCCTACGTCGACTGCATACACCTTCTCCACCCCTTTTTGGAGCAAACAATCGGTAAAACCCCCCGTCGATGCTCCTATATCCATGGCCACCTTTCCCAACGGATCCACTTGAAATGCCTGGAGCGCCCCTTCCAACTTGGGCCCTCCCCGGCTGACATAGGAATGATCCCTGTCTTTGACCCGAACTCGGGAATTGCGTTCCACGAGGGTTCCCGCCTTATCAACCACTCGATCGTCCACGACTACAGTCCCGGCCAGAATAATGGTCTTTGCCCTCTCCCGCGATTGAACAAATCCCTTGTCCACAAGTAATTTGTCCAGCCGTTCGCACTTCTTCACCTAAGGCTTGCTCCCTTCCCAAATCTCACTGCCCCGCTGGTCCCCACAACTAACTTCCTCGCCTCCTTTTCAATTCCCTCGGTGTTGATACCATATATCGCCCTGAGGGTCTCCTGTGGGCCGTGTTCTACAAATTGATCGGGGATTCCAATACGCCTTACCTTTACCCAGGAAAGATCCCTTTCCCCAAAAAGCTCAAGGACCCTGCTGCCAAAGCCGCCTTCCAATACATTTTCCTCCACGGTGAGGACCCTCCCCAGCTTTTCAGCCATGGTGCAAATGAGCTCCCCGTCCAAGGGTTTTACGAAACGACAATTGATAACCGAAGCCCCAATCCCATCTCTCAATAATCTTTTTGCTGCCTCCAAGCTCGGGTAAACGGTGGACCCGATGGCCAGGATGAGCACATCGTCACCTTCCAAGAGAACCTCCGCTTTTCCCACCTCCAGGGGTTTCGGCTCCGGGTCCATCTTCACACCATATCCAACCCCCCGCGGATAGCGAAAGGCGATCGGTCCACCCCATCCGACGGCAGTCTTGATCATATGTTGAAACTCATTTTCATCCTTCGGCGCCATTACCACCATATTGGGCAGATGCCTAAGAAAGGAAAAATCGAAGAGCCCGTGATGGGTTGGCCCGTCACTGCCCACAATCCCCCCCCTGTCCAATGCAAAGATTACGGGCACGTTTTGCAGGCAGACGTCCTGTTGAACCTGATCATATGCCCTCTGCAAAAAGGTGGAATAGATGGCCACCACTGGTTTGAAACCCTCGAGGGCTAAGCCAGCTGCAAAGGTGACGGCGTGCTGCTCGGCGATCCCGATGTCGAAGAACCTTTCGGGAAAACGCGATGAATACCCCCTCAGCCCCGTTCCGTCCTCCATGGCTGCGGTTATGGCGATAATCCGCTCATCTTCTTCGGCCAATCGGGCCAGGGTCTCCCCAAAAACCTCGCTATAGGTAAAAGGACCTTTTCTCCTCTCGGGCGACTTCCCCGTCTCGATGCGGAAAGGCCCGACTCCGTGGAAGCGGGCCGGATCGGACTCCGCGGGCGGGTATCCCTTTCCCTTAATGGTCAAAACATGGACCAGTATGGGTCCCTCCATTTTAGCCACGTTGGAGAAGGTCTCGATGAGGTGATCCAATCGATGCCCCTCGATGGGACCGATATACTTAAAGCCCAACTCTTCAAAGAGCAACCCGGGGGTGAGAAAGCCCTTGAAGGACTCCTCTGCCTGTTTGACAATCTTATACATGGATTTTCCAATACCCGGAAGGGTTTGCAAAAAGGCCTTCATCTCGCTCCGAAATCGGTTCACGAATCGCCCCGTCATGACCCGACTTAGGTATGAAGCCAAGGCCCCAACATTGGGGGCGATGGACATCTCGTTATCGTTGAGCACCACGATGAGGTCCTTTCCCAGGTGTCCCGCTTGGTTCAACCCTTCGAAGGCCAAACCTCCGGTCATGGAACCGTCCCCGATTACGGCGATAACCTTATGATGCTCACCTTTCAGGGACCTTGCCACCGCCATTCCCAAACCCGAGGAAATAGAGGTGCTGCTATGGCCCGTATCGAAGCAGTCATGAGGGCTTTCCTCTCTCTTGGGAAAGCCGCTCAGTCCCTCGAACTGCCGGAGAGTCTCAAATCTCCGCCTCCTCCCCGTCAGGAGCTTGTGCGCGTATGTCTGATGCCCCACGTCCCAGATCAATCTATCGGCGGGGGAATTGAATACATAATGAAGGGCGATGGTGAGCTCCACCATCCCGAGGTTAGAGGCGAGATGCCCGCCTCTCCCTGATACTGTTTTGATGATCTCCTCCCGGATCTCAGCCGCCAGGTGGTCCAACTGATCCTTCCTTAATGCCTTTAGGTCAGCGGGCGACGCTATATGGTCCAATAACCTCTCCATCACTTTCAACCCCAAGGGAATTCTGTCTCCCGTCCCGTCGTTATCAATTCACGTCTGGAGTCAGGCGCTGCGCTTTCCGATGTATAAGGCGATCTCCCGGAGGGGCTCCCCCATGTCCCCGAAGAGTTCCAGCGCCTCTATTGCTTTAGCGATCAATTCATTATATCTCCGCTTAGACTCCCCCAGTCCCAACAGCGCCGGATAAGTAACTTTCTTCCGGGCAACATCGGCTCCAGGCGGCCTCCCCATGGCGATCCTGTTTCCCTCCACATCTAAAATATCATCGGTTATCTGAAATGCCAGACCGATGGCCTTGCCATACCTTGTAAGGGCCTCCATTTCCACCTCTGTCGCCCCTCCGAGGAGGCCTCCTGTTCTGACACAAACCAAGATGAGGGATCCCGTCTTGTGGGTATGGATGAACTCCAGTATGGGTAATTCCACCTGTTTCCCCTCGGATTCCAAGTCCACCACCTGCCCGGCTATCATTCCAGCAGCTCCTGCAGCCCTTGATATTTCGCCAATGGCCTCGATGGCAACTCGGGGCCCTACTTCCCTCCCGGGCCCCTCGGTGCTCATCAAGCGGAATGCCTCGGTTAACAAGGCATCACCCGCTAATATCGCTGTTGCCTCGCCGAATACCTTGTGGGTTGTTGGCTTCCCCCTTCGATAATCATCGTTGTCCAAGGCTGGTAGATCGTCGTGGATGAGGGAGTAAGTATGGATGAGTTCGAGGGCAGAGGCGTACGGTAAGATCCCGTCACCAGTTCCTCCGACGACTTCATAAGCGGCCATGGCCAGGATAGGCCTGATTCTCTTTCCACCGTGAAGGAGGGCGTATCGCATGGCCTTGTGAAGGGACTGGGGAAAATCGGTCTCCTGTGGGATGACTTTCTCCAGGGCCTCGTCGATGAGCCTCTTTTTCCGCTTAAGGTATTCGACGAGATCCACTTCTCCTCCCGAGGTTATTCCTCCTCCTTTGTGTCCCCCGGTTCGAAGGGATGCGGTTCTACCCCTCCTTCCTCCCCCTTGAGGAGTACCTCCACCTTTTCTTGGGCTTCGTTCAGTTTCTGATTGCAAAAACGGGAGAGCCTTATTCCCTCCTCGAAAAGCTTCAAAGACTCCTCCAAGGGCAGATCGCCGTCTTCCAGTCGGGCCACGATGGATTCCAACTGGCTCAAGGCGCTCTCAAAGGTCTTCTTCCCCTTTCGATCCATGTCAAATTACCTTTATTATACAGCTCTTACCCCGCTAGTCAAGGGTTTCACCTCCCTGTCCAAGATTTTCGCCATTTTTTGAACTCTTTTTCCACTTTTCTGCCATATATTTGCGATTACGGACCGTCTCTATGGCCTCCCGATTGTCCGTTGTAGCCTCCATCAATGAAATGGGATCTACCCTGGCTCCGTTGAGACATACACCCCAGTGGAGGTGGGGGCCCGTAGCCCTCCCCGTCGATCCCACTGTTCCAATGACGTCGCCCTTTCGAACATCTCGGTTCACTGGCACCACAACCTTATCCAAGTGCATGTAAAAGGAATACAATCCCTGGCCATGATCAACTACAACCGTCTTCCCCCCGAAGAAGAACTCGTCCACCATGACAACCCTCCCATCATTGGGGCTGTGGACCTCTTCACCTTTGGGGGCTTTGATGTCAATACCATTGTGCCGACCCCTCTTCTGGCCATTGAGAATTCTTCTCACTCCGAAGAATGTACTGATTCCACCCTCAAGGGGGGCCAAAAACTCGCCACCCCACCTTCGATCTTCGGTTCTCGCCGCCCATAATGCTTCTATTCTCCTCTTCTCCTTTTTTACACGCCTCAGTGTCTCGGCGTCTAGATCGACCATCTCGGGGGGAAGCGTTATCCTCTGAACGCCGAAAAACGCCCTGGCTACCTCCACTTGGAATGCCCGACTCGTGGCCCAACTCCCTCTCCTGACGGTTATGTTCAACGGGTAGGTGCCGGCTGGACACTCCAAATCCACTCCCACCACGGTTTCATAGCCTCTCCCGTCTGCTCGCGGATAAAAGATAATCTCCTTGCCTTGAAAATCCCCTGACACCGTCGCCCCTCCATCAGTCATCAACCCGATCTTGAATACATCTCCCTGTTTGACGCTCGAGGGAATCTCCTCGAGCCTCCAGGTACCCTGGCCTCCGCAACAGGGCTCGGGATGAAAAAAGCCCATCAAAAAGAAGAGGGCTATGGCAAGCCAGATTCTTCTACCTCGCATAGGATCTCTCCCCGGTGAAACTTCACCTTTACCCTTTCCCCCTTTGTCACCGCCCCTGCGTCCTTTACGATTTCATCCGACGGGTATTTCCTGGTAATACTATACCCCCTCTTGAGGATGGCCAAGGGGCTAAGGTTATCCAAGTTGGAGACGAGCTGCTTCACTTGGTTCTCCGTTTGCCAAATTCTCCTTTGGATGGCCCCGCTCAAATCCCTCGCCAATCGCGAAACCATCGATCCGTATTCCCCTGCCCTCTCACGAGGGTTCCTGTAAAGCAGTTTCTCCCTCAAGCTATTGGCCCTATTCTGAGCCCCCATCACGATCCGATGGCCCCCAGAAGTGAGACGATGCGACAGTTCGTCGAGATGTTTGAAAAACCCCTCTGCCCTCTTACGAGGATCTATCAGTCCCTTCCTTGCCCGGTCAGCACGCCCCCTCAAAAACTCCACGTGCTGCCTCATGCAGCTCATCATTCTCAAGTCTAAGCTCCCAATTGATCGGAGCAATTGAGCCTTCTCCCTGACAACGAGCTCCGCTGCGGCTGAAGGGGTCGGAGCCCTCATGTCCGCCACAAAATCGGCTATGGTAAAATCGGTCTCATGCCCTACTGCGGAGATGATGGGGATCCTCGATTCATAGATGGCCCTCGCCACTCTCTCGTCATTGAAGGCCCATAGGTCTTCAAGGGATCCGCCGCCCCTTCCCACTATGATAACCTCCGTCGTGTCTCCCAGAGCGTTCAGATCCCGGATCGCTTGAGCGATCTCCAGGGGGGATTCAGCGCCCTGGACCCTGACCGGATAGATCAATATCTCCACGTTGGGGAAACGCCGGTGGACGATCTGCAACATGTCCCGAATTGCGGCACCTGAGGGAGAGGTTACGATTCCAATCCGCTGCGGAACAATGGGAAGGGATCTCTTTCGCTCCTCGTCAAAAAGCCCCTCTGCTTCAAGACGGCTCTTCAACTGTTCAAAGGCTATTTGCAGGGCCCCCACGCCCTTGGGTTCCATGTAGTCGAGGACTAACTGATATTCCCCCCGTGGCTCATAGAGGGACATCCTCCCACGGCAGATAATGTGAAGGCCGTCTTCAGGAGTGAAGGGTAGATCACGAGCCTGCTGCTTGAAAATGAGGGCCCTCATCTGACTCCATCGGTCCTTCAAGGTGAAATAGATGTGGCCCGAGCGGGGAATCCTCACATTGGAAACCTCCCCCTCCACCCAGATATCGATGAAATGTTCCCCTAAGAGGTCCTTTATCTCCTGGGTCAATTGGCTGACGGTATAGACAAATGCCCTACGGATCTCCAAAGATGTCCCTCCCTTGGGGCCTGCGCCGACTATATCAAAGAGTCCCCTCCATTTCAATGGGAAAATTGACCGGAATTTCCTGATTTTTGTTGGTGGGATTTCCCTAACCTTTTGATTTCACAACAGATTCTGTTTTTCCCGAGAGAAGGCCGTTGTCCCTTCGCTCGGGGCTTCGTGTCCGTGTCCGTTGTTCGTGATAATTAGGACCGCAGACCGAAGACCGCCGACGGCGGACGGCAGACCGCCTTAGAGGATCGTGCTCGTGCTCACATATTTCGTGCTCGTGAACCGTGTCCATGCTCGTGTTTCGGACCCCATCATTTGTCATTTGGGTTTAACTTTCCATTTTTAACCAATAAAACCAATCAGACTAAGTCAACCAACCAACTCATTTCCATTTGTCATTTGACGTTTCGCCTTAAGCCTTCTGCCTCCAGCCTCCCACCTCCCGCCTCTAACCTCTCACGACTTTCCCCTTTCCGACCACAGCACTGCGAAACTGCTTGAGTTTGCGCTCAGAGAATTCCCAGGTATCTGACGCTCATGGACAATGGTGTTCCCTTGTAGCAGGTTTATCGATGCACTATAATAGTGAATGTTGTGCACCACAGGTATGAGGATGGTTATGTATGAAATCAAAATCGAGTCCTCTTTTTCGGGAGCTCACCGCCTGAGGGGTTACGATGGGCAATGCGAGAACCTCCACGGACATAACTGGAAGGTAGAGGTCTGCATCTCGTCATCGGAATTGGGGGAGGACGGAATGGTTTTGGACTTCCGGAAGCTAAGGGAAGCCACCCAGGGGGTTTTAGAAGCCCTTGACCATAGATATCTCAACGAAATCCCCTATTTCGCCGAGATCAACCCGTCATCAGAGAACATTGCGAAATATATCTTCGATCGCCTCAAGGATCGACTTGAAGGAATCCAAGCTCAGTTAACCAAGGTAACGGCATGGGAATCTGCGAGCTCCTGTGCCTCTTACTATGAGGATTACGACAATGCGTGACGTTCAAAATCAAAAGGACTGGCGAAATATCGAGATAAACAAAGTTGGGGTGAAGGATATACGTTACCCCATTACCGTCCTGGATAAGAACAGAGGGGTGCAGCATACCGTGGCCAGCGTGAACATGTACGTTGATCTTCCCCACCATTTCAAGGGGACTCATATGAGCCGTTTCGTCGAGATCCTCAATAAGTACAGGGGGAGTATCGGTATGAAGAACTTCTCCAAGATCTTGAACGAGATGAAGGCGAAACTTCGGGCAAAGAAAGCCCACTTGGAGGTCGAGTTCCCCTATTTTATCCAAAAGAGCGCTCCGGTGACCCTATCGAAGAGCCTGATGGAATACCAATGCCGCTTCTGTGGCTCAAGCGATGAAGTCGAGGACTTCTACATGGGTGTTACGGTTCCCATCACCACCGTTTGTCCATGCTCCAAAGAAATCAGTCGATACGGGGCTCATAACCAGAGGGGCCTCGTGACGGTCCATCTTCGTTTCGAACGATTCATCTGGATTGAAGACGTCATCGACCTCATAGAGAGCTGCGCCAGCTGTGATGTCTATTCGATCCTGAAACGCCCCGATGAGCAGTACGTTACCGAAAGGGCCTATGAAAACCCGATGTTCGTGGAAGATGTGGTAAGGGAAGTCTCGGAGAAACTTATGGCCGATGAAAACATAACATGGTTCACCGTGGAATCGGAGAATTTCGAAAGCATCCATAACCACAGCGCCTACGCCTTCGTGGAGAGAAATAGGAATTGGGTTGTCCACTCATTGTACCGCAGAAACGGATCTCCCCTTTAACCTTTCCATCGTCGGGCAGAGAAATGGTATGGTTTTTGCTTGCTAATCTACTGCGGATACGGATACCCCTGTTCAGTTCCGAGGCTCCCGATGCAAAATCCCTACAATTTCACAAGACCGGTTCAACAATATGCCTTTCTGGGCGGGCGCGAAAGGGAGCTGAACGAAATCAAGTACTATATCAACCTCAATAGAGGCGGAAGCAATTTCCATTTGGCCCTTCAGGGAAATAGGGCCGCGGGAAAGACGAGCCTTCTCAATGTCGTCCAAAGTCTTTTTAGAGATGAAAAGGACATCCTCATGGTTCGCGTTGACCTCAACGTGGACCTTGTCACCTCTGAATATCTGTTCTACCGGGAAATCTTCAGCAACATCATCGGGGAAGGGCTGAACAAGGGAATTTATGTATGGCCGTCCAAGCTCGATCTCCCGGGTCGCCCCAAGAAGTTCCTCTACGACCATAACGAATCCCTCTTCTTTTATGAGATCAGAAAAGATGGAACCGTTGATGAAAAGCTCCTTTTCCCAGACTCCTGCGTTAACGCGGCAAAACAGAATAGACTCGATCTTCAAATCCCCCAACGCATTGCCATCGAGGGTTTTCGAACCTTGCTCAACGGCTTTTCCCAGAGGGGGATAAAGGTGATCGTCCTCCTCCTCGATGAATGCGACCTACTCTCCAAGAATACCGCCCTCATTCAAAAACAACGGAACATTATCGACTCCCTTTCTGGCTATATGTGCATCCTATCGGGTACGGACCGGATGTTTCCCGAGATGGATAAGGTCTTCTCGCCCTTTCGAAGGCAATTCATTACCATCAAGGTTGATAAGCTCCCCCATCTCACCCAGGTCATGGAATGCGTCCGGAAACCCCTTGAGGCAAATGAAAAAAAGGTCTTCGACGATGAGACCATCGGGCGTATCTTTACCCTCTCCAAAGGCATGCCGTATAAGATCAACATGCTATGCCACTTCATGTATGAGTATAAGAACCTAAAGGGTCAGAATCAGTGCCAGATCACCCCGGAAATTCTAAGGAAATTTGAGGAGCAACTCTGCCGTTCATAATAGTTGTGCTGCAGTGCTGCGGTGCTGCAATTTTGCGGTCAAATGGGGGCTCGATTGTGGGGTGTTGAGGTGTTACAATGTTGCCTTTGGAGGGCCTCAAGGAATTGAACGATCTCCCTTCGCACATCAGCATCTATCAGCATCCTGAGATGGTTGACATGGAATTCCTTTTGAGCTTCCGATGGCATCCATGGTATTCTGGCCCTCTCCTTCGAGACCAAACCGTCCCCCTTTTCGTTTACGATCTCTTCGGGCAGCATCATGGCGGGGATCATCTTGGGAAGTGAGTCGATCAACGAGGTTACCTCCCTCAATTCTCTGATATCGTGCGACGAGATACGATAGAGCTTCGTAAAAACCGTGCTCGTTGCCACCAGGTTGAGGTAATGTATGCAGCAGTGCTGCTCCTCTATTTCCTTCCTCTTCAGGCCGAGGATGAAGGGGGAATGGGGACGGAGCTCTTCCAATGCAACGCCCTTGAAGAGCTCAGCGATTTCTTCGTAGAGAGAGGAAATCCGAAGGTGAATTCTCCCGCCGTCCAACGACAGTTCCCTGGGTATTAACCGACCAGTGGTTTTGACTGCCCGGGCCAAAAATTCACCCACATTGGCCAGCCTGCTCCCCGCGTTTGGACAAGCCAAAAGGATGAGCCCGTCGATTCGATCCCTCTTATCGGGGTGATCCTGAATCCATTTTCGTGCCACGAGCCCTCCTCGACTATGACCGATGAGCATTAAACGCGCTCCAACGCCGAACATGGCCTCCGATTCCGCCACTATACCATCGAGCTCCTCCACCGCCAGGGCGATGGACCCGTAGGGTTCGCGCTGGGTCCACGTCAGCAGATTATATCCCCTATCCTTAAGGAGGCCCCAGAGAGGGAGTGGCCTCGAGGGGAGCATCCTCAACGGCGTGGAAAGGCAATAGTTCTGGAACTGCCAGGGGGAAAAGTATGGTGGAGAAGGCCTTTCCGGATAATCCGCCAGCACATAATCAAAGGATATCTTCCCCCTCCCAAGGAACTCCTCATAGGGATTGGTCCAGCTCTTCTCCGTTGCACCGAACCCGTGGATGAAGATGAGGATGGGTTTTCCCTCTGCACCCTTCCAAACCCGGATTGGAAAATCAAGGACCATGGGATTGTCTCGACTCTCTCAAGGAAGATGAGGGGAAAATGACGATCAACCAGCCTCGGGGTTAAGGGTGACAGCTTTTCCCTCCCGTCTACCCTCTTTTAGGGACTCGATCTGTCGTGCGGGCATGGACATCCCCGCGGACATGATCAACTTGAAGGCATCCTCGACGGTGATCTTCAAGGGAATGGTCTCTTCTCGCGGTACAAGAATAAAAAACCCGGAGGTCGGATTGGGAGTGGTGGGGATGAACAGATGGAGGAAATTCGCTCCAACCTTTGAGGCGAGATCTCCGCTGGGAGAACCGGTTACGAAGGCGATGGAGTAGATCCCCTTCCTCGGATATTCGACCAAGACGACCTGGCGGAACTGGGAAGGACGATCCAGAATAAAGGTCTGAACGACCTCTTTCGCCCCCGTATAAACAGTCCTCACCAAGGGGATCCTTGAGAACAGCAACCCGATCCAATCCACCAGCTTCTTTCCCACGAAATTTGCCGTGACCAGACCGACAAGAAAGATAACGATCAATGTTACGATGAAACCGAGCCCGGGGATGTGGAAGGGGAGATAGGTGGCGGGGTTATACCGGGGAGGGAGGAGACCAACTAAGCAGTCCGCCGTGGCGCTCACGATCTTCAGGATATAGATGCTCAGGGAAATGGGTATGAAGACGAGCAAACCCGTCAAAAAATACTTCCTAAGTATGGCTCGCAACCATTTCACCACAAAACACCGAAAAAACGGAACTTGAAATCCATAAATATTAATATACTTGCGGATGGATTGCAACAAAAGTTGGATCGGAGTTTCCTCAAGTTTGTCGAGAACACCGTTGTTCTTCAGCAAAATTTAGATACCTGGGAATTTGGAAAAGGAGCTCTGAGCGCAAACTCAAGCAGTTTCGCAATGCTGGTCGGAAAGGGGAAAGTCGTGAGAGGTTAGAGGCGGGAGGTGGGAGGCTGGAGGCAGAAGGCTTAAGGCGAAACGTCAAATGACAAATGAAAATGAGTTGGTTGGTTGTATTGGTTTGATTAGTTTTATTGGTTTATCCAGAAAATCCAAATCTCAAATTCAGCTCAAATGACAAATGATGGGGTCCGAAACACGAGCACGAGCCGTATCACGAGCACGAAACTCACGGACACGGTTCACGAGCACGAAATATGTGAGCACGAGCACGATCCTCTAACGCGGTCTGCAGCCGCCGTTTTTTTTGTCTTATCGGCGGTCATCGGTCTGCGGTCTGCGGTCCTAATTATCACGAACAACGGACACGGACACGAAGCCCCGAGCGAAGGGACAATGGTGTTCTCTCGAGAAAAATGGAATCTCTTAAGAAATCAAAAATTTACAGAAATCCTGCCAACAAAAACCAAGAAACTCCGGAATTTGGACTATTGGGGGACATCGAAGGACTGGACTTTTTAGCCAAACTCATGTAGCTTAGAGTTTAACGGTCGGGGAGTAGCGCAGCCTGGTAGCGCGCTTGCTTCGGGAGCAAGAGGCCGGGAGTTCAAATCTCCTCTCCCCGACCAAATTTTTTAAAGATTTCAAGGATTTAGGGGAGGGACTTCCGCGGATTGTAACTGTTTTGTAACCATTCTCGATTCATTCTGAGAATCGATGAAGATTTGCTGCTTCCTCGCGGCCTCTTTCAAGTCCTGATCGCTCACGATGTTGTACCGATCGAAAATGCTCCTGGTCTTGTGGCCCGAAATCTTCATAACCACTCTTTCAGGGACCCCCGCTCTTACCATATTCCTGACCGCTGTTCTCCTGAAATCGTGAAAGAGCATCCCTTTCAATCCTGCTTCTCGGCAAGCCGCGTTCCATGACTTCTCGAATTTTATGATCGGTTTCCCATTGTGATGAAAGACATAAGGGCAACCAAGGCGTCTATTACTATGAAGAGTCCTCATTTCCTTCAATAGCTCCTCATTCATGTAAACGGTCCGGGCCTCTTCGTTTTTCGTCTCCCCCGGATCAAGCCTTATAATCCCCTGCTTCAAATCAACCTTATCCCATGTCAGATTCAGGACTTCTGCCCTTCTCCATCCCGTATGATAGGCAAAGGTCACAATGGGTTTCAGATAGTCCGGAACCGCATTTCTCAGGATAAGGAATTGCTCATACTCAAAAAAACCCTTCCTCACATTCGATTCTTTTAACATGGGGATATAGGGGATCTCGTTTATTTTCCTTGCTCTCTTACCCAAGTGAAACATACGCTTTAAAGCTGAGAGCTGCCGGTTGATCGTAGCATTGGATTTGCCTTCCTCAATTTTCTTTTCGATGTGCTTTTTGATCCGGTCTGTAGTGATCTCTGTTACCCTAATTCCTTGGAAGGATTCTTTTAGGTATTCAACATACGTCTCGGCCTTTCTCGCGCTCTTCCTCTGATTGATCCTGTAGTCGGTGAGATAATCTTCCGCGATCTCCTCAAACCTTATCTTGTCAAAATAGATCCCCGGTAGCTCACCCTTCGCTATCTCCCCTTCCCTTTTCTTCAAAAGTCTTTGGGCCTTGCTCTCCTGATCGCTATGGGTTGATTCAAGATAGGATTTCCCATAGCGATAATACTTGATCCAGTAGATTTTCCCTCTCTTGTAAATACAGCCTGTACCTCTTGGCCTTCGATTTTTCCTTTTTTCGTCAGCCATTTCCTTTGCCTCCTTTCTATTAAGCCTCGGGGAATTCACCTGGAATGGTAAGGCCACACTTCTCACACCTGACCAGGGTTTTCGGGTAATATGGGGCTACACTGTGGCCCCTATCAAGTAACTCCTCCCTGATTGCTTCCCAATCCTTATCTATGTTGGTCAACGGCGGTTCCATGCTTTTCAATTGCTCTTTTGAACATTTGTCACACCAAAATATAACGTTTGCACCAATCCCCCAAAACATGCCTATGACCATTCCGGGTTTACAAACTAATCCACATGGGATCAGTATTTTGCCTGGGATCTGCAGCTCATCTTTACTTTTTTTCATTATGCTTCCGCATCTTTATTAGGTTGGATGTTCTTTACTTCTTTTAGCCCTCAACTCCTCAATACGCTCTTTTTTTCAGGCTCGATTTCCTCATGTGCTCTTAGGATAATTTGTCTCTCACCAAAAATTTCTTTATCTTTATGGTCATTGGCCAGTTAAGATTTCTCCCCAAGGATTCGGTAGACAATCCAGTACTTGATTTTTTGGGATCGTCTCTGCCGGTCCAGGTCTTCACCACATAGGCAACGGCGATTTCTTACCGATTGCCTTTTATGGCATATTGAACATTCAGCTAAGATTGCCATAGAAATTCCTCCTTTCTTTGGTAATCCTTCGAGTTTCCTGCACTAAGATACGTTTCATCGTGAATGCTTAATTCATACGGGACAGTGGATAAATGTATTGATTATGTAGTTCTACGAATAGGTTCAGTAAAGGCTCTATATTTCGAATACAATTTTCAACCATAGCTTTGTCAATGCCAAATATATCTCCTTCATGAAGAAACTGATTCCTTGCATCTGTAACTTCCTTTAGGAAATCAGACAGGTCACCATACCTAATCTTACTCTTTTTATCTAACTCTTTGATTGCGGTTCGCCACCCTTTCCCCGTTAGACTAGGAAATAACTTATTCATACGGTGTAAATGAGAGTTATTATCTTCAAGAAGACGCTCGCAAACCCGTTCCGGAAGTTTTTGTGCTGATAAAAGTCGATTAATAAAACGGTAAAGCAATATCTCCTTTAAAGTACAAAAAAATGTCACAACTGACACATAATGAGGTTCTATTTCTTTGTCACGCATAGCTTTCCACGGCTTTGAATGAAAAGATTCCTGCATCAGATCTATTAGTATAAGAGCCTGAACGTTGAAATACATATGCCCTCTTTTACTGGGCTGCTTACACATCGGACACGGATATCCGACTTCACTTCTGTTTAGATCCTTGTCAACGATTTTGCAGTAGTCACAAATTAGAAAACCGGCGGCCAATACTAAACTAAGATCTTGATCTTTTATTTCCACGACATCCATTTTCGTGTCCCCTTTTTTACTTTCAGATATCTATAGGTCTCGATAATTTTCGCCGATCCTCAAACTCTATGGCATTCGACTTCCCTGCCTTAGTTGTCTTTCTATCGAGCCTAATATATCGCACATTCTGAAAAGCAGAATCCAACTCTCACAAAGGAAACGCCACACGAGATTGCCAAGTACAATTAGTGCTACTCCTATCAATATTTGTTTGTTAATAGGTGTCTGTGCGCCAAAAATATTCAATTTTTCGGCCCCCAAACCCATCAAATCCAAACCCATCACAATCATCACAATACCCCCACTAGTAAGACCCAGCATCCCAAGAACATAGATGATTCTGATCGCAACGGGACTGATCATTGTGCTGAAAGAAAAGAACCCTCCACGTTCCCTCTCTCTCTCCGGCACCCACTTTATTGGCGGTATCTTTCTTGTTGGCAATTGATGGGGAATCTTTTCACCTCGTTCCTCAAGTACCTGACGTATTGCTTCAAATGCTTCTTCCGGATATTTCGTCCTGTCATTTTCTCGAAAAATTTTGACTAGTTCTTCCGTGCTCTTTGACGCCATATAGTCATGCATCTTTTCTAGTAACATATCATCCATATGAGTGTCTCCTTTCAGGCTGTTCTTTCCCAATCAGCGGGTCCACCCCCCGTCTTATGGTCTTCACGAAGCCCAAGGAGAGAATCTTTACTCTATATTATTGACTAACGCAAATTCTCTCGCATATTGATCACTTCGGATAATGATGGTGAAAAAGTTATATCCCGTTCTCAGGCGCACAGGTTGCCACTTAATCGAGGCAATAAATGCAATAAGAGAGATCAAGAAAATAGCTAAAGCGGAGGAAGTGAATAATCCCAATTTATAAGATATAAGACCAACAAATCCCGAAAATAACATGCCCAAGAATGAGATAAAATAAAGGATTCGGATCACATTCGGTGTGTATTTGTGTTTCGAGCATATTGGATAGGAGATAGATTGCACTTTTGTTTTAATCCCCGAATAACCCGTTAATGCACACCCAAGTTCAATTAAGCCACCATGTGCCTCATAAACCGTGGTGGCATTTTCCCCACAGACTGCACATTTGTTCGGCCACTTCAATGGGGCATGAACGCTGACCCTGAATTTCTTACTCATACAATGATCCTCTATTTCGATTTTACGGATAGGTAGGCGTTGATAAAACGATCCACCGCGTTCTTCACTTGGGTTCGGATATCTTCTATTTTATTCGTAAATCCAACTATATTGATTGACCAAGTTGCGGCATCCAATTTGATCTTAGGATCTCGAACCAGAGATACCTCTTGGAAAAGTCTAATGCTAACATTATAAGAATAATAAGAATACGCAGAATTGGTTCCAAACTTTAAGACATTCGGATTCACATATAAGTAGGGAGCCTGCCCCCCTTTGCCGACAAATTCTCTACCGGAAAGAACTTTTAATTCGACCCAACCGAAGTTTTAGCTCCGTATCTGTTCTCAATAGGTTCTCAGTCAGACCATCCTTTTGTGTTTCAGCTTTTATTGATTCTATCAGCACAAAAATTCCCTCGATACCACGGAGCGATTGCCGATTGGATTCCGAATCTTGGGCAAATGCAAATGAATATGAGCTAATTGAGGCTAAGACCATAAATGTCAAGACAATCCAACGTTCTGCCTTTTTCATGGTTCCCCCCCCAAACAGAAAGGCCAGCTTCATGGGTAGGTGGTGAAGACAGCTTTTTAGTGCTGAGCTTCGAGCCCAATCCGCTGGCCTTAGTGTTGACATAAAAATAGCCATCTTCACCACCTGAAATCAAGTATAGTCAAAACCAGCATTCCGTCAAGGGAAAAATGAAACGCTATTTAACCCTTGATGATTCTTGGTCAGCGGGTAGTCGCCGGACTTCGAAGCCAGCTTGTCGGAGGGCGGAAGTTAAGGATTCGTCAAAAAGATTTCCTTGTTTTGCTCTTAGTTGATTAATCGGTTCTGTTTCAGCTTGGAATGTTTCTTCTTTGAGCCTATCAGATATTGCTGCTATATCAAAAAAGAAACCATCTGATTCATATAACTGACTCTCCCATTCGCCTAACCTATGGTATCGCTTAATATAGGCTAATTTTTTGAGATAATAATTTAACTTCTCTTCTATTCTGTGGATATTCCAGCTATCTGACATGATCTTGTTTAATTGGGGTTTAAACCAATTCCTTCTAAATTCACCATGGCAAAAGGAAGTGGGGGAGGATCGAGCCTCCTTACTATTGCTCAATTGTAACCAAAATGTAACCATCATCTTGAAAAATTACGTTACAAAAGGTAAAATAACGAAAAATCGAATTTGAATCATGTGAAAAATCAACTACTTAGAATCATTCAGTTTTTCGGTTTTTCCCTTGGAGGAGTTCAAATCTCCTCTCCCCGACCATTTTTGCAGCTTCCGTCCAGAGGCCGCAATTGAGGGCCTGCAATATCAAGGAGGAAGAGATGAAGATCGTTAAAATCAGTGAGGTATACAAGGAACCCTACGCCCGTCCCCTCTTTACGGGACCAGACGTGACCAGGCAGGTCCTAGCCCCCGATAGTAAAGAGTTTAACGTGAATATCGTGAACTTCGGGAAGGGAGTGCGGAACAAGTTTCATGCCCATGACAGCGAGCAGATCCTCATAGTCACAGGTGGCAGGGGCATCGTGGCCACGGAGAGGGAAGAGAGGGTTGTGACCGAGGGGGAGGTCATTCACATCCCAGCCGGGGAGAAACACTGGCATGGTGCTACCAACGACTCGGGGTTTTCCCACATCTACGTGACGAGAGTGGGAAGCCAGGTGACACAATTGGAAGATTAGAGCCTCCCCAGGTTCGCCAGCTTAGCAGCCACCAATCATGGACCAAATCCCTTTCGCTCCATGCAAGGGATTTTTGGTCATTCTGATGTTGACTTCGCCGCATATCTAAAACTTGTCCTTGGATCTCGAACACGGGGTTTGCGGCCGTTTCCCCTGGCTAAGAATGGTCAGCTCCCGCCTTTACAACCCTCCCGGTTTTATGTAATATGAGTTGAACATTTATCGCTTGGAGAAAAAGCTGATGCTCGCCACCGGTGTCGGGCTGATCATCTTGGGCTATCTGGCCGGCTCCATCCCCACTGGCCTACTCCTGAGCAAGGCCTTCTCCGGTGTGGACCCTCGCAAGGAGGGGAGCCGAAATATTGGGGCGACCAACATCCTGCGAACAGCGGGTAAAACATTGGGGGCCCTTACCCTCGTGGGCGACTGTCTTAAGGGGTTGATCCCGGTCCTGCTCGCCTTATGGCTGATCCCTTCCGAGGCTTGGGTTGGCCTCGTTGCCCTTTCAGCCTTCGCGGGACATCTTTTCCCCGTCTTTTTGAAATTCAAAGGGGGGAAAGGCGTGGCAACAGCGCTCGGCGTCTACCTGGGCATTGCCCCTCTGGCGGTATTGATCGACGCCGGGATCTTTTTCGGCGTGGTTTTGAAATGGAGGTTTATTTCCCTCGGCTCACTGACGGCCGCGGCAACAATGCCCGTTCTCATCGTCATCTTGACGGGATCGAAACCTTATGTGATCGCGAGCCTCATCATTGCCGGATTTATTTACTATCGGCACGAATCTAACATCCGAAGGCTGCTTGCCGGTTCCGAGAACAGGTTCAATTTCTGAGGCTCTCGTAAGACGATCACAACTTCTTCAATCGCTGAATCGCTCGTCTCCTCCTCTTAGAGGGCCTTCGCGAAGGCCCTTTCTTCTTACCTATCCCCCCTTCGTCATTATCAATCTCCTCTGGATCCACCCCCTTCTTCTCCATGACGGCCGCTATGCCCATTCTCGTCTCGAACTCTTCCGAGGAGACAGTCGTGGCCCCAACCCTTTCGGCTGAATGGGCCACCTCCCGGTCCGAAGTGACAATTACTGCTCCTTGTCCAAACCTCTTTGCCAGGCGCTTGATTACCTCATCGGCTCTTTCATCCCGCTTCGAGTAGATCACGAGAATTCCGCGCTCCCATTGCTGGCTTTCCGTCAAACTACCTGATCGCCAACCATCGAATACGACGGTAATCTCGTGCCCACGAATCCTCTTATAGGAGGCAAGTTGACGGATCAATGCCTCCCTCCCCATCTGGAGGTCCCTCGATTCCACTTCCCTCAGGGACGGGGACTGTCGGATGAGGTTATACCCGTCGACGATGAGTCGGGTAGCCACTTCTGAATCACCCGAAAAGGGAGAGATTAGAGGTAGGTAAGCCAGTGGCGATATTCGTCGAGTTTCCCCTTAACCACATCGAAAAACGTCGCCTGAATGACCTTAGTGAGGGGACCAATTCTACCCGCGCCAATGACCCGATCGTCCACCTCCCTGATCGGGGTTACCTCGGCCGCCGTACCTGTGAAAAAGGCCTCATGAGCCGTGTAGAGCTCATCGCGCGTGAATCGTTCCTCGATGACGGGCCAGCCCTTGGCTTTGGCTATTTGTATAATGGCATCCCGCGTAATTCCCGGTAGGATTGAGGTAAGGGGGGTTGTCTTTATTATCCCGTCTTTAACCATGAAGATATTCTCCCCGCTCGCCTCTGACACGTATCCCTCGGTATCCAGCATGAGGGCCTCATCATATCCCATTTTAACCACTTCCCTCTTTGCCAGAACTGAGTTGACGTAATTCCCACAAATCTTCGCCTTGGTCATCATCACGTTGACGTGATGCCGAGTGAAGGAAGACGTTTTGATCCTGATGCCCTTTTCAAGGGCACCTTCTCCCAAATATGCCCCCCAAGGCCATGTGATAACGGCCAGGCGAATCGGATTATCCCCTGGGTAGACCCCCATCACTCCCTCTGAGATGAAGGCGATGGGTCGAATATATCCCTCCTTTAGGCCGTTGGCCTTGAGGGTCTCTTTGCACGCCTCCGCGATCTCCTCCTTGGAGAAGGGCATTTGGATATCCCCAATTTTTGCCGAATCGAACAGGCGATCCACGTGCTCTTTCAGCCTGAATATGGCCGATGATCCATCGTGACAAACGTAACATCGGATTCCCTCAAAGACCCCGAGCCCGTAATGAAGAGTATGGGTTAAAATGTGAACCCTGGCCTCGTCCCAGGGAATCAGCTCTCCGTCCATCCATATCTTTTCTGCCTTTTGAACCATAACCAGCTCCTCCTTCACTCATAATGGAAATAAGTTGACTATTACCCTATTTAACCGGTTTTGTCAAACGACAAACAGCTCATACCATGAAGTAACCCCTGTTTCTTGGGCTACTCGCCGAGGGCCATTTTTTCATCATTTATTCTCATGGAATCTCATCTGGAGTATTGGAATAATGGAATACTGGAATGATGGGTTCATGGATAGCTTTTACCTTGATAAAGGTTGGAGGAGCGTCCGCCTACGGCGGACTTGAGGCTGAAGGCCAAGAATACTTTGCCTCGTGCCTCAGCGAAGTGATTCTCAAGCGAAGCGCTCCTGAACCAAAAGTACCGCCTTTTCGTTTTTGATAACCAATATTCCATGATTCCAACATTCCATCAATCCATCGGCACACTATTCCAGCTGAGGCAAAAATCCTGGGTTCTCACATAGTCAAATGGCTAGTAAAAATACTCCATATGCAGGCCACGAAGCTCCAAAGACAAATCCCCTTTACAACCTCCCAGCGGTATGATACGAGAAAGAGGCATATCATTTGCAATGGAGACCTCTACTATGGAGAGAACACTCATCACAGGTGGAGCGGGCTTCCTGGGCTCTCACCTCTGCGACTACTTCGTGGAGAAGGGACATGAGGTCATCTGTATGGATAACCTTCTCACCGGGAATGTGGACAACATTTCCCACCTCATAGGGCACGAACGCTTTACCTTCATAAAATATAATGTCACCGAGTTCATCTATGTCCAGGGACACCTCAATAACATCCTCCATTTTGCCTCCCCCGCCAGCCCCAATGACTACTTGAATTTTCCCATTCATACATTAAAGGTTGGTTCCCTTGGAACCCATAAGGCCCTTGGGTTGGCCAAGGAAAAGAAGGCCAGGTTTCTCCTTGCCTCAACCTCCGAAGTCTATGGGGACCCCCTGGTCCATCCCCAAAAAGAGGATTACCAAGGGAATGTGGATCCGGTCAACCCCAGGGGGGTTTATGATGAGGCCAAACGATTTGCCGAGGCCATAACAATGGCTTACCATCGTTCCCACGGTGTTGATACTCGAATCGCCAGAATATTCAATACCTATGGTCCGAGAATGAGGCTTGATGATGGGAGGGCCCTTCCTACCTTTATGGTTCAAGCCTTGAAAAATGAGGACCTCACCGTGTTCGGCGATGGATGCCAAACCCGCAGCTTTTGCTACATTTCCGACATGGTGGAGGGAATCTATCGGCTCCTTTACTCGGGCGAACACCTCCCCGTTAACCTGGGCAATCCCGAAGAAATCAGTATCCTGGATTTCGCCAAGGAGATCATCGTCCTCACAGGATCCAAGAGCCGAATCACCTACAAGTCGCTGCCATCCCACGATCCAAAGGTGAGGCAACCCGATATAACCAAGGCGATAACCCTTTTGGGGTGGGGGCCGAAGGTCAGCCGAAAAGAGGGATTACGAACGACGGTGGGTTATTTCAAGACAAAGATCTCCGAGAAATCGAACCGATAGAAAAATCGCTCAATGCCTCACCTCGTGCCTGACCTTTATCCTCATCCTCCCTTTTAGGACTACCTTGGCCGTTTGAGCCCCCAAGAGAGCCTCATCCACCCACTGGTCTTCCTCAGTAATCCTCACCTTGATGTCTCTCCGGAATTCACTATGAGGCCCCAATGCGTCTGACAGGCCCTCGATCCAAACCTCTGCGGCCTTAGAGCATTCGAGGGGATACGGTTTAGAGTGAGGTATTGAGCAGCAAAAGTCGAGGATATTGATCTTCAGGAGGGTTTGTAGGAGATGGGTTGAGACCTCCCGCAATTTGGGATAACTTATGCGACGCGTCAGTCCCAAACCGATAAGCAAGATTTTGGGAGACCGAATCCGCTCGTTGGAGGGAATGATGACCGTTTCCTTGAAGCGTCCCGTGATTCGCCCGTGTATGATCTCCCGGGATATGGCCCCGTTGAGCCGCCAATCGAGAAGGCCGGCAGGCCCTCTCAGAGGCCTCTCATCCTCAAAGAAGCCTGCCTGAACTAATTGGCATTCCTGGCGATCTATGGGTTCGGAAGAGATGATAACTTCCATCGAGTCCTCAGGAAAACAGGCATATGGTGCCTATTCGGCCTGTCGGCTCTCTTCCGACTTGACCTTGTCCAAAACCCCGTTAATGAAGGCCCCGGAGTCCTCAGAGCCAAACTTCTTTCCGATATCGATGGCCTCGTTTATGGCCACCTTGGGGGGGATATCATTACAGTAGAGGAGCTCGTAGATTGCAATTCTGAGGATGTTTCGATCCACGTGAGCCATGCGGTCGATTTTCCAGTGGGATGAGTATTTTTCAATGATGCGATCTAAATCCCCTCGATGTTCCTCGACTCCCCTGATGATGCGCGCCGAAAAATCCATAGCCCCCTTCAACACCTCGAAATTGTTCCAAAAGAGGCTTAAGGCTTGTTCGATTCCCCCCCGATCAAATTCCCTCTGATAGAGGACTTGGAGAGCAATTTCCCTCGCCCGTCGTCGAACTCCCAAGGCACCCTCCCTCCGGAGGTTCACCGGGTCAAGGGGTCAGGTCTCAACATTTGACATAGTGACGTAGTATATTTGTCATCTGGAATTTCTAAAGGCCTAGCCTTTTTTCTGTCAAATGTTGAGACCTGACCCCTACACTTCTCCCATGGTTCTGAAGAGATTCACCATCTCGATGGCTGCAAGGGCCGCATCCCAGCCCTTGTTCCCCGCTTTCGTCCCCGCCCTCTCGATTGCCTGCTCTAAATTGTCGGCCGTAATGACCCCGAAGGAGACGGGAACCCCGCTGTCCAAGGAAACCTTGGCAATCCCCTTGGCTACTTCGGCGCTTATGTATTCAAAATGGGGTGTTGCCCCTCGTATGACGCACCCCAAACAGATGACGGCATCATAGCGACCACTTTCCGCTATTTTCTTGGCGGCCAATGGAATTTCAAAGGCACCGGGAACCTTGACAATGGAGAGGTTCCTTTCCTCTGCTCCGTTTCGAGTCAGGGCGTCTAGGGCTCCTTCCAGCAAACGTTCATTGATGAAATCATTGTACCGGCTGACCACAAGCCCGAACTTCAGTCCCTCGGCGTCAATCTTCCCTTCTAGGACCTTCGGCATCTCTTTTTCCTCCCCAGGATTGACGGCTTCGTATAAATTCCACCTGCTGCGTTACGCTTCATCTTTCGTCATTGCGGCGTGCTGGTAAGTACGCCTCACTCCTCAAGATTCGCAAGCCTTGCATTTGGAGCTTTTTACTTTGCCGTCCCATGTTTGACTTTTTGCGAGTTCATCAGGATTAGTCATCCGCTTTAATGGAAAGGAGGTGGCCTAACTTCTTCTTTTTGGTTTTCAGATACCTCATGTTCTCCCTTTGGGGATCCGTTTCGATGGGAACGCGATCGACCACCCGTATCCCATATCCCTCCAATCCAATGATCTTTCGTGGGTTATTGGTCATCAAGCGTATGTTACGCACCCCCAGATCCACGAGGATTTGGGCCCCAATTCCATAGTCCCTGAGGTCAGCTTTGAACCCCAGCTCCTTATTCGCCTCAACCGTGTCTCTTCCATTTTCCTGTAATTCGTATGCCTTCAGCTTGTTTATCAGGCCGATCCCCCTGCCCTCTTGGTTCATATAGAGGATAACCCCCTTTCCCTCCTCCTCAACCATGGCCATTGCCTTGTGGAGCTGATCACCACAATCGCACCTCTTGGACCCAAAAACGTCGCCCGTCAAACACTGGGAATGGACCCTCACCAGAACCTCATCTTCCGGATGGATCTCCCCCTTAACCAGGGCCAGATGGTGATGACGGTCGACATCATTCTCATAGCCGATGGCGGTAAACGCACCCCCATATTCCGTCGGGAGCGTCACAGTGGCAGCTCGCCTCACCAGGGATTCGTTTCGCATGCGGTACTCGATTACGTCCGCGATGGTGATGATCTCCAAATCATGTCTGCCGGAGATGATCTCCAGGTCGGGCATCCGGGCCATTGTCCCGTCATCGTTCATAATCTCACAGATTACGGCAGCCGGTTTTAACCCTGCCAGTCGTGCCAAATCCACCGACCCCTCTGTTTGGCCGGTCCTGACCAGTACCCCGCCTTTCCTCGCCTTGAGGGGAAAGATATGACCTGGACTGACCAGATCCTCGGGCTTGGTTCGATCATCGATAGCGGTCAACACCGTTGTCGCCCGATCCGCTGCTGAGATACCCGTGGTTACCCCCCGTTTGGCTTCAATGGATACCGTAAAGGCCGTCTGAAATCTCGACCTGTTCTCGGAGACCATCATGGGCAGCTTTAGCTCTTCCACCCTTTCCGGGGTGAGGGCCAGGCAGATGAGACCCCTGCCATACTTGGCCATGAAATTAATCGCGGCCGGCGTCACCTTTTCCGCCGCAATTACCAGGTCCCCCTCGTTCTCCCGATCCTCGTCGTCGACCAAAATGACCATCTTTCCTTCTCTGATGTCCTCGATCGCCGAGTCAATGCCGGTTACCATACGATTCACCCCATCTATTCAAAGCCGTGTTTGGCCAGAAACTCTATGTCCAGCCCTGATTTGGGAGCTCTTTCCTCGCCCCTCTGGCCGGACAAGAACCTCTGAACGTATTTCCCGACAATATCCGTCTCAACGTTTACCTTATCCCCAACCCTCTTTCGGGCGATGGTGGTCCGTTGAGAGGTGAAGGGAACAATGGTCACGCTCAATCCATTTTCCCATAACTCATTTACCGTCAGGCTAATCCCATCGATGGCCACCGACCCTTTTTCCACCATATAGGGGAGCAAATCCTCCGATGTTCGAAACGTAATGGTAATGGAGCCCCGCTCCTCCTGCCTTCCGGTTATGGTAGCCGTACCGTCGACATGGCCTAAAACCAAATGGCCTCCCAAACGGTCCGAAAGGGTTAGCGGCCTTTCCAGATTTACCGGCTCCATTGGCTTTAATTCCCCAAGAGTTGTACGCCCAATGGTCTCCTTGGAAACATCCGCGGTGAACGTCTTTCCATCTACACCGAAGACGGTCAGACAGGCACCATTGACCGAAATGCTATCACCCGCTTTTATCTCTGTCAAACCCCAGGGAGAACTGAAGGCGATCCTCGTGGACTCTCCCCTCCTTTCCACCTTTGAGACGAAACCAATTGCCTCTATTAATCCCGTGAACACCTATCCTTCCCCCATGCTCGCCCCTACGGGGGAGCTCAGTACCCAACCTTATCGTTTTTTCCTGCCCTTTGTTGTCTCCTTTGTCCGATTGCCGAGGAGCTCGGTGAGCTCATCCATGAATTCGTTGATATCCTTGAATTGCCGGTAAACGGAGGCAAACCTCACATAGGCGACCCCATTGAGGCTTCGGAGTTCGTCGGTCACCTTCTGACCTATTACGGTGCTCTTGACCTCCCTCTCACCTGCCTCTTGGATCCCTTGCTCTATTCGGTTGACGATCCTCTCAAGGTGATCAATGCTTATGGGACGTTTCTCGCAGGCCTTCCTCAGGCCGCTCATGATTTTTAACCGATTAAAGGGTTCCCTCCTTCCGTCCCTCTTGACCACCATTGGCATGGCGCTCTCGACCCTCTCCGATGTGGTGAACCGTCTCCCACAGGAAAGGCACTGACGGCGCCGCCTAATGGTCTCCTTATCCCTGCTGAGCCTTGAATCCGCAACTCTGCTCTCCGTACTGGAGCAAAAGGGACACTTCATGGGTTACCCTTTGAATTGAGTTACCTCCACACCTGCCCGCTCGATAAGCTCCTTGGCTAAATCATCGCTGTAACCATCCCGGTAAACAATTCTCTTGATCCCTGCATTGATGAGCATCTTAATGCAGATGGTGCACGGATAGTTAGTACAGAAGAGGGTGGCCCCTCGAATCCGGACTCCATGATATGCCGCCTGAATAATTGCATTCTGCTCCGCATGGAGCCCTCGACACAGCTCATGCCGCTCGCCCGATGGTACCGACATCTCCTGCCGAAGACAGCCTACATCAAGGCAGTGGGGAATCCCCGAGGGAGCCCCGTTATATCCCGTTGCCAATATATTCCGGTCCTTAACTAAGATGGCTCCCACTTTCCTCCTCAAGCACGTGGACCGTTTAGCCACGAGATGGGTGATATCCATGAAGTATTCATCCCATGACGGACGAGACATACTCTCCCCGGATATGCCCGCTATGTTTCACCCCTACGCGCAATCGCCGGGCCCCTTCAGTTATGATTCGGGACATCTTCCAAGTGCCCGGATCGCACCGGGCAATTCCTCAACTCATTCCGCCTGATCAGGTGCAAAACCGACTCTGATCTTGGAGAGCATCATCCCTTAAAAGTGGAAAAGATGAGAACTGCGTTGGTTCCTCCAAATCCGAACGAATTGGACATCGCGATATTGACATCCACTTCCCTGGATTCGTTGGGCACATAGTCGAGATCACATTGGGGGTCGGGATTCTCTAGATTAATGGTAGGAGGGATGATCCCATCTCTCTGGGTTAAGATGCTAAAAATCGCCTCTGTACTCCCTGCCGCCCCGAGGAGGTGTCCTGTCATGGATTTGGTTGCGCTGATGGGGATCCTGTAAGCATGTCCCAAAAATACCGTTTTAATGGCGATGGTTTCCGAAAGATCATTTAAGGGAGTTGAGGTACCATGGGCGTTGATGTAGTCTATTTGGTCCGGAGAAATCCCGGCATCTGCCATGGCGAACCTTATGCATTTGGCCGCCCCCTCCCCGTTTGGCGACGGGGCCGTTATGTGGTAGGCATCTCCGTTAAACCCATATCCGATGATCTCAGCGTATATCCTTGCCCCTCGCCGAAGGGCAAAGTCCAATTCCTCCAAAATGAGAATCCCCGCTCCCTCAGAAATAACAAACCCGTCCCTCTCCCTATCAAAGGGCCTGCAGGCCTTTTCCGGTTCATCGTTTCGGGTGGAAATGGCCTTCATCACGTTAAAGCCGGCCACGCACAGGGGGGTGATATTGGCCTCAGTTCCCCCCGTGATAATGACATCCGCATCCCCATAGCAGATGGCTCGAAATGCATCCCCGACTGCATGAGCCCCCGTTGCACATGCCGTCACCACACACGTATTCGGTCCCCTCGCATTGAAGTGCATGGCAACATGCCCCGCGGCCATATTGGCAATCAACTTGGGTATAAAAAATGGGGTTATCCTGTGTGGCCCCCTCTCCAAAAGGACCTTGTGATACTCCTCGATGGTAGGGAGACCGCCTAAACCCGTCCCGATGATCACCCCAACCCGATCGCTAATCTCCTCATCGATCTCCAACCCGGAATCCTCCAATGCCATTGTTGACGCGGCAACGGCGTATTGAATAAAGAGATCCATCCTGCGAACCTCTTTTCTCTCCACGTAATTCTCCGGGTTAAAGCCTTTCACTTCGCCGGCGATTTTCGTTTCATGTTGGCTCGTATCGAAACGCGTGATCGGGCCGATCCCCGACTTCCCTTCACAGGTATTCCTCCAGGCCTCTTCAACGCCGATCCCGTTGGGAAGGACAAGCCCCAATCCTGTAACGACAACCCTCCTCTTCAATGCGCTACCCTTTCAATCCCTCTCAGCGGGTTGAAATATCCCCTCAAATGACCTCTCGATCTCACATCATGCTATGCCGCCATATGGGCTTTGATATACTCAATGGCGTCACCAACGGTCTGGATCTTCTCGGCATCCTCATCCGAGATCTCCATGTCGTACTCCTCCTCCAAGGCCATTACCAACTCCACCAAATCCAGGGAATCCGCCCCCAAATCATCGATGAATTTGGCCTCCAAGGTCACCTCTTTTTCATCCACACCCAGTTGATCCACGATGATCTCCTTGACTCGACTCTCGACGGACATCTGGTCCTCACCTCCTTTGCCATGCTAAATCTACATATATATTCCACCGTTTACGTTTAAGACGTGTCCCGTGATATAACTCGAGGCATCGGAAACGAGAAAATAGACGGCGTTGGCCACATCCGAGGGCGTGCCCAGTCTCGCCATGGGAATCTGTGCCTTCAACTCCTCCTTCACCTTCTCTGAGAGAGCTTCCGTCATGGGAGTCTCAATATAGCCCGGTGCAATGGCGTTCACATTGATTCCCCTCTGAGCATATTCCCTCGCGACGGACTTGGTCAATCCAATGATGCCTGCTTTGGAGGCGGCGTAATTGGCCTGACCGGCATTTCCCATTTCTCCCACCACCGATGCGATATTGACCACTCTCCCGCCCTTGCGCTTTACCATATGCTTGACGGCTGCCTTGGTACAATTAAACGTCCCCTTGAGATTTACATTCAAAACAGCGTCCCAGTCCCCCTCTGTCATCCTCAGAAGGAGCTTATCCCGGGTGATACCGGCGTTATTCACCAGGATGTCGATCCCTCCCAATCGCTCCACCGTCTTGGCAACGATTACCTCCGCGTCAGCGGGATTGGAGACGTCTCCCTCGAGGGCGAGCCCCCTCCTGCCTAAGTCCTCAATCTCCTCGGCCGTTTTCAAAACTCCTTCCATGTTAATGTCCGACACTGCCACATCAGCACCCTTACTCGCCAAATGGAGGGCCGTCACCTTGCCAATTCCCTGCGCTCCTCCCGTTACTAATGCCACCTTTCCCTCTAAATCCATCATACGACCTCTTCACGACGTGCTGGCTTTTCTCTTACTCGCGGATTCCCTGATGAGTTCCTGACCGATAACATTCCTCTGGATCTGGTTCGTTCCCTCGTAGATCTGCAGAATCTTGGCGTCCCTCATCATCTTCTCCACGGGATACTCCCTCATGAAGCCGTATCCACCGAAGATCTGTACGGCATCAATGGTCACCTTCATAGCCACATCTGAGGTAAAGAGTTTCACCATTCCCGATACCTTTGAGAAGTCCTTCGGGTTGCTGTCGATAAACCGAGCCACCGAGTAAACGAGGGCGCGCGCAGCCTCTATTTGAGTAGCCATATCCGCAAGCATATGTTGAATGGCCTGGAAGGAGATGATTTTGCGCTCGAATTGAACCCGCTCCCGGGCATACTGGATGGCCGCATCCAACGCGCCCTGAGCCAGGCCAACACCCTGGGCTCCAATTCCCGGACGAGTCTTGTCGAAGGTCTTCATGGTGATAATGAACCCCATCCCCTCACGGCCGATAACGTTTTCCTCTGGTACCCGGCAGTCCTGAAAAATGAGTTCCCGAGTTGCCGAAGCCCGGATCCCCAGCTTCTTTTCCTTCTTGCCGAACTCGAAACCGGGAGTCCCCTTCTCCACGATGAATGCACTGGCTCCCCTGGCGCCCCGCGACCGATCCGTCATGGCGATAATGGAGTAGATCTCCGCCTCGCCCCCGTTGGTGATCCACTGTTTCGTCCCGTTCAAAACGTACGAATCCCCGTCTCGAACTGCTGTCGTCTGGATACCTCCGGCATCGCTTCCGGCATTGGCCTCGGTCAAACCGAAGGCGGCCAGCCGCTTCCCCTCTCCTATGTCGGGGAGATGCTTCCTCTTCTGTTCCTCATTGCCGAACATCAAAATGGGATAGGCCCCCAGCCCACTTCCCGCATAACTCGTGGAAATGCCGAGACAGGCCCAACTCAGCTGTTCAACGGCCAGACAATTCTCCAAAACCCCGCCGCCAAATCCCCCGTATTCCTCGGGGAGATAGACCCCGAAAAGGCCAGCATCGGCGCATACCTTCATGATCTCCCACGGGAACTCCTCCTTCTCGTCCAGCTCCGCCCTCACCGGAAGCACTTTCTCCACCGCGATCTTTCTCGCCAGATCCCGTATCATTTCCTGTTCTTGCGTTAGAAAGTAATCCAACCCAGCCCCTCCTCAATCAATGGATGATCTTCTCCTTGATCTGATCCAGTATCTTCATGACGTTTTTGTGTCCCATTTTCAACAGCTCTCGCCTTTTGTCAAGTTCCTCCACCAGGCGTCGGTTAAATGCCTTCTCCACCAGCTCGATACCGAGTAAAACCGCATTCATAATAGCCTTGCCCGATGAGCTTCCGTGGCATATCAAGCATATTCCATTGATTCCCAAAAGGGGGGCGCCTCCGTACTCGGAATGATCCACCTTCTTCTCTAAATTGGCAAAAGCTCCCCTGATGAGGAGATAACCGAGCTTCGCCTTGAGGCTCTTCTTGATCTCGTCCTTCAGTATCGTCCCGATGGTCTCCGCCAATCCCTCACTGGTCTTTAAGGCGACGTTCCCCACAAACCCGTCGCACACCACCACATCCGCGCTCCCATTGTAAAGATCCCTCCCCTCGACATATCCGGTATAGTTTAAGCCAGTTCGCTTTAAAATCGCGTTGGTTTCCCGAGTCAACTCGTTCCCTTTAGCCTCCTCCGTTCCGTTGCTGAGAAGACCCACTCGGGGGTTCTCCATTCCCAGCACCAGCTTCGCATAAACACTGCCCATGATGGCAAATTGAATAAGGTGGAAGGGCTTGCAGTCCACATTTCCCCCGGCATCCAACAGAACAGTGGCCCCCTTTGGCGTGGGGTGCACCGTCGCGATAGCCGGCCGTTCCACTCCCTCAAGTTTGCGCAGGATAAACATGGCAAAAGCCATGGCGGCACCGGAGTTCCCCGCGCTGACCGCGGCATCCGCTTCACCCTCTCTCACGAGCTCCAAAGCCACTTTGATGGAGTAATCTCGGTTCTGTCTCACCACCAGGGAGGGAGACTCGTGCATTCCCACCGCATGGGGGGCGTGGTATACGGACAAAGGCAGACCGGAGGTGTCGTGTTTTTGTAGCTCGGCGTAAACGACCTCCTCATCGCCCACCAAAATAACTTTGGCCCCGTGATTGCGCGAGGCCATGACCGCTCCCTCCACAACTGCCTGGGGCGCATGCTCGCCTCCCATGGCGTCCACGGCTATCTGCATATAAATTGTCCCCTCCGTTGCACTAAGCAACGCTAAGCCCTTGGTGAATACGTCCATCAGAGAGCGTATGAATCAGAGGGCTTAGGTCTCCTCTCCTTTGAAGATTTCTTCCCCCTTATACGTTCCACAGTGAGGACAGACGCGGTGAGGGAGTTTGGGCTCATTGCATTGAGGACATAGGGAAAGAATGGGAGATGTCAGCTTCTTGTGGGTCCTGCGCTTATCCCTCCGTGATTTGGACAACCGTCTCTTCGGCAGTGCCATTGCTTCAGTTCCCTTTCCCGCCCCGCCCGATCTTAAGTCCTTTCAGAGGGGCAAACCGCTCATCGACAACTTCTTTTTTGCACGAACAGCTTCCACGATTGAGATCGGCCCCACAGATCGGACACAACCCTTTACAAGATGCACGACATAAGGGTTTGTATGGGACGTCCAATAGGATTTGTTCTCGAATGATGGCCGAGAGATCAATTTCGCCTTCATAGTAGTAGCTCGACCTAAGGTCGTCCTTATCGAGCTCTGCTTCCTGGGGAGGCGTCGCGCTTTCGAAGGGAAAGAGCGTCAATTCGCAATCTGAATCGAGGGGGAACCGATAGTCCTCCAGACATCGACTGCACTGGAGGATCAATTCCGCCTGTATCCTCCCCCGTATCAATACGACCTCGTCCGACTTATTGATCCTTAAATGAGCCCGAACGGGTTTATCGAGGGAAAAATCGATACGAGGTAAGGCCAGGAAAAACTCCTTGAAGCTTGAGGGTTCCTCAAC
>Ga0209636_10000053_pt1 | contig 84813 bp, 86 predicted proteins | sample DeeMarSWOR152_54_FD_187464 | JGI IMG/M metagenome (GOLD analysis project Ga0209636, IMG submission 187464) | Marine sediment microbial communities from White Oak River estuary, North Carolina - WOR-1-52-54 (SPAdes) (version 2) | ecosystem: Environmental > Aquatic > Marine > Intertidal zone >...
CGAGTACCGCGAAATCTGCGGAGGCTGCAGAACACGCGCAGAGTACTACACGGGAGACCTCTTCGCGTCAGACCCAGCATGTGCATACGTGCCTAAAGTGCTCCGAGAAACATAAACCAAACCGACACCGGTTCTAGCAGGCAGAGAGCCAAAATTCTCGACTTTTTTCAGACTTGATTTATGAAATCGAACTCCAGCTTTGCAACTCCAGAAACGGCTACGCTATGGCTGCCCTTTATTCTGAGAATCATCTACCACTATTTTGCGAAAGACATTAGTAAGCTTGTCTGTCAAGAAACCTTGACTAAAAACGCGCCCATAGCTACCTAAAATCAACTTGCGGCGCGTCTCGATGTATGGAAGAATAAAAATGTTTCATAGCGGTGCGCGCTACTTTGATGCAGAGTAAACTTTTTAGGCTATAACTGCGACCAAGCAATGCGAGTGAATAGCCTATGTTGGGCGGTCTATTTGGGGTAGCCTCTAAGGATAATTGCGCAAGGGACCTGTTTTTCGGAACCGACTATACTACCCATCTTGGAACCGAAGTCGGAGGGCTGGCTTTACTTGATGGTGATATAGAAATCATTTCTCATTCTATTAGCAACAGTCAATTCAAGTCAAAATTCGGCAAACACTATGGAAAACTGAAAGGCAAGTTAGGTATAGGCGTCATCAGCGACATAAAAGAGGAGCAACCAATCAAATTTGAGACAAAAATAGGAAATTTTGCCCTCTGCACCATTGGTTTGATAAAGAATTCGAAAGAATTGTACTCCGAACTGGTCAAAAAAGGAGCGACCTTCAAAAGGTCAAGGCAAAAGGCGAGCACAAACATTCTTAACCAGACTGAGATTATTGGTGAGCTGATATGTACTGGAAACAGTATAGCTGACGGCATAGAGAAGATGTACGAGAAGATTGCAGGGTCAATATCTCTGCTTTTACTTTCGGAAAATGATGGAGCCATATACGCAACTGGAGATACGTTTCCTTTAGTAGTTGGGTCAAAGAAACAAAGCTGGGCAGTTGCTTCTGAGACTACATGTTTCCCAAACTTGGGGTACGAAACTGTCAAGTTCCTTGATTATCGCGAAATCGTCTCATTTGAAGAAAACGGCTTGAAGACGAGGGTACCTACTCATGGCAAAAAGAGATTCTGCCCTTTTCTTCATATTTACTCAGGTTTTCCATCTTCAGACTTTTATGGCATAAACTCCGAAATCGTTAGGGAACGGTGTGGCGGTTTTTTGGCTGAGAATGACGAGGTAAAAGCCGATTTGGTTTTGGGTATCGCTGATTCTGGGCTTCCCCACTCAGTTGGATACGTCAAAAGAAAAATCGAACTGGCCAAGGAAAAAGTCCAAAAACACCTTTCAGAATTCAACCAAGGCAAAATTGGCCCAGAAGAACTCGAAGCAAGAATAAACTTGGTTCTGGATTTAATTGTTCCCCTTAGGCGTCCACTAATCAAATACACGCCAGGGTGGGGAAGAAGTTACATTCCACCTGTGCAACGCAGACGAGAGCTTATCGCAAAATACAAACAGGTCCCTAACCCTCAGATCATAAAGAATAAGCGCATAATTCTATTAGACGACTCAATTAGAAGGGGAACGCAACTGCAAAATCTTCTGAGAGAGAAAATTTGGCCCTTCAAACCGAAAGAAATACATGGAAGAATAGCTTCTCCGCCACAGCTTCACCCTTGTATTTTTGACCTATCAACTAAGAATAGCGACCTTGCCACTCACAAAAGCCTTGAAAGCATTGGAAAAGACGGAGATTTTACACAGTATATTGATTCAACAACCTCGAATTACAAGATGATGGTAGAAGAGATAAGAAGGCGAATAGGGTTCACCACGCTGCGTTTCCTTTCTTTAGAAGAAATGGTCAAAGCAGTAATCGAAGCGCCAAACAACAAGAACCTGAAAAGAGAAGACTTGTGTACGTACTGCTGGACAGGAAACTTTTGATTAGTTGTGGATTGATGGAAAACCTTCTAGAAAGCTACTTATCCCAAAAACTCGAAAATCCACAATTTTCGCTTTTTATTGGTTGGTGGACCGAGCCGGACTTGAACCAGCGACCTTTGGCTCGTAAAGCCTATTTTTTTACTCATTTTAAATCAACTCGCGGCGCATCTCGATGCACAGAGGAATAAAAATGTTGCAGGAGAATTGTTTTGGAAGAATGGTCTAATGCCAACAGAATAATCGAAGCAGGGTTTTCCCGTCTTGAATTGGCAAGTAAAGCTGAAAATTGGCAAACAACGGATAAGTCGGATAAGATACTTTAAACTTGATCTCTTCAAGTAGATTCTTCTAAACGAGGCAGTGTAAGGTTTTTTCAATGATAAGTGGCACATATTTTTTGTTTTGAGAAACTGGGGTTAATATCTTTCTTCTCCCTTTTTGAATCTTATAACTAATCGGTTCGTCAACTAGCTCATCTGTTTTTCCGTGTGCTTAGAGTAGTCTACTTTTCAGGAAAACCTGTGAACATTATGTTGTCAAGAATGTAAAGAACAAATTTTTCGGAAAAACAAGGTTAGATAAATATGCTGGTTTCAAATATCTTTTAAATAAAAAGCGGGGTCAGTTAACTACGAAAATTGTCGCATGCACACAAGAAAGGGGTCAGCTTTAGATGTTGACAAAAGGGGGTCAAGGTGAGTAAATGAAGTATGTACTCGTTGTTGGGGATGGAATGGCCGATTACCCCATTCCTGAATTGGGAAATATGACTCCCCTGCAAGTAGCATATAAACCAAACATGGACGCTATAGCAGCCAAAGGTCAAAACGGTCTTCTCAGAACAGTACCCGACGAATTAAAGCCGGGTTCAGATACTGCAATCCTTTCGATTCTGGGTTACGATCCAATGCGATTTTGTACAGGTAGGGGCTCTTTTGAAGCTGCTTCTAGAGGTATCGAGCTAAAGGAAAATGATACAGCATTTAGATGTAACCTGATAACAGAAAAAGATGGAATTCTAGTTGATTATTCTGCTGACCACATAACGAGTAGGGAAGCCTTCAAACTAATACAATCCTTAAAGAAAACTTTGGAAAAACCTAATGAAATTGAGTTTTTTTCTGGATTAGGCTATAGACACTTCCTGATTTTACGGAATTTTGCAAATTCTCACCTAATTGAGTGTACTCCACCTCACGATGCAGTAGGCGCCGCCATCTCAACGGTATTGCCAAGAGCCAAGTCAGAAGAAGTAGAAAAAACGGTAGCCTTACTAAAAGAAATAATTCAGGAATCTAAGGAGGTTTTAGAGTCTCACCCAGTCAACATTGCCCGACAGAAATCTGGCAAAAGACTCGGAAACATGATTTGGCCTTGGGGTGGTGGCAAAAAGCCAAACATGCCTTCGTTCAAGGAAAAATACGGTTTGAAGGCAGCAGTCATATCCGCTGTAGATTTGGTGAAAGGAATCGGAAGTTCTGCGGGTATGAAAATTATTAATGTTTCTGGGGCCACTGGCTTGTATGATACAAATTATGAAGGCAAAGCAGAATCTGCGCTAAAAGCTCTTGAAGACAATGACATGGTTTTTGTCCATGTTGAAGCACCTGATGAAGCAGGACATGCTAGGGATTATAAGCTAAAAGTTAAAACGATAGAAGACTTGGATAATAGGCTGCTTGGCAGGATTCTTGAAGGCTTGAAAGAACCGTATGCGATTGCTATTTTGCCAGATCATCCAACGCCGATTAGAATTGGAACACATACAAAAGACCCGGTGCCTTTTGCAATTTGTTCTCCCTTTCTAGATTCTGATGGTGTTCAAAAGTTTGACGAATTCTCTGCAAGCAAGGGTTCCTTTGGTATAGTAAAACAAAAAAACCTCATGTCACTTCTCCTTTCTTCCACTTCAAGCAGCAAATAATCACAAATATCAAACCAAATTCAATTAGAAATAGCAATTTTGCTAGATTCTATATCAGTGAAGCATGGGAAATTGCTTTAAAAACTAAAACTCTTATGATTCATTTTTGAATAGACGGCGAAGCGCCAGATGGACTTTAGAATAAAAATGTTGCTTAGTAGCGCGGTTCAAAGAAATAAGTCCGTGATCGGACTCTGAAATGATTCTGGGTAACCTTTATCTCAAAGCAGTTGGCTTTATAGAGAATATAGAGAACAATGGAACGAAGTCACTCCGTTTTTTTTATTCTTCTGTTGGTTGTTCCAATTTTGCTTAATTCTAGTTTTCTTGTCTTCGCTTCTACGAAAAAACAATCACCAGACATATTCGTGGGCGTAGACGTGGCTTACGAAAACCTTACTGAAATCAAAAAGCTAATTGACGAAATCAGTTCATACACAAATCTTTTTGTGATTGGATGCACAGGAATAACTGACAATCTCACGAAACTCGATGAAACTTGTCAATACGTCTACGACAAAGGTTTGTCATTCATAATTTACAGAGAACATACGGCTCCTCACACCGAATGGCTTGAAGACGCCAAGAAAAGATGGGGAGACCATTTTTTGGGATTCTATGCCTATGATGAAGTTGGCGGATGGCAAGTGGATCTTCGAAAATTAAGGGTAGTCCATGACGCAGATAATTACACTGATGCCGCGAGCAAATTCGTCGATGGAATGAACTGGATTCTGAAATGGTACACTCAATATTATACCAACTCTACGAATTTTCCTTTGTTTACTTCCGACTACGCCCTCTACTGGTTTGACTATAAAGCAGGGTACGACGTAGTCCTTGCCCAGTTTGGTTGGAATTACAGCAGGCAATTGAATGTAGCACTCTGCAGAGGCGCAGCCAAAATGCAAAATAAGGATTGGGGCGTCATGATCACTTGGAAATATAATGACCCACCATACATCGAATCGGGCGGAGAACTCTACGAGGACTTGATAATAGCTTACGAAAACGGGGCAAAATACATCGTCGTCTTTGATTCAAACGAGAACTACACTCAAGGAATTTTGGAGGAAGAGCATTTAGAAGCTTTAAAAGGATTCTGGCAATACATACAAAATAATCCCAGAAAGAGCGGCTCATCTAGTGATAGAGTTGCGTTCGTTCTTCCCAAGGATTATGCATATGGCTTTCGCGGGCCAAATGACAAGATTTGGGGATTATGGGAAGCAGACGACTTTTCAGAAATACTCTGCTACAAGCTCAACATTATAATGGAAAAATATGGGTTTAAGATGGACATAATTTATGATGATGGATTAGAGCCTGGCAGTGCATATGGATACAGCAAGCTTATTTCTTGGGATTCACCGTTTCCCTTTTTTCCGCTAAAATCTACGCTTTCACCAGAAGCCCGGTCGAATTCATTCTTAAATACAGTTTTCGCTTGCACTATGGTAGCTGGAGCCGCAGCTATAGTAATTGCTGCAGCGGCACTTGCAGCCAGAAAAAGCGATAAAACAACTAGAAAGAAGACCATAGCTTCTAATAGCAATTAAAAGCAACAAAAAATAGTAGAAAATACTAAAAAGTCACCAATTTTCTAAATCTGAGCGATTTTTAGTGTGTCAGTTTCTTATCTGCATCTACGATTTGAAAGTCGCTCTTGGGCGTTTGTTCGTTTTCTGCATTGCCTAGCAGGTGATTGCAGTAGGGACAGACGTTCACAAGCCTAGTTTTTCCGCCCTCAAAGTTAAGCATGACTAGGGGTCTGCTGAACACTTTCTTGCAGCTGGGACAGGAGATAACCATGCTGTGGTCGCCGTTGTTTTTTTCCTTTGTTTTTCGCTCTTCGCGGACGACTGGTCGAGGTTGTGGCTGAGGCTGGTTCTGGGGCTTTAGCTCTTGTTTGGGGGCTGGTTCTAGGGCTTTGTCGATTTTTCTCGTGAAACTTAACGCTATGAAGAAGACGCTCAGGGTCATTGGCACGCCTAGACCAACGTAAATCAGTTGCGTATAGAAATAGTATGAGTCAGCCCAGGCTGGGTCGAACTGCAAGCCGAAATTGTAAAGCTGGCCGTGAACGAGCATGTCAAATCTGGTTAACAAGAAAATAACAAGAACTGCGCTGACAACCCACATAGCTAGGAAGATGCGGTTAAACCACGGACTAATTAAACGATTTGCACTCATTTGTTATACCTAAATTAAGAATTTATGGTCGCAAACAAAAGCATTATGAACCGAGAATCCTAACTCTAGATTAATCGCAACGCGAATATTGCATGACGCGAAGCGAGGCATCAAAATGAAATCTAATGCAAAGCAAATAGCTAAACAGCGAATACAGCTTCTTTTCCAACAAGCTAAAAACGTCTACAAAAGCAATCCTCAGCTGTCTAGTCGCTACATAGCAACTGCTAGAAAAATAGCTATGGCCGCAAAAATACGCTTACCAACAAAGCATAAACGCCAGATCTGCAAAAACTGCAATATGCTGCTTGTGCCAGGTGACAATTGCCGCGTGCGAATAAAGCAGAAAAGAGAGCCTCACATTGTGGTTACGTGTCTAAACTGCGGCTGCAAAACGCGTATACTGTTAAGAAAGAAAAAGGAGAAAACCAAACTTGAGCAAGATAACTACCCGAATGAAACGCCACGTCAGGCATAAGCTGAAAGATGAAAAGCCTACCATATGGATTGGCAAAGACGGCTTGACTCCTCAGCTTTCGAGTGAAATTGAGAAACAGCTGGATAAGAGCAAGATGCTTAAAGTAAAGATCCTAAAAAGCGCGTTGCAACAGGAAACCGCGAAGACCATCGCGTCCAAGGCTGCGGAACAGGCTGGCGCGTCGTTAGTAGAGGTCAGAGGGCACGTTTTCATACTTTATAGGCGCCACAAAAAGTGAAAGCCTTTATATTTAGCTTCATGATTTTACTGCAAGGAAAAACCAAAAGGAACAAAGCATCTTGACAACTCCTCACGACGTTCCAGCATCACAGTTCATCGAAAAACTAGCCAAATACCTAAGGGAAAACGTTGACGAAGTGCAGCCTCCAGCATGGGCAAGCGTGGCTAAAACTGGCACTCACGTGGAAAAACAGCCTCAAAACCCCAACTGGTGGTACATACGTAGCGCTTCGATACTGCGTAAGGTTTACGTTCACGGTCCCATAGGCATAGAAAAACTGCGCGCTGACTACGGAGGAAGAAAAGACTTCGGCGTCAAACCAGAGCACGCGGTGAAAGCTGGTGGAAGCAATATCAGAAAAGTCCTTCAGCAGCTCGAAGCAGCAGGTTTAGTTCAAACGGCACGCCCTCAGGGAAGAACGATGACTCCAAAAGGACGAAAACTTCTTAAAGAAGTAGCTGAGGACCTGCAAAAAGAACTGGTGAAAGCGGTTCCTGAACTCAGGAAATATCAAGGCGAATGAGATGTCGGATAAAGAGCTTGAGGAGATTCGCAGAAGAAAACTTTTAGCTCTGCAGCAAAAAATGACTGATGAACAAAAACAAGCTCAAGCTGAGCAACAGTTAGAAGCGCAGAAGCAGGCGTTGCTGAGACAGATACTTTCTCCTGAAGCTAGGCAAAGGCTGACGAACTTGAAAATGGTTAAACCGGAATTCACTGAGCAGCTGGAGCTCCAACTAATACAGTTGGCGCAAGTAGGCAAATTACCCATACCATTGTCGGATGCTAAACTGAAACAAATATTAATCCAGCTTCAATCTCGAAAGCGAGAAACAAAAATTAGAAGGATATGAATATGGCGCGAACTAAACCTCCAGCTAAAAAGCGTAGGTTAGCTAAGGCTACTAAACAGAAAAAGGCTGTTCCAACTTGGGTAATGGTGCGGACTGCTGGGAAGGTTAGGACGAACCCTAAGCGAAGAAGAAATTGGAGAACACGGAAAATAAAGGCATAGGAGAATAATACCCTATGGAAAAAGAAGGCAAAGATGAAGAGCAAGTTTCTGAAGAAACACCAGCTGACGAAGAAGTAGCAGGAGCAGAAGAAGAGGTTAGTGAAGAAAAAACTGCTGAAGAAATCGAGGAAATCTTAGCGGAAGAAGAGGAAGCCAAACCTCGGCGAAGGAAAAAGAAGGAAGAGGAAGAAGAGTTTGTTGAGGAAAGAATCTACACTATCCCGTTGGGGAAGGCATGGGTTAGACCGCAGAAAAAGAGGGCTCCTCGGGCTATGCAGATGATTAAAGCCTTTGTAACTAAGCACATGAAATTGGAAATGCGTGTGGAGGCGGAAGAGGAAAGGGGAGAATTGCCCAAACTTGTGATAAGCAATGATGTTAACGAGAAAGTTTGGGATAGAGGTATAGAGAAGCCTCCGCGGAAGATTCGGGTGCGCGCCGCTAAAGACAAAGAGGGAAATGTTACGGTTTACTTGGCTGAAGGAGAATAATCCTTGGCCGTTTACTTATCAAGCATTGTTGGAAGTGCAAGCATAGGCGTTTACTCGCTTGCCAATGAGAAGATTGTTATAATCCCGAAAATGGTTCCGTTGAAAAAAGCTGAGAGAACGGCTGAATGGTTAAAAGTGAAACTCGTTCACACGTCCATAAGCGGCTCCGTGCTGGCTGGTGCATTGGCTTGCGCAAACTCTAACGGAATTCTGCTTCCAAACTTCATTCGAGAAGAAGAACTTGCCGTTATCAAGTCGTCGTTTGAGGGTAACATAACGGTGATGGAGACGAAAAAGACGGCTTACGGTAATCTGGTTTTGGCAAATGATCATGGAGCCGTTGTTGACCCGCGCTTAAAGGAACCGCAAAGAAAACAAATCGCCGAAACCTTAGGCGTTGAGGTGGTTCCAGGCGAGATCGCTGGCTTGCCCTATGTTGGATCTTTGGCTTTGGCTACGAACAAAGGCGTTTTAGTTCATCCCTTATTGAAGGACGAGGAAAGAAAAATTCTGGAAAGCGTTTTCAAGGTTCCCGTTGATGTTGGCACGGTTAACTGTGGGATACCTTATGTGGGCACTGGCTTAATAGGCAACACGCATGCTGCTGTGGCTGGTTCTTTGACCACGGGACCCGAGATGTTTATAATTGGGAATGCACTGGATGTTGTGCAGGAAGATGAGTAAAATGAAGGTTTTCAGAGTAACCGGCGAGATCAGCAAGCCAAACTTGAAGACGTCATTCGCAAAAGAAGTGGTGGTTGCTAAAGCTGAGCATGCTGTTGAGAAAGTTTATGCGGAAATAGGCAGCAAACACCGTGTTAAAAGGTTTCACATTAAAATATTGAATGTTGAAGAGATCTCGCCTGAAGAAATTGAGAATCCGATTTTGAAGAAAATGGTGGCTGGAGAGTAAGGCGTGGCGAAAATAAGCAAAGATGAAGAAGAGCTTCGCAAGCTCAGCATTGAAATGCGCTTTCTAGAGCAGACCGCCGAAACCCTACAACAGCGAATCAGCATGATGAACGCGGTTATGACGGAATTGACTTACGCCAACATGACTTTAGACGGAATAGAACAGGAAAAAGAGAACGCGGAACTCCTTGTCCCAATAGGTGGCAGCTCTTACGTCAAAGTGAAACTTGCAAACCCTGACAAGGTGGTTGTCGGAATGGGCGCAGGCGTATCAATTGAAAAAACGTTGCCAGAGGCAAAGGCAATAGTCAAAGAGCGGTTAGGTGAGCTGGAGAAAACTATGGCGTCAGCGCAGCAACAGTTTGCGCAGGTTGCCCAGAGAATTAACGCGGGTAGAAAGAGACTTGAAAGTTTACTTGCCAATGTGAGAGAAGGGAAAACTTAAAGCGATGTTTGAGAAGCTCAAGTCAGGCTTTAAAGGGCTCGTAACCAAAGTCACCACAGCCGAGCTTAAGGCTGAAAACCTAAGTCCTATCCTTTCAGATTTTAAGATGAACCTCGCGGAAAACGACGTCGCGTTTCCAGTGGCAGACCGAATATGCGATGAGCTTGAAAAGCGTTTAACTGGCGTTCAAGTTAAGCGTTTGGAAGACCGCAAGAAAATTGTCGAGGAAAACCTGCGGCAAGTGCTTTTAGAAGTTATGCTCACCAACAACAAAATCGACTTGCTAAAAACAGTGGAGGAGAAGCGCAAAACAGGTGAGCCGTTTGTTCTGCTTTTTGTGGGCATTAACGGCACGGGAAAAACTACGACTATAGCGAAGGTCGCACAGTTTCTCAGAGACAAAGGCTACTCGGTGGTGCTTGCTTGCAGCGACACCTACCGCGCTGGGTCTATTGAGCAGCTGGAGGAGCACGCAAAGCGCTTGGGCATGCGCATGATCAAGCACAAGTATGGCGCGGACCCTGCGGCTGTAGCGTATGACGCGGTAAGCCACGCTAAGGCACATGGAATAAACGCTGTTTTGATTGACACGGCGGGCAGGATGCAGACGAACCAGAATTTGATGAATGAGCTTGCGAAAGTGAAGCGTGTTGTGGCTCCTGACTTGACAGTTTTGACTTTGGATTCGCTTATTGGCAATGACGCGGTTATGCAGGCTGAAGAATTCCACAAGTGCATAGGCGTAGACGCGACGATACTGACGAAGGTGGACGCGGACGTGAAAGGTGGCTCCGCTTTAAGCGTAACGTACGTGACGCAGAAGCCCATACTGTTTATTGGAGTGGGGCAGACGTACAAGGATTTAGAAGTGTTTAACCCAGAAAAATTCGTCAACATGGTCCTAAGATAAACCGTTTAAAGTGGATTCTACGAAATCTTAGGTTTGCTCTTCCTTTTACCTAAATAGACTAATACACCTGCACCGAAAACAGCAACTACGACTACTGCAGCTATGAGCCATGTTGTTGGGAAAGGCTCTGGCGTTGATGAGCCCTCTTGAGAAGGAGAAGGTGATGCATATGCCCACTCTGGAAGTTCTAGGGTTACGCTGGAAACGTTAAAAGGAGCCATAAGCGGATAGTTGTCCTTGTTGTTCTCGTCAAGGACGTATGGTACATCTCCTATGCCGTCATCATCGTTGTCTGTGCTGTTGTAGTCGCTCCAGTAGTTGCCGCCAGAAGGATAGCCGTTATCCCAGATGTTACTGCTATTTTTCACCCATGGGTGGTATCTCTCCACGATGTTGTTGTGATAAATGTGATTGTCTTTTGAGTCTTGGATAATCAAGCTGGCTGAATTGTCCCGCATGTTGTTTCCATATATTGTATTGTTATTTGAATTACTCCACAGATTAATGCTGCCCATGTATGTGTTGCTGGTTATGTTGTTTCCAGATATCACATTGTTTGAAGATGAGTATAAGCGGATTCCATCATTTCCATTGTTTTGCAGGTTGTTTCCGAAGATGGTGATGTGGGTTGATTCTTCCATGCCGATGCCAGCGACTTCAAAATCTCTGACTGTAACGTTTCTGATAATGACGTTTTGTCTCTGAAATAAGACAATCCCGAAGTGGCCTGTTCCTTGAAGCGTGTAGCCGTTGCCGTCCACGATTATGTTGTCTCTTTGCACTATCAGCCGTTCATGAATGTTACTTGTGAATTTGTAAAAGACCTTATCGTCGGTGGTTATGTTTGCTGTTGGCGGCTCAATGCTTCCGTCAGCTTTGATGTAGATTCTATCTGCTTTTACTGGCTGGCAGTCATTTGGCGTGTACTGCTCGTTTGTGGCGACTGAAGCCGTTGCCACAATTAACCCCGTAAAAGGCGCCTTGATGCCACCGATTACATAAAACGCGTCGTTCACAACCGCAACACCCGAGAAACCACGGGCTGTCGGCATGAGCGCACCCTCTGCCCAACTGTCATTCGTAGGATAATAAACATACGTTGAAGATTCGGAGAAGAAAACGATTTTCTTAGGAGCAAACAAGCTAGACGTTACGCCCGCAGTTGTAGACAATCTGCCATATGTAGGTGCAAAAGATCCAGTGCTCCAACTATCCTTGGCGGGGTCGTAGATTTGGATGAAAGCTCCTAAATCCAAGCTGGAGACAGTAGCCAAAAAATATATCTTGCCATACGCAACGGCTGAGGCTCCGCTTGTAATGCGGTTTGGAGCCGATGTTTTTGTGGTCCACGTGTCCGTGGCGGGGTCGTAAACTTCATTCACACCTAAATACGAAGGTGATAAACCCCTGATTCTGTCACTGCTTCCGCCTATAAGGTAGATTTTTCCGTTTACCACATTTGCCTGCAGGTCCGCTCTCGGAGTAGGCATAGATGCTTTAGTTTCCCAAGTGTTCTTTGCGGGGTCATATACCTCGTTTACTCCTGTTACATTTCTATCGCTTAGATACCCACCTATGCAGTAGATTTTGTTCTGGTAAACTGCTACGGCAAAACTGCATCTTGGAGTGCGCATGGGAGCCTTGAAAGCCCACGTGTCTGTTTCTGGATTATACTCTTCGTTAGTGTTAACTACCTCGCCAATACCTGGTTCGATGCATTGATATGCTAATAAACTAACATTATCGCCTCCGATAGCATAGATTTTTCCGTTAACTTCGGCAACTCCAAGGCGACTTCTTGCATTTTGCATCGGAGCTTTCGACGCCCAAGAGTCACTGGTTGCATCGGCAGAGGATTCCGCAGGCTCAGCGGCGACTATGCATGACGCTGTTAGAAAGATTAGAACAAGCAATAGAGCGACGCTTTTTCTCATTCTTATCCACATCATATTAGGCTGTTTCCGCGGTAAAAGGGTTTTTGTAAAGGTTTCTTGACAAAACAAGCCAGAAACACCCAGATTTTAGTCAAGGATTCTTGACAAACAACTTTTGGCTTTAGTCAAGTTTTCTTGACAAAGAACACTTAGTTCACTCTACGTTTCAGTCTTTATATAATGGAGCTATAGTCTCGCAGAGACTGTTTAAGCGCTTGCCAGTTTTAGCAGTATAACCTTTGCTGAGTAAAGCCTGTTTTCGCTTTGCTCGTATATCACGGAACGCGAGTCCTCAATTACGTCTCCGCTTATTTCGTATCCCCTGTGGATGGGCATGTCATGCATAATGTACGCGTTGCTGCCTTTCATCAGTTCTTTGTTGATTTGGTAGGGCATCATGAGTTTGAGGCGTTTCTCTTTCTCCTTTGCGAATTTCGGGTCGGTGAAGAATTCCATGTCAATCCATGTGTCCGTGTAAACGAAATCCGCGTCCTTAACCGCTTTTCGAGCGTCTAAGGTGGTTTTCCACAGCCCAGTTTTCTTCGCCGTTTGCATTAGCTCGTCGTCTCGTGCGTGCTCGTTGATCATCGGTGTCACCGTAGTCAGCTTAACCCCCGTTTTAGTGCAGCCTTCAATCAGCGAGTTGCAAACATTATTATGGATGCCTATGAACGCGAGTTTCACGCCTTTCAACGTGCCCCTCTTCTCTTTAATCGTTATCAGGTCGGCTATGGCTTGGCTTGGATGATACTTCTCGTCGCAACCGTTTATCACTGGTACACGCGACGCTTGTGCCATCCGCTGCAAATCCGCGTTCTTCAGCAACCGCGCCATTATACAATCAACGTTACGCGACAAATACTGCGTCTCATCGTAAATGTCAGCCAACGTGAAGTTCGTGGTCCTCCAGTCTATGTATAACGCGTGGCCGCCAAGTTGAGTCATAGCCACTTCAAACGCCACCCTAGTCCTCGTGGAGGTTTTCTGGAAAATCAACGCTAAAGACTTGCTTTCTAACGCTTTCAAGTATTTCTCAGGGTTGCGCTTAACCTCGATGCCCATGTCAATGAACGCGTTAAGCTGCTGGCCAGATAGTTCCTTGAAGTTGATCAGGTGCATTTTTCTCTCGTCTCTCACAGAAAAAGGTGAACCTTGCTTAATGATTATAAGCTTTATGGAAACCTTTTTCTCGCGAAAGCACTTCTTCAATTGGACAGGTGAGGTAATGATTCTGCTTGTTGCTTCACGCAAAGACACCGCAAGCTTAAACATCGCAAAACAAGTTCTCGACCACTATCCTTTCAGCATCACAGGCGAGACTTTTCAGGAAAACCCCGTCTTTTCAGCCGATATAAACGGGAAAAAAGTCACCCTCATCATACTAAACGAAGAAACAATAAACGCGCAACACCTGCCAGACAACTTCGCCAACCTAAGCCTAATCGTCTTCCTTTCACGGCACAGCAGCACAAGCGGCACGCCAACATTATCCGTTCACACACCCGGCAATTTCGGCGCAGCAGAACTCGGCGGACTTCCACGAAAAATTTCTATCTCACCCGCCACTGCAATGCGAAACGCGCTAAAGGCGCTAATGCTTTTCAAAGAAGGAATGAAGCTTGACTACGAAGTTTCTTACGAATGCACCCACCATGGGCCTTCGTTGGATGTACCTGCCATGTTTGTGGAGTTGGGCAGCTCACCGAAGCAATGGCGCGATTCTAAGGCTGCAGAAGCTGTCGCTCACGCTGCCATGTCGGCAATCGGCAAATTCGGCGTTTCTGAGAAAACAGCGGTTATAGGAATAGGCGGAACACATTACAATCAGCGATTTACCCGCTTGGCTTTGGATGGTAAAGCGTTTTTTGGCCACATGATTCCAAAGTACGCTGTTCCATTGGTGGACTCTGAAATGCTCCGTCAGTGCGTGGAAAAGACTTTGGAAAGGGTTGATTGTGCAATTCTTGATTGGAAAGGAATAAAGAGCGCAGACAAGCTACAACTGCTAAAGGCGCTGAAAGAAACTGGGCTTCCATACAAGAAGATTTGAGAACTAAGGATCAGGCATATTGCATAGCCATGGAAACCGTATAGAAAATTGTTATAGAAGAAAAATACACAAAATGTTTATGCATGCGTTCTGACCTATACAATTGCAGGAGAAAGGAGACGCGAAAATGAAGAAGAAAACACTTTTGATGGCTCTTCTAGTGGCAAGCGCGGTACTTTTGCCTTTATTAGCAATCCACGCCCAAGGTGATGTAGACGCTGGCCCAGACCAGACAGTCTATGAAGGTCAACAGGTAGCCTTCAACGGTAGCACCACCGTTAATCAGAGCTCCATAGTTGCGGTTGTTTGGGATTTCGGAGACGGAAGTGAAGCCGTAAACGGTTCAGATCCAGCCTTGCTGAATGAGACCGTTCACACTTACACAACCGCTGGGGAATACAATGTTACCCTCTCAGTAACTTACGACTCTGAACTTGACACCACCGAAAATGATACGCTTGCAGTTACAGTGCTTGAGAATCTGCCGCCGGTAGCTGATGCAGGACCAGACCAAATAGTTGAACAGACAAGTCCGGCTGGCGCAGAAGTTGTCCTTAATGCTTCAGGCTCATCTGACCCGTATAACGACACGTTGACCTACAACTGGACATGGACTGGTGGTTCCGCCATGGGCGTCAGTCCCACTGTGCTCTTTCCAGCGGGAACAACTAACGTTACGCTCACGGTAAGTGATGGGCAATTCAACGCGATGGATACGGTTAACATTACTGTTCAGGATACTACGCCTCCATTCGTTGATGCTGGTGAAGACGTAACGGTTGAGCAAGAATCACCAGCGGGAACACAAGTCACCCTCAACGGAAACGCAACAGATGATGCCGACACTGAACTGGACTATGTTTGGAGTGAGAACGACACCATACTAGGCAACGAAGCAAACTTGACACACACGTTCAGCTTGGGGACGCATGTGTTAACGTTGAACGCAACTGACGACTCAGGCAACACAGGAACAGACACGGTCACGGTCACAGTGGTGGACACCACCCCGCCAGAGATAATGGTGTCAGTGACCCCGGACGTTTTGTGGCCGCCAAACCACAAGTACGTGCAAGTGGAAGCCACCGTTACAGCCCAAGATGTGTGTGACCCCTCGCCAACAATCACATTTGTCTCCATTACAAGCAATGAGCCCGATAACGGAAAAGGTGACGGCAATACAGTCAACGACATAGTAATTGTAGATGATTACACTTTCGAGTTCAGAGAGGAAAGATCAGGTATTGGCGTAGGACGCGTTTATACAATAACATATCAAGCTACTGACGCTTCAGGAAACTCTGCACAAGCATCCGCAACAGTAACAGTAAACCACAACCAATAATAAGAGTTCCCCTTTTTTTTCTAAACTAAGTTCCTCTTGCAGCTTCACATTTTCCAAGGATAGTATAGTTAAGCACACCGTAAAAACTATTGTTTGTATGAGTCTTTTTCATTTTTGCTGAATTTTGGTTTTTTAATGTTCATAAGAAACGTTTTGTTTGGCTATCTTAGAATTTGTCGTATTGAAATCAAAATGCATAAGCCATTGAGAATTAACAAAACCGTTATGAGGAGAAAATTTAATAGTGATGGTGCAGTTAGCTTTTAAACCTCAAAAATTACAGTAACGTTTATTATTGCTTAGTGAAATCTTGAGTGTGCGATAAATATGGGCGTAAGGTCATTCCTATCTCAATGCGCGAGAACCTTAAAGTTAGCGGTAAAACCGGGAAGAACCGAGCTTTGGCTATCAATAAAAATTAGCTTGCTAGGCATAGGCGCCATCGGACTAATCGGTTTTATAATTAAAATTTTGTCTCTTGCAACAGGCGGCGCAACAGCCGCAACTGCCTAGAAGGAAGAAGCCTATGGAGAAAAAAGAAGAGGAGCCATTTTCGACAAAGATTTTCGTGGTCAAAACTACAACTGGGCAAGAGCGCAACGTAGCAAGGCTTGTCTCTGCAAAAGTTGAAATGGCGCATGTACCGATAAAGGCTATACTTGTTCCTGACACGCTGAAAGGGTACGTTTTCATAGAGGCTGACGGCCCGCACTTCGTGGAAGAAGCCATAGCCGGGGTAAGACATGTGCGGTCTCGAATTCCCGGTTTGGTGAGTTTTTCCGAAATTGAACGGTACATTATCAGAAAACCAGTTCTTGAAGACGTGGATGAGGATGATGTTGTGGAGATAACTGGTGGGCCATTCAAGGGGATGCGCGCGAAGATTACACGCATTGATAAATCTAAAGATGAAGTTACGCTTGAGTTGTTGGAGGCGACGTTCACTTTGCCGATTACAGTTCACTCGGACTACGTTAAGTTGGTTGAAAAAGCAAAAAAGACTGGTGAAGCATAAACGGCTAATAAAAAAGTTGTAGAGTTGCTCGTAAGCGGAGGGCAAGCAACCGCGGGTCCACCGTTAGGTCCTGCTCTCGGGCCTTTGGGCATCAATACTATGGCTGTTGTGAACAGGATTAATGAGCTTACGAAAGATTATGCTGGAATGAAGGTTCCAGTGAAAGTAGCTGTTGACGTTGAAGACAAAACCTTCGAAGTTAGCATTGGCACTCCCACCGCCTCAGCGCTGATTGTAAGCGAATTGAAGATAGAAAAAGGTTCAGGGACGCCTAACACGGAGAAAGTGGGCGACCTCACCATGGAACAGGTCGTGCGCATAGCCAAGATAAAGGCTCCTCAGCTTTTAGCGCAAACTTTGAAGGGCGCCGCCAAGGAAATGCTGGGAACTTGTGTCAGCATGGGCGTGACGGTTGAAGGCAAGGACCCGCGCGAAGTGCAAAAGGAAATTGATGAAGGCGGCTACGAAGAGCTATTTGGAAAAGGCGAAGAGTAAGCGAATATTTTTATAATTGGGTTCCAACACCTCATTGGCACGAGGCTCCCATAATGCCCTTAGATAAGAAGACACTGTTGGACGCGGTTAAAGAGGCAAAAGCAAAATCTGGACAAAAAAAGTTTAACCAAACAGTAGAGCTAATCTTGGACATTAAAGAGATTGACATGAAGTCTCCAGAAGGAAGGATCCAACAGGTTATTGAGCTTCCTCATGCCACAGGGAAACCGAACAAGATTTGCGTTGTTGCCTCTGGCGAGTTAGCGCTTAAAGCTAGACGTGCCCAAGCGGACAAAGTTATCGAGAAACCTGACCTCGAAGGGTTAGCTGGCAAGAAGAAGGAACTGCGAAAATTGGCGAATAATTATGACGTGTTTATTTCTGAAGCTCCGTTGATGCCGCTTGTAGGCAGAATTTTCGGCCCAGCTTTGGGTCCGCGAGGAAAACTGCCCGTGCCCGTTCCACCTAACGCGGACATAGCAAGGTTGATAGCGAAGCATCGCAAGACGGTTGTTGTGAAAATGCGCAACCAACCAATAATTCAGTGTCCTATCGGAACAGAGAACATGAAGGATGAAGAGTTGGTTGCTAATATTCAGGCTGTTCTTAGGGTTGTAGAGGGAAAACTTAAACGGGGCTTCAAGAACATCAAGTTTGCTTTTATTAAGACATCCATGGGTGAGCCTGTAAAAATTAAACCTTAACAAGAGAGGAATCTGATGCCGTCCCAACAAGTATTAAAAGAAAAAACCAGTGAAATTGAAGCGATAAAGGATTTGCTGAAAGGATACAAATCAATAGGGATTGCCAGCTTACAGAAGGTTCGCGCTGCGCAGCTTCAGGAGTTGAAGAAGAACCTAGCTGGCAAGGTCTACATGAGAGTCTTGAAGAACAAGCTGACAAAATTTGCAATCGAAGACATAGGGCGAGATGACCTGAAAAAGCTTGAAGAATACTTGGAGGGAGCGAATCTTTTCCTATTCACCAATCTTAACCCGTTTAAGTTGGCGCTTCTTCTGGAACGCGGCAAGGTCAAGACGACAGCCAAGTCGGGAGACGTTGCCGCTATGGACGTTGTTATCCCCGCTGGAAACACTGGGCAACCGCCTGGTCCGATAATAGGTCAGCTGAACGCGGTTGGTTTGCCCACTAGAATCGAGTCTGGAAGCGTGTGGGTAAGCAAGGACACGTTAGTGGTTAGGAAAGGCGAACCTATCTCGATGAGACTCGCGGCTGTGCTGTCAAAGCTTGGAATCAAGGCGGTTGAGGCTGGACTTTCCATGAGGGCGATTTTGGATGAGGGCCTCATGATAGACGGAGAGCAACTCAAAATTGACATTGAAGAAATGCGCAAGAACTTCGAACAAAGCCACAGAGAAGCTCTCGCCTTATCCCTGAGCATAGCTTATCCAACACCCGAGAACATAACCATGCTGTTGCAAACTGCCCATCAAAAAGCCTTTGCGCTTTCGCTGAACGCCGCAGTACCCACAAAAGAGACTATCACAGACTTGCTCAAAAAGGCACACACAGAAATGCTTAGCCTAAACAACGCAGTAGAAAAAGCAACGCCTAAAAACTAAACGATAATTGCGCTTTAATGCTCTGCGGTGACTACCCCCTCCCTTATATATAGCCACAGCCGCAATCCACGTATTACAATTTTTTTACGGCGTCCACGGTTCTTTTCAGTAAGAGTTGGGCGGCTTCTTGGGAAGGCCAGCTTCCGAGACCGCAGTCAGGACCCGTAAACGTCATTCGGTCTCCGAATTTCTCTTTAGCTGAGACGTAGCGTTTCTTTATCGCTTCTTCGCCTTCAACCAGTTGCCCCGCAGTTGGCTTCGTCACGCCTTTATCATACAGTTCCGCAATGATCGAGTCTATATCCGTCCTTGAAACGCCGACGCGTATCTGCTTGTCCGCGTCTTCCAACATTTTCCGTGAGACACTTTCAATGTTTTTTGGTGAGGCGGCATACTCAAAAGACAGCACATCAATATTTCCTACTTCCAACAAGTCTGGCAACCTTGACGATGAGTGAAGGTGAATCTGCCTTACTACGCCTTGAAGGTCAAAGGCTTTCTCCAGCACATCACGTATCAAATCGCTTCCAGCGGCTATGCTTAGAAACCCAAAGCTTGGCTCGTCTATGGACACCACCTCGGTCTTGACATACTTGGAGTTCAAGATGGAGTTTTTGGCGAAACGCCGTATAGTCTCCGCGAAACTCTCCAGCACATCACTGTAGGGTGTAGTTCCTATCTCTTTCAGGTACTGCTCCATAGGACCAAACAGGGATACGCGTAACAGAATTTTCTTTCCAAACTCTTCACAGAGAGCTTTTGCTTCTTCGCTGATTAAATGCACTTCTGGCAGAACCGCTTGCTTCTCCTCGACTATGAAGGAGCCTTTCGCCATTGCCGTGTGAATGGCATCGCTGACTTGCTTGATCCCATCATATTGTTGTGGATAATTAACCACATCTAGACCCGAAAGTATTTTTGCTTTAAATGAGTCAAGCGTGACTGTACAGAAATTTTTCAGTAGAAATTCGTCTTTTCTAATGTCCCTTTGGTTGACTATGGCTTCTCTCGCAAGCTGATATGCCTTGTTGAATGTCTCTCTGTTAACGCCGAGCGGTAACGGGAAACTCCCTATGTCGTCAACCAACGTATCCATGACGTTATATTGCCTATAGAATTCTTTTAAACCTATAGCTGCACTTTTAACCTCTACACAACACTAAAAAACCACAGCGTGTTGGAATAGTGCATCACCATGTCAGAGCCTTGTGCATTCTGCAAAATAGTGCGCAAAGAAGCGCCTGCAAGCCCAGTCTATGAGGATGACAAAGTAATTGCGTTTATGAGCATACAACCCATAAACATTGGCCACACACTTGTTGTCCCCAAGAAACACTACGAGAATATTTATGAGGTTCCAGAGGAAGAAGTGGCGCACCTGTACAAAATTGTGAAGAAAGTGGCTTGTGCCGTGAAGAACGCAGTATCTGCTGAAGGCATCAGAATTGTGCAGAATAACGGCGAAGCCGCTGGTCAAGTGATATTTCATCTCCACGTCCACGTTATCCCCATGAACAAGCAGCATTCATTTCTGTATCATCGCAAAATTCGTGACGCAAACGCGCTAGAGAAGGATGCCAGAAGGATAAGGCATTTTATCTGAACAGTGGGTTTTCAAAAATGGCTCGTATTAAAACAACTCTTTCCCTCAGCAAGAAGGTGTAAACGTGTTTTTGATGCTGATTTATGGAAGAATCTTGTCCGAAATCCATCTGAATAGGGACACCTATAAAAGAGGGGAAACCCACATGCTTCATTGCAAAAAGCGGGAGAAACATGACCGAAGAACCTAACAAGAATGAAAAACCCCTTCCAGAGAAACTTTTGATTGACGAATCAACAAATTTTCCGTTCCATGCCGCTTACGTCGTATATTCGGAATTGTTTGACAACGCAATTGGCGCTGAAGCTAAGGCAGATTTAAACAGGAACATTGAAGCTCTCAAAGAAAACAGGATAGACTGTGAAACGTTTTACAGGAACATAGCTCATCACCGAAAAATGTCGTCTAATCCACGCCATGAAAGGTTTTCCTTGCAAACTCAGAGAAAAAGAGATTGGCGTAAGAAAACTCAAAGGCAAGAAAGAATCAGAAGGCACAAGAAGTAGCGGTTTAAGGTTCAAAACTTCTTCCTTTAGGGGAAGGCTACCAACATTGCAAGTTTAAACGTGTTTAAACAATTCATCCTTTTGTGGAGATGTTACCCGCACAATTCCCTCTTTTCTTTTTTGGACCATAGTTATAGTTACTGGTTACTTCGGGCGAGGGTTATTTAAGATGGGTAAATTTCTTTCTTAGTCAAAACTCATTTTATTAGCTTGTTTGCAGTGGAATTGCCCAATAGCTGAAGCTGTCGCCTTTCACCCATTTACCGCCTAAACTTCTCACAACTTCGTTAATTTCATTCCATTCAGTCTTCAAGTATTGAATTGGCTTTACAAAGACGTATTCTCCGTCTGTGGCGAACCTTAACAACTCGCGTTGCTCTGGGCTAAATTCTTCTTCTACTGCTCTTGTGTCTGGGCTTGTTTGAATCTGCGTTTTCTCTGTAGGCTTAGCTTCAGGTTTAGAGTTTGGTGTGGGCTGAGATTCGGCTTTGGAGCTTGCCGTGTAAATTACATTGAATTCTGGAATTGGATAGGATTCTGCAATGTCTTCAAAACTGTCGCTTCTTACGATTGCTAATACTTGCTTGGAAAACAAGTCGTACTTAATTTCTAAAAGTTCAATATCGTCTGGCAGGTTGGAAGTGAAAGACGCTGCTTTTCCTTGCAGTGTTTCCATAAGGAACACTGGATTTAGTTTTATCATTCTCATTTTCATGGTTTCAACACTCAGAATTGATTTTGTAAATGGCACCAAATAACTTAAAAGTATTGTTTATAGCCCGCAAACCCCTCCTTTTTCTGTTTTTGAATTGAGCAGCTGAATACTTTTTTGGGAGTCTTTTGTAACTTGCTAAACCCGTCAATCTTGTATAACAAGTTTAAAGTTTATCTAAGAAGATCTTGATTATTTCTTTATGCTTCGATTATGGTTTGACAAAGGTACTCTTCTGCTGAAAGGGAAGGTTGGGACGCCCTATGGTAAATGGGACCCTCGAGTTGGATGTTACAGGACCAAGGCCATGCACTACAGAGAGGTGCTGGCTTACTTGGAAGAAAGCAGGGTACCCTATCAAGATGCCGTTCAGAAGCTTCCTCCCCTTGAGACTTTAAGAAGCACAATTAAGCTACGACCTTACCAGAAAGAAGCTCTGGGTAGGTGGCGTCACGGGCGCATGAGAGGCGTCTTGGTTTTGCCCACGGCCGCAGGAAAAACTTACATAGCATTGAAGGCCATCAGCCTCCTGAAAACACAGAGCTTGATTGTGGTTCCAACATTAGACCTTATAGACCAATGGAAAAGGCGAGTTAGGGAGTGCCTCGGGGTGGAAGCCGGAGCAGTAGGCGGAGGCGAGCACAACGTGCGGATGATAACTGTGTCAACATACGACTCCGCGTATTTGCAGGCGGAGCTTCTGGGCAACAAGTTCATGTTTATTATCTTCGATGAGGTTCACCATTTAGCCTCGCCAAGCTACATGCAAATCGCCGAGATGTACATAGCACCGTACCGTATGGGTCTGACCGCTACCTACGAAAGGCCTGATGAAAGACATGAGCTTCTTCCACGACTCGTTGGAGATGCAGTCTACAGCGTGGACGTTGAGGAATTAACTGGCGAGCATCTTGCTCCATACATCTACGAGAAGATATTCGTTGGATTAGCGCCTGACGAGCAACAAATATACTATAACCAGATGTCGATCTTCAAAAACTACTTGCAAGAAAAACAGATCGTTCTGAAAAGCGCCAAAGACTTCCAAAGGTTCATAATGATCACCGGTAGGGATCGCCGCGCGAGAGAAGCGCTTCTGGCCAGAAACCGCGCTTTGAAAGTGGCGCTGAACTCGGAGCAAAAACTGAATGTTTTGGCTAAGCAGCTTGAGGCTCACAAAAAAGAGAAAACCTTGATCTTCACGCTGCACAATGACCTTGTCTATACGATCAGCCGTAGGTTTCTCATACCCGCCATTACCTATCAAACGCCAAAGGAGGAACGCCGGGAAATCTTGGGTAATTTCAGAAAAGGCGACTACAAGGTCATAGTAACTTCTCAGGTTCTCGATGAAGGCATTGATGTGCCAGATGCTTCCTTGGGGTTCATAATGAGCGGAACCGGAAGCGCACGAGAGTATATTCAGAGGCTTGGAAGACTGCTTAGAAAAGTTGAAGGTAAGCGAGCCCGGCTTGTGGAAATTGTTTCCAAAGAAACTGTGGAGGTTGGAATAAGCCGCAGGCGAGGCCAAAAAAAGACTGAGGAGGAGTCAAATCGTGCTGCCAAGTAATTTGCTCGCAGTCTGGAAGAGGAAAGGCGTAATCCAACCCCGATACGCTAAACTGTCCAAGGATAACTTGGAAGTTGCAAGCAGCCTCATCGAAGCCTATAATCGTCACTTAGGTGAAAAGAAGAAGGCTCTGAAAGAATTTGTTGTTGAACTTGAGGATAGCGGTCAAGACTACCATTTTGTAAGAGGTTTATCATTTCTGCTCGACAGAAGAAGCATGTTCAGATACAACGAAAACGCTAATCCTGTAGATTTGAGACGGAAGATTTTCCGGTTAACTGGAAAGCTTGGACCGTCAACCAAGCCAGAGCAAAGAAAACGCATAATTGAAAATGTGGCTGCGGAACTGAAAATACCCATCGAGATGCTTGAGGAAAACTTGTATGCAGACTTGGAAAGTGAGTTAATCCTTGAGAAATTTGAACCGTTATCTCCACAGGAGCTGCTGAAAAGGTATAATCTCAGCATTACCCAGACGCTTCTGTTTGGCGCTACGGAAATGAATTTCACTGCGTCAGCTAACTGGCAAAAGATTTTCTTCGTGATTAAAAAGTTGGGACTGATTTATGACGCTTACAAGGATGGCGGGTTCTGGGTTAAAATTGATGGGCCAGCCAGCCTTTTCAAACTGACCAGGCGATACGGGACGGCTATGGCTAAGTTTCTGCCAGTTATAGTTGCCAATTCAGAATGGAGGGTTGAAGCCAAAATCCTCTGGAAGTACACAAACGAGATATGCGACTTCAAAATCGAAAGTTGGAAACACCGCCAATTGTTGGGATCTTATCAGCCAGCAATATCCTTTGACAGTGTTGTTGAGGAGGACTTTGCTACACGTTTTCAAGCCTTAAATTCTGGATGGCGTTTGAGAAGAGAGCCTGAGCCCGTTCTAGCAGGCAAGCGAGTGATCATACCTGATTTTTCGTTCGAAAGAGAAGGCGTTAAACTGTACATGGAAGTAGTAGGGTTCTGGACTACGGAATATTTGCTGCGTAAAATAGAGAAGTTGAAGAAAATCGACGTAAGGATGCTTGTCGCTGTTAACGAAAACTTGGCATGCGAGAGACTCTCCAACTTGGGAAAGAATACCCAACTTAACATTCTGTACTATCGAAAAAGTATTCCTTTAGCTCCAATCATCCGTTATCTGCAGGAAGCGTTCAGAGAAGTTTATTCCAAACAGACAGATTTCCTGAAGAAACTTCCAGTAATATTAACCGAACCATTTGTTGAATTTGAAGAATTCGCCGCCAGAATTGGCGTGTCCGCTGAAGCAGCGAGAGCCGCTTTAACTGAAAAACCTCCCGATAACTACAAAGTGTTGGCGAACGGCCTAATTAGAAAAGACAAACTTGAGCAAATCAGAAAGAGAATCGACGAACAGACAGGTAAATCAGGCCGGCTACCACTGCCCGAAGCCGCAAAAATTATCGAGAAAGAAGGGGTAGACGTGACCAGCGTAATTGAAGCAATTGGATACAAGATAATATGGCATGGAATCAACACTGAAAAAGCCGAAGTACTCAAGCCCAAAAACAAAACCAATTAGGCGCAAATTCTGTTATTTCGAAAGCCGGGATTATGAGGATTTCGCACGCTTAATCTTTGAAGAAACGCAAATGAAGTTTCACCGTGTTCATTAAAAAGTCCATTAAGTTTAAACATGTTTAAACAATCCATACAGAAACTTTATCTAATCAGAATTCATTTCTGCATCATTCACAAATTGTGAAACATCATGAAAACTTTGTATGTGGCTATGACCGGCGTTAGCGCTGCTCTCTACGCAATAGTTGGGGTCTTAACAAACATGGGAATCGTAAGCCCCGTGGTTGGAGTAGTTAAATTTTGGCCAGCAGTTATAGTTCCCGCAATCTTTGCCGTGCTTTTTGGCCCTTGGGTTGGAGGAACAAGTGCAGCAATAGGCATCTTCATTAGTGACATGGTTCAACCCGGCCATGGAATCGCCCTCTTAAGCCTCACCGTTGGTGTTCCATCAAATTTTGCCGGTTTCTACCTCATCGGCTTAATCTCGCGAAGAAACATGAAATGGCATAGCATAATCACAGCATTAATAGTTGGAAGCGCAGCCCTAACAGGAATGATTGGTTACCTGTTCATCATTGAATCGTTAACCATAGACGTTGTAGCTCTGTTTTTAGGCGTCCTCTTCGCCTGCGTTGTCATAGCGATCGGAGTTGGACTATGGAAACCTGAATGGAAAAGTTACGGTTTAGCATCTGTTGTCGGCCTTTTGGTGGGAAGTGCCATCATAGGTCTCGGCCTTTGGGCTTATAGCCAATTCCTTCCATTACCCTTAACAGGATTTGAACGCAACGCACCCGTCTACGCAAGCTTCCTCTGGCTTGTCTGGACCTTTGCCACAGAGATACCTTTTCTCGTAACAATAGTTCCACCAGTTGTAAAAATCTGCTACAAAGCTTTTCCTTCCTTGGCTCCCCAGCATGAAAAATAGGAGACGAAATATTGCTAAAACAGGCCAGCGCCTTCAGCCCAGCAGGAATTTCAAGTTTTTTTGAAATTTGCGACAGAACAGACGAAGGAAAACCTATCACGGATTTGGAGCGGGTTGGCGCCAGAGGTGGCGGTTTCGGGATTCAGAAAGGAGTTTTGACTGAGGTCTCGGTTTCGGAAGCAAAAGTAAATCGTATTCGCGTTTTTATCAATGGAAAACTTGCACCAGAAGCAGAGACCACGCGAACAGTCTCTCAAATGTTACTGAGCAAGAGTGGCAAGTTCTGCGATGTTGTTGTCAATCACAAAGTCGATGTTCCTATCGGTGCGGGATTCGGTTCCAGCGCAGCCGGAGCCCTAACCGTTGGCCTAGCCCTTTCCAAGGCTTTAGACTTGCCGCTTACTTATAATCAGATTGGCAGAATAGCGCATGTTGCTGAGGTCCAGTGCAAAACAGGGCTGGGCACGGTCGGTCCGTTAATGCTTGGCGGTTGCATTCTTACGGTTGAGCCAGGCGCGCCAGGCATAAGTGTTATCGACCGTATACCACTAAGCGATGATTACGTGGTTGTTGCGGGAGTTTTGGGGTGCACGCCGACAAAGCAGGTGCTGGCGTCGGCTGAAAAGCGGCGCGAGGTTAACCGTTGGGGCAGGAAGACGTTGGAGGCGATTTTGGATGAGCCTTCTGTGGAAAATTTTATGGCGTGCTGCCTAGAGTTTGCGGAGAAAGCTGGGTTTATGACCCCGCGTGTTAGGCAGTTGGTGAAGTTAGCTGAAAAGGCTGGTGCTGTTGGAGCGGCGCAGAACATGGTGGGCGAAGCAGTTCACGCGCTTGCACTTGAGGAAAACGCGGGGAACATAGCAGAAGCTTTTAAGCAGGTTTTACCCAACGAGAAAATCCTTGTGGCTAAGATTGACTTTCAAGGTGCTAGGCTGGTAAGGCATGAAAAAGTTTAGAAAGGTAGCGGTTGGCGGAACCTTCGACGAATTCCACAGAGGACACAAGGTCATACTCATGAAAGCCTTCGAGATCGGCGAACACGTCTTAATCGGGTTGTGCACTGACGAGTTCGTGGAGAAACTGGGCAAGCCACACGCCACAGCATCTTATGAGGAAAGACTGAAAGAGTTACGGGCTTTTCTGAAGGCGTTGGGTCTAAGTGATGAAGCGGAGATTGTTCCTCTAAACGACCATTACGGCGTCACCGTAACCGACAAATGCATAGACGCTTTGGTCGTGAGCGAAGAAACTGAAAAAACCGCAATCAAAATCAACCAAAAACGAAACGAAGCACAACTGCCACCGCTCACAATAGTAACAATTAGCATGGTGCCTGCAGAAAACTACAAACCAATCTCAACCACAAGAATTCGCGAAGGCGAAATTGACCGCGAAGGTCACTTGCTGAAGAGGTCTTAAAATTTTTAAGAGCTCAATTATGATGAGTTCAGCTACACTTTTTCTTAGGTTCTTCAAGAAAATCTAAGGCTTCAAAGTATTTCCCCTACTACGTTGATGGGCTTGCGAACTAGCGAGGTTAACTCGTCAAGTTTTTCCCAATCCACTCTGACAAGAATAGTGCATATGGCGGGCCCGACGGGAATTGAACCCGCGACCCTCGGATTTCTCTGCCGCTGGCTTAAAAGTCCGATGCTCTGTCCTTACTGAGCTACGGGCCCATTCAATAGGTCTTATTGCTCATAGGAGAAACAAGAAAGGGGTTTTTTAGCGTTTCGATTCGGCACTTAACTCATAAAAAAATTAAGGCGTGTTTTGCGCCTTCAGGATGTTTGCCATGAAACCTTTGATTTTGTCGCTGGCGCTTAGTAGTGTATCTATTGTTTTTGCGCCCTGCTCTGTGAGTTTGTAAACTCTTTTTCTTTCATCCCATATGCCTTCGACAAGACCGTTTCTTTCAAGAGAGTACAACAGTGAGTAGACTGTGCCTGAGCTGACGAGGAGGTTAAACTTGTTGTGAATGTATGAGATAACATCGTAGCCACTGAGGGATGAGTTTCTCAGCTCGGTCATTATTATAATATCCATGAAGTTTTTGATTATGCGTTCATGCATTTTCTTGAGGATTCTTCCTTCTAACCTTCCACTGCTAAGTATTATTGTCAACGCCACCATGTTTATTCACGTTATAATAATTTTATTCATGTTTAGATATTTAAATTTTATTCGAATTTCGAATTAGATGTTGAAACAAAATCCGAAATGTATATACTAAAAGAACTGCAAAACCATAACAGTGTTAAACCAAAATTTACTTTTGGCTTCTCCTTTTCATTTTTAAAGCCTTAGCTGCGATGTTAAGGACAAACTTTTCCTACACAAAAACCACACCTTAATTCCTATCTAGAGCACAAGCCCACCAATTCACAAGGATGCAATTCCCGTGTGGAAAAGATTTTCGTTGTAAATTTTGGTTAAAAAAATTTCAATGTTTAATTATATAAATAACGTGGAAGCAACAAAATTTTAAACGCATAATTTTCATTTCGATGACAGCTACGGCTGTTTTTACTAGTTAGAGATATACGTGCATGTTAACAAACGTTATTTCCTCTTTTGCGCTTAGAAAAAGCCACGGTGCTAAAATTGATTTCGTGGAAATACTCATTTAAACGATTAAACGAAGAATATGAAATAGCGAAGAAAAAGAAGCAAGCTTTGGACAATTTATTTGAAACTGGCAGAATTTCTCAGGCTACACGCGACTCGTTCGAGAACGACATAACTGCGGTCATAATTGAAATCGAAAAACAGCAGAAAGACCTCCTTGCTAAAATGCAAGGTAAAGCACAGGAGCTAGAGAGCCAGATCAAAACGTTGGAGACCCTTCTTGCCAACTACGAGATACAGCATGTGGTTGGCGAAATTGATGAGGAAAGTTACCAGCGTGAAATTACTCTCCTATCCACAGGACTTGAGACCGCCAAGCGCGAATTAGATGTAATCAAAGAAGCCACAAACCAGCTTTGCCCACCTGTCGAAGCGCCAACAACAGAGCCTTCTTTGCCGGCTGAGGAAAGCAAAGCCGAAGTCGTCCAAAATGAGCCCGTAGAAAACGTCCCAATCTCCCCAGAGGAAGTGGAAGTTGCAGTAGAGCCAGGTACCCAAGAACCAGCCATAACAATGGAGGAGGCAGTTCCAGAACAGCCCGAAATTGAAAGCGAAGACACTGTCACAGAGGAGATGCCAGAAGCCGTAGAAGAAACGCCAGAGGTCATAGAAGACCAGCCACAGGTCACAGAGGAGATGCCAGAAGCCGTAGAAGAAACGGTAGAAGTCATGGAGGAAACGCCTGAGGTCATAGAGGACACATCAGAGGTAACAGAGGATATGCCAGAGGTCATGGAGGAAACGCCAGAGGTCATGGAGGAAACGCCAGAGGTCATGGAGGAAACGCCAGAGGTCATGGAGGAAACGCCAGAGGTCATGGAGGAAACGCCAGAGCTCACAGAAGAGGTCCCACAGGTAGTAGAAGATGCACCAGATGTCGTGGAGGAAATGCCTGAGGAAGCCCACCCTCAGGAAGCGCCCGAGGAGGCGCAACCGGAAATAATCGTCGAAAGCATAGCAGAACAGGAACAAAGCGCCGAAGAAATGTCGGCAACCGCAGACATAGACGAAAACACCGAAAATGAAGAAGAAGCTTAACAAAAAGCACTATCCTCTTCTTTTTTCTCTTTAGAAAGAGCCCAAACTGCAGATTATATTAGTTAGTAGAGGTTAAATGTTGGAGAGAATGTTCCGAGATAGATGTGCTCTGCGAAGACCTACCCCCTTATATATACATTGAACTCAAGTGTAGAACTAGTCGTTTTGTGTCTTCGTGTGATAGCCCCTACTGTTTTCTGCAAAGATTTTCTATTAGGCTCCAAATATGCTGGCGCTTTCAACGTTTGGATGTTTAGGTTTCTCCTATGGGAAGACTTTTAAAATCTAAGTGTTTCTTGAGGAATCATGAGATTGCGTAGGGCAATAATGGGCACTCTTAGAAGCAAGAGATTCTGGCTGTGGGAAGTAGGCGGTGCTATCCTTTACGGAATACCTGTAGCAATCCGCTTCACCACTAAAAACATTAGCATACCGATCTTAAATTTTCCTGGATTTTGGATTGGCCATTTCATTCCCGGCAACTTTTTAGAAAAACTTCTTGTTAACGCGTTTTTTCCCGGGGGAGCTGGTGGCGTTGCCGGAGAAACTCTTGTCAACAATTATAAAGGTGAAGCTGTCAAGGGAAAAACCAAGTATCTAGCCCGGCTCGGCGGGGCTTTACTTCAAACAGCGGCTTGGTCAGCATTTCAGTACTGGGGATATTCCCTATTGTTAATAGGACCATTTGGGGGGAACATTTTCGAGCATGCATTAGTCTTTCCAATAAACTTCATATTGGCTACGCTTTCTATATTCACCCCAGATGTTGTGAACTTCGCAAAATCAAAAATGAAAAACGCTTACCAAAAACTATCAAAACGCAAAAACCACCTGCCAAGAAAACTTAATTAGTTAAAAGCCAATTTATTCATTCCGCGCCTTTGGCCCATGACAGCCTTGGTAGTATAGTCCGGTCTAGTATAAGCGGCTGTCGCCCGCTAGACATCGCAGAGAAAGAATGCTCTGTGACGAGAGCCGGGTTCGAATCCCGGCCAAGGCGCTTTTCATTTCTCAGGGAAAAAGTATTCCTTACGGCGCTGGGATTATGAGAGCGTTTGAGAGTCATTGCTACGCCGTTAGCATAAGCCTAATCTATACCATACTCAAATCCCTATAAAAGCAAGGTCTTCTAAAAAGCAACAAAGATGTTATCAAAGGCAGAGTTAGAAAGCATAATAAAATAACGGAGAAAAACTGAATGTTGAAGGAAGATAGTGAAAAGATAAATGAACTCGTAAATGAGGTGCTAAAATGAAAGACAACGAGAAAGTCAGTACTAACTCACGTCGAAATATCTTTGCTTTAGGATTTGTCAGTTTTTTCACCGACATGTCTAGTGAAATGGTTTTCAGCCTCCTGCCCACCTTTCTCCTCGGCCTAGCTGGATCCAGCAGAGCGATATTAGGATTTATTGAGGGAACTGCTGAAGCCTTGAGTTATGCTTTGAGGTCGGTTTCAGGAATTTTCTCTGATAAGTTTAGAAAAAGGAAATTGTTTGTCTTAGTTGGATATGGGGTGTCAAATGCTGTTAAGCCTCTTTTCGCGATAGCGAGGGCACCCTTAGATGTTTTCGTAATCAGAGTTTCTGATCGGGTTGGAAAGGCTGTTCGTACGTCACCTCGTGATGCTCTCCTTAGCGAATCGGTTTCCGAGAAACGTCGAGGCACGGCTTTCGGTTTACATAGGGCTCTAGATCAAACAGGTGCTATCGTAGGACCTGTGATTGCCTCAGCAGCCATGCTAATTATAGGTCTCACCATAAGAGACATCTTCTGGCTATCACTAATACCCGGCACTATTGCACTCTTAATTATCTTGTTCTTTGTTAAGGAACGGGTCGGCAAATCCGATGGCGAATTCCAATTACTTGCAGGCATTAAAGCTGTCTTAAAAGGTAATTTTTCTCGGCTCCTCATCATCGTCAGCATTTTTTCTCTGGGAGCATTCAATTTTTCCTTTGTTCTCCTTAACGCACAGGAAGCTGGAATCGTAGATTCGTTTATCCCTTTAGTCTATGCAGCTGTTAACGTAGCCCATGTCGCCATAGCGATTCCAGCGGGCGTCTTATCTGACAGAATAGGAAAGGAAAAAGTCATGATCTTAGGCTACGGCACCTTCCTCTCCAGTGTTATGCTGATCCTGTTTCTTCCCACAAATGGATTTAACGCTTTCTTGGTTGCCGTGTTCTATGGTGCTTATTTCGGGATCATTGAAACAGTTCAGAGAGCTCTAGTTCCAGAATATGTCGGCAGAAACCTAATAGGAACAGCTTATGGTATTTACTATCTCATTGTCGGTTCTGCTTTCTTCGTTTCAAACGCTGTGGTTGGGAGTTTGTGGGAATACTTCGGCTCATCAATAGCATCCACCTACAGCATCATAACATCAGTGGTAGCTATCGCATTCATGATAATGTTTCTTAACAGAAAGAAGTGAATTATATTTTGCGAGTGGGAATCCGAGTTTGTGTTTAGGCTAAGGGGTTTTTCTTAAAATCTTGAACGGTGTTGTATCTACATGCGATTGCCGGCGAAGTTGGGAATAAATTTAAATTTGGCTGTTTGCAAGTTATATCGTTATGTTTGGGCGTTCATAACGACATGCGTTAACACGGAGAACCTGCTCTCTCTCCATATAAAAACAAAAACGCCCTCTCCAACAGAACTCAACAACTGTTGTCTTCAGATAATGTGGTTTAGGATTTTCAGGCGAGTTTTTCCCTTTTAGTTTTAGCACAGCAATACTTAAATAGTGCAATGTTATATTTATCTAACATGAAGTTAAAAATACATAATATAAAGTTAGAAATAAATAATGAGGTATAAAAGTTGAACAAAAAAACCAGAACTTGGCAACGTGCACTATTCGTCTTAGGAGTTTCCCTGTGCTTAGCAGGCGCTCTCCTAATGGTACACGGCAGCGTTTTCGGAGACAGAACCACAGGCATCGCCATAGTCACAGGCATACTCGGAATCGGCTTGATAAGCGCTTACACCACAAAACCGACACTCAAAAACACCGCAAAACAGGAAAAATTCGTCAATTCAACAAAACGGTGCCACCCATGACCGCTTCAACATGGCCCATAGTAAGCATTGGAATAACAGCCCTAATCGTTTTAGTCGGCATTTTAGTAGTGTGGCGGTTACTCAAAGACCGAAAATCAGGGTTCCCATCAGCCGACGAGCGAACCCAAAGAATCACAGGCAAAGCCGCAATCTGCGCGCTGCTCATAGGCAACTACTTCACAATAGCGATCATGTTCATGCTCATCTTCGGAAGAGAACTCTACAACCTTCAGAACGTTGACGCTGGCTACCTGCTGCTATCTACTCTCCTCGTGTCCAGCATATCCTTCCTTGTGCTGAGCTGGGTCTTCAGCAGAAAAGGCGACAAGTTATGCAGTTCAAAACACGAATCAAAGAACTAAGAGCACGATACAACATGACACAAGACGACCTAGCAAGAAAAGTAGGCGTAAGAAGAGAAACAATCCTCTACCTGGAAAAAGGCAAATACAACCCCTCCCTACTGCTGGCACACCAAATAGCCCAAGCACTAAAAACAACCATAGACGACCTATTCATCTTCGAAGAATAACCTTCACCGACGGCCTTCTCCAGTCACTTTTTGTTCCATTTTTCCAGAAATTCTTTAGCCATTTTCCTTGTTTTCGGGCTTTCACAGTTCAGCTGCGCTTTGACAAACTCGATTATTCTCGTTTGGTCTTTGCTTTTCCCGAAGTAAGCGTCAAAAGCTTCTATGGCACTGGCTTTGACAAGATCCTTGTGCCTCTGCACGGTATTGTCGATGTCTAATAGCCTGTTTGTTATCTCCACCTGAAGTTCAGGTTTTGCCAAAGCGATTTTTCCCGAGTTAACCGCCACATGCGCAGCCGGGATAACGCTTTCGTCGCTCAACAAGCCGTAATAAGCGTCAAAGATTTTTTCAAACTTGTTTTCAGGGTCAGCTTTTGTCAGGTTCGCAATGATGTAGATGGTCATGTACTTGTGGAAAGCGTTGCCCTTGTAAATCAGGTTGGCGAAGAAATCCCATTTGTCGTATAGCTTTTCAGGGTGCTTCTCGCTTAGGAAGTTTAACGCTTGGAAACTGTTTTGTCTAACTACATCTTTCTTGGATAAAACCCCGTCCAAAGCTTCTTGCAGCACTTTCTCATCTTTGAGCGCCATCTGCGCCAATGTTTCGGGGTTTGCACCTTTCTTTTCAAAAACGCTCAAACCAATCCACCTTTTTCCGCTAAAACGTTTTCTTTGCAGAAAGTACTCTCTACCCACTCTTTTATTTCATCTCTTACAACTCTGACTTTCCGCATTATCTCCTCTTGTGTTCCTTTGAATGTTGATGGGTCTGGAAAACTTTTATGGATTTCTTTTTCTCCGGGAAAGAATGGGCAGGCTTCGCGTGCCGCGTCGCAGACTGTAACCACGTAATCAAAGGTTTTTCCTTGAAATTCCAATATGCTCTTAGACCGATGCGTTGAAAGGTCAATGCCAATCTCAGCCATCACTTCAGCAACGTAAGGATTAATTTGAGTAGGCGCGATCCCAGCGCTTTTTGCTACGTACTTGTCTCCGCAAAAGGCGTTCAGGAAAGCCTCTGCCATCTGGGAACGCGCAGAATTATGCATGCAAATAAACAAAACCGACTTCAAACGTGTGCACCTAACATTGCTATGTCCCTTTGGAATATCTAATAAGACTTCCGAATACACGGCAAAAGGATGCAGAAATAATTAACACAACTGGAAAATAGAAAAAGAGGTCGCGAGAGCAGGCTATTTCATTTTTTGCTTTTTCAGGCGTCCGCCTTTTTTCCAGAACACGAAAGCGAAAGCGCATGCAGCACCAGCGGTTAAGGTTCCAAGAGGCACTTCTGGAATCACCAAGATGTACGCTAAGACGCAAACGTTCGTTGACACTGTCAACTCAAACGTGGTTTCGATTCCAATTAGGTCTTGCCTTCTCTCATCATTCAGGTCCAAGTACAGCTGCGGCCACACGCTTTTGGTTGAAGCTTTGACTTCGATGCTTTCGCCATTTTGAATGGTTTCTGGCACTTTCACGGTAACTTCAGCTATTCCGTTGCTGCTAGTGTGTGTCACCGCTGGAGATACGTAAGTTGAGTCCAATGCAACATCGTCGGGTCTGAGTGTTGCAGTGAAGATCACTCTAACGCCTGGTCTCGGCGTTCCATCCGTATCTGTAAGTTTAGCCTTGAAGGTAATTGTTTCGCCTGGATCACCCATCACTGCTGACTGGTTGGTCGTTACGGGTTCAATCCACTGGAACACATCGTCCTGCCTTACAACATCTTTGCCTTTGGCTTCTTCTGCTAGAGCGTTGCCTGCGGTATCAAGGCTTGTAGAGAGCCAGTTTGGTGTCACGTAGGGATATCCTCTTGTAGTGTTTAGAAGTCTCCATATTGCTACTTGATTAGCAGCTGCCGCGTTCCCGTCTGCTGGGGGATGATACCACGTCAAAAGGTAACTAACAGCTCTCCATTCAGCGCTATCCATTACTGCCGTTGCTTCCGCGTTATATGTGCTACCGACATTGACTGTTCTGTCAAAGTTCAGGCAGTACGCCTTTGTCTGCTGCGCAGCTACGGTGCTGTTACTCACTGTTATTGGAATTTCTCCCACCCAGTAGCTGCCTGATACAACGCCTTTAGCGCCATTGCTGCCGTTCAGCGGGTTCCTTATATAAACTGAGACTTGTATATCCGCATAAACAGCTACGCCTATGGATGCAAGAAGTAAACTTAAAAGTACAATGCTGCCTATCTTTGAAGCCTTTTGCAAACTCGCCTTCTCCTTTTACAAGAAATATTTCAACCCTGAATTTATAAACTGCTATGGTAGTAAACTTGAGATAAAACAAGTTACTTTTCTATAACTTTCTTCTAGTAGGAGATAGTGAGAGTTTTAGCCTTATTTTTTTACAGTTTTGTGTGCAGACTTGCTTTAGTTTTCGCTCAGAACGTCTTAAATTTTGCCTCCTATCAATACGGAAAGCATATGAAGCCGTCACATCCATCATCAAAGATGAGTATGACCCTACCATCTAAACCTCACAGTGCAAGCGCTCCCGACAATTGGCTACTTAACTATATAAAACGCAGCAGCAGTTCGGCTGTCGAAGAAAGCCAGATTGTTACCCGAGCTTCACGAAGTAGCCTCTGCGTTGTATGTAAGGGGTCTAGGTTTCTCTGTGGGAAAACTCGTTGCCCAATAATGGTCAAAGTCAACTATTACCTGAAAAGCGTGCCTTTAATGTCAACCAAAGATATTTCAGGGGCCTCTCCTCCCAGTGTGTTCATCGGAAGAATCGGCTATCCACACGTCTACGCTGGACCACTCGTGCCACCCGTTAACGAAGACACCAGCCTCTACGACCTGCCAGAACTCTGGTTCGGAAAAACAATAGACGAAATCGTAGGCTTCCGCTCCCTACTCATACGCGGCAAACACCGCGTTCACGCGCAAAAGTTCGAACAAGCTGGCAAGATAGTTGAGCAAACTCGCGAGTTAGCCCTAGCAGAAAACAGTGTTGACATCGAATTAAACCTAACAAGAAAGCCCAGAGGCTCCATATTCATGGACGACTCTGTCCAGCCCTTCGGACCCTCCGCGCCAATAAGAGACCTGCACATTGGCAACGCGCGGTTCGAAAATAGAATAGAAAAAGCCTACTATGACACTGATTTGCGAGCCACGCAGGCTGTTTTGGAGCTTTACAACCGAGGCGTCATGGTCACGAAAATTCAGAAAGCCTTCAGCGTCGGCGCCTTCGGCATAAAGAAAAACCGGCGTTTGGTTCCAACGCGATGGAGCATAACAGCCGTGGACGACATAGTCTCCAAAAACCTTGTGGAAAAAGTGAAGACTTTCCCCGAGATAAACGAGTACCGCGTCTACGAGTCTCAATATCTGGATAACGTTTTTGAGGTTTTAATGATTCCAGCCGCTTGGAGCTACGAGACCATGGAAGCATGGTACCCCGGCACAGTGTGGAATCCCAACGGCAGGAGCACGGTGATATTTTCAGACTGGGAAGGCAACAATGGGCGAACAACTTACGCGCAGATAGGCGGCTGTTACTACTCTGCCCGGTTAGCAGTGTGCGAGCAGCTAGTCAAAGAAAGACGGCAAGCCACCGTGATTGTTTTGCGTGAAGCCCGTCCAGGCTATATAATGCCCGTAGGCGTATGGCAAGTGCGAGAAAACGTTAGAAACGCCATGCGCCAGAAGCCCCATCTTTTCAACACTCTGGATGAATCCTTAAAATTCATCAGCGGCAGATTTGAGATTCCGCTGGGACGGTGGATACTGCAAAGCGAGCTTTTGAAGAACGCGCTTTTCCAAAAGAAGATTACAGACTTTTTCTCAAGCAGTACCCGAACTCAATCACAAATCTTAAAATGACACCACTCTCAATTGTATTAAGGGATCCTCATGTCAGAAGGAATGGCCCCGGGAATCGAGCAGTTCATTTTGCCTTTTTCAGTTCTTTCAGAAAACCGCAAGGAACCCTTCACAGCCGATCTGGAGGTAGCCACTGTTTTCTCTCTAGCAGAAATGGACAGAACAAAAGGCGGCGGCTTCCTCTCAAAGCGACCTGAAGAAAAAATAGCTTTCATCGCTAAAATAGGCTATCCCCTATGGCTTTTCCCATGGTCTAAAACAACCCTCATATTCGATGGACTGAATAGGTCCAAATACACATTGCCGTACGCTGTAATTCCAGACGTGAAAGCTTTCGTGGAGAACCTGAAAAGGGGCTCAAAAACACGTGAAACTCATCTGGCTTTCCTCTCCGACCACATCAACTATTTTCAGACTCCAGTGACGGAAAAAGGGGTTCTAATAAACGGTTTAATAAGCGATCCAGAGTTCTTGGGCGAGTTTGATTCTTACCGCCGCGAAGCAACAAGAATAGAAGATCAACCCAGTAACGTTGCGTTGCTTTCTCCAACCATAGAGGAATCAACAATTTCATCCGTATTAGAGGAACTTGAACATCTGCATTCTTCTTTCAAAGAGGACATTGATAGGCTCCATCGGTGTATGAAGTTCCTAAACAAGGCAACTCGCCACTACATCAAAGTACTGCACAGCAAAGCCAAAGCCGTCAAGGAAGAATTCGCTGTTAAGATTAGAGCGCAAGAGGAGCTTGTCGTTCCGAAAGTCAATCGCCTCAAAGAAGATTACGACCATCAAATCGTCCAGTCGGCAAAGAGCTTCGAGAGGCAACGTCTCCCCGTTCAAAAGAAAAAAGTAAAGCTTGAAAAGTCTAGGGAGCAGGCACTTGCGAAAATTGAACATTATAAACTGGAAGCTAAGACTCGCGCAGAAATGGATGATTCTGTTGGCGAACAGAAGTGGAAAGAAAAAAGCAGCGAAACAAAGAAGGAGCTCTCGGAAATCGAAAATCAGTTGAAGCAAACAGAAAAGGCGCTTAAAGATTTGGAAGAGCGGAAGTCTCTGGAAATCTTCAATTTAAGATCCGAATTGGAGGCCAAGATTAAAGAAGCGCGTCAGCCCCTGCTGGAACTTGAGTCTTCCCGTGACGCGAAAATCCTAATTTACAAGCAAGAAACAGAGAAACTGGAACAACAAACCAAGCTGATAACAGACCAACTCGGCAGAACAGCTAAGTTAAGAGAAACGAGTATCGCCAACTTTGCAAAGCTCGGCGTCAAACAAGATTCAGAGCTGAAAGAAGCTGTTTTGTTTTATGTCCCGTTCTATGTAGCTTGTTATCAGGTGGAATCAAAGAAACGTTACTGGATCCTTCCTCCGTCAGAAGCGAATTCTATCGGTCTTTCCACAAAGCTCAAAGGCGCTTTGGGCAGGGCAAAAATCAAGCAGTTACTTGTTCGCCGCTTCGACGCCATAACTTCGCTGATGGACACAATTCAGGTATTAGCTAAGCAGAATGCGGTGTTTGAAACGGAAATGAGGGAAATGGGCGAAAGAACAAACATTTTAAACACGAGTTCAATGCGCGAAAGCATCAAAAAAGGACTGGCGCACATAAGAAAAGAAGGTTGGCTCTCAGAGAAAGAATGCCAAACTTTCAGCCAAAAAATAGCCTAAAGCGCCCTTAAAAACGCCTAAACCAAAAAAGAGCCTCTGCTCTAAAGAAAAAGTACGGGTTGCTGTAAGGTTATTTTGTGCCTAGTTTTTGGTAATTTCGGATGGCATGATCCACGATTTCCATGGCTTCGGCGGCGTTTTTCCACCCTTTTGTTTTAGTCCATTTGTGCGGCTCCAGTCTTTTGTATGTTTCAAAGAACTCCTCAATTTCTTTCAACTCGTGTTTGTGAATGTCAGAGATGTCTTTGTATCCTTCGAACCTTGCGTCGTTTACAAGCACTGAGAGTATTTTTGGATCTATTCCCTTCTCATCTTCAATTATTAATGCGCCTATGACTTTGACTTTGGCTATGGCCCCGACTTCTAGGGGTTCAAAGCTTAGCGCCATTATGTCCAAGGGATCTCCGTCTTCAAACAAAGTTTGCGGAACAAACCCGTACTCAACGGGAAAGATAACAGATGAAGGAATTATCCTGTCCAAAATAAAGGCTTCCCATTTAGGATTATACTCGTACTTGTCTCTGGAATTGCTTGTCACTTCAATGACCATGTTCAGCAGTTCTGGGGGCTTATCTCCGACTGGAATGGTCCTCCAAAGATTCATGTGCACTTTTCACCTTCGAAAAGCAAGAAACAACCCCCTGATTTAAGTTTTCTGAGACAAAACAGAAGCAGAAACCATTGTTAAGCTTGCTCCATAGTTTGCCTATGAAGCGGCAATAGTCGAAGCTTTTCCTAATGATTGTTTTCTCTGAAGAATGATTCAAGCTTAGTGGTTTCAGCTTTTTTCAGCACTTTGGCGCATTTTTTGGGGTCTAATGCTTTAAACTCTAACCCAAGGGTCACCAGCAGCCTTTGTACGTCTTTTCCAAGGCTCGGTGCAACAAGTATCCCTCGAAGTTCACGGTCCGCCTTACTCTTTATGGCGTCTATGTACTTGGCAAGTTGCAGAACAGCTTCTTTTCCAGCAGTTTTTCTCTTAACCTCCACCACTACAAGTTTTCCGTTCTTATCCACGCCATAAACATCTACAAATCCAGGCTCCACTTTCTTCTCGTAACTTATGGGTTTAAGGCCCTCCTCCAAAAGTGAAGGCTTTAGAAGAATTGCCTTATGCATATCGTATTCGCTGGCATGAAGCGAGAACTCTCCAGAATCCACGAGGCTGAAGGCTGAAACCATGAAAATCTCGTCAAATGTTACTCTTACGCTTTCTCGCGGTTTCTGCCTGACTGCGTGAACTTCGATTGAGTCGGCTTTTGTTTGAACGTGAAAAATGCTTCCTGGGGGTTGCCAGTTGACAGGTTCATAGCCGACTGGGCGGTGAACAAGAAGCGAACCGTCTTCTTTTATGATCAGTATGCGCTCGCCAGGCTCAAGAGTTGACTTCGCTCTGCCCGTGTAGCGAACGTGGCACTTGCCAGCAACGATAAGGGTTCTTCTTTGCACAAACGCCTTTTCAATTATCGACGCGGCTTCCGATAGCTTCGGATTCGTGAGAACCGTTAACTTGTTTTGTTTCTGCAATTTGTTTCAGCCAAGTATTTTAGAGGGTTCCTTTGTACATAAGATTTCTGAAGAATTTCCAGTGAACAAGTGGGACCAAAAGCGCAAGATACTTCGGCGTTATGATTTAACAGCGCAGCTTTATGATATGCGATACGCTGAGGAACAAAAAATCAAGTACAAAACAGCCTTAGAACGCTTGAACATGGGCCGCAACAATAATGTCCTTGATGTTGGATGCGGTACGGGTCTTCTTTTCAGCCATGTTGCCGCCGAAGCCCAAACGGTTGTGGGCGCGGATATTTCCGGCCGACTGCTACTTCAAGCTAAGGAGCGCGCGAGAAATTTCCGCAACGTTCACCTAGTTCAAGCTGACGCTGACCACATGCCCTTCAAAGATAACCATTTTAGCGTAGTTTTCGCTTTTACTGTTCTCCAGAACTTGCCGAAACCCTTGGAAACATTAAAGGAGATCAAGCGAATCGCGGAGCGTGACGCGACCATTGTGGTGACTTGCTTGAAGAAGGCTTTTTCTTTGGGCGCTTTTAGAGAGCTGCTGCAAAGTGCTGGTTTGGAGGTAGTTTCCCTTAAAGATAATGATGTGCTGAAGTGCCACGTTGCTGTTAGTGTTCGAAGCTAAGTAATGCTGCTTTTAATGCATTTCACCACCTCCTTTTTTCATGAAATTCATGTACGAACTGGCTTCATTTGCAAGCAATATTTATATCGACAGCCCCGCAGTGAAATATTCTAACAGGCACTGGTCAAGCGTTGGACAATTTGTTACGACGCATAAACTCCTCTTGGCGGCAAGATAGATGCCATTAAAAACTCTAAAGAAAGATACGGCAGATACATTAACTCTAGAATGGATTTTACACGTTAAAAACTACAAGTTAGCCCTTGATAAAACGCGTTGTGCAGGTTGCCAAATATGCAGTTTAGCCTGTCCAAAGGATGCTATTAAGCTTGAAAAACAGCCGAAGGTTGAGGGTCAGAAAGCAAAGAAAGCCAAGGTTGACATCGACTTGGCGAAGTGCAATTTCTGTGGAATATGCGACGTTTCCTGTCCATACGGCGCCATAAAACTCACGTTGAACGGCGAACATGTCCTTTCAGTGCTTGATAAGGAAAGTTTTCCGGAACTCATCCGCGACATAAAAGTGGATACCAGACAGTGCCCAAAGGACTGCGTCGAATGTGAAGACGCTTGTCCCCTGTCTTTGATCAAGGTTACTCGGTTAGCTTATGATGGACGACCAGTTGAAAATCTTGAATCTTTAACACCGAGCCAAAGAAACCGCGTGCAAATTAACCTAGCTATCCAAAAAGAGTACTGCCCAACCTGCAGGGTCTGCGAGTTCAAATGCGCTCCCGGCGTGATCAAAGTGCGGAAATTCATGGAAGGCAAAATCTCCATCAATCAAGAAAAATGCCCCGAAGGCTGCACCGACTGCCTAGACGTCTGCCCCATAACAGGGGCGCTTTATCTTTCTGACGACTATAAGAAGGTTCACGTTAACGAACTTTTCTGTGACTATTGTGGCGCTTGCAAAGTGGTTTGCCCCGTCGATGAAGCTTTGACACTTAAAAGGACAAAAATACATCATACGCCTGTTCGTTCTGGAGCATGGAACAAAGCGCTGGAAAAGCTCACATCACCACTTGATGCGGTTAAAGAGTTGAAGGCAAAAGGTTCCCAGAAGGCGAGGGAATTGGTGTGCAAACGGTTCGTTTTTGAGGAGGTCATAAAATGAGTCAGCCTGAAGCGCCGAAGCAGCCTGAAACCGAAGAACTGCGCATAGGCGTTTTCATATGCCACTGCGGTTTGAACATCGCGGGCACATTAGACATAAAGGAACTTGTTGAATACGCCAAAACAATACCCGATGTCGCGTACGTCAAAGAGAACCGCTACACCTGCGCGGACCCAGGACAAGAGGAAATCCGAAAAGCCATAAAAGACTACAAACTAAACCGCGTTGTCGTTGCTGCTTGCTCGCCAAGAATGCACGAGGCGACGTTCAGGCGCACGGTTTCTGAGGCTGGTTTGAACCCGTTCCTTTTTGAGATGGCCAATATCCGCGAATTCGTTTCGTGGTGTCACCCGAGCACTCCCAAAGAAGCCACGGAAAAAGCCAAAGACGTAATACGTATGGCAGTGGCGAAAGCACGATTAATGATGCCTCTTCAGACTATAGAGGTTCCCGTGACCAACAAAGCCTTAGTCGTAGGCGGCGGTATCGCGGGCATCAACGCCGCTCTAGATTTGGCCGAGATGGGTTTCAAAGTTTACTTGCTTGAAAAAACCGAAAGCATAGGCGGTCACATGGCCGCGCTTGACAAGACTTTCCCAACGCTTGACTGCTCCATCTGCATCGAAGGCCCAAAAATGGTTGATGTGGGAAGGCATCCGAACATTGAGATAATCGCGAATGCTGACCTGCTTAAAGTGGACGGCTACGTTGGCAACTTCAAAGTCAAAATTCGCAAGAACCCGCGGTACGTAATAGCTGACAAGTGCACTGGCTGCGGCGAATGCAAAGACGTTTGTCCCATCGAATTCCCCAACGAGTGGGACATGAACTTAGGCACTAGAAAAGCCATATCCATGCCTTTCGACCAGGCAGTGCCGCTCATTTACACGCTGAACAAAGATTACTGCATTGAATGTTACAAGTGCATCGACGCCTGCGGGGCACGAGAAGCCATTAACTTTGAGCAAAAGCCCGAAGAAATAGACATAGAAGTAGGCGCTATAATCGTGTCCACGGGCTACGACGTTTACTTGCCCTACGACCTGCCGCTCTTAGGCTATGGGAAGTACCCCAACGTTATAACTTCCATGGAATTTGAAAGGCTTATTCTTGCTGCGGGTCCAACGGGCGGCAAAGTCATCAGGGCTTCTGATGGAAAAAAGCCTCACACAATTGCCTTTATTCAGTGTGTTGGTTCGCGTGACAAAAACAAGTATCCGTACTGCTCAAACTTCTGCTGCATGTACACGCTGAAACACGTGGTTCAGCTGAAAGAGAAGTACAAGGAAGACATGGAAGTTTACGTGTTCTACATAGACATTCGCAGTCCAGGCAAAGGCTACGAGGAATTCTACGACCGCGCAAGAGAGAAAGGCGCTAACTTTATACGTGGACGCGTAAGCCGCATAGAGGAAGACCCTAAAACTCACAATCTTCTCGTATACTCTGAAGAATCTAACCTCGGTCAGCCTATAGAAATCGAAGCTGAAATGGTCGTTTTAGCCACTGCTTCTATACCCCCGAAAGGCTCAGACAAGCTGGCGCGCATCCTTAACCTAACGCGCGGTGCGGACGGCTTTTTCATGGAGAGCCACCCGAAACTAAAGCCCATTGATGCGCCCACTGACGGCATTTTCTTTGCTGGCGCCTGCCAAGGATTGAAGGATATTCCATACAGCGTTTCGCAGGGAAGCGGCGCCGCTTCAAGAGCAGCAACGGTTATTTCAAAGCCGAAGTGGAAGATCGAGCCCATAGTTTCAGTTATCGACGAAAGCAAATGTAGAAACGTCACTGCAACATGCGGTTTGTGCGCGGACAGATGCCCTTATGGCGCAATAAGGATTGAAGAGAAAAAAGCAGCACAAGTGATTGTTGCCAGTTGCCACGGATGCGGAACCTGCGTAGCTGAATGCCCGCAAGACGCTATAACGCAGATGCACTTCACAGACGCCCAAATTCTAGCGCAGATACGCACGGCTTTGGAAAAAGACCCTGAAGACAAGATTTTGGCTTTTCTGTGTAACTGGTGCAGCTACGCTGGCGCTGATTTAGCGGGTACAAGCAGATTCGAGTATCCACCTAGTATACGCCCGATACGCGTCATGTGCTCGGGCAGAGTTGACCGTGATTTTGTGCTTGAGGCTTTGCGGCTCGGAGCAGGCATGGTCCTCGTAGGCGCGTGCCACTTGCCCTACGACTGCCACTACATAAGCGGAAACTGGAAGATGAAAGCTCGAATGGACGCGTTGGCGCCGATGCTGCAGAAACTCGGCATGAGCCCTGAAAGGTTCCGTGTGGAATACGTGTCTGCTGCTGAAGGTGTATACTTCGCTGAGCTGATCCGCGAAATAGATGCGCAGATGCACGCTTTGGGCAAGGAAAAGATTAAAGCTGAAAACGCAAAGCTACGCCCTATCATAGAAAACATGCTGAAAAGAAAGAAACAAAAATAGCTACGATAGCTCTTATACTCCCGTCTATCCCCTTCTCCTATTCCTTTCTCTTCACTTTCTATGCTGTCGGTCGTAGGTCGAAAAACGCATATGTAACGTGCTTCAACTCATACTCTGCAGACATAGGTAAGCGAAAAAGCGGCGGCAAGATTAGGTCTTGCATCGTGGAAACAAAGCATAAAAACACAAAGCGAATAATAGTTCTAGCGGGGAATGCAATGCGGAAGTCTCTTTTGGTTGCATTCTTGACAGCCTTAATGGTTTGCGGGTTCACGTTAGCTTGCACCACGCATTTCTGCAAAGTTCAAGCTTCTACAAGTGTGAGTGGTATACCCAAGCCGTCTGTTCCAGAATTCACAATGAAGTATGTAGACAATTCATATGATGTGCCACCAACTTATGGAATAGACCAATACACAGGGGAGAATGTCACTGTAAAAGAGGGTTACCATGTAGACAATAGAATGATAAAGTTCACAATTAAGAATCAACCCTTTATCTCTTATAATGATACAAGTGGCAACCTCATTGCTCTATACTATAATTTTAGATTCAAGGGGCATTATGGATATGAATGGAGTTACTACCCTTTTAAGCCTGATGGGCAGTCCACCATTCCATATGGAATGTTTACAGTCGGTCTATCCCCGAAGTTTCCCGCTTCAAATTCCGATTACACTGTTGTATCAATCAATGTAAGCATTTTAGATGGATTACGGGATGTTCCTACTGGCACTCAGGCAGAATTTCAAGCACAGGCACTAATAGGACATATTGACTATATAGCTTCGGGGTTGCTGGCAGGGAGTTACTATAATTTTACAGGTGAAAGAAGCGATTGGAGTAACACACAAACCATAACTATTGGCGAGAGTCAGACGCCAACGCCTTCACCTGCAGCAACGCCGACGCCAACGCCCAACCAAGAACCCCAACAAACAGAACAAACCGAAATTACGACAATCGTAGGCGTGGTTATCGTAGCAGTAGTCCTCGGCGCAGCGTCAGGTTTGCTAATCTACCTCATCAAAAGAAAATAACAAAAAAACGTTTGTCACTTTCGTTTTCTGAATATTTTTTTCTGAACAGTTTAGCGTCATCCATTTCTGTGATGTACGCGTATCCTCGAATAATCTCTGCGCATTAAAGTATTGGTTCACTTGGCGTTTCAGTCTTTATATAAGGGGGGCTATAGTCTTTTCCGAGCACCAGGTCCCGCCAAACTTGCGCAAAAATCATTTAATGGTTTATCTATTTCACGATTATGGTTTGACTCTTCTGTTCATAACCACATTTTGGGCAGATGTAGGTTTGCTCAACTTGCATGGTAAGTAACAATTTTGCTTTAGCCTGGACTTCTCCCTTCTTGCCTCCCTTTAGGACCAAAGGGGTTCCACACTTTGGGCATTTGCATTTACTTCGCATATTTTCTCACTTCATCTGCTAGTTTCTCGAAAAGCGCTTAGGAAAAAAGGGAAAATTTAGGACTTCTGTGTCATTCCACATTTTTTGAGTAAGCGTTGCCATCTCTCGTCAGTCATGCTCTGAACTTCTTCAAGTAACTTCTTGTTCTGCGGCTTAAACATGTGTCTGAAGCGCCCTTGTCCTTTAAGATAGTCCGTTACGGGCTTTTTCTTCTGCGGCGCAAGCGCAAGCAGCTTACTCGGCGTGGACAATTGATGTTGGCCGTTTACTGCTTCCCAAACTGGGAAGACGCATGTCTCCACCGCTAGCTTCGAGTATTCTATGGATTTTGCGGGGTCGCTTCTCCAGCCTCTGGGGCAAGGTGCAAACACGTGCAGAAACGCTGGTCCGTTAACTTCTAAGCCTTTACGGGCTTTCGTGAGCAAGTCACGCCAGTAATAAGGCGAAGCGGTAGCCACGTATGGCATTTCATGCGCCACCATGATCTCTGCAATAGGTTTCTTGTACTCCGGTTTTCCCGGTATTACTGTGCCTGCTGGCGACGTGGTCGTGGCTGCGCCATGAGGGGTTCCTCCGCTTCTCTGAATGCCCGTGTTCATGTAAGCCTCATTGTCATAAAGCACAAACAGGAAGTCGTGACCTCGCTCAACCGCGCCTGAAAGCGCTTGGATGCCTATGTCGTAGGTGCCGCCGTCTCCAGCAAAAGCGATAACATCCACGTGTTTTTGCTTTAACCTGCCTTTCTTCTTCATTATCTTCAGAGCGGCTTCGATGCCTGCAGCGTTCGAGGCAGCCGTCTCAAAAGCGGTATGCAACCAAGGCGTAGCCCAAGACGTGTACGGGTAAATTGACGAAACTACTTCCATGCAGCCAGTTGATTCAGTCACAATTGTTGGTCCACGTGTAGCTTTCATTATCAGCCGCAGCACCGTTGCAGGCGCGCATCCTGCGCAGGCTCGGTGCCCCGACAGGAACAAATCTGGTTTTTCAGCGATGTCCTTTGTGGTGAATTTCCATTCTTGAGTCGTCATTCTTTTTCATTTCTCCTTCATTATCTTAATCCTAAGTATTGTATTGGTTTCTCAACACGCTGCGTCTGCAGTATGCGCTGCAGGTCTTCGTAGATTGTTCGCAGTTCTTGCGGGCTTGTGTCTCTTCCGCCCAAGCCGTAAATGTAATTCACGACGTAAGGACGAGGGTTTACGTCGTAAAGCATATGGCGAATTTCGTGGAAAACTGGACCGCCATTTCCGCCGAAACTTATGCACCTATCCATGACCGCCACAGCTTTCACGTTTCCAAGCGCACTTCGAATATCTTCGACAGGCAATGGCCTGAACGTGCGAAGTCTCAGAAGCCCAGCCTTGACGCCTTCTTGCCTAAGCCCGTCCACAACCGTCTTCATCGTGCCTGCAGTTGAGCCTAGACACACAGCCGCGACTTCAGCGTCTTCAAGGCAGTACGCTTCGATCAAGCCGTTTCCGTAGCTTCTGCCGCTTATTTCTGCGTATTCGCTGTTCACCTGTTGGATGACGGAAAGAGCGTTTTCCATGGCTTCTTCCTGTTGTCGCTTAAACTCGAAATAATAGTTTTGCAATGCGATGGGTCCTATGGTCATTGGGTTTTCAGGGTCAAGCTTGAAAGGCACGGTTTTTCCCTCGTGCGTAAGCACATTGGGAAACTGGCGTGTCCCGATAAACTGCTTGGCAACATCGTCCGTGAGCGCTTCCACATTTTCAAGTGTGTGACTAAGAGTAAACCCGTCCAAACCCACCATAACAGGCAGAAGCACATTAAGGTCTTCAGCTATTCTGAAAGCCTGAATTATCGAATCATAAACTTCTTGAGCGTTCTCAGCATACATTTGTATCCAACCGCTGTCTCTTTGAGCCATGCTGTCAGAGTGGTCGCCGTGAATGTTAATCGGAGCAGACAGAGCACGATTGGCAATTGCCATAACCACTGGTGCGCGACACCCAGAAGTCACAAAAAGCATTTCATGCATCAGCGCTAAACCAGCAGAAGCAGTTGCAGTGAAAGCCCTGGCACCGGTGACGGACGCTGACAAGGATGCAGTTAAAGCACTGTGCTCGGACTCGACACAGACGAATTCGGTTTGCACTTCGCCGTTAGCTACGTACTCGCTGAATTTCTCAACAATGATTGTTTGCGGCGTTATAGGATAAGCTGCAACCACATCCACATCTGATTGCTTAACAGCGTAGGCAACCGCTTCGTCTCCAGATAGCGCCATCCTTTCTTGTTTAGTTATACTTTTCATGTCATATTCACTCCTATCCAAGTTTCATTGTTATCGCCTTAGTCGGGCACTCGTTGGCGCAGATTCCGCATCCCTTACAGAAATTATAATCAAATTCAATGTCCGCCTTGTCTGGTTTCCAGTGTATGGCTCCGTCAGGGCAGAAAAGCGCACATAATAGGCAACGCGTGCATTTCTCCAAGTCTAGCACGGGCGTGTACGTCTTCCAGTCGCCAGTTAAGAAACTAGTGGTTGATTTTGAACAAACGCCAGCAGGCGCGATTTCTTTCCAGCCTTTTTCGTGACTCGTCATTCTTGTTTTGCCTCCTGATAAGCTTCTTTTATTACTGCAAAGTTTTTCTCTGCGATGTCCAACCTGAATCGCTTCTTGACTATCTTCTCCATGCTTTCTAAGGTGACTATTGACGTGGCACGAGCAACAGCTCCTAACATAGCCGTGTTCGTTATGGGCATTCCCAAGATTCTTAAGGCGATTTCTGTTGCCGGGATGGTCCAAACTTTTCCTTTTTCCATTTTAAGAACTTCCTTAACCTTGGCAGGTTCGTCTGCAGAATTCACTATTATTATTCCATTTTCGTTCAGTCCAGCAGCAGCTGGAACCACTTTCAGCAATGTGGGATCTAAAACTGCAACCACATCTGGCTCGTAAACCGCGCAGTGTATCCTGATCGGTTCAGTGCTTATCCGCGTGAAAGCTGTCACTGGAGCACCCATTCTTTCGGGACCGAACTCTGGGAAAGACTGGATATACTTACCCTCGTAGAGGGCTGTACGCGCGAGTAATTCGCTGGCTGTCCATGCACCTTGACCACCTCTACCATGCCACCTGAACTCCAATATTTTCTTCAATTAACCCCTTACTCCCCATAATGTTTTCTCAATTAATAGTTAAATCCCCTCATATACATTTTTCTACAAAAACGCAAAATCTGACGTATTATTATTGTATACAAAAAAATTCCATAAGCATGGACAACAATAAAGTTATTTTTTAGTTAATGGCAAAATGCTATCCCACAGCAAATGCTGCCTTGCGTTGATACCAGTAAATCGTTATCGGTGTTTTGCATTTTTCGCAGTCATGGATTATTTTTATAACGTCCCAAGCGTCATTCTTTGACGGTTCTTTCAGTGCTGCCGTGTTGTGAAGGTCGTCTGGTGGAAAGGCTACATAGGGGTTGCCGCATTCAGGACAGCTAAAAATCCTTTGTTTTGAATCCCTGACCATTTGTTTATCACTCCTTTACCCTCACATTATTTGCGGAAGGGGGATATAAAATGCGTTTTTCTGCAAACGAAAAAGTTAAACCTGAAATATTTGTATTCTTTTCTTGAGGAACCCAATGAATCAATCTTTCAAAAAATCAACAATATTCTTGATAGTTTTGATGATATTGGGGTTCGCCACGTTCTTAATAATAATAGCATTTATTTCAACTCTTTCAGCAATGCCTTTTGAGTTTATTCAACTTGAACTTGGGAAGTTTTTTGGAATACCTTTTGGTTATGAAGTTTTGCTGATTGTTCTCTTTGTTATTGGCACTTCAGCATTGATGACGTTGTGGTTTTTGAGGCTCAGGAAGCTCTCAACCCGCGAGATTTTCAACCTTATCAAGAAGAAAAGAACTATAAAACTCGTCATTGTAAGTTTGGCAGTATCCTTGTTGCTTCTATTCTCATTTTATGCTATTCTTATTTCGGGAGTAGCGAAGGAGCATTCAAAACTAAATGCGTTTGTATCTGAAAATGCAGACGTAAGCCTTCAAGATTACATCGATAAAACGGAGTCATTTTTGAGTAACAATGTGAACAATTCTTACAAGAAACCAGAATCTAACTTTGAAATTGACCAATGGCTTTACTCAACTCTTTTAGACCCTGCTTTATTGAATAGTCTTGGGCTAACACGTGCAGATGTAATACTTTACCAAGGCTGGGGTGCATGTGGACAATTCGCCATAGTCACTGAAGAGATAATGCATGATGCAGGGTACACAACGAGGCGTGCCCGCTTTGTAGGTGAAGGAGCAGACCATGAATGGGCAGAAGTAAAATGGAACGGTACGTGGTTTATTGTTGACCCTGGGTACATTGGAAAGCTGGTTGAAATTGAAAATCTAAGGGAACGCAAACCAGAATTTCAAAACTATACAACTGTTGAAGTCATGTATAGAAATGGGACTCGCTTTGATTTAGGCAAAGACTATGGATATTACTCAAATCTTACATTGTGTGTTTTAGAATCTCGTTTATTATGAGATAAGTACGTATGGCAAGCATATTGACATAGTACTTCTTAACTTTTTTTAGCATGCTCAACCTTGTGAACAGGAAGCTAAATACTGCAACGACCATGGTTTAGAAGAGCAGGGAAGCTGGCGGTGTGTTAAAGTGGCTGTTGTTGACCTTGACAAACTTGAATCTGTTGGTGGACGATGGATTGATTATAGACAAGGGAAGATTGATAGTAGCCGTTTACATGTATGCCGTGATTTTTTCCGAAAAGGCGACGTTGGTCATGTAGTCGCTGGTGAAAAAGAAACAGATGAGTGGATTTTGGAAAACTGGTAAAAAAGGTCACTTTTCTTTAAGTGCTTCCTTCAACAGCTTACCTGTCTTTTTCTCAAAGGCTTCCTTTGCATAAGGGTCTTTCTAAGGAAGAAGTTGCTCTGGAGTGACGCAGGGAATTATGGAATGAACTGCACGTTTGAAGCCTTTATCTCGCGTCACAATCCTATCGGCTGCTAATGATTTTGCCATTACAAAGTGTAGAGCATCTCTACATTGCGCGCACGTGCTAAGTATATCTTGAGGCATTTCTTGAAACATATTTGGGTCATGGAAGACTATTTGAATATTTGGAAATGCCTGAACTAACCCAATTATTCTGTTTATCTCATTAATGGAAACCTTTTCCTCTTTCAATACGCCAGTCAGTTCGGACATTGTGAATTGAGATGTGACCCCTGAAAACTGTCCGTTGGCTATTTCTCTCAGCAACGTCGAAGACTTGCCTCTACGTCTAAGGAAATGGTCGAGAAAAATGTTTGTGTCAATATACAGCCTAAGTTGAGGGACGGACGTCATTTTGCTCACTGGTTTTCCATGCTCTCTTTACCAAGTCTACGGGTTCAATATTTTGTTCTTCTAATTGTTGTGTCAAGTAGCTTAAGACACCGTCAGTCTGGTCGAGTGCACTGACATCCTTTGGGATGTTTAGAACGCAAATATGCAGACCTGATTTTGTGTCAAGCATTCTTTGGGGGCATGGGGGGCTGAGGGTAATAGTATCGATATTTTGACCTGAGGTTCCAGAGGTATATTGGGGCTCTGGTAATGTTATAGGCATAAGGTCAGGAATAATGTAACTTCCTTGGTCTCCGATATATGTACGGTCTTGAGTTAGGTCTTGAGCCAAATTATTATGCCTCCTTCTTCTTCAATTCCACTGCTCCATTATCCTTTACAACTAAGTGGAACTCTTCCCACATATTGTATTGTCCTGTCCATTTTTCTCTTGGAATGTACAAATGAAGTGTGTGTTTATAGAATATAGGCTTAGGCGGTGGAGGAAAAACCTTTTCTATTTGAGGAGGAAGTGGAATTGGCAATTTATAGCCGAAGCTCACTTGAGTGTATTCTCCACCGTAAGGGTCGAAATCCGCCTTAACTTCAACGACCAATACATCAATACTGTAAGTCAATTCATTCACCTTAAACTAAGGGATTATACTATTTTGTTACGCAATATTAAATGCTTTTCTGCTCTTAAATAGCTATTGATAATAACCATTTTGGCATTGAAATTTTATAAAAACAGACATTTGAAAAGACAGTTCATGCGGTATTGGATAACTGGCAAAAAATAGGTAAAAGTGAGAAGGCTATTTCTTTTTAGCCTTCTTTTCCTTATCAAAATTAACTTCTGGTCTAAGGTAAAACTCTTTGACAATAACTTCAGCACTTGACCCAACCATGATAAGTTGGAACACTAATTGTTTTCCACCTTTAGCCTTCTCATCGACAATGACCTTTTTATGCTCCAAAAACCCGTGCTTTTGAGACTCAACTGTTCTCTCAATTGAGTGAGTGATTTTTCTATATTGCTGAAAACGAAGAGTGTTATTTAGGTTGAAACCAATGTGGGCATGTGCTTTCTTTCCTTTTAGCCCTATTAGAACATCAAAATATGTTTCACCTGTCTTGAGGTCTTTCTTTGTGCGTAGTTTAGCCCAATTAGTATCATCTTTGAATTCTCTCACAACCTTTTTTGTCCACAGCTTCTCTACTGGAACAATTTCATCTTTCAAGTGAAAGTCACTTTTCCTTTTCTTTGTCACCCTTCACTTCTGGTAGTTCTTTGTCGGCTTCTTGAATGGCACGTAATTATTTAAAGCAGGTAGATAATTTTATGTCTGCGACAAAATTGTTATATCAAAGTTTAACTTTCATAGAAGTGTAGAGCCAGAAATTTTCCGTCTAAAATGGAGGAAAGATCAGGAGAGGGAAAATGGCAGATGTGCTTTTAACCGCTGACAGAACTTTAATGAGCAATTATCATAGCAACGAGTTTTTAGGCTTTGGAACCTGTGCCCCTCCAAACTTCATCCCTGAATGGTTCTACAGCTTTCTCTTTTTCCCACCTATAAAAGCAAACAAAGGTATTCCCTCAGCGGCTCCCTACGGCCTGAGAAAAACCGAAGCCCAACTCTTGAAGGAAGGTTTTGACGTCATCACAGTTAGTCCAGACCATATAGAAGAACACATTAACGAAGCCAAAGTAGTAGGCATTCACACAATGGACCCTTTCGGTTTAGGTCCAGCCTCAAGCACTCTTGCAGCTATTTTTAAGAAAGAACCATACTTGGCAAAATACTTCCACATTTTAATGAACAACCCAGCGATTAAGAAGGCTAAAAAGAGAGGGCTAAAAGTTATAGTGGGAGGCCCTGGCGCATGGCAGTTTCTTTACAGACAGAAATTTGTTGAAGAGCACGCCATAGACTGTATAGTTGAGGGAGAAGCTGAGAACGTTATTGGCAAGATCTTCAGAGCCGCTCTTGACGGGGCCGATATTCCTAAGTACTATGAAGTGAGCCTTCGCGAAACGCCTGCTTTAGAAGAGATACCTGACATAGTTCATCCTTCAATCAACGGTTTGGTTGAGATCGGACGGGGATGCTGCAGAGGCTGCGAGTTCTGCAATGTAACGTTAAGGCCGTTAAGATGGTACCCACACGAGAAAATACAGCGAGAAATAAACCTCAACGTCAACTCGCGGAAGGTAAGCGGCTGTTGCCTCCACGCAGAAGACGTCATGCTGTACGGCTCTAAGAACACTTCGCCGAATGAAGAGAAACTAACAAGGCTTCACGAGTTTGTCGTGAAAAAACATGAGGGAGGAATAAGCTGGAGCCACTGTTCATTAGCGGCAGTGGCTTCAAACCCGAAGCTTTTCTCGAAAATCGCTGAAATAATTCTTCAAAAACAGGCGTGGTGGGGCGCGGAAATAGGCATCGAAACAGGTTCCTCGGAACTCGCGAAGAAAATCATGCCTGCTAAGGCGCACCCGTTCAAGGCAGAGGATTGGCCTCAAGTTGTCCGCACCGGCATGGGAATAATGCATGATAACAAGTTGGTTCCAGCATGCACGTTAATAGTGGGGCTTCCAGAAGAGAAAGAAGATCACATCATAAAAACTATGGAACTGGTGGACGACCTTAAACACGTTCGAAGTTTTATTGTGCCCCTGTTTTTTGTTCCTTTGGGTAGGCTGAAACGCGAGGACTGGTTTAAAAGAACAGAAATGAATGACTTGCATAAGCAATTGCTGTTTCAGTGTGTAGAGCACGACTTTCACTGGGTAGATAACTTGCTTGACCTCTCGTTTAAGGGCAAATGGTATGGGCGCTTCTTGAGAGAGGTCTATAAAGGCTTCGCGGGAATAGCCAAACGCAAAGTGAGACAGATAGAATAAGTGTTTTGCCGTGAATGGCTAACCTTAAATACTTTTGTGAAACTCCAAAGTGCATAAGCGTTATGGTGTGCCGCCGTAGCTCAGCTAGGTAGAGCGGCTGGCTGTTAACCAGTCGGTCATAGGTTCGAGTCCTATCGGCGGCGCTTTTCCTGTATCGACATACTTTTTTCATTTTCTCTTCCTGAAAAGCTTCAAATTTTCCATGTCGCACACATACTCGAAACCTGATTCGATGAGGCTTTTTGCTTCATCTGCTGTCTTAGCAGCTTTGCAAACATATTCATCTTGGCCGTGGAAGTTGACGAGCTGGGTATGTTTGAGAGTGTTTTGTAGGCGTTTGTTTCCGAGTAGTTGCATGATGTGGAGGACATCTTTTGTTTTGTGGTATTCCATTGTAGCTTTTCAATGGCGCAAAAATAATTGTTTTTTATTTCCTCGTTAGAATTCACCGATTCTTCTATCTCTAACTCTGAGAACTTTTTTATTCAGAGATTTGATTCTAAGCTCTTTGGAGACGGTCTCGATGGATGTTAGTTTCTTTAGAGCAGTAAGCCAGACTGCGGATTTAACGTCTGTGTGAAATACCCAATCTCTCTTGACACTAATGGCTTTTTCTGGGCAGATTTTTTGGCATGCAGAGCAGAAAATACAGAATTGGGTGGAGACAACAAGTTTGCCGTCTTTCCTTTTAATAGCTTGGGAGGGACAAATATCTTGGCATGCCATACAATCTTCAGGGCAGAGATTTGCCTTCAATTCTAAAGTCCCATTGAATGGCTTTTTCACTTTTATTGCGTCATATGGACAGGATAGTTCACAACGTTTGCAGTATATGCATTTGGATTCGTCAATCTGTACGTCAATTATTTTTACTATTCGGCTACTTTCTGATCTTTGAACGGATACTTTAATTGCTTCTGTTGGGCATTCTTTTTGGCATCTGATTTCGCATTCTGGATTGCATCTGGACAGCTGTGTGTGATCTGTTTTGTTTAATGAATCAAGGAAGCAACTGGATTCGTAAACTGTGATTTTTTCCTTTGAAACTTTGATGCCTTTTAACAAGGATGGAAAAGCTTCATTTTTCACAATCGTCGAGATTTCTTCTCCATCAATTTTCATGGTTAAAGCATTCAAGGGACATAGCACTGCGCACTCGCCGCAGAAGATGCAGTTATCAGTATCAAAACTGATTGTTGGTTTCTTAACTAGAATTCCCTTCTCTATTTTTGCAGGGGTTTCTTTTATGGCTTCTTTCGGGCATACTTCAGCGCACACTCCGCATCCATTGCATAGTTCCTTGTTTAGCGTTATAGAATAGTATCTGGAAAGGAACTTCCTTTCAATCTTTGTTTCTCTTTTGGTCTCCTGCTTTTTTAGTTCCCCACGCAGAACTTTAACCTCCAATGGCTTTTTTCCTACTTTTTTGATCATCATTCGGCGTGATAGCTGCCGCTTTCGGCTTTTTTGAAGCGAGGCATTCCACTGTCTTTTTTATCTCTTCTTCGGTTACTCCATCAATAATCTCTTGCATCTGCTTAATCTTTGAAGCAAATTTTTGTCCTTCAGCAGCGCTTATCCAAGCTAGCTGAAGCCGATTTTTATCCAATCCTAACCGTTCCATTTTCCTCCATAATTTTTCAACTCGCCTCTTAGTCTGGTAATTGGCATCTATGTAGTGGCAGTCATTAAGGTGGCAACCTGCAACCAGCACTGCTGCAGCTCCTCTGACAAAGGCATGTTCAACAAACTTTGTAGCTACCCGTCCTGAACACATGGTTCTGATGATACGTACGCTCGGAGGATACTGGATCCTGCTTACACCTGCAAAATCCGCTCCTGCGTAGGAACACCAGTTGCAACAGAAAGCAATAATCTTCTTGCCCGCATTTTCCTGAGTTGCTGCGTCTATCTGCGCATTTAGCTGTTTATCAGTGAAATGCCTCATCTCAATAGCTTCTGATGGGCACTCAGCACCGCAAGTGCCACATCCAGCACAGGCTGCTTCAATAACCTCTGCTTCTCTTTTTTTCTTGTCAACTGTAATCGCATTGTATGGGCATACGCGAGCACATAAGCCGCATGCTATGCATTTTTCCGAGTGTATAAAAGGCGTAAGGGCTTCAACGGTTACGCTTCCCTCTGCCATGAGAATGCTCGCTCGGGCTGCTGCAGCACTTGCTTGTGTCACGCTGTCTTTGATGTCTTTGGGGGCCTCCGCACAACCAGCAAGAAAGACGCCTCCCGTTGGAGTGTCAACAGGTCTAAGTTTTGGATGAGCTTCCATGAAGAATCCGTCTGAAGTCTTCGACAAGCTTAAGAGTCGTTGAACTACATCGCTGTCATCCCTCGGCTTAAGGCCTACAGATAAAACTACCATGCCCACATTTACTTTGAATTTTTTTCTCTCAAGCGTGTTTTCCCCAATTAGATACAAGTTGTGAGATTTCCTATCCTCAAATATTTCAGCTGGCAATCCACGTATGAAGATGACGCCTTCTTTTTTTGCTCTTCTAAATAGGTCTTCGAAGCCTTTTCCAAATGAACGTATATCTATGTAAAAAACATAGATTTTAACGTCTGGCCACTGCTCTTTAATGAGTAAAGCATCCTTTATGGTATTCATACAGCATATGTTGCTACAGTATGGGTTACCTCTTTTCTCAGAGCGAGAACCTATACACTGAATGAATGCAACTGTTTTCGGAATAGACAGATCACTAGGTCGGACTAGACGACCTTCAGTAGGTCCCCCTGCGTTTATAAGCCGCTCAAACTCTAACGAGGTTATTATATTGGGAAACCTCAGGTAACCATATTCTTTCAAGGCGACAGGATCATAAACATCTAAACCAGTGGCTACAATGATTGTTCCAACCTCAAGGTAAATTTCTTCGCCCTTGTCGTTGAAATTTATGGCATCAGGCCCGCAAACTTCTTTGCACCGTGCACAAGTATTCTCGTCGAAGCCAATGCAACATTTTTCGTCAATTAGATAAAGAGCTGGAACGCTCTGGGCGAAAGGGATGTAGATTGCTTTTCGCCAGCTGAGTCCCAACTCAAATTCGTTGGGAACCTCCACAGGACACACGTCAACGCAATCGCCACAGGCTGTACAATCCTTGGTGACGTATCTGGGCCTCTTTCTAACCTTAACTATAAAGTTTCCAATGTAACCTGAAACTTCAGTGACTTCACTGTTAGTAAGCAATTCAATATTAGAGTGCTTACCCACATCCGACATTTTTGGGGCAAGAATACAAATAGAACAGTCCATTGTGGGAAAGGTCTTGTCAAGTTGGGCCATTCTTCCTCCTATACTGGGGCTCTTCTCCACAAGGTAGACTTTGTAGCCAGTATCCGCTAAATCTAAGGCTGCTTGGATACCGGCTACTCCTCCTCCAATAACCAGTGCTTTCCTCGCCACAGCAACAACAGCTTCTTCTTGAGGCTTCAGAAGAACCGCCTTTGAAACTGCCATGTGAACCAGATCCTTGGCTTTTTCAGTGGCCTTTTCATGCTCGTATAAGTGTACCCAGCTGCAGTGTTCCCTGATGTTGGCCATCTCGAACAAATACTTGTTTAATCCTGCCTCCTCGCAAGTTTTTCTGAAGGTGGGCTCATGGAGTCGGGGAGTGCAGGAGGCCACAACCACTCTTGTGAGCCTTTTTTCTATTATGTCTTTTTTTATTGTTTCCTGTCCGGGGTCTGAGCAGGTGTACAGGTTATGTTTAGAGAGTACAACGTGGGGAAGAGTTGAAGCATATTTTGCTACTTCCTCACAGTTTACTGATCCTCCAATGTTTTTTCCGCAATGACAAACATAAACTCCAATACGAATTTCTTCGTTGGATTTAGGCTCAATTTTAGAAGCTTCCATTTTCGCTCCCTTGACCTTTTTCATAAATCTTAAGTGGCTTCAGCGAGACGCCTCTCAGATAACAGTCTATGGAAATTGCCGCTTGTTTTCCAGCTACTATGGCTTCAATTAGGGTTCCTCCTCCTGATACCACGTCTCCCCCTGCGAAAATGCTAGGCGAACTTGTCTCTAAAGTAAATGGGTTTACTGCTATTGTTCTTTCTTCAGTGATTTCAACCGTTTTAGGCAGAAAGGTGGTATTGGGAAATTGACCTATTGCAATTATTACGCTGTCAGTTTTTATTTCGAATTCAGAACCTTGAATTGGAACTGGGCGTCTGCGACCAGTTTCGTCCGCCTCGCTTAACTCCGTTTTCACACATTCAATCGCAGTTACCTTGCCATTTTCACCTATAATTCTTTTAAGAGCAACCAAAAAGTCGATTTTTACTCCTTCTTCTTCAGCTTCTTTTATTTCCCAAGGATTCGCGGGCATTTCCTCTTTTGACCTTCTATATAAAATAGTGGCTTCTTTTGCTCCAAGTCTCAAAGCAGTTCTAGCACAACCAACAGCAACGTTGCCTCCGCCAATTATTGAAACCTTATTCGATACTTCGATTTCTTTCATATTCGCTTTTTCCAGAAAATTAAGAGCATGGAAAACACCATCTAGTTCTTCGCCTTTAATCCCGAGCACCCGCTCTTCATGGGCACCTGTAGCTACAAACAGCGCATTGTAGCCTTGGAAAAGCTTTTTTATTTTTAGGCTTTTACCGATAGCCAGATTTTTCTTTATTTTCACTCCTAAATCTTTTATGCGCTTTATGTCGAAATCAACTATTTTCTTAGGAAGACGATATTCTGGAATGCATCTTCTTAACATTCCACCAGATGAGGACAAAGCCTCAAAAACCGTTACAGAATAGCCTTTTTTGGCTAAATCTTGGGCTGCTGAAAGTCCTGCAGGACCTGAGCCGATAATGGCGACTTTCTCTCGATGAACTTTGGCGACAGATTTTTCTTTCGTTTTTTCAGCTTCATAATCGAGGATAGCGTTTTGAATAGCCTCTGCCACTAATTGCTTGTTGTCTATTGCACGTTCTGGATGAAAACAAACATAGCAACATGAAGCTGGGAGTGGAATATTTTCTCTAATTATTTTCAAAGCTTTGTTGAATCCTTCCATGTACCCGTGTTCAACCGCAAATTTTCTAAGGGCTTGAAAAATTTCTGGAAGACACAGGCTTTGCGGACATCGGCTATAACAACGATAACACCAAGCACACAGCCATAATTCGGCTGATTTTAGGGTTTCAACATCGCCTAATGATAGACTGTGAAGCAATGTCCTCGGATTATAGTGTTCTGGGAGTAATTCTGCAACTGGACAACTCGCAGTACAAATACCACATTCGAAGCAGTATTTCAACTTTTCAAAGTCAAGTATGTAGTTCAGAGCCTTCTCCAGATTTAATGCATGAGTTTGGTATAACACATTCTTTCCATCCTTTTTGCTTTAGAATTTCTAGTGGCTTATCCTTCAGAGTGATTGGTAGGTCCGCGTGTGTGAGCGCGCATTTCTAGACAAGTTTGATGGCGCCGCCTGGCCATTTTACCGTAATAGCTTAGTGCGAAGGTTTGGATTATTCTTTATGGTGAAAAAAAGGGATGTTTCTGAAGTTCAGTCACATTTATTGTTACTTAAGCTTATATGTAATGATGGCATATTAAGATATGTGGAGATTAGTTACAATGAATGTCGCTATTCCCCACATTAAATGAAACATATGTAACAAATAGAAAAGGAGGATTATGAAAACTAATTTATTACTGATTCTTCTTCCTCATTATATTGGAGTATAAAAATGATTAAAAAGATTCTGGTGGCTATTGACGGGTCTGAAGCATCCAAACATGCAGTGGACTTTGCGATTGACTTGGCTGAACAGACTTCAGCGGAGATCCAATTATTAACGGTGGTTCCACCAGTGCTCCTTCCATCTTTAGGTTTCTATAAAGTTAAATCCAAGGCAATCAGAGAATGCGCTGACGAGTTGGAGACTATTTTTTGGGAAATATTAGCTAAATCACTAGATAAGGTTCAGAAGAGGCGTCCCAAATTGAAGGTCTCCACAAAACTTGAGATGGGAGAACCACACAAAAAGATTATACAAACCGCAAAATTAGGGAACTTCGACCTCATCGTTATGGGAAGCAGAGGGCTAGGCAGCAGATTCACTCCTCTCGGCAGCGTCAGCTCCAGAGTTATAGATGAAGCTTCATGTCCCGTAGCAATAACCAGATGAAGAAATTGAAGAAAAGGGTTATACGCCACTAATTAAAGAAAACTAAAAATGAAAAAAAGGGTTTTTGCGGGTGATGTCTCCAGTGTGGTGTGGTTCAATTTCCCCCAGAGTCCGCCACACCGAATCTGGGACATGAATGCATGTGCAGAAAAATAAAGGAAAGACTAAGCTGATGGATTATTGAAATTGGATTTACAATTCATAACTCATATTAAATGTTAGAGTCAACGTTATGCATGCAGAAAAGAACTAGATATAAGATTCACCGTTTAGCTGAGATTCTATCCACGTGAAACTTGATGGAAGAGAAAAACCAATGAAAGATCTACGAAGGAAAGAACAAAAAATTGCTTATTTCTCTATGGAAATTGGATTAGTGAACGAAATTCCCACATACAGTGGAGGTTTAGGAGTTTTAGCCGGTGACACGATAAAATCAAGCGCGGATTTAAAGCTCCCCTTAGTCGCTGTCACGCTGTTAAGTAAAAGGGGATATTTCCGACAGGAAATCACGGCGGAAGGAAAACAGATAGAGCATCCGGTTGAGTGGGAACCATCAAAAATTACGGAGTTGCTACCTATAGAGACGAAAGTTCAAATTCAAAAAAGAGAAGTGAGCGTTAAAGCATGGCTCTATAATGTGCAAAGTCTAACAGGAGGAGTAGTTCCCATCCTTTTTCTTGACACCGATGTGGAAGGAAACCTTCCAGAGGATAAAGAGATCACTTCGTTCTTATATGGAGGAGATGAAAGATACAGGTTAAAACAGGAAATTGTTTTAGGAATCGGCGGTGCAAGAGTGCTCGATGCGTTAGGCCTTAGCATTAGAAAATATCATATGAACGAGGGGCATTCCAGCCTCCTCACGTTGGAGTTACTAAAAAGATGTGGAATGGACATTGATAGAGTCAGAGAGCTGTGTATATTTACCACACACACACCTGTGGAAGCAGGACATGACAAATTCTCCTATGACCTTGTTCAGGAAATAATGGGAGAAATCGTTCCCTTGGAAGTCCTAAAGAAATTTGGCGGGGATGCGCAAAAGTTGAACATGACTCGTCTCGCACTAAACTTAAGTGAATTTGTCAACGGTGTAGCCAAGAGGCATAAGGATGTCTCTAAAGCGCTTTTCCCTGGCTATGAAATTCACTCGATAACCAATGGCATCCATTCTTACACCTGGACTTCCGAGAGTTTCAGGGAGTTATACGATAAATATGTGCCGGGGTGGGCAAATGAGCCGGAGTTATTAGTGAGAGTAGGCGGAATTCCAGATGAAGAAATTTGGCAGGCTCACATGGAAGCAAAAAAGGTGTTGATTGATTACGTTAACAAGGTGACGAATATCGGTATGGATTACTACACCCTAACTTTGGGATTCGCCCGAAGAGCTACAGGATACAAAAGAGCGAACCTATTGTTTTCAGACTTGGAAAAACTAAAAAAGGCCAACAAAAAAGGAAAGATGCAGATCGTTTTTGCCGGAAAAGCCCATCCTAAGGACGAAATGGGAAAAAGGCTAATTCAAGAAATTTTTTGTTACATTGAGAAACTGAAGGATGAGATCAAAATTGTTTATTTAGAAGATTATGATATGGGGCTCGCGGCTAGGTTGATTCCAGGAGTTGATGTTTGGCTAAACACTCCCTTACGACCATTAGAAGCTTCAGGTACAAGTGGAATGAAGGCAGCGCATAACGGTGTGATAAATTTCAGCGTCTTAGACGGCTGGTGGGTCGAAGGTTGGGTTGAGGGTGTTACAGGCTGGGCTATAGGTCCGCATCCAGACGAGCGGCTTTCAACCGATGAGGCTAAAATTAGAGAGTTAGATGATTTGTACAATAAATTGGAATACATAATTATTCCAACGTTCTATCAGAAGAGAGACGACTGGATACGGATGATGAAGAATTCTATAGGAAAGATTGCGTATTATTTTAACAGCCACAGAATGATGCGCAGATACGTCACTGAAGCTTACCTGTAGATACTGCCTCTGTCAACTCGCTGCGCCGCTGGCGTTTTGACATCCAAGTTTTCATGTAGCTAAGAATTTTGTGCATCTAACAGCATCCGTGGTCATTCACGCGCTAGAAATACAAATGGAACTAGGATTTTTTTGAAAGAGCGTTAATCTACTTGTAAGGTCAACACTTTCCTTTTTAAGAACTTTCTTAGCTCGATAATAATCGCTGACCATCGCGTGCATGCATGCATCTTATTTGCGATTTTAATTTTGAATCAGAATTTACGCTTAGATAAATTTATTAATTTACTACCTCACCAATTTTTTAGAAGATGATGACAATGAAAGTTGAGGAAGCAATGATTAAAAACGTTATTACTCTGCAGAGAGATGTCTCAGCCTACGACGCTGTAAAACTCATGAATGAGAACAGAATAGGGTGTTTAGTGGTTCTTCAATACGGTCAGGTTGTTGGAATTATAACTGAAAGAGATATGCTTGAAAGAGTTTTAGAAAAATGCAAGAATCCGAAAGAAACTAATGTTACAGAAATAATGACAAAACGGGTAATTGTTGGAAAGCCAGACATGCAACTTGTTGAAGCTGCGAAACTTATGTTTGAAAAAAAGGTGAAGAAACTACCTATAGTGGAAGGAAACCGTTTAGTAGGTCTGGTTACATTGACCGACTTAGCTCGTATTGCAAGCCTTGACGAAAAGACGATGGAACTAATTGAAACACGCGAGCGCTTCTTAGAGGCTTGCTTGCATGCATGGGATACTACACTCAGAAACCAAGATCAATCCGAGGTTGCACGGTAGCATACATTGTAAATGATGCTTTAGACTTAGGTGCTTTTGCTTGTATCGTCTGCCTCAGCTAAACTGATCAGTATGCGCTGTGTACAAAACACAAAAAAGGCGAGTGTTGAAAGCTCTCTAGAAAACGCTTGTAGCTTCGTTTTTGAGCCGCTAAGGAGACATAAAACATAAGCCTTCGGGCAGACTGGGTCAGGTCCCATGTAAAGCTCACTGTTAGTTCTGATTCTGTCAGCAGGACATGAACTCTAAAGTTGCAGTTGCGTTATCGCAGTTTATCTTACTTTCGTTTTCCTAACAGCTTAACGCTTTTGCCTATGCTATTAATAGGTGAAACCGACGGCGTTGAGGTTTTAGCGAATACCCCTGCAAAATAAAAAAAGGATTGTGCGGGAGATTTCGCCACTTCATCATTATAGCAATGTAGGCTGCTCAATGCCGGCGGCTCAATTAGCATTCAAAAAGTTTATTTTCCTTGAAAATAATGCTACTTAATCATTATGAACATACTCAAAGTTGAGGGTTTATCGGTTAAAGTCGAGAACAAGTTTATATTCAAAGGCGTCTCTTTCGGTTTAAAGAGTGGAGAAAGCCATATTCTTTTCGGACCGAACGGCTCTGGAAAAACAACACTTGTCAGCGCGCTTATGGGTCTTCCCCAATTCGAGATAACGTCTGGAAAAGTAACTTTCACGGGAATCGACATCACCTTCAAAAGCGTTGAGGAAAGGGCGAAACTCGGCATGGTTATGAGTTTCCAGAATCCCCCTGAGATTACGGGTGTTAAATTGGCTGATCTTTTGAAGTTGTGTTTAGGCAAGAGTGCTACCGACGACTTCAGCGAAGAGGAGAAGGGGCTCATAGATGTCTTTAGGCTCACCGAATTTTTGAACAGAGAAATCAATGTCGGCTTCTCTGGTGGGGAAAGGAAACGCAGTGAAATTCTTCAACTGATATTCCTCAAACCAAAGCTTCTGCTCTTAGACGAGCCTGACTCTGGCGTGGATGTTGAAAGCCTGAGGCTGATCGCCGGTGAGATACAGCGCTATGTGGAGAAAAATGGAGGTTCAGCTCTGATAATAACACATAAGGGCGATATACTTGAGTATGTTAAAGCCAAATACGGTTGTGTATTGTTGGATGGAAGGCTCCACTGTTTTATGCATCCTTTGAGAATATATGAAAGCATAAAGGAGCTTGGCTACGAGGAATGCGTAGCTTGTAGAAGAAGAGTAACCGAAGGATGGAATTTTGGGCAAAGAAAATGAACTTGTAAATGTGCCGCATCAAATCCTTGAAGAGGCATACAAAGCGGGCATCGAAGCGGACGGGAAGAATCGTTCAGGCACCTTTTTCCATGTGAACCAATCCACGGTGTACTCGAGAGTCAATGATCTTTTTCAAGGAAAAATCGAGCTTATGGATACTAAGACGGCTTTGCAAAAGTATTCTTGGCTTGGCGAGTATATGTGGAAACTCGTTGACAAGAACAAGGACGAATTCACCAAGAAAGTGGCGGAGGATTTCAGCGGAGGCTATTTCATGCGGATAATGCCTGGTGTTGAGATAACGTTTCCTCTTCAATCGTGCCTTTTGATCACGCAGAAAAACTTGGAGCAGCGAGTTCACAACATCATAATCGCCGAGGAAGGGTCAAAGGCGCACATCATAACCAGTTGCGTTCAGCACTCCACTGTTCCGAAAGCGTCGCACTTGGGCATATCGGAGATCTATATCAAAAAAGGTGCCATGCTCAACTTCACCATGATTCATCAGTGGAGCGAGAACACTTTGGTGCGGCCTAGGAGCGCAGCCGAAATGGCTGACAAAGCTACGTTTGTTTCGAACTACGTGTGTATGCGGCCAGTCAGAGATGTACAAATGTACCCCACTGCTTACTGCAATGGCGAGAATTCAGCTGTGAGCTTCAACAGCATCTTGTATGGCAACAGAAATTCTCTTTTGGATATAGGTTCAAAAGCTGTTCTCAACGGGAAGGGCAGCAAGGCAGAAATGATCAGCCGCGCTATAGCACGGGAAGACTCAAAAATGATCATCAGAGGTTTGATCGAAGGCAACAGCTCCGACTGTAGAGGACACTTAGAATGCCGCGGTCTTCTCATAGATGATGATGCGCGCATACAATCCATACCAGAGCTTATAGCCAGAAAGAAGGGCGCCGAAATAACGCATGAAGCTGCAGTGGGCAAAATCTCAGAGAAGGAAATAACATATTTGATGACGAGGAAACTGTCCCGAGAACAGGCTGTATCGCTGATTATACGCGGTTTCATGGACGTAAGCATATTAGGCTTGCCAGACGCCTTAAACGCGGAAATCAAGAAGATAGTGGACGCCTCTGCAGAAGCCAGCTAGGCACGCTCTTGGTTCCAAGATGTAACTGTCGGATCGGGCACCAACTTTCCATTTCGCATCCAAACCGAAAACAAGGAGCAACAAAATAACAAGCAAGAAACCCTTGGATAAAAAGTTTGATTAGTTTTCAATCCACCCACATTCTAAAGGACGAAAAAATGGCTCGCCATACTGAAAATAAGCTTTTCTAAGATGCAAATTCAAATTGTTTAGTGGAGTCTTCGACATTGGCTGATCATATTGAAAGGAAAAAATGGAGATTTGCGGGTGAAATCTCCACTCTGGTGTGGGTTCGAGTCCTATCGGCGGCGCTTTTACCATACTGCCTTAGTATGAATTATGTTGATCTTTCAGCAGTGCTTGATTTTAAGTGCTATCCGAAGCTTCCAAATTTTTCGTCATTAAAATAGTATTTCGCGGTGTACCCAGAAAGACTTAAAATGTCACCACCAATCACTGCGAAGCCGGTTGCTTGCGGCTCAATGCTATATTCTATGTCATTCCAGATTATCCTTACCCACGCATGATATTGATTTTTTTGTTCGCCAACTATAACGTATACGTTGTCAGGTGACCATCCATCAGCTCGAAGCAGCGAGCACAACAATATGGAGAAGTCTTCACAATCTCCTGTTCTAAGCTGTATGGTTTCATTTGAGAACTGCCAGTACTCTTTTTCGCCATGAATTTCAGAGTCACTTCTGTACTGTATGTTGTTCCCAACCCAGTCTCTTAATGCTATCCAGTCAGAAGTTAATACGGGTTTATCTTCCAAAATTTTATTTTTCAATTCAACCACGTTTTGGTCTTCAGGGGTTATGAAGGAGCAACACAAGTTTTCATCGAATTTTCTTGAAAGATTTGCATTTACAATAACAGTTTTGGAATCAGAAGAAAGAGGGCATGATGCTTCTATTGTAACAATTTTGGCTGATTTATAGCTTACTTTTACTGTAATCGAGTTTGTATACGCTTCGGATGGCTGTAATAATGCTATTGATTCAGTATTGTAGTTGGCTCCGTCTATTTTGGTAGTAATTTCTACGTTTTCAGCAGAATCATTGCCCAAATTTGTAACAGAGACATCTAAATTGCTAATGAACTCGGGCAAGTCGCTTGCAAGATTTTCCCAATAACTACTGTTTTCCTTAATATTAACTTCTAATTTTGGTCCCACTTGCTGGTTATTTTGGTTTCTGGCTGTATTCTGGATACGAGATATAAAATCTTGAATTTGATCCCGAAACGTGAAAGGCGCAATACAAAACAACAAAATAACAACGATTACTAGGAAAATCACAAGTTTACGCAAGGTTCTGTCCCATTAAATTACTTAGTCTAAGGTTACAAAAAGTTTTTGGATGCTTTTCACATAAGTTGCGTTGTAGCGCTTTTGTTTAGTATCTTAAATCTGCTTTCTAACGCTAAAGATGTCAGTTTTTAGGTAATTCTGCTCCTGTCTGAATTGTTGTCCATAAGTGCAATCTATCAATAATGCTTATTTCGATGAGCCTACACCGTGTCTTTAAAGCGAAAATGAAGGCATCTTAAGGTGGTTACTGAACATCCAAGAATCAGGCGAGAGAAAAAGACCATTGAAGCAATGGTGCGCATATACTGCAAGAATCACAATGAAAGCCAAGGTGAACTTTGCCCAGAATGCAGCGAACTCGTTGAGTACGCAAAGATGCGGTTGGATAAGTGTCCTTTTCAAGAGAAGAAAACCACATGCCGCAAGTGTTTAATACATTGCTACCAGCCTCAAATGAGAGAAAAAGTAAAGAAAGTTATGAGGCACTCAGGCCCGCGAATGCTTTTGCGTCATCCGCTTCTAGCGATACATCACGTTATTGACGGACGCAAGAAGCCGGAAAAAATAACCAAAAACTCGCTAACGCGCTACAGTGGTGTCCATCTGGAAATTTTTCCACAAAACATAAAAACTAAATATTGCGAATAACTGCAATGATTCACTATGGTTAAGAAGCGATCCCGTGTAGCCTTTTTTGTGGCTACTTTATTATTCACAATAATTATTCTGGCTATTATAGTCTTCACAAATTTAGGATTACAGTCCCCTCAAGTTGTGGTGCCAGGAGTTACTGAGGGGGATGTGTTCACTTACGACATTATGGGTCTCTGGAGTTCCAACGACCCCAACGCAACAGTACCAGAGCAGTTTTTGCAATTAAATATGACGGAATGGTACAGAGTTACGATAACAGAGGTATCTGGAGTAGAGGTCAAAATTAGCACTACTTGGCGTTTTAAAAATGAAACTGAACTTGCGGGAACTGGTACTGTGAATGTAGAAACAGGAATTTCTTCTGGGGGATTTTGGGCGATCTACGCTGCTAATCTTAGAGCAAATGACCGAGTTCGTCCTAATGGACCAGACCGATCTACTGTCAACGAGACCATAACTAGAGATTATGGTGCAAGCGGCACAAGAGAAACAAACCGTTTGATACTTACCACCCTATATTACGACGTTGACGACCCTACCTTAAGCACCACTTACACCGAATATGCTAGTACCTACTTTGATAGACAGACAGGGATACTTGTTGAGTTACGCAACCTATCTGTATATAACAAGCCGCAAATGGCGCTAACAGTTTTATGGAAAATCAGAGGCACAAACGTTTGGGTCGTCACATAGTTCCCGTCAGCCTCATTTTGCCATTGTTTATTGACAGTGATAACGTTTGCAGTAATTGCTCACAAAAAGTGCGCATGCATCACGAAGACCCTGATTCCAGCTAAGACTAATAAATTCTAAGAACACATCGATTTTTTGTAGAGCCGCATCTGGAAGAAGCTAACTTCAGACGGGGGTTCACCGCGATGCGGAATCACATCTCTGCTTTTGTTAGGAGTTCTCTTGCGTTTTTGAGAGCGATTCGGTAGAAAATTGCCGTTAAAATGATAGCGATAATTGCGCTCACCACAACTGCCAGAAGAGGATCCAAGAGCGCTACTCCTGTTAAACCAGGCATAATTTCTGAGAGCATGGATGATAGCACATATGGGAAAAAGGGCGCTAATATCGCTATCCCTGCTACGAGGCAGGCACATAAGTTAATCATACTCCATGATAGGTGTATCATTCTAGGCCTAGGAGTCTCGGTAAAGTCGGCTCCTCTTATCCCGTTTGACAGTGAAATTGCTCCTATGGCGAATACTAAGAGAACTGCCTCACAGTAAGCCACGATTGTGGCTCGCAATGAGGGGTGATATACTATGAACCCGAAAATTCCCGTAATCGCCAAAACTATAAGCGAAAAGAAAATTATGAAAAAGTACTTGCTTTTAACCAAAGTCTTAGCAGAAATTGGGGAGGAATAAATTCGCCAAACGACTTGGCCTTCTTCACCTATAATAAGGCTGCCCAAGCTCATAGCCATGACTGAGGCTGGAAAAAGAAAAGTCATTGCAAGCATGAACACTGCAGCTTCGGATGGGAATGCCCCATTTGTCTGGCCAAGCGATTGCATAAGTGGCACTAAGATGACGACTATTGGAACTATGAAGATTGTCATCAACTCTCGTCGGCGCGTGAATGCCCTCAAGTCTTTTCTGATTAATGCTGCTTCAACCATGGAAAACCCAAGTTTGCCTAAGACGCCAGTTTTGGGAGCGTAAGTTCCACGCGAAATCGTTAGCGCTGGCGGCTCATAAAGTCCGAATCGTCTGTTCAGCAAGATGGCGAGGAAAAACAAGCCGGCGATAAACAGGATAGAAAGAGCTAGAAAGATGAAGCCTTGTAGCAAGAGGCCGCTTGTGAAGGAGTAAAGGGTCATGCCTAACCACACGAAAGGTATGAACCAAGCCGCCGTCTGAGCCGAGGCAATAGTTTGGATGAATGTTACAGCTCCTCCAGAAGTCACGTAGAAATAAATAATGTAGAATACTAAGAAGAATAGTAGTGAGCCGGCGAACCTCACCCACACTGCCGCTCGACCCGATGACTTGTAGACTGCACCGATGAACCTCACCTGCAAGATTCTGAGAATTTCTGTGGTGGCGCTTGCCATGAAGGCAGCGGCGAATACAGCAAGGGAGGTCAGCAGGGCGGGTAGAACTTGGCCAATGAAAACCGAGAATACTGTGATAATTGATGTGATGAACATTACTGAGGCAAGTGGGAAGCCCAATAAGCTGGCTAAGATTGATGCCAAGGTGTGTTCTTGCCAAGTTACAGGCAGCCAATAAGGCACCTGAGACGAGATTTTAACGCCGCTGCGCTGAATTTGTTGCATCGTGGTGAAAACCAAACTGTAAACCAAAACGAGGGTTGGCAGCGAGAGGAAAATACTCAGCGTCCCCTGCTGGAACAAAGCATATATTTCTGGGTCATTCGTTGAGGCGAAGTTGTAAACCATACCGACCAACACGCCACCTGCTATGCCGAGAGCTAGGGCAACCCAGTAAGGCCAGTAAGCGAGGAAACCGCTCTCGCGATACTTTGTGAGTTTTCTTCCTCTGATAAGCCTGCCAGCCTTCCTTTCAACTCGCATCAGGCTGAGTACGTTCTTCCAATTCATTTCAGGAGTTCCTCAACCACGGCTCTTATGTCATCCGTGCCAGTTAGTTTCAAGAAAATATCCTCTAGGCCAGAGTCTGGCAGTTTCGACATTTGCCTCAACTCTTTCATGTTGCCTAACGCCAAGATTCTTCCTTGGTACATGATTCCTATACGGTCACATACCGCTTGGGCTATCTCTAACACGTGGGTGGACATTATGGTGGTTACGCCTTGCATTTTCAGTTGGTGTAGAAAATCTTTGATTATGCGTGCCGATCGTGGATCCAAAGCGCTTAACGGCTCGTCGAGAATTAGGAGTTTTGGTCTGTGCAAGAACGCTGAGATCAAAGCAATTTTCTGTTTCATTCCTTCCGAGTAACCGTTTATCATGTCGCCTTCCCGTCCTTCGAGTTGAAGAGCCTTCAAGTACTCGGTGATCCTAGTCTTCTTCTCTGCTGTTTGCATGCCATATATGTCGCCTATGAAGTCCAAGTATTCAATTCCAGTCAAGAACTCGTATAGACGTGGAGATTCAGGAACGTAACCTACAAGTTGCTTCACAGCAACGGCGTCTTTTTGCACGTCAATCCCAAGAACGTTGACTGAGCCCGAGTCAGGTTGAACCAAACCTAATAGCATCTTAAGAGTTGTTGACTTTCCTGAACCGTTTGGTCCTAAGAGGCCAAAAATCTCGCCTGTTTTTATGGTTAAATCAACCTGGTCCACGGCTAAAATCTCGTTGTAACGTTTTCCTACACTTTTCAGTTCAACAGCATACGTTTCGCTCATTGTCAACGGCCTCACGGTTGCAATAGAAAACAATGGGAACGGTATTTAAGCCTAACGTGTATTTTTAACTTACCGTGCATTCAGGGCGCCAAGGTGGGAATTCCGCTCTCATATTTTTAGATGGCCCATAAGCGTTTTCGACATAGCTATGATAATCAGCGGAAACTTTGGCTTTAGCAAAACGAAATAGAAGGTCACGCCTATACTGTGGTTTGCTCAAAAAATGGCTAGAGAAAAAGATGTTTTCTGCAGAGGTTTACTTGTTGGTCATTTCGTTGATTTGCTGTTCCATTGCGTGCCCGCGACAGTAAACCAAAGCCTTCTTGACGCCTGGCACCTTCTTTGCAGCGTTCTTCAGGTCGCTGGCCAGTTTGAAGGCAATGGGGCAGAAGGGACTGGTCGGAATGAATTCTACTTTGACGACTCCTGGTTCCTCTTCCTTCACACCTGTGATCATTTGCATTTCGGCGAAAGTCATGCCTGTTTCAGGGTCCTGTACTTTGCCTACTTCTTCGCGGACTTTGTTTTCCAATTCCGTCAAACCTTTTCCACCTTTCGCATTCTATTATTGAAGTTAGAACGGTATAGAATATAAACTGTTGCATAAAACCTAAGAATGAAGCAGTAAATGATGTTCTAGCGGTAACTAACATGAACGATGAGTCATGCATCTTTTGCAGAATGGCGCGAAAACAAGCGCCTGTTAGTTGCGTTTACGAAGATGAAAAGGTGATGGCTTTCCTTGACGTAAGACCTCTCAATGAGGGGCACACTCTGGTTATACCTAAGGAGCATTACGAAACTATTTTCGAAATTCCAGAGCAACTCGTTGCCTATCTTCACCGAATTGTCAAACGAGTCGCCCTCGCCGTCGAAAAGGCTACAAAAGCTGATGGAATCAGCATATTCCAGCAAAACGGGAAGGCTGCTGGTCAAGAGGTGTTTCACTTGCACGTTCATGTTGTTCCCAGATATGAAGGACAGAAACTAGCCCGTTTCGGCGAGATTTCGGAGGCAGACAGAGAAAAACTGGATCAAGCCGCAGCGAAAATAAGACAACATCTTTAGGCTATGCTCATTAACACATGAAATTCGCAACCAAATACGCTGGAACTGAAAGCACAGTTCAAGCAACGTTTCAGTCTTTATTCAGTCTTTATATAAGGGAGGGGGCTATAGTCTCCGAGAGCACAACAGTTGCCTCTTTTATTCGAGTATGATTCGCGCGTCTACCGTTTTTGCTCCGTTCTCGTAAGCCATTATGGGATTCAAGTCTAACTCTTTGATTTCTGGGTAGTCCATGACCAGTTTTGAAGTGTTCAGCAAGATGTTTACTATGGCGTCTATGTCTGCTGGCGGTGTATTTCTATAGCCTTTCAAAAGCGGGTAAGCCTTAACTTCTGCTATCATTTCTTGAGCGTCTTCTTTGGTTACAGGTGCAATCTTGAAATTGACGTCCTTCAAAATTTCAACAAAGATTCCGCCCAGCCCAAACATTAAAGTCTGCCCAAACTGGGGATCTTTAATCGCGCCCACTATAACCTCGGTTGACTGCGGTGCCATCTCCTGAACTAGTACGCCAACAATTTTCGCTGCAGCATTGTATTTCTTGGCGTTCTCCAAGATTTTTCCGTAAGCATTCCTAACTTCACCAGCGCTCTTCAGGTTAACCATGACGCCTCCAGCATCAGACTTATGCACAATGTCAGGCGAAACTATCTTCAAAACCACTGGAAACCCTATCTGCCCAGCAAACTCAGCCGCTTCCCCCTCGCTTTTAGCCAGCTTAAACGAGGTGACTGGAATGGCGTACTCCATACAGATGGCTTTAGCTTCAGTTTCCAAAAGCACTTTTCTGCCTTCACGGCGAACTTGGGAAATAATTGTTGAAGCCGTGTTCAAGTCTACAACTTCCATAAATTGCATTGAGTAAGACAAGCATCCTAGGTTTAAAATCGTTTTGCACGGCAACCCCTCTTATTCCCTTATTCATAACGAGGTGCCCACTTTACGCTTTCCAAAAACAAAAGAACAAAAATAAACAGACAGGGCTTACGCGATCTAGCTTAGTTCTTGCAGTGCCCGCAGACGTTTAACTATGTTCGGATGGGTTGATAAGGCTTCAATCAACTTGTCCGCAAACGTCAGCTTCCTCGAGGTGATTTCCTGAACCAACTTCTGGTCGGTTTGAACTTCCATGGCAGCTAACTCGGCTGAATCCGCGCTTGCTCGGTCAGGATCAGCTATGAATAAAGCCTTGAAAGCGCTCGAGTTTGTTTTTTCTTGGCGAGCTTTTTGAGCATTGTTAACCTTCCGAGTGGTGTTAACTATCTTCGCCAGCCCCGTGGAGAGTTTCTGCGCGCCGTTATCCACCACGGAAACGCTGTGCCTGTCAGCATAGTACTCGCGCAGCCTGCTCAAGTAGAGAATGAACAGGTTCAGCACCCAAGAGAAAACCAAGAAACCTATACCAATAAGAGCGCTTCCACCGCTATCATCTCTACGCCCGCGGTACATGCCTGAAAGCATAAGCGAAAAGCCAATGTAATAAAAGAGCGCTGGCAAGAAAGAAACAACCATCATAACCTGCACATCCCTATGCTTCAAGTGGCCAAGTTCATGTCCTATGACAGCTTCAACTTCGTCTTCATTCAACGACTTCAAAAGACCCTGAGTGACCGCGACGCGGTTGCCCGTTAAGGGTGAGCCATATGCGAACGCGTTTGGAATTGGAATCTGCGCTAGCATGAGTTTTGGCTTGGATACTTTGCTTTTTTCGCTGAGGTTTTCAACCATTTGGTGCAGTTGTGGGTTTTCGTTTTCTGGAAGTTCGCGGACTCTGTATATGGCGCCAACGAGGTATGGGGATATGAGCCATTGGATAATGTTGAAGGATACTACCAAAATTGCCAGCGTTAATATGTCGAAGACTCCTGCTAGGCTCATGATCACCGTGAACACTAATGTGGACAGGCCGAAAATTATGGCTAAAGTTCCAGCCATAGAGAGACGAAGTTTCCACGCATTCATGAGTTTTCCACTATTTTCATCATTTACGCAACTTATATCTTTTATGTGAAACAACCGCCCTTTTATTACTTTAGCCAACTTCCTTGTGAAGGCTTGGCCTGTAACGGTGTTTCGAGCCGCTTAAATATAGACCTCCACTTAATATCTGTAGCTGCGACTGGAGAACTGCGCTATTGACTAACAAACACGAATGGCAGCACATCCATACGCTTCTTAAACTGGCGGAAATGGGTGCCCACAGACGCACCGCCAAAATCTCAACTGAATATTTAGCTGAGAAACTGGGGATTTCCCAGCAGACAGCATCCCGCCACTTGATAGAGCTTGAGCGTAAAGGTTGGATTCAGAGAACGATAACGCCGGAAGGCAGCTTGATAAAAATCGACGACAGAGGTATGAGAGAGATTGAGAAGCTTTATTCGAAAATGCGATTCTTAATCGAAGCCGAGTATCCGCCGTCGGTTACCCTTGAAGGAACGGTTTTCACAGGTTTAGGCGAAGGCGCCTATTACATCTTAAAAGAGCCCTATAGGAAACAATTCATTGAGAAGCTTGGTTTTGACCCTTATCCGGGCACGCTCAACCTCAACCTCACAGCCGACTATGACCTTAAGACGCGCACAGAACTGGAAGCGTACCCAGCCATTGAGATTCAAGGCTTCAAAAACGAAGACCGAACTTTTGGGCTGGTCAAATGTTACCCTGCCACGATAGGTAACAAGGTTAAGGGCGCTTTGATTTTCGCCCTGCGTAGCCACTATGACGCCTCAGTCGTGGAGGTCATTGCCCCAGTCTACCTCAGAAAGCAGCTCAACCTCAAGGACGGACATAAAGTGAAGGTGGAAGTCTTTACTCTACCTTAACTCTAAGGATGGTTTGAATAAGAGTAGCTGATTGTGTACTTTGTGACGGGTTTACGCTTTGCAGCCAAAACATAGCCGACCAGCAGGCCAGCAACCAGTCCGCCTATGTGTGCCAAATTATTCACGGCTGGTCCTGAACTGAGGAACAGCAGAAAAAGCGCGTATATTAACGCCCCAATTATTGATTGACGCACGGCACGCCTAGCATAGATTGTGCATGCCCCGAACATGGCAAAGATGGCGCCTGACGCCCCAACCGAGGGGACATCAAGAGGTAACAGCACCAGCGACAGCAGGTTCCCAGTTAATCCGCCCAGAAAGTAGACGAGCAAGTACTCCGGCAACGAAAACATTTCTTCTCCTCTTAACCCAAAAACTAAAAGAAAGAGCATGTTGCCTGCAAGATGCGCGATGCTGGCGTGGACAAACATGGATGTGAAAAGCTGATAATAATAACCAGAATAAAGGACTAGACCATTAACCTGACCGTAAAGCCAAAGCATATCGCTGCTTGTATTCATAAAATTTCCGCCCTCTACCGAAGTGTAAACGTAAAAGGCGATGTTCAACGCGATGAGAATGTATGTGGGCTTAAACTTCTGGCTGTTGTACATGGCTTGTTCATCTGACGAATTTTTCAATAATCTTCTGTCTTATCTTTGATGAACTGTCTAGTGCGTCTTCTTCAAATTTGCTAATTCTAATGACTGCTACGTTTAACTTGTGCTTATCCACATATTCCTGTACGCGTTTTTCCATACCCGCCTGATCGTACCCCAAGGCGATCACGTCGGGCTTGATTCGCTCAATGACGTCGCCTATGTCAAATTCTTCAAAGCCAAGCACAGCTTCATCAACCACTTTTAATGACTCTACTAAAGCGCGCCTTTGGTTCTCAGGCATGATAGGTTTTCTACCCTTGTTTTTTTCCACTGTGCAGTCCCTTGCGATTATGACTATGAGTTCTGCATTTTTTCCGCCTGCTTTCTTGGCTTCCTCCAAGAACTTGACATGTCCCAGATGCAGCAGGTCGAATACGCCTGAAGCTAAAACTACCTTTTTCTTTTCGTGTTTGCTGGCCATTCGAATTTCACAACTCCCAACAGTCTCAACGCGTCTAATAATCCTTCGCAATAAGCAACCGAAGTCAGACTTGTTTCAAACTTTTTCTGAGCCTTATAATACTTGGCGTCTTCCAAATAAGCCGTCACGTAACCCAGAATATTGTCGATGCCTTCCTCAGCCACGCTTGTTGAGCCTTTAGTCCGCTGTATTTCTTTCAGAACTTTTTCTGTGGAAGCTATATATTTCGACACAAGCGCTTCCAAGCTTATTTGGCGAGCCTCCTTAAGGTTTCAGGCGCCCCCGCAAGCGCTACTAACGCTTCGGTTTCCATGAAGTGGAGATCTCCTAGAAAAATCAAGCTCTGCGGCGGACCCCCAAAATCGTACTTTGACAGTTCTTTGATACAGTCAGCTTTCAAGGTTGGAGTGTTGCTTCCAACTCTTGCCACCCCGACCGCCACCGTGTCTGGCGTGGCTATCCCTTTTTTCCTTTTTCGCTCAATTTCCAAGAGCATTGTTAGGGCTTCGTTTATTGTTAGGAAGCGTTTTTCGTCCACTTTTAGATCCAGCAAGCACAGCGTGTGCAGTCCAAGCTTCTTGTTTTGGGCGATGACGTTGTAAGGGGTTTCTGAAAAGTTTTCTGGAAAGGGTATGGTGACGGTTTTTCCGAACTTGTAGTTGTGCAGGCCTGACAAGCCGATTATGGCGGAGATTACAGAGGCTCCGTGAATTATGCGTGTCTTGACCCCGCGTTTTTCCGCTTCAATACGTAACGTCACGTGAGTCGTGGCTATTAACGGGTCGCCTGGAACGAGGAAAACCGCTTTGCCCTTTTTCGCGGCGTTCAGGATAAGCGCTCCGTTCTCTTCTTCAAGCTCACGCCTTGAGACCACGTGAATCTGCTTGCCCGATAATGCTTCGAAGCGTTCCAGCGAGAAGTCTGGCATTAGGCTTGTGTAAAGCTCAATGAAGATGTGCTCTGCTGTTCTGGTTTCTTCGAGACCGCTAAGGCTTATTCCCTTTTCGTCGTTTAAGCCTAGGCCCACAAACACGAGTTCTTTCAATTACGGTATCCTCGTAAGTAATTCAAAGAATCAAAACTTAAATTGTTCTGCTCTTTAAGGGACGAACCAGTTTAGGAGTGAAGAATTTTGATGCTTAAAAGATGCTATTTTTCTTTGATTTCGCCTTTTTCAACTAAGCGGTTGTAGTATATCCGGCATGTGTCTAGAGAAACTGCGTGTCGTTCACAGAATTTGACAAGAACCTTCTCCACGGGTTCTTTCGGTTTCTTTTCTTGAATCATTTCCTTCAGTTCTTTAATATGTTGCTTATCCAGTTTTTCAGCCATTTTAGTTTCATCTCCCTTCGGTGTTTTGTGTGATTGGTATTGATTATGTGTTTTTGTTTCAAAAAAAGATTTCCGCTGCTTTTTTGTGTAGCAAACTGTTTGACAAAAAAAGCTAAAACTAAAGCGGACAGACCAGAGCTAACTACAAAAACGTATTAGAGCCCCACATGCAATTTCAATGTCTATTCCAATAAAATTCTCTTTCGTTCGCGGCTCCAAAGGTAACCTGAGAAAAATATGAAGACTATCGAGATTCCGAAAACGAAAAGTAACATTGAAACTGCACTAGCAAAGGCGTTTTCGAACATTCTCCTTTCTCCAAGTAATTCTTTAATCGTCCAATGTTAAAAAACAAAGTTTCAAAAATCGAAATGAACTCAAACTAACATATTGCCTAATAGGATATATATCGATGCTGACACAAACGTTTTATAAAGATTTCAACATACACTGTTTCAACCTGAAGGTGGAAGAAAAGAGAAGGCTTCCATCACAACTTTCTTTTCCAAACCGATCTTTTTCAGTTTAACAAAAATTTTGCCTACACTTTAAGACGGGTCCGACGGACCCATACCCAAAAGGGTTCGAAACCAAATCTTTAGCAATCTCTGACTTGGCAAAAACAGCTTCGCGCGCTCAACTTATTCTAAATATCTTCGGCTTCACTTCGCCCTCGATGCCAATATCCTTCGCTTCCTGAACCTGCAACATGCAATCTACACCATACGCATCGTTGAAGATTTTATAATCGATCATCTCGAGGAACGCGCCGTCGACAGAAACCGGCGAACCAGAGGCGAAGATGCCAACGTCCTTCATCACAATTTCGCCAGGATTGGGCACACAGTCACAATACTGCGTAATGTCCTTGGCGAAACTTACGTACGACACCTTATCCCTCTTGAAAGTGGAGAGCACACCGTATGCCGCTGACGCGAGCGCCTTGCAAAGGTTCTCCTGATGTATGAGCTTTATGGCCCCGGTGGGACAAGCCTGCGAACACACCGTGCAGCGCATGCACAAAGGCGAGACAATCTTAGCCTTTTCTCCGATGATTTCAGGTAAGCTCATCTCACATACCTGCTTACACTTGCCGCAGCCGATGCACTTCGACTCATCTATCTCCAAACCCACGGTCCTATGCTGCCGTAGCTTGCCCGCTCGCGACGCACAACCCATACCCAAGTTCTTTAATGCGCCACCGAAGCCACTGAGCTCGTGACCCTTATCATGCGATACCACGATCATAGCATCAGCCTCAGCAATAACACCAGCTACCTCGATCTCCTTCAATATGCCCTTCGTCTTCACTGTCCTGTAATTCTCGCCTCGAAGCCCATCTGCCACAATGAACAGAGCCATGTTAAACCCGTTCATCAACGCCGTGACCATGTGATCATACCCGTTGTTACGCTGCGCGTGATAATACGTGTTGGAATCCGTGAGGAACGGCTTGCCACCTGCCTCCTTGACCCTGCGGACTATGTCATGCACAAAAAAAGGCTGCACATAATACGGGTTGCCCAACTCCCCCACATGCAGCTTAACGGCTACAAGGTCGCCCTTTTCCACGCAATCAAAAGTACCGGCTGCATCATAGAGACGATTAGCTTCCTTCATCAGGTCGCGCCCAGCATCCCATTGAACAAAATGCACGGTCATGGCACATTTCTCCACGTTAAAACTTTATGATTATCGTATCCTAGAATAGACAACTTTCGACCTGACTTTTTCATGGTCCAGTGCAGCATTTTGGTTACCTCTGATATATTTTGCCTGTTAATGCACTCTTGAGCAACCGCTTCGAACAAGGGCAATCTAGGGCTACCAACTAATTTGTTTTTGCATCCTTTGGTTCTATACCATTGATAAGATTGGCTCGGCGTGATCCATACCCAAAAGAGTTCAAGTCCATTATGAAATCAGCCAGAAAATTAACAAAATCAATTCAACTCAGAGGCTGTTCCCATTTTCAAAGCGTTTTCGCCTATAGAGTTAATTTTGAAAGGGTACTACCGATTAAGTAACAGTGACAACATCATTAGTGCAGATAAGCTTCTTTTCCCATAACAGTCTCTTGTATATCTCGTAAACTCTTTCTCTGCTCTTTTCCCCTCCGTGGCTGAAACCAAAAACTTTTGCAGTTTCAACTATCAGAGATTCGGCACTTATGCCTAAAGCGTATCGAGCAATTAGTTTCATGGCGTTTTCGATTTCCTCAGGCGGGATGTGTTCAAGTATTCTCTTTGATTCTGGGACGCCAGGAACTGGAACGCGTGCTGGAACATCTTGGAGTTCTCTTGGCCAAAGGAAATAACCCTTGATTATTACCTTCCGATTTCGGAGCAAGAGATTAAGCGCTTCTCTCACGGCTTGAACAATTCTGGGACCCCTTCGCTTTAGTCCCCATGCAAATACCAATCTTCGAACTGCGTAGTCAAAGTGAATTGGGCCCTCTTCATTGACAAGCTCTTCCAAGAGGCGACTTTGCAGTTGACGATTCTCTTGAAAGTGAAACTCGTTCGCTCGAACTACCCATCCATGTCGAGAGGATAGAACCTTCACATACGGGTTAAATTCTGCTTTAAGCGCATGCACTTTGTAAGGAACGCCAATCTTTTCGATACCTGCAAATTGAACCTTTTGAACATCGACTTCTTGCGATAAGTCATCGTTGTGCTCTTCTGGAGCAACGTCCGTGCTTGAGACTTCCTTTTCTAGCTGGAACTTATGAGCTTCTTCCAAGGCATCGGCTAGTCGTCTGATTTCAGAGTCTCTTCTCGCAACCCACGCTGGTGACCATATGCGATGAATCCTCCATGCTAGCTGTTTGAGCACTTGCTCTCTGAGTCTATCTCTGTCCCTTGCACTATTACTATACTGGTATGTTGCGCCGTCAAATTCTATTCCTAAGAGGTAACCTCCCAAATTCTCTGGATCAATCACTCCCATATCGATGGGACAACCGCTATACCCCACTTTGGGGACGACATTGTAGCCAATGCGTTGGATTACCATTGCCACATCTTCTTCAATAGGGGACTCAAACTCGCCTGCTTTTAACTTGGGCAATTTTAATGCCTCTGGACCCTTTTCAGCATATTCAAGATAGTCATGCAGAATAATTGTGCCTTCTGATTTGACTGATTCTATGTCAATATCGGAGGATTTAATGGAAGCGACGAGGATTGTCCTTTCTCTAGCACGTGTAACTGCAACATTCAGTCGTCGCTCTCCGCCAGCCTTGTTTATAGGCCCAAAGTTCATCGTTATTTGACCCTGATAGTCATAACCATAACCGAGGCTAAGTATTATTACGTCACGTTCATCGCCTTGAACGTTCTCTAGGTTCTTGACGAAAAACCCTTCTAGTCGATCCTCCTTGAAGAAATGCTCGTATTCAGGTTGCTGCCTGCGGCGGCGTTCAAGCGCTTCTTCAACAGCTTCCATTTGTGCTATACTAAAGGTTACCACTCCAAGAGTTTTCTTGGGATATTTCTGGAAATGCTCAAAAACTAAGTCGGAAATGACCTCTGCCTCTTTAAGGTTGTCTCGTCGCCCTCCCCGATCATAGACGCCGTCTGGAACATGAATCAGTTTTACACCCAGAGCTTCGTGTTTTGCTATCGCTGATGGAAAAGTTATGAGGGTGCCATCATAGAAATGGTGGTTAGAGAATGCAATTAGTTCCTCGTGTTTGCTGCGGTAATGCCATCGGAGAGTCTTGACTGGCAGTCCAATCCCCACACATTCGTCAAGAATGCTGTCAAAAACTTCAACATCTTCGTCACTGATTTCATCCCAGTCAATATCTTCAAGCAGGGATTTTTGGAAGAAGGAGGTAGGCGGTAGTTGTTTGTTGTCGCCTGCAACGACAATTGTTTTCCCACGATAAATAGTTCCAATTGCGTCTTCAGGAACAATTTGAGATGCTTCGTCAAAGAGAACCACATCAAATTTCATCAGTTCAGGGGGGAGGAACTGGCTCACAGACATCGGACTCATGAGCAAACAAGGTTTAAGTCGCGAAAGGAGGTGGGGAATTCTCTGTAAAAGATTGCGGATTGGCATTAACCGTCTCTTTTTCATTGCCTCTTTCAGTAACGTGGTTACCTCTGAATTGTCTGCTTGGATAAGTATGTCCTGCGGCTTTCTACTATTTGCCGCCTCTATAACGCGGTTCGAAGAAAGGCGAATCAGCTCTTGGTCAAGTTTTCTGAATTCAGCAATTTGCTGCTCGTGACTTTTTCTTCTAAATTTACCTAAGTACGGATCCTCATTACACAGATAATTAAACCATTCTTGGTATGCTGCTTTGCGAAATATGTCAAGAAGCTGAGAAGCCGGAGGAGGGTTCTTGGTGAGCCGGTCAAAAAACGCGGTTAAGCCTCTCAGTGAAAAGAGTTTTTTGGCTTCTTTAAAATCGACCCAAACTTGCAGATCATCAACTCGTTCTCGGAGCCATCTGACCCTGCTTTGAATTGCTTCGAGGCTCATTTCTTGTAGTCTTTGACCTTGGTATGTCAGCTCAGTTTCGAAACGAGACTCCAGAGTTGCCAAGGATTTCAGTGCCGCATCATAATGTTTAATCAGGTCGCTGTTAGATGGAGCGTATGCGGCTCCACGAGAGACAATGTCCGCGAAGAGTTCGGGAATCGGAGAGGAACCAAACAAAGTTTGGACTTTCCTGGTCCAATGAAGAACTGATAAAATTTCTTCCCAGCATGTTTCGAGATCTGAGAAACGGAACCCGAATTTCGTTTGGAGAAGCACCCTTTCGCCGAGAATTTTTGCTTCTTTTTTTCTAACATTTTCAGCGTCTTTCAAGTCAGCTATTAGCTGTTTGTAGTTTTGTAGCTCTTCGCCTTTGCTTGTCTTCAAGGTTTCTTCTGTTATTTCGCAAAGAGCGACAAGTTGTTTTTCAACCGAGTTTGCCCATTCTCGGAGCATTGCTATAGGCGTCTCATAGAACGGTAAACTCGAGTTGGGCACACGGGATATTGACAACAGGGAGCTTAACTCTTTAGCAAGCTGGTCCCATTTTTCAAATGACTCTTTTAACTCATTGCCGATTTGCCTGATCACAAGCGGAGGGTCTGATCCGTATGAAACTAACTGGGCTAGTTTCTCAGCTATCCCTATTGCCCCTGATAACCTAAAGAGTTCTGATGTAATTTCAATCGCTTTTTCTGTCCGTTGAAAATCTGTTTCGTATCCCTGATAAAAATGACCCAGCAGACTGTGAACTGATTCTGCTGAAGCTTCGATCTCAGCACTTAACGTTTTCAGCCTACGCGCGTCAAGCAAATCTTGCAAAACGGACTTGGGAACTTTACCGTCATGAGTTAGCAGAGCTATCTGCTTTTGGTCGCGATAGAAACTTGGGCGGAACCATCGAAGGAAACTTTTGTACAGATCATTATAGCGTCTTATGAACTCATCGAGGTCTAACTCGAAAATTTCGTCGGTGTACGTTTTTTCTAGCTTAAGCCTCAGCGAATTGTGTTCCTGATAATCCTTTTTTGTTTTTGGAAATGTTTCTTTTACTTGCTGAAAATAAGATGGATCTAACCATCGTGATTCTGGCTTATCCTCTGAGAAGCAAAGAAGGGCAATACGGGATAGTTGTCTAACGCGGTCAGGTGTGAGGTTTTCTGTTGATAAACCCAACATCGGGGCAAGCTGTCGTGATTTTTCGTTCCACTTTTCTGATAGAACTTGGGTATACTTGGCAAAATCCAAGAGTTTTTCTCGTTTTTTAAGAAGCTCGCTTTCTTCTATACGCGAGTGTAAAAGCAACTTGTTGATTGTTGAAAGGGCTTCTTCAAATTCTGCAGATCTAGTGAGAGCTAAGCTGAATAAAGCTGTGTTGTAACGCTCCAGTAGACGGCTGCGGGTTGCTTTGCACCATTCAGACGTGGCTAGGAGTGTTTCTGCTTCAGAGATGAGCTGATCAAGGTTAGGATGCAACACCCAGCTTGCTTCAGGTTTAGGGCTTTCCAATAGAAGACCGCCAATTCCAATTAGCCATTTCACCTCATCAAATGTTGACGGCGTTTTCAGGCCCAGCTGGTTTACGAATTTGCCCGATTCTAGTCTAAGCGAGTCTATTGTTGAAATTAGATTGCCAAGAACCGTTGATAATTCTGAGCGGACTTCTATATTGTAATTGTTTCCTCGATAGCCACGCCATGGAAAGTCTGGTTCTTCCATTACCTGCCAGACGTTTTTCAGTTGGTGCATTAAATCTTCTAGTTGGTGCATTTTTTGAGGAGTCAAGCTTCCCGGATTCGGTAGCTCAAGCTGAACAAAGGGAACACGTTCTAGACTTGAAAGTTGTCCTAGTATTTCGTATACGCTTTTCTGCAAAGTGGGGCGTTTTTGATGGAGCGAAACTACGTAGTTGTTCAAGTTTTCTCTTAATTCTGCCATTTTTTCAAATTCGTGTGCTGACGGCAGTTTGCGAGGAATAAGTTGCTCATCAAGGCAACGTTTAAGCTCAGCCACAACTTCCTGCTTGTTGGCCTTGCTGCTGTGAAGTTCCAGACAGAAGGAAGATAACCCGACCTCGCGCAGTCTCTTATAAACCACTTCGAGGGCAGCCATTTTGTCGCTGACGAAGATAACAGACTTTCCTTGAGCTATGCATTCGGCGATTATGTTTGCGATTGTTTGACTCTTGCCTGTACCCGGTGGTCCTTGCATTACACAGCTTTGTCCGCGCAAGGCATATTCGATGGATACCCTTTGGCTACTGTCGGCATCTAGGACTTGAAATGTTTTTTCAGGTGGCTGTATCTTGTCTACGTCTTTTTCTTCAGGCAGCGAGTCCTTTGTAAGTGGTATGTCCTTAATTCCGGCAATGGCGCGAATTATAGGGTGTTGCTTTATTACTTCCGCGTTTGTATCAAGGTCATTGTAAATAACTATTTTGTGAAATGAGAAAAGCCCAATTTCTACGGTGTTTTCTACTCTCCAACCGAGTTCGTTAGCGATTTGTGTGACGGCGCTGAAGTAGTTGGTCAGGCTTTGGTATTCCCAATACTCAGGCAAAGGCGGGAGTTCGATTTTAAAGACAGCCTTCAGTTTCACTTGTAAAGCAGGATTTAGAACTACCTCTTCTTCTATTGGAGGAACTGAGATAAAGAAGGGTTCTCGAAAGGATTCCCTAGCCAACTCGATTGGTACGAGGACAAGGGGGGAGCGGACTTCCTCGCCTGTTTCCTTTTCCTTCCAAACTAACATTCCGAAAGCAGCGTGCAATATACGCACGCCTCGCTCCCTGTAGTCCAAAAGTGAACGTCTGTGGAGGTTCTTAAGGACCCTCTCAAGATCGGTTCTACTGATTCCCTCGCATACCAGCTGGTTTGCTGCTGGACGGTTTTTTTCACTAAGGAATGAAAGGTTCGCGGATTGTAGTTGCCCCTGAAAGCCCTCTGCTTCCTCGGGAGGGTACCAAAACGCCAGTTTTCGCTTTCGTAAAACAAGCCTGTTGAAAATTGTTTCCATATTTGGGCGAGAAACAGAAAGATTTCCTCTTTTGCTGGGCTTGAAGTATAATAAGTTGTTTCGCCGCGATAGGTCTATAAGCCTAGATTTCCAATCTTCAATGCGGCGCGTCATTGGAGGAACATAGTTTTCTCGAATTAAAGGGAAACCATTCTGTGGCATTAAATCACGGTTCTGCACAATAGCTTTTAACAAATTATTAGATGCCTGCTACTTTAACATTTGTGGTGTTATCTGAACGGTTCTCTTTCTGAAACTTCGAACAAAAAATTTGAGTGGGCACTATTCTGA
>Ga0209636_10000054_pt1 | contig 84102 bp, 58 predicted proteins | sample DeeMarSWOR152_54_FD_187464 | JGI IMG/M metagenome (GOLD analysis project Ga0209636, IMG submission 187464) | Marine sediment microbial communities from White Oak River estuary, North Carolina - WOR-1-52-54 (SPAdes) (version 2) | ecosystem: Environmental > Aquatic > Marine > Intertidal zone >...
CTACATTTACTCAAGGGCAGATTACAGCCAATGAAATCCAATTTGTACACAATGGAGGAGAATTAGCACCATCGTATGATGTTGAAGTAACTGATGGTAAAGATACTTCTGCAGCTGAGTCAGCTACGATAACATTCACAAATGTTGTTGAAAGTAGTCCTGATATCACAATAAGTTCGAGTAATAAATTTACACCAAGTATCTTTACTACCGGCGCAGCTATACTTGCTACAGGTCTGAGTCAGACTGTATTAGGATTTTTTGCTAATAATAAGGGAAATAGAAATTTCGGGGGGGTTAAGTATACAGCAGGTACAATTTGTTCTCATCTATCTGGTTATTCTAATAAATTTTTCCATTCCAACGATGAAAAACTTTTATTATCAGAAAAACAAGATGTTTGTGTGGAAGAAAAACCAGTTGTGGGAATTGGCTAAAAAAACTTTAAATTCATGCCGACTTTTCGGCATGAACTTATTAAACTTTAAGTTGTTGCTTACAATTATTGTCTATGTTTTTTACCTGACACCATAAATTCGTGCTTCAGTGACGATCATATTCAAAGGTACGTCCCATGATTGTGGTATTAAAACCGATGATTTTTGAAATTCATAAGCAATACCTATTAAATATGGTTTATTACGGCGCCGTAATCGTTTAGTAAAAGCAAAAGTTCTATCGTAGTAACCAGCTCCGGTACCCAAACGGTTACCATTAGTGTCAAAAGCAACTAGAGGGACTATTACTATATCTAAGTTTCTTGGGTTGATAAGTTTACAAGTTTCACGACAAGGCTCAGGAATAGAGTATAGGTTATTAATTAATAAATCATTTTTGTTGTATTCTGCAAATGATAATGTGTGATTTTCCATTACAATCGGTAAATAACAGGTTTTATTTTCCTGCCAAGCCTGTTTTATAAGTGATCTAGGATCCATTTCTCCACGTACTGGAAAATAGGCTGCGACATGTTTGCTTTTTTTGAAGATGGTTGTGTTAAAAATAAAATTTACAACTTTTGTTGCTGCCTGTTGCTGAAATGCAGACGACAATTTTGCACGTTTATTTAAAATTTCTTTGCGCAATTTTTGAGTATTAATCATGCTGCATTTCCCTAACTAAGCCTCCGTAATACCGCTGTAGGATTGCGCTTTGAACCCAAGTTCAAAGTGGGATCAGTAATTACTAAATCAGGCTTTCTATTTTAAATAGACATGCACAACATTAGTAAAATACATAGTCCCTTTATGCATTAGTATCGGTTCAAAAACTATACCTACTGGCAAGTATTACAGAAGACATAATATTATAACATGAATCAGGTTTCTTCTATCAATGCTTGTTCTATTTTATTCTGCAGACTATTTATTTGTTCATTCATGTGATCAATATAAGTACGATTTTGATGCTTTTGTGTAAGTAGTTCGTGAGTAATGTTAAGCGCTGCTATAATAATCAAATTGTCTATGTTGATTAATTTTTTTTCATCATCATTACGTCGTGTTTCACGTATTTTATTATCGAAATACTTAGCAGCTCTATGTAGATCAGAAATTTTATCGACCGGACATTTTACATTAAGATCTCTATCCATGATTTTTAAGGTAATATTGCTTTTTTCGGTCATAATATTTCTTCCCTTATTCGAGCTATTACAGAGCTTAGTTTTTGGTGAGCAATTGCCATTTTGTTCGATAGTACAGCACGTTCTTGTATTGTTTGAGTAAGCTTTTTACGAAGCACTTTGTTTTCCGCATCAAGCTTAGAATATGAGTATATTAAATTCTCAATTTGTAACTGAAGATTAGTAAAATTAATTTCGTCCATTTTATATCTATTTTTATAATTTACGTTTTCAACATTCAAAAAAGATGTTTTAATATAATACTTTAATAAACTATGGTCAATAGTTTAATATTTATTAGGAGAATTTTATGGTTATCGACAAAAAGCTTAAACCAAGACCTGTTTATATAGATCGATTACCACCATGCAATAATGCCTGTTTAATCGGCCAAAATATACAAAAATGGCTATCATTAGCCAAGAAAAGTAAGTTCCGAGAGGCCTGGGAAGTTATTATGCAAAATAATCCTATGCCTGCTGTTTTAGGAAGAGTCTGTTATCACCCTTGTGAAGACGCGTGTAATCGTTTCGGATTCGACAGTCCAGTTAATATTAATGCTGTGGAAAAATTTTTAGGAGATATGGCACTTAACGAAAATTGGATGGTGAAAAGTAATGTAGAAAAGACTGGGAAGAAGGTGCTCATTATTGGTGCTGGTCCAGCGGGTTTGTCAGCAGCTTATCATTTATGCTTATTAGGCCATAAAGCAATTATTTATGAGGCTGGATCGGTAGCCGGAGGTATGACTCACTATGGTATTCCCAAATATCGATTGCCTCGTGAAATTATCGATGCGGAAGCAAAACGAATTCAAAATATGGGTGTTGAAATTATCTTTAATCATAAAGTAGGAGATGTCGTTGCCGAACGAGATAAAGGCAGTTTTGATGCAGTATTTATTGCTGTAGGAGCACCACTCGGTCGTAAAGTGGAAATCCCTTGTGAAGGTAAAGGTTGCGTCCTTATTGACTCGGTAAAATTTTTGTACGATGTAGAATTTAATAAACCGCCGCAAATTGCAGGACAAAAAGTCGTTGTTTATGGTGGTGGCAACACTGCTATTGATGCAGCTCGCACCGCAGTTCGTTTAGGGGCCGAAAATGTTGAAATCGTTTATCGGCGCAACCGTGAAATGATGCCTGCATTTGATTTCGAAGTTGCTGAGGCAAGTGAGGAAGGGATTGGTCTCAGATTATTACGCACTATTAAGCAAATTAAGGATAAAGATATAACACTTGATATCATGGAGTTAAACGAAGAAAGCTGGCCTTGTCCCATTGGAGAAATAGAGCATATTAGTGCTGATACAGTTATTTTAGCTATGGGCTTAAACGTTGACACCGATTTCTTACGTAAAATTCAAAGCATCAAATTTGGATCGGATAATACTGTAGTAATCGATGATCAAATGATGACGGGTTATAAAGGAATTTTTGCCGGAGGAGATGTAATTTCAACTGATCGCAGCGTTACTATAGCTGTAGGTCAGGGTAAAAAAGCTGCATATAATATTGACGCTTATTTGCGTGGTAAAGAATATATTAAAAGTCCGAAGCATGAATTAGCCGATTACGAAAAATTGCATACTTATTTTTATAACAAAACAGATAGAAAGGAACGAAGTCAGATTAGTTTTCCAGAACGTAACGAAACATTTAATGAGGTGGTGCACGGTTTTGAAGAACATGAAGTGATAAGTGAAGCCAACCGCTGTTTTTCATGTGGTAACTGCTTTGAATGTGATACTTGTTTTAATGTTTGTCCAGTCAAAGCTATTACTAAGTTAGGTCCTGGTAAACGATATCGCATCGATGATGAAGTTTGTATCCGATGTGGCTTATGTGCGAAAAAATGTCCTTGTGGCGCAATTAAAATGAGTGAATAATATCATTTTAAAGTAGGAGGACATTTAATGAATGAAATCACCCATACAATGGACGGTAACGAAGCTACCGCTCATATTGCTTATAGAGTTAGTGAAGCAAGTATTATTTATCCCATTACTCCTTCGACTCAGATGGGAGAATTAGCTGACCAGTGGGCTGCTGAAGGTAAAAAGAATCTTTGGAGCATGATCCCCTGTGTTGTTGAGATGCAGAGCGAAGGAGGGGCTTCAGGCGCATTACATGGAGCAATACAGACCGGGGCGTTAGTAACCACGTTTACCGGATCCCAAGGCTTACTGTTAATGATTCCGAACATGTATAAGATTGCAGGCGAACTTACTCCTACTGTAATCCATGTTGCGTCCAGATCATTAGCTTGTCAGGCATTATCTATTTTCGGTGAACATTCTGATGTGATGGCTGCACGTAGTACTGGTTTTGCTATGTTATGTTCTGGCAGCGTGCAAGAGGCTCACGATATGGCGTTAATCGCCCATGCCGCTACTTTGGAAGCAAGAGTGCCGTTTTTACATTTCTTTGAAGGTTTTCGCATCAGTCATGAGATTAATAAAATTAAAGTGTTATCTGATCAGCATATCAGGGAAATGATTGACGACAATTTGATTCTGGCTCACAGAGAGCGGGCATTAAATCCGAATCACCCATTTATTCGCGGTACTTCACAAAACCCAGATGTATATTTCCAAGCCCGTGAAACAGTAAATCCGTTTTATCAAATGACTCCTGAAATCGTAATGAAACACATGAAAAAATTCGCTCAATTAACCGGTCGCAAATACAATTTAGTAGACTATTTTGGCCATTCGAAAGCCGATAGAATCATTGTAATTATGGGTTCAGGAGCAAAAACAGTTTGTGAAACTATAGATTATTTGGCAAGAAAAGGTGAAAAATTAGGTGTCATTCAAGTTCGTTTATATCGTCCGTTTCCTGCCGAACAATTCTTGGCTGCTTTACCAAAGACAGTCAAAGCTATTGCAATATTGGATCGCGCTAAAGAGCCTGGCGCAAGTGGTGAGCCTTTATATCAGGATGTGGTGACTGTTCTAAATGAAGCATTTTTACAAAAAAAATTGCCTTTTAAAAAGGTTCCGCAATTAATTGGCGGCCGTTATGGTTTATCTTCCAAAGAATTTACTCCTGCTATGGTCAAAGCCATATTTGATGAGCTCAGTAAAGATAAGCCTAAAAACCACTTTACCATAGGCATTAACGACGATATTACCAAGACCAGCTTGAGTTATGATCCTAATTTTATTACTGAATCAGATAAAGTAGTCCGTTGTATGTTTTATGGATTAGGTTCCGATGGAACTGTCGGAGCTAATAAAAATTCAATTAAGATTATTGGCGAAGGTACAAATTTTTATGCGCAAGGATATTTTGTATACGATTCAAAGAAATCAGGGTCTCGTACTATTTCACATTTACGTTTTGGACCTGAGCCAATTAATTCTCCTTATTTAATCCAATCTGCTAATTTCATTGGCGTGCATCAGTTTAATTTTGTGTATAAAACCGATGTGTTAAAGCTAGCAGCTAACAATGCTACTTTGCTTTTAAACAGCACCTATAAAGCTGAGGAAGTTTGGCAACATCTACCTTGTTCAATGCAACAAACGATTATCAAGAAACAATTAGCTTTTTATGTTATTGATGCATATAGTGTAGCTCAAGGAGCTGGTATGGGGAACCGTATTAATACGGTTATGCAGACTTGTTTCTTTGCACTTTCAGGAGTATTACCTAAAGATGAAGCAATAACTAAAATCAAACAAGCCATTCATAAAACTTATATAAGTAAAGGCGAAGATGTGGTTAAGAAAAATTATGCTGCTGTCGATAAATCCTTAGAAAATCTCCATGAAGTGAAAGTTCCAGATCGTATTTCAAAGAAAACATGTGTTGAGATGCCACCTACAGTAAGCAGTAAGGCTCCAGAATTTGTACAGAATGTGACGGCCAAAATGATGGCAGATCAAGGTGATCAGTTACCGGTAAGTGTTTTACCGGCCGATGGGACATATCCATCTGGAACCACTAAATGGGAAAAACGTAGTGTATCTCTATTTGTAGCTGATTGGGATCCTGAAACCTGCATTCAGTGTGGCAGATGCAGTTTAGTATGTCCACACGGAGTAATAAGGAGTAAATATTATGATAAAAAACTCTTGGAAAAAGCACCAAAGGATTTTAAATCGGCTCCTCTAAAGGGAAAAAATGCAGAAAATAAACAGTTTACTTTACAAATTTATATAGAAGACTGTACTGGCTGTGCTTTATGTAATTATATTTGCCCAGCTAAACATAAACAAAAAACTGGTGCAAAAGCCATTAATATGACACTACAAAAACCGATATTAGAAACGGAACGAAAAAATATAGAATTCTTCGAAACTCTTCCTTACGTTAAGCGCGATGAGATCAATACGTCAACAGTAGCCGAAGTGCAGTATTTAGAACCGCTATTCGAATTCTCAGGTGCTTGTTCTGGGTGTGGCGAAACTCCATATGTGAAATTAGTTAGCCAATTATATGGTGACAGAATGTTGGCTGCTAATGCTACTGGTTGTTCGTCAATTTATGGCGGTAATTTACCGACAACGCCATGGACTTGTAATAGTGAGGGTAGGGGACCAGCATGGTCAAATTCGTTATTTGAAGATAATGCTGAATTTGGATTTGGATTTCGAATCACTGAAGATCAACACAAAATACAGGCAAAACAATTATTACAAGAATTGGCCAAGGACATAGGAGGAAACCTTGTAAAAGACATTTTGGCCCATGTCGATGATAATAATGAAAAAGAAATTTTCGCGCAACGCGATCGAATCATAAAACTTAAACAGAAATTAAGCACTATCAAAAAGAAAACCGCAAAACAATTATTGTCATTAGCGGATCATTTAGTTCACCGTAGTATTTGGATAATCGGCGGCGACGGATGGGCATATGACATTGGATACGGCGGTCTGGATCATGTATTGGCAAGTGGCCGAAATGTTAATGTACTGGTATTAGATACCGAGGTATATTCAAATACTGGTGGTCAAGCCTCAAAAGCTACGCCACGAGCAGCGATAGCCAAATTCGCTGCTAGCGGCAAGAAAATGCCAGTGAAGGATTTGGGATTAATGATGATAGCTTATGGTTACGTATACGTTGCACAAATAGCTTTCGGTGCTGATCCCGCTCATGCTTTACGAACTATCATAGAAGCAGAAAACTATGATGGTCCATCTTTAATTATCGCTTACAGCCAATGTATTGCTCATGGTATTAATATGCGCTTAGGTATACAGCAACAAGAGTTAGCTGTAGCAAGTGGTTATTGGCCGCTTTACCGTTACAACCCAGATTTAGAAAAACAAAGTAAAAACCCATTTGTTTTGGATTCCAAACCGCCGAGTATTCCTTTAAAGGATTATGTGTATAACGAAATTAGATTCAAAAGCCTAGCCCAAAAAGATCCAAAAGAAGCCGATAGACTTTTAAAAGCTGCCCAGGATGATGTAAATCGCCGTTGGAAAAAATACGAAAAAATGGCAAAACCTTGAGCTGTCATTCCCGCTTTCGCGGGAATCTAGTTAATTTTGATTTTCTCTGGATCCTCGCTTTCGCGAGGATGACGTAAATAACACTCCCAAATATTTATTCATTTTCATTCTTAACACCATCAGGCACATGGCCGGTTGCCACGTGTTGGCTTGCTGAGAGGCAATGCCCGAGTTGGTCATCGAAAAATATATCAGCATCAAAGGCCTCTAAGAATTCGCCTTTGTCGAGGCCACCTAAAAATAAGGATTCATCGATGCGAATGTTCCAGGCACGAAAAGTTCGAATAACACGTTCGTGAGTAGGCGCTGATCTTGCGGTGACCAATGCAGTTCGAATCGGGCATTGATCACCATTTGGCAATTGATTTTGTAATTTGTGTAATGCCACTAAAAAACCTGTGAGGGGACCTGTTTTAAGGGGGAGTTGGGCAGCTTGTTTTTCATTACTAACAAATGCCTCATAGCCTTGTTCTTGAAAGATGCGTTCTGATTCATCCGAAAACAAAACTGCATCTCCGTCAAAGGCTATCCGTAGTTGCTTAGAATCGTTATCAGAAATCTTAGAAGCAAGAATATTTGCTGCAGCACATCCCGCATTTAAGGCGTTTTTGACATCTACAGGATTTGCCGAGAGAAATAAATGTGATTTGAATGCTTGTGCATAATGATAAGGGTTAGCGCCATTAGTAAAAGCAGCTCGGCTGATATCAAGTTCATAATGTTGAATGCTATTAAAAACTCTCAAACCAGTATCAGCACTGTTTCTGGATAATAAAATGATTTCTACATAAGGACCATATTGATTGAGATTTAAAAGTTTCTTCACTAATGGAAATGCGACACCAGGTTTTAATATATCGTTTTCATGTTCGATCTGATATTTAGCATAGACCAGCACGCCTTCTTGTTCATAAATAGTATTACTTTCGTCAAGGTTAAATAACGCCCTTGACGAAATTGCAATTATTAATTGATTTGAGATATCAGAAGACATAATTATGTAATATTAGTATATATTAATCTTCGACAGAAATAACTTTATATTCTGTGAGCGATATAAAATCTTGAAATAACTCTTGATAATTTTCATTCCAGAGTAAAAGTTCTGCAGCAATATCTAGAAGGAATTTTGGTTCATTTAAGACATCTCCAATTTTTACTTTAGGCTCAAATTTATATTTGCTTTTTAAATAAGTAGGTTCATGTATTGCACTTACCTTTCCCTTTTGATGAGGAAAACAGAAAAAAGCAGCGTAGGGTCCCCTTTTTAATTGCAAGTCAAAATCAAGATTCATTTGAAGCATGTGATGTAGAGTTATATAATCTATATTTGCGTGTTTTTGATACATCTGACTTATTAGTCCTCCCGGCGGTCGTGCAGCAATTTCTATGAAAATTAATCTATTCTCAGATGTCTTAAAGAATTGTAAATGAGTAGTTCCATTTGGAATATACTCAAAAGCAGAAATGATTCTTTGATTAAATTCTTTAAATAAGGGAATATCCGGGTCATCTTCTGGTACGATTATGGAGCCGTTAGGTGCGCCGTACAAAAAGCGATAAACAGAAGTAATGTATTTTCCGATACCGACATGGAGTGTTTTTTTATCTCTAATTATTGAATCACAATGATACGTTTCTCCACTGATAAATTCGTCGATCTCAAATTCTTTGTCACTATTAATATTATCAATACACCAATTAGTTAAATCTTCTTTATGGTCAATTTTTTTGCAGTCCATGCTACCACCAAAAGCGATTGGTTTTACAAAAACAGGAAGGCCAAGATGGTCGATTATTTGGTTTACATATTTATCTTTTCGCTTCAAGAATTCTTGTGGCGAGAATTTCAAATACTTAGGTAAAACTCCGAGTTTTTCGAGTTTTTGCTTCATAATTATTTTGTCACGAAAGGGCGAGATATCTTTTACTTTATCACCTTCTACCTCGAAATGTTCTCTAAGTTTTGCACAAGTTAATAAAAGTAATTCATGGCTAGTAATGATTAGGATATTTTTATATTTAGGTAGAATTTGATTTTTAATAATTAGACGAAGATTTTCGAAACCGAAATCTTCTGTTTTATATATTTCAGTAATTAGTTTTTTATCAGATTCCTTAAGTGCGTTAAAGCATTTTTCATTTACAATTAAAACGATATTATATTTTGTTGGGTTGCTTATTTTATCCCACTTAGGAAAATTCCATGGGTTTGTAATAAAGAGTACATATGTTTTCATAATTTTATGTATTATAGAGAATTTAAATGATGCTTAAAAACCTTTTATAGGTTTATTCTTCGCAGTTGCATGTCTTGCACGCAATTCAACATCAATATATTTATCGGTAATAGCGCTCGAACTGTGGCCAGCATCGTCTCTAACATGTTCTCGAGGACGAAATTTTACATCTTCTGATATACCGGTATGTCGCAACCAGTGCACAGTTGCTTCGAGCAAGGCATCTGCATCTTCATTAAATCCATCTTCTCTTAATTGCTCGATAGCATTATTGAAACAGGATTGTACTAATTTGCGAATAAACGACGTATTGTGAATAGGACCTTTACCCTTAATTTTGGGCAACAGGCAAGAATTATCAGCAGGAGAAGGGAGAGGTGTTAAACCAAGATGTTTACGATAACGTTTCAGCTCTTCCATCATAGATTGGCTAACAGCTATTTGCCGTTCTTTATTACCTTTACCAACTGTAATGAACCACCAAAGTCCATCATGATCTCGAAAAAAATCACTCATCTTTGGAATCCAGCGTTCGCTTGCAGCTAATTCTGAAATGCGTAGATACATAGCGTATAATGCAGTAATTATAAATAGAGTACGCTCATGTTTATGCGGATTTTGTTTAGCCATTAACTCAGCGGTTTCGATCACATATTCCCATTGCAATTCGCTCAAACGGCGAATTTTCTGTTTACCCTGATATTTACGTAGGAATTTGCTTTTCTGACGAACGTGAGCAATAGGATTTACTTCAGTAATTTCTTCTTGGATTAAAAAGTTGTAATAACTACTTAAAATAGCGAAGATTTCTCTTAACGCAGCTTCTGAAAGACTATAATTTTTTATACTAAGTTGTTGTCCTTTCTGATGAGCTGCTTTAGATATAGTAACAACAAAAGGCCGCCAATCAGAATTAGGGACACGTAGACCGTCCTTGATAACAAATCTTGGAGTTTTCTTCAATCCAATCCAAGTGTCTGGCGGTCTTTGACAAAAAGATAGATATGATTCGATATCATTGCGGCGCAAATCTTTTACTGACTTTTCGGCAATCAACCATGACCAATGTAGTAAACGTTCGACTTCACGGCGATAGGCATTAAATGTAGCTTGATTACCATCGTAACTCTTTAAAAATTCTAATGTATGTTTGTAATCGTCGGCGGCGAATGCTAGTACACCTTCAAATTCAGGTAATGATTCATTGATATTTTGTAGTGTATCGAATAATGGTTGAGGAGAGTGCACTAATTTCTTCATCTAGTTATTGTAACATACTAACATTATACTCTTTAGCTATATGTTCGTCCACAATAGTATTCAATTTTCGTTCAATTTCTTGGGCATCTGGGCGTTTATCAGATTTTTCGCTCCAACATCGCTTAATTAATTTTGCATAGCCCTTTGGCATCTCATCTGGAAGTGCCGGTCGGATACCGTCAATTATCGCTTTACAAAGCTTAAATTGAGTTGTCAATTCAGGATGATCACTATAAGGCTCCTCTTGTGAATATATTTCCCATAAACATATTCCAGTACTATAAATATCTGCTTTCTCTGAATAATCTTGACTGCCTTTCATTATCTCTGGTGCTTGATAAACTGGCGTTCCTACTCCCTTGGTTAATTTTTGCTTCTTCTCAACTTGATCGATAACTTTTTGTCTTGCTGTGCCGAAATCAGTTAGTTTACCTCGCAATAACCATTGTCCATTACTTTGATTCCAATTATATTCAACTAAAATATTGTCTGGCTTAATATCTCGATGCAATATGGAAGGATTATATTCATGCAGATATTTTAGCCCTCGAATAGTATCTAGAGCTAACCCGAATCGTTGAATTAACGGTAAATCTTTTTGCTTTAAATGCGATGCCAGTGAACCTCCACCAACATATTCAACAACAATATATGGTGATGGATTAGTCCAACAAATACCAAAAAATCTTGTAATATTTGGATGAGTTAACTTACTCCATGTTGCTGCCTCTCTCAAAAAGTCGCCCATAAATACAGGAAGATCTGCTATACCTTCCTTTAGCACCTTCACCGCCACTTCACTTCCTTGCCACGTCGCTTTATAAACATCGCCAAAACTTCCATCACCGATTTTACGCTCAAAATTCAAATCTTCAGGTTGAATTCTTTGAATGTCTTTTACACCAAATAATTTTCCTTCAGATTCACAGACATCAGCATTCTCAGATTTAATGCTCTGTAACATAATTCCATTTTTATTTTTTCCTTTAAGGTATTTATTAACAACTCCTTTTATAATCGAACCTTGTGCATTTTTAAGGCCTTTAACAGGTATCGTTTTACGCCAAAGTATTCTATTTGGTTCTACTTCCTGTTTAATTACTTCCACTGATTGGTGGGTTAAATTGCGAAGCTGTTCTTTATCCATTTCCTCAACTGGCATTCCTTGTTCTTGGAGTGCTTTAGCAATACTATTGATAACAGCTACATATCCTTGTCCATGTTCCGATTGAAAATCTGAAACATCAAGATTCAAATGTTTTTGAACTTCAGCTGCTAAAAAGCTTTGTTGACGCAGTTTAGTTATCGCTCTGTATTTCTTATACTTTAGCAATACGCCAAGAATGCTAGTAATAGTGCCGATAATACCTCCTATTGATCCTAGAATAGTACCCAAAAGTGATTTACCGGTTGATGTTGTTGTAGATTTGCTAGAATCAGAAAGAGCCCGGGTTGAAGAAACTTTGCTTGTACTTTTCGAAACAGATTCCGAGGTTTTACTTTGCATCGTAGATTGATACGCTGAAGAAGTGGAGGAAGGTATTTCGCTTTCACTGGTTTTACTTGATGCCGATTCGGTAGTCGAAGGAGAACTCGAAAGGGCCTTACTTTCAGAACTAGAGATGTGTTTTATAGAACTGAAAGGTGTTGATGTTATGCTGCTTGCTTCAAACGTACCAGATGAAAGAGAATCTGAAATTGTTGGTTTGCCTGTGCTTCTGGAAGTTGATATTGAGCTTTCACTTTGTATTGTAGATTGGCTTATAATAGAGGAAATTACATCACTTTTACTACTACTTACCAGCGACTCACTAAATGAAAAAGTAACTGCCGTTGGTACAGGCGAAGTACTCAAACTTCCGTCACTAACTGATACATCATAAGAAGGAGAATTTATGCTGCCATCATGAACAAATTGAACATTTTCATCAATAACTTGCTGCTGAGTAAAGGTGGTAATTGATGTTCCAGGATTACTTTTTAATTCAAATTGCCCTTGTTGTATGTTGCTTATAGTAAAGGCTAAAGCTGCATCATTATCATTAACATCAGTTGCTTTCAGATCACTTATTGTTAAGGTTACTGTTTTACCTTTAGTAATAATTAAGTTATTGTTTACTATTGTTGGAGCTGTGTTAACATTAAATATCTGGCCATAAATTCCGTAACCGTCTCCATCTTGATAAGGAGGGAATACACCTCCACTTGTCCACGTTACCACGAATTTGCCATCACTTAATCCTGCTACAGAAGGTTTACTTTGTTCACCTGATGTATACGTATTTACCTGAAATTCTGAGAGAAATCGAGTACTATCCCCATTATATATCTGACCATATGTGCCCTCACTATCTCCATCTTGACCCCTGCTTTGCCAAGTTACCACGAATTTGCCATCACTTAATCCTGCCACACAAGAATTCTCTTGGGTTTGTGTTGTGTAGGTATTTACTCGAAATTCTGAACCATATTTATTACCATCTGCATTATACATCTGGCCGTAAATACCACATTCATCACCGTCCTGGCCATAACAACTTTCCCATGTTACCACGAATTTGCCATCACTTAATCCTGCTATAGAAGGATACCATTGGAAATTCCCTATAAATGAATTTATCCGGAATTCTGAAAGAAATTTAGTGCCATTACCATAATACATTTGACCATAAACACCATCATAACTTCCATCTTGCCCGTAACTATCCCATGTTACCACGAATTTGCCATCAGTTAATCCCGCCACAGAAGGATACCTTTGCACATCTGTAGTATATGTATTTACTTGAAATTCTGAGAGAAATTTAGTGCCATTAGCATTATATATCTGGTCATAAACACCGTACAAACTTCCATCCTGAGCATCACTTTGCCATGTCACCACAAATTTGCCGTCACTTAATCCTGATATAGAAGGATAGTTTTGATTTCCTCCTACATGTGTATTAACTCGGAATTCTGAAGAATATTTACTGCCATCGGCAGTATACATCTGTCCGTAAATACCAAAAACACTACCGTCTTGACCATTACTCATCCACGTCACCACGAATTTACCATCATTTAATCCTGATACAGGTGGACGACCCCATTGCATATCTGTGGTATATGTATTAACTTTAAATTCCGAAAGGAATTTAGTGCCATTAGCATAAAACATTTGTCCACAAATACCATAACTATCTCCATCTAGCCCTTGCCATGTCACCACAAATTTGCCGTCACTTAATTTTGTTACTGAAGGGAAATCTTGATCTCCGGCTGTGTACGTATTCACCTGAAATTCATCGCCTAAGGGGACACAATTACTAAAAGTAACTGTAACTGCTGCAGGATCTGTAGTTAACCACCCATCACCAACACTTACCTGATATATTGGTGCAATATTACTGTTATCATGGACAAATTGGATATTTCCATCAATGATTTGCTGTTGAGTAAATGAGGTAATAGGCGTTCCAGGATTACTTTTTAGTTCAAATTGCTCATGTTGTACATCACTCACGATAAAGGTTAAAGCTGCATCGTCATCATCTACATCTGTTGCACTTAGATCATTTGTTGTTAATGTTCTTCTTTCTCCTTTGCCAACTGTTAAGCCATTGTTTATTAGTTCAGGGGCTGTATCAACTTTGAACATTTGACCGTAAATACCCTCAACGTCACCATCCTGACCATTGCTAGTCCATGTCACAACAAATTTGCGGTCAGTGTGTCCTACTACTGCAGGATGTGTTTGATGATTTGTCGTATATGTATTTACCTGAAATTCTGATGCGTATTTATTACCATCAGAATTAAACACCTGACCGTAAACACCCCAATCACTTCCATCCTGGTCCCAACTATGCCACGTTATGGTAAATTTATCGTCACTTAGAGCAGTTATGGAGGGTCTATCCCCTTGATGACCCACTGTATACGTATTCACTCGGAATTCTGAGGCGTATTTAGTAGCATTCGCATTAAACATCTGACCATAAATACCATAGCTGTTTCCATCTTGACCATTGCTTTTCCATGTTACCACGAATTTACCATCACTTAATCCAGTTACCGAAGGTGATTCTTGATCGTTCATGGTATATGTATTCACTTGGAACTCTGAACCATATTTATTGCCATCCGCATTGAACAACTGACTATAAATACCCTGTAGATTTCCATCCTGTCCATGGCTTACCCACGCCACGACAAATTTTCCATCACTTAATCCTGCCACTGCAGGAAACGTTTGATGATCTGTTGTATATGTATTTACCTGGAATTCTGAAGCATATTTACTACTATCTGCATTAAACAGTTGTCCGTAAATACCACATGTACCTTCATCTTGGATGTCACTTCGCCACACTATGACAAATTTGCTGTCGTTCAAGGATGTCGAAGAAGGACTTTGTTGATAATTTATAGTGTAAGTGTTTACCTGGAATTCTGAAGCGAACTTTGTGCCATTAGCATAAAACGTCTGAGCATAAATACCACCCCAGTCTCCATCCTGGTCATAGGTCAACCACGTTACTACGAATTTACCATCACTTAATCCGGCTACAGAAGGATGACTTTGATAATTTGTCGTATATGTATTCACTTGAAATTCCGAAGAGTATTTAGTGGTATTTGCATTAAACATCTGGTTATAAATACCCCAAACACTTCCGTCTTGCTCGAGAGACTGCCATGCCACAACAAATTTGCCATCACTTAATCTTGCTATAGAAGATGCAGATTGATCACTTGACGTATATGTATTCACTTGAAATTCAGGTCCTATCTTTATGATCGCTTCATTAGCTGATGGTTGTCGCTTAGCATATTGATGGGCAATAAACTGTTGTTCTTCACTTGCTGATATTGTATAAGTTTGTGTAGAGGGATTATCAAAATTTGCTAATGCACTTGATTCATCGAGATCAGCTTCTGATGGGGAATTTTTCCACAATGAAGAAATCAAATTAAATGATCTTGTGGCTTTTAAAACGAAAAACGCACCGGTTGCTGTTACAAAAACCAATCCAGCTTTCGTCAATGTTTTCCAATTGTAACCTGATAATTTGGTTCTGTTGGAAAGTTCTGGATTGAATATTGGTAGAATATTCGCAGTAGATTGAGGCATATCATATTCTCCTTTGTCCGTTAATATATAGAAAATAATTTTTGCAGATTATATTACTGCATTTTTTTGTCAAACAATACTTAAAGTTTGAAAATTCAGTCATTTATTATGTATTGGGCATCTAAGGAAGAGTAACGGAATACTCTTGAGTTTCTTGTTCATCCACAATAGTATTCAATTGTTGTTCGACTTCTCTGGCATTGGGACGTTTATTAGATCTTTCACTCCAACATCGCTTAATTAACGCTGCATAGCTTTTTGGCATTTCATCTGGAATTGTTGGCCGGACACCTTTTTCAACCACCGCTTTACAAAGCTTAAATTGAGTTGACAATTCAGAATGATCACTATAAGGCTCCTCTTGTGAATATATTTCCCATAAACATATTCCAGTACTATAAATATCTGCTTTCTCTGAATAATCCTGACTGCCTTTCATTATCTCTGGTGCTTGATAAATTGGCGTTCCTACTCCCTTGGTTAATTTTTGCTCCTTCTGTTCAACTCGATCAATGACCTTTTGTCTTGCTGCTCCGAAATCAGTTACTTTACCCCGCAATAACCATTGTCCATAACTTTGATCCCAATTATATTCAACTAAAATATTGTCTGGCTTAATATCTCGATGCAATATGGAAGGATTATATTCATGTAAGTATTTCAGTCCTCGAATAGTATCTAGAGCTAATCCGAATCGTTGAATTAATGGTAAATCTTTTTGCTTCAAATGGAATGCTAGTGAACCCCCACCAACATATTCGACAATAATATATGGTGATGGTTTAGTCCAACAAATACCGAAAAACCTTGTAATATTTGGATGAGTTAGCTTACTCCATGTTGCAGCCTCTCTTAAAAAGTCGCCCATAAATTCAGAAAGATCTGCTATACCTTCCTTTAGCACCTTCACCGCTACTTCACTTCCTTGCCACGTCGCTTTGTAAACATCACCAAAACTTCCATCACCGATTTTACTCTCAAAATCCAGATCTTCAGGTTGAATCCTTTGAATGTCTTTTACACCGAATAATCTCCTTTCTGATTCACAGACCTTTTCTTCGATATCAGATTCCTCAGGTTCAATACTCTGTAACATAATTCCATTTTTATTTTTTCCTTTAAGATATTTATTAACAACTCCTTTTATAATCGAATCTTTTGCTTTTTTGAGACCTTTAACAGGTATCGTTTTACGCCAAAGTGTTCGGTTTGGTTTTACTTCCTGTTTAATTACTTCCACTGAGCTGTGGGTAAGATCGTGAAGTTGTTCTTTGTCCATTTCCTCAACTGGCGTTCCTCGTTCTTGGAGTGCTTTAGCAATACTATTGATAACAGCTACATAGTCTTGTCCTTGCTTCGATTGGAAATCTAAAACATCAAAATTTAAATGTCTTTGGACTTCAGCTGCTAAAGGACTTTGTTGACGCAACTTAATTATCGCTCTGTATTTCTTGTATTTTAGCCATACGCCGAGAATACTAGTAATAGTACCGATAACACCTCCTATTGATCCTAAAATAGCCCCTAAAAGTGATTTACCAGTTGATGTTGTTGTAGATTTGCTAGAATCAGAAAGAGCCCGGGTTGAAGAAACTTCTTTGCTTGTACTTTTTGGAATAGATTCCGAGGTTTTACTTTGCATCGTAGATTGATACGCTGAAGAAGTGGAGGAGGGTATTTCACTTTCACTGGTTTTACTTGATGCCGATTTGGTTGTTAAAGAAGAACTTGATTGTCCTAACGAAGATGTGCTTTCTATACTTAAAGCAGGTGATGAACTTTCGCCTACAGATGAGGTTGAGACCGAAGAAACCGCTGATTGGCTCTTACTATTACTCACCGTTGACTCAGTGGGTGATAACGGAAAACTAGAAGAAACCTTACTCTCAGAACTCGAATTAAATGCAGAAGAACTAAGAGTACTACAACCACCTGGTGGAGTAATTATTGCATATATTCCATAACCAGATCCGTCTTGGTTTTCACTCATCCAAGTGATAACTAAATCGTCATTCGCGAGAGTTGTTATTCTGGGGCACTGTTGATTATTTTCCGTATAGGTATTTACTCTGAATTCAGGCCCTCTTTTTATCGCACCAGTGGCCTCAACTGAAAAACGTTGTCCATAAACCCCATCTCCAAAACCATCTTGACCTGTACTTGCCCAGGTAACTACGAATTCACCATTGTATAATTCAACTACAGTAGAATAAATCTGAGCATCAGTAGTGTAACTGTTTATTGGAAATTCGGAACCAAACTTAGTTCCATTTACATTGAATAGTTGTCCAAAGATACCCCATGAACTGCCATCTTGGATATCGCTGGTCCAGCTAATCACAAATTTGTCATTACCCAACCTTGTTGTAGAAGGTCTTTTTTGATAATTACTCGTGTATGAATTTACCTGAAACTCCGGACCGAGTTTAGTTCCATTAACATGAAATATCTGCCCAAAAATACCGTAACTACTCACATCAGGGCTATGCCAAGTAACTACAAATTTATCATTACTTATGCTTGAGATAGCAGGATGTGCTTGTTGACCACCTGTAGTGGTGTTGATCCGGAATTCAGAATTATCTCTAGTCCCATTAGTGTGGTATAATTGTCCGTAAACACCGTAACCATCTCCATCATACCCACTTAATTCGTTCCATGCTATTATGAATTTTTCCTCATTTAATTTTGCGATAGCAGGAGCGTCGTTGGATCCGATTGTGTATGTATTTACCTGGAACTCCGTACCGAATTTAGTTCCATTTATATAAAACATCTGCCCGGAAATGCCAGAGTTATCTTGACTACTGGCACCTTGCCAAGAAATTACAAATCTTTCATTATTTAATCCTACTATTTGAGGATAATCTTGGTGGCCTATTGTATATGTGTTTACCTGGAATTCATCACCTAATTTACTTCCATTTGCGTTAAATAGTTGTCCGAAAATGCCGTAGTCGTTTCCGTCTTGACCATTACTACTCCACGCTATTGCGAACGTACTGTTGTTTAAACTTGCCACTGCTGGAAATCTTTGATTGTTGGCGGTATGAGTATTTACTCGGAATTCATTGCAGGATATACTTGTAGAGCTTTCACTTTGTGTTGCAGATTGACTTACACTTATTAAAGAACTAAGTGATTCACTGAATGAAAAAGTAACTACTGCGGATATAGGTGAGGTGCTTAAGCTTCCATCGCTAACTGTTATGTCGTAAAAAGGTGAGTTTGCGCTATCGTCATGAACAAATTGAACGTTCCCATCGATGATTTGCTGCTGAGTAAATGAGGTAATCGGTGTTCCAGGATTGCTTTTTAATTCAAATTGCTCATATTGCACGTTGCTTACAGTAAAAATCAAAGCTACATTATCGTCATCCACATCAGTTGTACTAAGATTATTTGTTGTTAAAGTTACTGTTTCACCTTTGCCAATGTTCAGGTTATTATTTACTAATATTGGAGCTGTGTCAGTTTTAAATATCTGGCCGTAAATACCACCACCATCACCATCCTGGCCACCCCAACTACACCATGTTACAACAAACTTTCTATCACTTAGTCCTGTTACTGAAGGCATATTTTGTGCATCTGTCGTATTTGTATTTACTTGAAATTCTGAAGCATATTTACTGCCATCTGTATTAAATAACTGACCATAAACACCATAACCACTTCCATCTTGGTCTGAACTATACCACGTCACAACAACCTTTCCATCACTTAGTTCCGCAATTGAAGGATACGCTTGAGAAAATGCCGTATATGTATTTACTCGGAATTCTGAAGCGTACTTAGTGCCATTTATATTAAACATTTGGCCATAAACACCATCCCCATCCCCATCCTGGTCAATGCTTGTCCATGTCGCGATAAATTTGCCATCTATTAATCCTGCGACTGAAGGATGCACTTGATGATTTATCGTATTTGTTACTTGGAATTCTGAAAGATATTTACTTCCACCTGTATTAAATAGTTGGCCATAAATATGACCTCCACTTAGGTGGTGATTACTAAACCATATTATAACGAATTTACCATCACTTAATTTTGCTACCGAAGGAGAATGTTGGTCATTTGTCGTATGCGTATTTACTTGGAATTCAGAATCGAATTTGCTGCCGTCAGCACTAAATATTTGGCCATAAATACCACACGAATGCCCATCTTGGCCAGCGCTTGCCCATGTTACAACGAATTTGCCATCGCTTAATCCTGCTACTGATGGAGTTGTTTGACTACTCGTAGTATACGTATTCACTTGAAATTCTGAAGAATATTTATTGCCATCAGCATTATACATCTGACCATAAATACCATAACTATCACCATCCTGATAAGGAGGAGAACTGCCACCACTCTGCCATACCACCACAAACTTACCGTTATTTAATCTTGCAACGGATGGTGCGCCTTGACCATTTGCAGTATACGTATTTACTTGGAATTCTGAGGCATATTTGGTGCCATTCGCATTAAACATTTGGCCAAAAACACTAAGGAGGCTTCCGTCTTGATTACTATTCCACATTACAATAAATTTATCATCGTTTAACCCGACAACTGAAGGACCAGTTTGGTCTCCTGATGTATAGGTATTCACCTGAAATTCGGTTCCTATAGGTACGCAACTGTTAAAAGTGACGGTAACCGCTATGGAACCTGTAGTTAGCCACTCATCACCAACGTTTACATGATACGTTGGTGTGATATTGCTCCCATCATGGACAAATTGAATATTTCTATCAATAATTTGCTGCTGAGTAAACGAAGTGATCGGTGTTTCTGGGTTACTTTTTAGTTCAAATTGCCCACGTTGTATATTGCTCACGGTGAAGGTTAAAGCTGCATCGTCATCATCTACATCTGTTGCACTTAGATCATTTGTTGTTAATGTTCTTCTTTCTCCTTTGCCAATTGTTAAGCCATTGTTTATTAGTTCAGGGGCTGTATTGACTTTGAACATTTGACCGTAAATACCCTCGACGTCACCATCCTGACCATTGCTAGTCCATGTCACAACAAATTTGCGGTCAGTAAGTCCTGCTACTGATGGAGTTGTTTGACTACTTGTAGTATACGTATTCACTTGAAATTCTGAAGAATATTTATTGCTATCAGCATTAAATACCTGACCATAAACACCCCAGGTACTTCCATCCTGATCATTACTCTGCCACGTTACCACAAACTTGCCGTCACTTAACCCTGCTACAGAAGGGCACTCTTGATTACTTATTGTATACGTATTTACTTGGAATTCTGAGGCGAACCTTGTGCCGTTAGCATTGAATAATTGGCCGTAATTACCGAAAAGATCACCATCCTGACCTTGGCTATGCCAGGTCACCACAAATTTACCATCGCTTAAACCTGTTACTGAAGGGTACTCTTGATTACTTATTGTATACGTATTTACTTGGAATTCTGAAGCGAACTTAGTACCGTCTGCATTAAATAGTTGACCATAAACACCAAAATCACCTCCATCTTGCTGGCTTTGCCACGTTACGATGAATTTTCCATCATTTAATTTTGCCACAGAAGGCATTCTCTGGTCACCTATTGTATATGTGTTTATTTGGAATTCTGAAGCGAACTTTGTGCCATTTGCATTAAATATCTGACCATAAATACCGTAAAGATCCCCATCTTGCTCATTACTCTCCCACGTTATAACAAGTTTTCCATCATTCAATCCTGCTACTGAAGACCATATTTGCCAATTTGTTGTATGAGTATTCACTTGAAATTCTGAAGCGTATTTTGTGTCGTCAGCATTAAATAGTTGGGCATAAATGCCGTAACTATCACCATCCTGGCTGAGACTTGTCCAAGTTGTAATAAATTTGCCATCATTGAGAGCCGCCACTGATGGGCACCATTGAGCACTTATTGTATATGTATTCACTTGGAATTCTGAAGCGAACTTTGTACCGTTTGCATTAAACAGTTGGCCATAAACTCCATAACTATTTCCATCCCGATTCAGGCTTTGCCACGTTATAATAAATTTGTCATTACTTAGAGTTGCCACAAAAGATTTACCCTGCGTATTGTCGGTGTATGTATTCACTTGAAATTCAGGGCCTATTTTTATGACTGCTTCATTAGCAGACGGTTGCCGTTTTGCATATTGATGAGCAATAAGTGGCTGTTCTTCACTTGCTGGTGCTGTATATGTTTGTGTAGATGGATTATTAAAGTTTGTTAATGCACTTGATTCATCAAGATCAGTATTTGGTGGTGAATTTTTCCACCATGAAGCAATTAAATTAAATGATCCGGTGGTTTTTAGAGCTAAAAAAGCACCTGTTGTGGTTACAAAAACCAAGCCAGCTTTTGTTAATGTTTTCCAATTGTAACTTGATGATTCAGATTTTTGGGAAAGTTTTGGATTGAATATCGGTAAAATACTCGTGTTAGATGGCTGTGGCATGTCATATTCTCCCCTGTCCATTAATGTTAGAAAATGATTTCTTGCAGATTATCTCACTGCATCTTCTTTGTCAAAACTTCATATGCATTATAAATTTCTGCCATTTTTTTACCTAGATTTTACAGCAGGATTTTCATAATCTATTTTATTATTGCTGACAAATGAAAATAATTTACCCCAAAAAGCACTCCATGTGTTGGTGTTCTGAGCAGGTTCTGCTGCATCTAATGCTTGTTGTGATAACAGCGGTTCATTGTCATTCGGTACTGTGTGTCGCCTACATATTGATGTTGGTGATGGTGTTGTTGTTGATGCATCTGTAGTTAATTTGTGTTCATCATTTGCCGTTGCTTTGGCTTGAGCTTTAAGATTAATAATTTCCGGATATCTTGTTTCGATTTCCGATATAATTGTGGCAATCTTATTTCTAAGATCATTAAATATTTCAGATTCGACTAATTGCAAAGGAGTGCTCCCACTGTTTTTTGAAATTTGCTCAAGGAAAGGTCGACAATCTTGTGGGTTTTTAATTCTTCTTTCTGCTTCTGCATTTAGCAATATTCGAATCATATTACAAAACTTACTTGCTTCATTCGGATGAAGCGTAGCAAAAATTAAATGTGAAACTAAAATATGCAGTATTGTTACGCCCTTGCGTCCAGTTTTTTCATATATATCTACCGGACATTTTAATAATTCTGCAAAGACTTTTTCTTGGCAATTGTCAGCGGCAATTACTAAAGCATTTATACCAATTGTTTTATTGATATTTATAGCTTCTGCATCAAGCAATTTTCTAATCTTACTAACATTACCATCTTTAACATACATATAAAAATTTTTAATCATACTTCTAGTTCCTTTTATGTTGACTATAAGTGAACTAAATGACTATTAGCACTGTGTGATTTCGGTTCCAAGTAATCTATATAATTCTCAATACGTTGAGGCGAAAACGCGAATTGTCCAAGCACCCCGCGTATTTCATCTTCAGATTGGGCAATTAAGTGATCTTTAACTGATTCGCTTTTAAGTATTTGAATTTTTAATTCCTCTGCAAGTTTGCTAGAAATTTTTTGTAAATATCCTATGAATCTATCTTTTACTACAGTAAGTTTTGTTGTAAGCATTTGTTGCTCTTGGTCGAGTAATGCACGATTTTCATCTTGAAACATAGGATATTTTTCTAGACTATTTTTTAAATCCGAATATCTAACTTGGAAAAGAGCTGCTTCTCTTATAGCGCTACGTAGTTCAATTGGCAAGTATTTCTCATCACCACAAACATGATTTAATATCTGTTCTGTAATTTCCTGCAAAATAGATAACGTACCTTGATTAGTATCGTTTTCTTTTTCAGAAGTTCGGTTTTTAAGTTCGTTTAAAACTCTATCAAAAAAATGCTTTTGTGCTCTAAGATCGATATACTCTTTTCTGTATTGTAGGTAGGAAATATTAAACTTTCTTATAATAGTAGAAATTGCTATAGAAGAAAATAAAGAAATATGTTGCAATGCTGTATCAGCAGAGAATTGAGTTACCTTACTTTGAGTCGCCTCAGACTCCGATATATCCTGGAATTCATCAACATCTTTAATGCTGATGGTTCCGTAAACTCCTAATAAAGACATAGTTAAAATCATAGTTGCATACAATGGCCATGTATATTTGAAATTAGTTTGTTGCCAAAGTGATGAATTATCGATCGATAAATCTTTAGATCTTTCAGCCTTGTGCATTTCTCTGGAAACATTATAAGTATTGTAAAAATCTACAAGGCTATTGGCGATGATAGCAACAGCTGTTAATCCTACAGTAGCTGGAATGTTTTCTGGAATTTCCATAAGTGTAGAACCTATTGTAATCATTGCAACCACACCAATGTCTATCCAATTAGATAAATTTCTGAAACCATCAGCCCAAAATGAATAAGAACGAATATTTTTTTGGTAGCTTTTAAAACTACCAGTTTGGTACAAAGCTTGTTCATCCCGATTTAATTTGATTTTTAGGCCGCGAAAAAAATCTTTAAAAAAATCACTAGAAGATATTTCTTGGTAAAACTCATTTATACCAAATGTATTACCAGTAAACTTTTTAAAAATTCGTTCGAAATTATCCAAAAATGCAAGTAATTCTACAGAAGGATTAGCTTTTAACATAATATAACATGCTTATCTATTCACTAATACATTATTTGCAGAAGCAATTCTAATTTCGATCGATTTTAAATTTCGTCATACCCACCAATTTAAAATTCGTCATACTCGCGAAAGCGGGTATCCAGAAAGTCCAAAATTAACTAGATTCCCGCCTTCGCGGGAATGACGTGTTGAACGACGGCCATAACGCGTTAAACAAATGAGTGTACTTCTTGTTGTATTTCGTCTAAGGTTTCAACAACATCTTGCATTTTTGGACGTTCTTCTGCACGCTGCGCCCAACATCGTTGCATAAGTGCAATAAAACTGATAGGTGCACTTGCTTCGTTGAAATCAGGTCGTTTGCCTTCCAATACTTGAGGAATGATTTGAAAGGCATTTTTTACTTCTGAATAAGGTAGATTACGGTTAATTAATTCACTTAAAATAATTCCATAACTGTAAACATCTACTTTTTCATCATAAGTGATTTTTTTCTTTTCTCCCTGAGCTTCTATTACCTCTGGCGCCATCCAGAGAGGAGTACCTGCATTTTTTGTCATCGTGCTTATTGTTTCTTGCTTTATGATTTTAGCTATTCCAACATCTGCTATCTTGGCACGTGTGCGATCTTTTTCATAATACACTAATACATTCTGGCTTTTTAGATCTCGATGGATAATCTGATTGCTATGCAAAAAAGATACTGCACTTGCAATATCGTGTGCGACATCCCATCTCGTTGGATACCATGTAAATGGTTGTTGTGTATCATATAAGATTTCATCCAAAGAACCACCGGCAACATACTCCATAACAATGCTATAATGCGTTTCGTCTTGATAGCAACCATAAAAATTTACTAGATGAGGATGACGTAATTTTTTCATTAATTTAGCTTCTTGTTCAAATTGACCCAGTTCTTCAGAATCTGCCGCGATAATAGGTAATTGTTTCACTGCTACATCACTACCATGATATTTCGCCTTATAAACAACTCCCATCGCTCCTTGGCCAATTTTCTTGAATTTGCTTAATTTACTTGAGTCAATTTCTGCTGATCTCTTTGCCAAAGAACTCGGTTCTTTTTTGTCATCCATAATTTGTAACTTAATTTCTTTTCCCTCTTTAGCATACTTCCTAACTATCTTTTTTGTAATCGAATCTTTTTTGTCTTCTAAATCTTCAATAGGTATTTGCTTACGCCCTATCCAGTTTTTCTTTGGCTCTATTTTATCCTTGATTACTTTGACCGAACTGAGAGTAAGCGTCCTTAATGCCTCTTGATCCATTTCATCAGTTGCAACACCTTGTTTTTCAAGATCACCCATAATACCTTTAACTACATCTAAATATTTTTTTCCTTCCTCTGATTCAAAACTTGAAATATTAAGATGTAGATGTTTATGAATTCCAGCAGCAAGTGGATTTTGTCGGCGCATCTTAGACGTAGCTTTGTATTTTTTGTATTTTAACCATGCGCCAAAAATACCTAAACTAGTACTAGTTATACCTCCTATTGATCCTAAAATAATGCTTAAAAGTGATTTGTTAATTGTTGTAGCAGGATTGCTAGAACTAAAAAGGTCTTGAGTAGAAGAAACTTCCTTGGTGCTTGTTGAAGCAAATTCTGAGGTTTTGCTTTGTGTTGTAGATTGGCTTGCTGAAGAAGTGGAGGAGGGTATTCCACTTTTACTGCTTTCGCTCAATGTGGATGTCGATTCAATTGCGGAATGAGAACTTAAAGGAGACTTACTTTCAGAACCTGAACTAAATTCAGAAGAACTAAGGGGTGTTGATATTCTGCTACTTGCTTCAGATTTAATCGATGAAAAAGAGTCCAAAATTGTTGATTCACTCGTGCTGCTTGTTTCGGGTGCAACAGATGAAACTGAAGATGAAATCGTTGACTTACTTGTACTACTTTTGATAGTAGAAGCCGAAGTCTCATTTAGTATGGATTGGCTTAGGGAGCTAGATGAAATCACTTTGCTCTCGCCGCTACTACTTGCTAACGATTCACTTAATGAAAAAGTAATTGCCGCAGGTACAGGTGAAGTGCTCAAACTTCCATCGCTTACAGTTACGTTATAAGAAGGAGCATCTTTTCCTCCATCATGTACAAAGCGGATATTATTATCAATAATTTGTTGTTGAGTAAAATCGGTTACTGCTGTTCCATTGTTTACTAGCTTAAATTGACAATGTTGAATATCACTCATAATGAAGATAAGCGCCTCATCATCATTATCTACATCTGTAGCATTTAGGTTAGAACTACTCAAATCTACAGTTTCGCCTTGATTTATTGACAAGTTGTTATTTAGTAGAACTGGTGCATCATTTACATTGGTGAAAGTAATCGAAGCAGAAATTGGTGGTGTGCTTAATATTCCATCACTTACTGATAGCTCATAGTATGGAGCTTCTTCACCGCCATCATGTATAAAACGGATATCACCATCAATAACCTGTTGCTGTGTGAATTCAGTTGCCATAGTGCCATTACTTACGATTTCAAATTGACCATGTTGGATATTGCTTGTAGAAAAAATAAGATTTAAATTATCATTATCAACATCTAACGCACTTAATTCGTAATTAGTTAAAACAGCAGTTTGATTTTCATCTATTGTTAAAGTATTGTTAGCTAATATAGGTGCTATGTCTTTTTTAAATAATTGACCCCAGCCGTCATAACTATCACCATCCCGCACATAAGTTTCCCATACTACTACAAATTTATCGTCGCTCAAAGTGGCAACAGAAGGAATATATTGAGTGGTACCATTAATAGGTGTGTTAACCATAAATTCATCACCAATTTTAGTTCCATCTTCATCAAAGAATTGCGCAACAGTTTGACGACCTGAAAAAGATTCAAAATAACTATCGAATACTAATACAAACATTCCATCAGATAATTGAGTACCTTTACAAGTTAATTGTGAGGAAAGTGTGCTATAACTGCTAACTGGAAATTCACCACCTATCTTAGTTCCATTTACATAAAAGTATTGTCCATAAATACTACTACCACTAACATCCTGGTTTTCACTGTACCATGTAGCCAAAAATTTATCGTTGCTTATTTTAGTTCCTGATGCGCGGTATTGCCTGTCAATTGTATGTGTATTGACACGGAACTCATCACCTATCTTAGTTCCATTTGCCCTAAGTAGTTGGCCATAAATACCATCACGATCTCCATCCTGATCAGTACTTTCCCACATAATCACAAACTCATCATCCCTAAGCGCAGTTATTGATGGAGTCACTTGTTCATTAGTTGTATAAGTATTGACTTGAAACTCATTACCTATTTTGTCTCCATCTGGATTAAATAATTGACCAGAAATACCATTAAGCCAACCATCGGCCGCCATATATACTACTACAAAATTTCCATTTTCAAGTGCGGCTACATCTGGGCCGTTCATCCAGTCACTAAGCGTTAACTCACTTAGTACTGGATTTCCATTAGCATCATAAAATTGACCAGAAGTACCCGTAGATTTCCATACAACTATTAATTTTCCATCATTTAAACGTGCGATAGACGGATCTTCTTGTCTTGAAATTGTATAAGTATCAATTTGAAATTCATCTCCTATTTTATTCGCGTTTCCATCAAATAATTGGCCATAGACGCCTATGTCATGAAATCCCGGGCCATCTTTACTTTCCCATACCACCATAAATTTCTCATCATTTAAACTCGATACATGAAAATCACGTTGAGCATCAGTTGTGTAGGTATTCACCCGAAATTCTTCCTGAAAGGGAGCATATGCACTAAAAGTTACTGACGGATGTGTTGGAATAGTATTTAAACTGCCATCGTCCACACTTACTTTATATGTTGGTGCAACATTACTGTCGTCATGAACAAATTGGATATTCCTATCGATAATCTGCTGTTGCGTAAATGAAGTGATCAGTGTTCCAGGATTACTCTTTAACTCGAATTGCCCATGTTGTACATTACTTACCGTAAAGGTCAATGTTGAGTCATCGTCGTCCTCATCAGTTGCACTTAGATCATTGGTTGTTAAAGTTATTGTTTCACCTTTACCGATTACTAAATTATTGTTTTCTAGCACTGGAGCAATGTCGACTTTAAACATCTGACCATAAATACCTTCGAGATCGCCATCTTGTTCATTACTTGTCCACGTTACAACAAATTTGCGGTCAGTAAGTCCTGCTACTGCAGGATTTGTTTGACTACTTGTAGTATACGTATTCACTTGAAATTCTGACGCATATTTATTGCTATCAGCATTAAATACCTGACCATAAACACCCCAAGTACTTCCATCCTGGTCATAACTGTGCCACATTATGGTAAATTTATCGTCACTTAGAGCAGTTATGGAGGGACCTCCTTGGTGACCTATTGTATATGTATTAACAAGGAATTCTGAGGCGTATTTAGTAGCATTCGCATTAAACATTTGACCATAAATACCATAACTATCTCCGTCTTGACCATTGCTTTTCCATGCCACCACGAACTTGCTGTCACTTAATCCAGTGACCGAAGGCAATTCTTGATCGCTTGTCGTATATGTATTCACTTGAAACTCTGAAAGGTATTTAACACCATCCGCATTAAACATCTGGCCGTAAATACCTTGTAAATCTCCATCCTGACCGTGGCTTATCCACGTTACGACAAATTTTCCATCACTTAATCTCGCTACCGCAGGAAATGTTTGATGATCTGCTGTATAGGTATTTACCTGAAATTCTGATCCATATCTACTACTATCTGTGTTAAATAATTGTCCATAAATACCACATGTACCTGCATCCTGGATATCACTTCGCCATACCGCAACGAATTTACCGTCGTTTAAGGATGCTAAAGAAGGTTGCTGTTGGTAGCCTGTAGTATAAGTATTCACCTGAAATTCTGAGGCGGACTTAGTACCATTTGCATTAAACATCTGAGCATAAATGCCACCCCAATCTCCATCTTGACCAGTGCTCATCCACGTAACCACGAATTTACCATCGGTTAATCCTGTTATGCATGATATGCCTTGATAATTCGTTGTATGCGAGTTTACCCGGAATTCTGAAGCGTATTTAATACCATTAGCGTTAAACATCTGGCCGTAAACACCATAATCACTTCCATCTTGACCATTAGATTGCCATATAACCACAAATTTACCATCGTTTAATTGTGCTACCGAAGATCCGCTCTGGTAGCTTGCAGTATACGTATTCACCTGAAATTCTGGACTGATTTTTATGACTGCTTCGTTAGATGATGGTTCACGTTTTATATATTGGTGAGCAATAGGTAATTGTTTTTCACTTACTGGCACACTGTATGTTTGCGTTGAAGGATTAATGTTCGCTAGCGCACTGGATTCATCGAGATCAGTTTTTGATGATGAATTTTTCCACCAGGAATTAATCAGACTAAATGACCCTGTAGCCTTCAAAGTTAGAAACGCACCGGTTGTTGTAACAAAAACTAATCCGGCTTTTGTTAATGTTTTCCAGTTATAACCTGATGATTCAGATTGACTAGAAAGTTCTGGATTTTGTATCGGTATGATACTTGTAGTAGAATTAAACATATCATATTCTCCTTTGCATTTTTGTTGTCAAAACTTTATTTTCAGTTACATATTATTTAACCCATGTTCAACGTCTACAATTTCTGTTCTTGATGCATCTAGATTTGCAGCTATTCTATTTGCAATATGTTCTATTTGATCATCGAGTGTTAGAATATCATCAGAAGTGAGAGTTTTATGAGTAAACATCTGATAGAGATTTGGTTTCGGTGTAATATCTCTAATCGCATCTTTTGCGAACTGCGTAATTAAGTTCTTTTTACGCTGTGAGAGTGAACGATAATTAATTTCTTTGCTTCGCAATTTATCGATTAATCCACCTTCTCTTTCAATGAAATCTGTAAATTGTTTACTTTCCGGTGTAAGTACACTACATCGCATCGTTTCAAGGAAATCAGCTGCCACTGGGTGTTTTTCTTTAAACTTCTCTATTCGCACACCATCTGTTTTCCGTTTCTTGATATACATTCGAATGGCAAAAAGTCCTAATGCTATTATTGTGCCTGGAGTAACTGTACCTATTAACGCGGTGGCCCAAGCAGGCATTGTAGATTCATTTGAACTTTTTTCACTTGAGCCTTCTAAACCTAAACTACTAATTGTATTTGAACCTGTATCGCTTGAGAAAATAGAACTACTTTCTGTTATTTTACTAGATGTTGGATTACTTGCCGGATAACTACTGCTTGAAGTTGTTGAGCTGACTAGACCACTGCTTGAAAGAGATTCAGAAGATTTCTTGCTTAAGCTGCTAATAGACGATGAAGAGCTTAATTTGCTTATAATGGATTTTGTACTAGAAATAACACTGTTTCCTGTTTCACTTGAACTTGTGCTATCTACTTGGTGGCTACTTGGAGTTGCTGAACTAACTGAGCTACTGCTAACTGTAGGTGACGAAACAATAGTAGAAGAGCTGCTAGACGTTTTACTAGAGCTAATTAAACTGCTACTTTCACTAGCTGGAACAAAAACAATTGAAGCAGGAATCGGAGAGGTGTTTAAACTTCCATCACTAACAGATACTTCATAACTAGGTGCAACTTCATCACCATCGTCCACAAAACGTATTTTAGTGTCAGCAATCTGTTGCTGAGTGAATTGAGTGGCTACTGTCCAATTACCCGGAGAGGTTTCTAACTCAAAAGTTCCACCAGAAAGATTACTGATATCAAATGTTAAAGTTGCATCATCATTGTCGACGTCGGTAGCGCTAATTTCCGATCCTGTTAGAACAACGCTTTGACCACTGTAGTTAATAATCATCGCATTGTTAATTAATGTGGGTGCGATATTTTCACCAAACATTTGGCCAAAAATACCAGAATCAGAACCATCTTGATGTCCACCTCCTAAGTATCCTCCACTGGTCCATACCACTACAAACCTCTCGTTACCTAAATTTGCTATTTCAGGATCCCACTGATCGTGATAAGTCGATGTATTTATTTGGAATTCACTTCCACAGCGGGTGCCATCGTTATAATACAGCTGACCATAAATACCCCAGCCATTTCCATCTTGATTTAAACTTGACCAACTTATAACAAATTTTCCATTATTTAATCCAGATATTTGAGGTCCTGCTTGTGTATTTATCGTATATGTATTAATCTGGAATTCATTACCGTATTTACTTCCATCTGTATTATGTATCTGACCATAAATCCCATAATCAGATCCATCTTGGCCAGCACTTTGCCATGTTACCACAAACCTTCCATCACCCAAGCATCCTACAGCAGGTAATTGTTGGTAACTATTCGTGTAAGTATTTACTTTAAATTCACTATTGTAACGAGTTCCATTGCTATAATATATTTGACCATAAGAACTAGCATCAGAGCCATCTTGAATGTTGCTGTGCCACACTGTTACGAATTTGCCATCACTTAAACTTGTAGCCTGAGGCCAACATTGGTCACTATTTGTGTATGTATTTACCTGAAATTCATTCCCATAGCGAGTGCCATTGTTGTAGTACATTTGAGCAGAAACACCGGCACCTGATGTATCTCGACCTTCGCTTGCCCACGTCACGACGAACTTACCATTGCCCAAAGCAGCAACCCTTTGATCAGCTTGAACACCATCTGTATAAGTATTTATTTGAAATTCACTGCCATAACGGGTTCCATTGTTATAATACATCTGACCGAATGTATTTAAAGGTGGCAAAGGACAATCACTGTCATACACTATTACGAATTTTCCATCATTTAAACCAGTTACGGAAGAGCCTCCTTGATTATCTTGAGTATAGGTATTCACCTGGAATTCCGTACCATAACGAGTTCTATTGTTGTAAAACATTTGTCCAAAAATACCATAACCGTCTCCATCTTGCCAAGCACTTGTCCACGTTACTACGAATTTACCATCTTCTAATGTAGCAACCGAAGGATGAAGTTGTCTGTCATTTGTATATGTATTTACCTGAAACTCGTTACCTATAGGTTGATAACTGCTCGCAAACGTAATAGTTGCATATTCTGGTGAAGTATCTAATAACCCATCACTCACGCTTATTTTGTACATCGGTGCGATATTAGTGTTGTCATGTACGAATTGAATGTTTCTAGCTGTTACTTCTTGTTGTGTAAACTCGGCAATTATCGTCCCATTAATAAACTGAAATTCACCATGCTGTAAATCACTAACTGTGAATTGAAGCCCTGGGTCGTTGCTATCAACATCGGTTGCACTTAAGTTTTCTGTGTCAAGTATCTTTGTACCGCCTTTTTCGATTGATAAAGCATTATTGATTAAAACCGGCGTTTCATTAGAGGCAGATTGATCAGATAAAGATGACTCACTTGATTCATCTAAGGCTGTTACATGAAAATAGTCCCAATCAGCATATGAATTGGCAGTTGTCCAAATAATTTGATCTAGAATAATTTTTTGGGTATTTCCTATTAATAGAGGAAGAGTAAATGAGCTTACTAAATTATAAGGAATACTATCAAAACTGATATAAACGGAAACATTTTCATCGCTTCTTTCTATCTTGTAATCGTAGGTATAGTTCATCCATTCATTTACATCTATATCGTTAGGTGCGCGAAAAGTATCGTTCCAACGTAGTTCAGGTATTCCATTTGTATTTTGAATATAAGCTCTTAAATAGTTTGCTGTATAAGCATAATCTACACAACGATCTATAAGAATATAGTTAGCAACTTCATTACCAAAAGCAAGATAAAATTGTGGACATTGGGAACCTGTAGAACTAGTACCACTTCTATAATGTAAGTTATAATTCACTTTTGTTTCTAATACCCAGTTAGTACTATTAAATGACCTCAATAACGTAGTAGGAGGATTCCAACCACCAGAAGGTACATAGTTGTTTCTCCATCCGCCCGAACCTTTAAATCCTTCCAAGTAATAGCGCAGATATCCTGGATTGTCTGTAAGTGAATATCTCCCATACCCCGGAAAATCTACTACTTCCCATGAAGCATCTAATGTTGTGTTCTCAAAATCTTCTTGCACTAGCGAAAGCGAAGAAGAACTCGAAGACTGCGCTTCTACCTGTGGCCAACACGCTAATGTGCCAATACCCATTACTAACGGATTCTTTGTCACTATTGCTCCTGCGGTTCCCAAAATCGTCCCTACTTGACACCCCCACGTGCCTTCATGTAATGAACTTATGTATTTGACTACATCACTTTTTAATAAGGTTAGTGTTCCCTTGTTTACTAATGTTGGATATCCTTCTTGTGCAGAAGGATCATTAAGATTTGCTAATACGCTTGATTCACTGGAGTCGTTTTCAAACAATGAACTTTTCAACCAAGACGAGATCAAATTAAACGACCCCGTAGCCTTCAAGGCTAAAAATGCACCTGTTGTTGTTGCAAAAACCAATCCGGCTTTTGTTAATGTTTTCCAGTTATAACCTGATGATTCAGATTTATTAGAAAGTTCTGGATTGAATATCGGTAAGATATTCGTAGTAGATAGTCTAGTCATGCCATTTTCTCCTTATTCCAATTAAGTTGATAGAAAGTAATTTTTGTAGATTATCTCACTGCATCTTCTTTGTCAAAACCTCATATGCATTATAAATTTCTGCCATTTTTTCTCCATTATCACAATCTTGTTTACACTTATCTGGATGGTATTTTAACGCTAATTCTTTATATTTGGTTTTTATATCTTTTTCATTAGCATTTGCATGTAAACCAAAAATATTTAACGCTTCTGCATCTGATAATCCACTAGGTTTCGGTCTAGTAAGCCATTGACCTAATTTAAATCCATATGGATAAGCAAAAGAATAGGCAGTAATGTGGGCACAAACCTGGGCAAATATAGTTGCTTGTTGATTTAACCCACATTTTTGAGCAACTTTTTCTGTTAGTTTGCCTGCTCCTTCTCTGCATCCTGTGGCTACTGTATAGCCCAGAACAGAGGGAATAATACTTTGTCCGCCTGTCATGATGAGAACTATCCCAAGTCCTGTTATCCATTGAATAAAAGTTTCTTTTTCTATTACTCCAAGTTCATCGAATCGAATGAAATTTTTTACCCATTCCAATAGCCCATTAAGTTGATTAGGGGTTAGTTTGCCAACGGCATTTAACATAGGAAGGCCGGTATATTGCGATATCCAATCACAAGCTTGGCCTGCTTGAAATAGCATATTGATTTGTGATAACGGTATTCTGTTAATAGTCGCTATCGTGTGATAGGTATATCCAATTCGTCTTGAAAATAACAAGCTAGTGGTTAAAAAGCTTAGACCGACTACATATCCTAAGCGGTTTCGTAGTGAAGCTGATAATTGTTCATTTAAAATAGGTAATCGAGAGCTGGTAAGTAATATATCGGTAAACTCTGTAGATACACGGCCTAATTGATATTCAGGGTGTTGGGTTACTGCCAGTGTAAATGTCGATAAAATGCTTTGTATATACGATTGATGTTCTTTCAATTTGGTTTCTTTCTTTTGAATCTCAGTACGCGAATGATTTTTCTTTGCAATTAAATCTGTTTGAAGAATTGAATTAGTTTTATTAACATTTGCGCTACTAGTTATAAAATCATGTAAACTCTGAACAATATTATGTGCTGTTTGCTCAGCAAAACATTTTTTTAAAAACGCTTTTTTCTCGTAAGTTAATAAAGATTGAATTTTCATAGCTGTGATTAAGCTATATGGAAGTGTATGATTGATTTTAGTAGAACTTAATATTTTATCCCAATATTGAAATGCGGTTATAGTTCTTTGTATTCTAATAGCTTCTGAGAAAAACGAGTTTAATCGTCTATTTAAAAAGATAATTTTTTTTCGGTACTCTTGGTAATAAATTTCTATTAGATGTTGTTTACACTTTAATGCTTCACAAACTTTTTCAGGTTTTAATAAATTTGTCAGTAATACTAAGTCAGTATAAGCTTCTTTAGGTAAGTTTGAGTTTGTAGGCACAAGTTTAAGTTGATAGTTATTGGACAAGGAACTAAAGCTTTGCAGAGCTTGTTGATAAGCATAAATCATGTGTTGACTATTTTTAGCAGTATTGAAATAGTTCTCAGATAAACAATATGGAATATCATTATCTGCTAAGTTATGCTTATATTCATTTATGTATTTTTTTATTTCGAGAAAAGCATTTTCAAGGGTTTTTATAGAATCCACATAAACTGTATAACATGCTTGGCTTATACGGCCTAATGGTGTAAGTGTGTCACAAAGTTTTATAAGATTAGTATACGAATTTTCAAAACTACGTCGTAGTTCTACAACCTTAGCAAATGCAATGGGATCATTTAAGCTTGTTAAACAATCATCGAAAAATGCATTAAAGTATTTTGTAACATTGTTTCTAATGTGTATTGATTCTCCTAACTGTTCAGTTAACGTTAACTCTATTTCAATTTCATTTTGATACTTATTATTTATACCTACAGATATAGATTCATGTACATTGCTTAAAGTTCGATATTGAGCTTGAAAATTTTGAAAGCTTTTAAATCTATGTTCTGATATCCAGAAAGGAAAATTGTTAATAAATTCAGAATAAACTTTTAGGCAGGATAATATATATTGAATTTCTGCTCGCATTAAATGTAAGTTAGTCTGAATGGATATTTTCATTAAATTGTTGCCGGTTTATTGCTAAATTTTAGTTACTTGTACTAAATTTATTGAATGTTACTATACCTATGTTAACTTTGAAATTAATATCTTAATATAAAAGATAAATGATGATTATTAAAAAAACCTTAAAGGCACTTCTAAAAATTGCCATAGGTCATCCCGCACTTGATGCGGGATCCAGAAAAAGCCTTGAAAACAATAGATTCCCGCGTTCGCGGGAATGACAGAAGAGGCTAATATAAAAAATAAAATTTTAACTACCCTTAAATGAAATCTAACTTTTCAAAAATAGGTTTTAGTAACTGTTGGTAACGTTGAAAAGTTTCTTGTTTATGTTGAAGTAATTTAGTCGATGCAGCTTGAATTTGAAAATTCTCTATTTTCTTGAGGATCTGTTGTGGCTCATCTAATTGCGGATTAATAGTTTCTGCTAAAAAACCTTCTACAGTTTCAGATCGTGCAGAGTGAGAAATAACAAAACTAGGAATGCCTAATGAAGCGCATAATCCAGCTCCGTGTACTCGCGTTGTAATTGATAAATCAAAATTATTATATATAGAAATATAGTCTTTTGCATCATAGCTATAATATATTGGTATATCTTCAATAAATGGTTTTAGCTCTTGTATTTCATTAATGTAATGACAGATTAATGCACAATTATAATGTTGATTTATGAGTTTTAATAATCGAATAGCATAATCAAAAACTTCTTGTGTTACTCGTTGGCCATTTTTAGGATCGGTACCTTGTATAGAAAATGCAATACGTTGAATAGTGCTATGTCGATGTTGTTGCGTGCTATCTACCGCAAATAAAGCAGGGCAGGGCAGTTGTTCTACTTCTAGTGGTGATAATATCTTTTTACATATTTCATCACGTACAGTAATTAAATAAGCTTTTTCTAGTAAAGCACGGTCTTGAGGCACCATTTTATCTAAAGTTAGAAGTGCAATTCCTTCAAATGAACCTATACCTAAGTATAAGGTTGGAATATCATTTTGCAGAATAGCAGTGATCATGGGTTGTACCATGCCGCCCAACCATTCTGGTGTTCCAGCAAATACAATTAGATCAAATAAGCTGATGTCTAACTGTTCAAACCAAGAATTATCGTAGTGAGGTAAATGAGGTTTTAATGTGGTATAGAAATTTATCTTTTGGCAAGTACCATCTTTTTCTAGGTCGATTAAACGATTAAAAACGGTCCGTAATCCATGTAAATTTGGATTACGGTTGTAGATAACAGGATTAATATGGCTTAACAAAGATTTAAATAAATTTAATATGCCAAATAAAATAAAATCGTCACCAATATTCCAATTTCGAGTGGTTGAAAACAATATGTTCAAAGGTTTAATAGCCATGCTTAATGCATAGTGTGTCCAGGAGTTTCATGTTGTTCTTGTTCAGCTTTTTGGGTTTGTTGATTTTGAGCTTGTTGATATATTGCGTTGAAATCAACCGGTTGTAAGACAACGGCTGGAAGGCTTCCCGAAGTAGTTAACTGAGAAATAACACAGCATGCATAAGGATATAACATCTGAGGACAGTGTGTTCCTAATATCACATTTAACCGTTCTTTAGTGGCATTTTCTATCTGAAAAACTCCAGCTTGTTCTACCTTTGTTACACACAAAAGTTTGCCTGCAACTTTAGTTTCAACAGTGAGTGTAAGTATGACTTCATGATTATCTTTGTCCTCTAGTTTATTGTTATCGACTTCCATTTTATATGAATGTTGCAAGTTTCCTTGTAGACGAAATGATTTTGGTGTGTCAGGCGTCTCATACGATGAGTTTTTAACATAAATGCGCTGTGTAATTAATTTAGGGTGTGGCATAATTATTTTTCCTCTTATAATTAATTTTTAATATTTTTATTTAACTGTCATGAAAGTCTATAGTTACTTGACTTATCTTTCAAGTTGTTTTTAATTCGACAATAAGGAAGCACGCCATTTGTATGATTGGTTTTATCTCTAGCGAAACGAGAGATGCTTCGTTAAACTGGATCCGTCTAACGAAGTGGATGGAGGAACCGACTGTCATTTGAGGATAAAGCCTCGTGCGGGAGTCATGGTTCTCCATCCACATTTTGTTTGCTCCGAACGGATGTTGGGGGACAAGCCCCGAATCATTACAAGTATGGAGAAACATAACTAGTTTAATTTAAGGAAACAAAAAATGAAACAAATTATTGGCATTGATATTGGAAAGACAGAATTGGTTGCTTTTTGGCAAGGTAAAAATTTTAATATACTCAATGAGTGTGTAACCATTAAAAAATGGCTACAGCATCGCGTTAGTTTACAACAAGTATCATTAATAGTTTTTGAACCAACAGGGGAATATGAGAATAAATTGATTAAGGTATTGACATTAATGGGTTTGCCATACCGCATGGTGCATGCGAACCACGTACGTGCTTATGCCAAGGCAACTGGTTTGTTAGCGAAAACGGATCGGATTGATGCAAGAATTATAGCTGATTTCGCAAAAGCCATGAATTTAGAGCCTAAAGCAAAGTTTAATCAATACACGGAATTAAAAGAGCAATTAAACCGTCGTGATCAATTGGTTTATATCAGGGCACAAGAGAAAAATCGTTTAGAAGCGGTTAGTTCAATAATGCAAAAAGATATTGAATCACATATTAAGTGGTTATCTAAAAAAATAGAAAAGATTGAAACTAATATGGATACAAATATAAAGCGAGCAAATCGAATGTTTAATTTTTAAAATATGTTATTTTACATTAAATCATGAGTTATATAATATATTATTTTGACACATGATTAGATATTTTATTTTGGGCTTTTAATTTTAAATTAAAAGTTTGGTTTAGTTTATAATTAATTTAATATTTGGAGAATAAAAATATGTATAATTCAAGAGAAGACAGAGTAAATAATGTTAAAGAAACTCAACTGGTACAAAGTAATGCTTGGAAACAGTGGACTAAAGCGGCACTCATTTTAGCTGGAGCTGTTGGAGTATACTTTGCATCAAGAGTAAGTGGAATTTTAAGTTTAACAAATTTGTTAAGGCGAACTCCGGATGTAATTGAAGATGCTACTGCAATATGTGCTGCTGAAACCGTGCAATTTGATGGAGGAGTAATTGATTGTAATACTTGCGATAGTTGGTCACGAATCACAGGCGGATTAACTCCGGGAATAGAAAGCAGTGTCATTCCTACTGAAGATGAAAGATACCTTGTAACTTGGAAGACTGAAGACGAGTACGGAATGAAAAGTCATTACGGTGTATGTGTTAATGCAGATGGTACAGGTGGTAGCAAATTCCGAATAAAAAGATATGAAAGTGGGGACGTATATTCTTGTTTTAAAGAGACAGTGGGTTTGGAATCTACTAATGATAAAACCGAGGAATCAGAACAGAGTGTACCGTCATTCAACCGCTAAAAAACATCATAAATACTTGGGTTTCAACTTGAGATTGTGTTGAAACTCAAATTTTGAATTTATATCTTGACGTTCTATTCAAAATAGGTTTTTATATACCATTATTTAAGAGGATAAAATAATGGTGAAAAATGTAACATTGAGCACACAACGTTTATATGTTAAAAACGCATCTTGCGAAATGTCTAATGCACCACAGGTATTTCGTGAACAAGGTAGACCTGAGAATAAGGTAGAGATGCAGATAAATCATAACAAGTTGGAAGAGGAAAATCATTATGAGGCTGTACTTTCTCTTACAGTGACAACAAAGATATCTGATAAGATTCTATGTATAACTAAAGCAGAACAAGCAGGGATTTTTAAAATAGAAAATGCTACTAAAGAACAATTGGAGCAAATATTAGGAGTTCATTGTCCACATGTATTGTATCCTTTTGCTTGTAATGCAATTTCCCAGTTAGCTGTTATGGGAAGCCTTCCTGCTATTGTTCTGCAACCAATAGATTTTGGTGGTTTATATCAACAACGGAAGAAAGAAGAACAGGGACAACAAGGAGATTCTGAACGTACTGTGCATTAAAGAATCTGTTTAATGTCTAGGAAAAAACGGAAAAAGGTAAAAGCAAAAAATCGCCATGCAAAGAATAATGTAATTAAAGTACAAGCATTATTTATACAAGCAACAGGTTATCATCAGAAAGGTCAATATGAACAAGCAGAGCAATGTTACCGTCAGGTACTTGCTATTGCACCAAAGCATGCGGATAGCTTACATTTACTTGGTTTAATTTTAGCTGACCGTGGATTATTTACACAGGGCTTAAATTTAATTAACCAAGCAATTGATTGTAATCCCAAATTTGCTGCCTATTATCTTAATCGTGGCCTTATATATAAACGTCTAAATCAACTGAATCAAGCTATCGAAGATTATCAGCAAACTATTCGTATAGAACCACGCATGATCGAAGCTTATTGTAATCTTGGTGATGCTTTATTAGAACAACAACAAGTTGATAATGCTATTGTTGCCTATCAAAATGCATTAAAGTTAAATTCGAGACATCGTAATGCATGCCATAATCTGGGCAATGCTTATTTAGAAAAAGAAAACTATCAACAAGCACTTGCGTGTTATCAGAATGCACTTGCTATTCACGAATGCCCAGAGACATTATCAAATATAGGAGTAGCATTGGTCGGACTGAATCGCATAGAGGAAGCAATTACATATCATCGAAAGGCCATACAAGCTGATCCAAATTTTTCCAAAGCTTATTCTAATCTAGGTCTAGCATTGAGCCAAATAAATCAATTAGCTGAAGCAGAAGATTATTATCATAAAGCATTGGCAATAGAACCTGAAAATGCTGAATTCTACTCGAATCTTGGAGTAAATTATAAAGATCAAGGAAAAGTCGATGAAGCACTTAATTGTTTTAAAAAATCGTTAGATATAGATCCAAATTCTTCTAAAGCACAATTCAACGAAGCTATTTCTCTTCTTATTAAAGGTGATTTCAATAATGGATGGCAGAAATATGAATCGCGTTTTGGGCTCAAAGAAAGATTACACACCGATCATCATTTTAATCAGCCTGTTTGGCAGGGAGAAAATTTCTCCAATAAGACTCTATTTGTTTATGTTGAACAGGGTTTGGGCGATACTATTCAATTTATGCGTTATTTACCTCAAGTAGTAGAACGAGGAGGGCAGGTTATTTTTGAATGCCAATTGGAATTAATACCTTTGTTAGAAGAACAGAGGCATCTTAAAATAGATCAAATAATAGCCCGTGGATCACCACCACCATATTTTGATTATCACGTTGCAATCATGAGCTTGCCACGGATTTTTAATACTACTCTTGAATCTATACCTAGCAAGCGTGCTTATATTGTACCGCCCAAAAAGAATTTAGATTGCGTACCTAAAAATGACCGTAAAAAGGTTGGTCTTGTGTGGGCAGGTGGTAAGCAACATAAAAACGACCGAAATCGTTCTATTCCGCTTAGTTATTTAGAGTCTCTATTTGCTAGTAAATATGTAAATTTTTATAGTCTGCAATATGAGTGTTACGATGAAATTCAAAAATATAACAATGCATTTGACTTATCTGCATACATAAGCGATTTTTCTGATACAGCAGCTATAATCAACGAACTCGATCTAGTTATTAGTGTTGATACATCGGTAGCTCACCTAAGCGGAGCAATGGGAAAACCTACTTGGATATTATTGCCATTTGCACCTGATTTTCGTTGGTTATTAGATCGTGAAGATAATCCTTGGTATGACAGTGTACGATTATTTCGTCAGCCTGATATAGGTGATTGGAAGTCTGTGATTGGGCGAATTAATGATGAATTAATGACGAATTAGAGAAGCTGATTATTCTTGATAATGAAACCATGAGGGGGTAATCTTTGTATATCTTTAACAAACAACGGAGAAGAACATGTTTCAATCATTTACTACCGAGAATATCTTACCAGTATCCAATTCAGAACCTATTGAACAACTAAAGCCATCAAATTACAGTTGGAAAACACTCACAAAATCCGGACTGGTTTTTGTAACAACGACTTGTGCTTTTTGTGCTCTAAAAGCCACAGGGTCATTCAGTTTGATCTCTTCATGGTTAAAAAATGGAGAAACAAACTTTGATGAACAAGAAGCTAAACTTGCGATATATGGGGGAAGTGAAGAAATAGAAGCTCATTCTAAATATCTGGATTTTAAAGAACCGCCTTTAACTGTGGATAAAGATTCGCAATATACTGCTTCTGTGCCACAAAGAACTAAGCGAAATCCCACAGAGATACTGGAGAAAATCGGTCCAGAATTTCGAGTAAATAAGTTTGTGGCATATAGTCAAGAATATCCTTCTGTAGCAAGATTAAGTGATAGCAAATTCATAGTAACGTGGGACAGCAGCGGTCAGGATGGAAGCGGTTATGGTATTTACGGCCAGATGTTTTGGGTAAATGGGTCTTTTATTAGTAGTTACCTTAGCAGTAGTCAGCAAATCCCTGAGTCTTCTAGTGAGGTTAGCAGCTATGGTTCAACTGCAATTACATCTGGAATATCAAGTTTTACTATACCAACTTCTAGTATAAAAAGTTCATTACCGACGGTGGGAAGTTTATCTTCATCAGGACAATCCGGTACTATGAGTACTCAGGAAACTTCATCAACAGGCCAATCGGAAAAAGAATCCTTAAGTTCTATTCTAGTCACTTCAGACCAATCTCAAAAATTAAGCCATTCGGGGACTGAAGGGATAATTCCTATAGGAATCATTATAGGCGTAATCATAGGAGGAACCAGCCTGGTTCTTTGTATTGTAGGAGGTGCAGTTGGTTACTTCTTATATCGAAAAAATAAAAAAGCCGAATTAAAAGAAATTGATTTAGAAGAAGAAAATGTTTCCATAGCAAAAGGGGAGTCCAAGAAAGAGCGAATGTCTATGTTAGCAGATGACGGTTCGGTAAAGACGTCACTTATTATTCCATATAAGAAATTGAAACTAGGACAAAAGATAGGGGGAGGGGGCTCTGGTATTGTATATAAAGGACGCTGGCAACATACTGATGTAGCTATCAAGCAATTACATTCAATCGAATTTGACCCATATGCGAAAATTGAATTTAATCGCGAAGTCAGTATCATGGCAGCCTTACGACACACTAATATTGTTTCACTATTTGGTATATGTTTTGAACCAGAATTTTGTATTGTAATGGAGTATATGTCAGGAGGATCGTTATATAGTCTACTTCACAGTAATGAAGAATTAACATGGTCATTACGCCTACGTATGGCAATGGATATTACTAAAGGATTAGCTTATTTACATGATAATGATATAGTACACCGGGACTTAAAGAGTTTGAACGTATTATTAGACGATAATAGAAGAGCGAAGTTAACAGATTTTGGCCTATCAAAAGAAAAGACAGGTATGGCAGGAACAATGACGAAAGGGCTAATAGGGACAGCACGCTGGATCGCGCCGGAATTAATGGATGTAGAGAAATATGAACGGGAAGGATATACTAAGAAAGCTGACATATATAGCTATGGAATGATCTTATATGAACTCTCAAGTCGCAAAGTACCTTTTCAGGAAGATAATAATGAAATGATAGTTATGGAAAAAGTAGAGCAAGGTTCTCGTCCTAAAATCCCTGAAGACTGTCCAGAGGTTTATGGAATATTACTAAGTCATTGCTGGAGGCAGCGACCAGAAGCTCGTCCAGACATTAATGGAGCAATAGAAGCATTAGAAACCTGCTGTGAAGAATTACCAGCAGAAGAAACAGCAAAATGTTCAATGAACGAGGTATAAGGTACATCTTTAGCAGGAATCGGTTCTATTCATTCGTAACACCATCTGGTACATTGATGGTTGTCACGTGTTGACTCACTGATAAACAATAGCTAAGTTGATCATCGAAGAACCGGCGAATATAAGAAACAGGATTTACTTCGGTAATTCCTTTCTATCTAGAGGTCTCTGGCAAAAAGACAAATATGCTTCAATATCATTGCGTCGTAAATCTTTTACTGACTTCTTAGTAATTAACCAAGACCAATGCAACAAACGTTCGACTTCACGGCGATAGGCATTGAAAGTAGCTTGATTACCATCGTAACTTTTTAAAAATTCTAATGTATGTTTGTAATCGTCGATGACGAATGGTGGTAAACCTTCAAAAGCAGGTAGTGATTCATTGATGTTTTGTAGTGTATCGAATAAGGGCAGGGGAGAGTATGCTATTGACTTCATGGAACTATTGTAACATAGAGAAAAACTCATGCTAAAAAATAAAAAATATTATATTGCATCGTCAAATTTTTAGGTAAATGTAATTTAGCAGAAATGGAAAAGTTTTCTTACAAAAGATTTACTATACTGTGATCATGTAAATGAGGAAGGGTAGAAAATGGAAAATGATGCGAAAAGAATTCTCAAGGCATTAATTTACATTGAGGATCATTTTCAAGAGGAGATGACCGTAGAAGAGTTAGCACAAATTGCATGCTATTCTCCATTTCATTTCCAGCGACTTTTTCGATTTATTGTTGGCGAAAATGTTTATCAGTATATAAAACGCCTAAGGATAGCAAGAGCAGCAGCGAAATTATGCTACTCAGATCAAAGAATTACTGATATAGCGCTAGATACTGATTATAAAACCCCATCTGCATTTACTAGGGCATTTAAACAATGCATGGGCAAAAGTCCAAGAAACTATAGATTACTTTATGGGGAGATAGACATGATTAACAAAAAAATTTTTGAGTTACCGATGATAGAACCTGATGAAATCAAACAGGAAAAGGATATTTCAATTATATTTATTAGGAAAACAGGTAACTACGATGTTTCTAGTAAAGCTGCTTGGGATGCTTTATCGACATTAATAAGGGATAATCTTAGTGATGAGGATGCCGCAAAACTAAGATACTTTAGTATAGCATGGGATGATCCCAAAATCGTTGAGGAAGAAAAGCTTCGGTTTGACGCATGTGTCTCAGAAGATTCACGCATTCCTGTCAAGGGCAAGTTTGCTCGTAAGGTTATTCCAGGTGGTAAATATGCGGTTTTTACACATCATGGCAAGCCTGATACTTTAATGGAGACGTATGATAGAATCTTTTTTAAATGGTTACCTGATAGCAAGGAGGACTTTGATTCTAAGCGAATGAATTTTTTGGAACATGTTAAGGGAGTAACTAAAATTTATATTCCTTTAGTTTAGGAAATCACAAGCCTTGATTACTTTACGGCTTTTTTGACATTTTAAATTATATTAAGACTGATAACGTGCATTATCAGTCATAATTTTTTCCATACTTATCAATAACTTGCGCCCGTTTTATTCTTTTCACAGTTTATATTAAGGGAAAGGGTCCCAGAACATAATTAGTTGATTGCTGTATTTATCAGCTATTCGTAAACTATTTTCATCATACAAATAATGACGTTCCGACAAGCGAATTTTGATTTTTTGCCAATTCCCTAGCTAACCAAAAAACAAATTCATTTAACCCATTTGAGTAACATAGCTTTTAAATCGGTTTGCATAACTGGTTTTGTTAGCACATCATCTGCTCCAGCAGTTAAACAGTTTTTATGATCTTTTTCTAGTGCATGCGCTGTCAATGCAATAATAGGTATACGTCTATCACCAGTTTCTTGAGCTCGTATCTTTTGAATTACTTCTATACCGCTCATTCCTGGTAAGCTTATGTCTGATATTATCAAACCATAGTTGCATTTTTCAAACATCTTTAATGCTTTTTTACCATTGTCTACTATGTCTAATGAACAACCCAAATTTTCTAGCATTATTTTAGTTACTTCCTGATTCACAGGATTGTCTTCAAGTAACAATATGTGCGCGGATTTTATTGGAATATTATCATCTGCATGAGATTTTATATCTTTAAGGTTTCCGCTTTCAGATGGTCTCAGTGTTAGAGGTAGAGTAAACCAAAATGTTGATCCTTTACGATATTCGGTATTAACACCGATAGTTCCTCCCATAGTCTCCACTAATTGTTTACTAATTGCAAGACCAAGTCCTGTTCCGGAAAATTTTCGACTATATCTCGAGTCTAATTGCATAAAACGTTGAAATAATAAACTTTGTTTATTTTTAGGAATTCCCATACCAGTATCTTTTATGCTAATTCTAATTCCTTTTTTCTTTGCCACAGTCTTAACACTAACTTTAATATGACCTTTTGTTGTGAATTTTATTGCATTACTTATAAAATTCATAATAATTTGCTGTACACGCCTTGAATCAGCAATAATTTTTCGGGGAGTACTTAAATTATAATCGATTATCAATTTAATATTTTTATTTGACAATAGCTGATGAATGTTTGAAGTTATATCTCTAATTAGCTGATACAAGTCAAATTCTTCATAGTTCATTTCTAATTTTCCGGCTTCTAATTTGGAAAAATCAAGAATATCGTCAATGAGGTTTAGCAGATGATTACCAGAACGCAATATAATATTAAGTTGTTCGCGTTGTGTTAACGTTAATCTTTCATTATTCAAAACTTGTGCCATACCTAAAATACCAGTTAAAGGCGTACGTAGTTCATGGCTTACCGTAGCAAGGAAATTAGATTTAGCTTGATTGGCTTGCTCTGCTTTTTCTTTAGCTTCTTGCAAAGCTACTTGGACTCGTTTGAGATCAGTAATATCAACAGAGTTTCCAATGATACCAATGATATTTCCTTTTTCGTCACGTAGCGGTACTTTTTGGCTAAGTACCGTCATTTGTGTCCCGTTATGGAGAGTACCTGTTTCCTCCTGAACATAGGGATTTCCCGTTTTCATAACTTTTAAGTCAATTTTTCTAAAAGAATCAGCCTCATTCTGCCATGGCATATCATAATCTGTTTTACCAATAATATAATCAGGAGAAGCTAATCCAGCAGATATTACATTACCTTCATTACTTCCTAAATATACTCCATTGGCATTTTTCCAATAAATATGCCCCGGTAATTTGGAAATGACGTTCTTTAGCAGATAAATTTCCTTGTCTTTGCTATTAAATACAATTTTTTTCTTATTAGGGCCTATTGAGTATACATCAACAATTTTACCTATTAATATAATTCCATAAACATGATCTTTTATATTTCGAAGTTTACTAATTGTCCAAGTAATTGGATAATGCTTTTTCTTGCCATTTATAGCAATATCACAACGAATATTATGTAAAATCTCCTTTTTAGGTCCTTTGATTAAATCCCTAGATAGTGGAAAGTTAACGTTGAGAGACTTACACAATGCATATAAGTTTTTATTCAAGAGTTGGTTTCTAAATTGTCCAAAAATAGACTCACCAACCGGATTTACTTCAATAACATTGAATTTTGTTGATAAACACAATATAATATTATCGGTAGAACGACATAGTAACTGAAAAAGTGGATTAGAAGTAATCGACGATATTTTTTTGTCTTTTATGATCATTTATTATATGATATACTACTTAAATAGTATAATATTAACAAAAATTGAAAGGAGTTAGAAGGGAAATAATTAATAAAACTAAGGATGAATGTACCTCTTAGGAAGGGTAATGTTAATATGAATGGGGTATTTGAAATGCATCCTAAAGTTTATGTAAAACAAGGTAAAAACGAAATACCGGTTTTTGTTCTACCTGATGCTACGGGAACATCTAAAGGGCAACTGGAAGAAGTTTGCACTAAGTTAGATAGACCCGTATGTTATTTTAGAGACTTACGACTGGATGACAAAAATATTCCTACTGAAATAAGTTTAAGTAGACTTGCAAAATCGTATATTTACTCCATAGTAACTGCTTTAGAAGAAATTAAGTATGACTCTTTGTGTCCCATTTTGGTAATAGGCTATTCTGGGGGAGGCGCACTTCTTAACGTTATGATGCAACAAATTCAAGAAAGTAAAAATAATAATGATGATGATAAAGATGTAGATGATGAAGAAAAACGCCGATTTTCTGAGGCTATTGATAAAATACAAAGCCGGTATATCTTACCAGTTTATATTGATTCTGTTGCACCTCATTTAATAAGTGAAATGCCGGGGCAGGATTTCGCAAATCATTTAATTGAGGTCCTATTAAAAATTAAGGGGAAATATAGTCAGATAGCGTTAAACGGTGCAATTGTGAATGGAAAACCATCTAGCAGATGGCCTTTTACTGAAAGCAAAATTCAACAACTGAATTGGTTAAGGGAAAATCTACAAATTCGTGTTAAAGATACGCAAGCTGACTTAGTGCAAAAAATAATTGAAAACTTCCTTCGGGATTTCAAAGTGATGATAGCGAACCATGTATGTTATTGTGGATATTCATCAATTTCTAAAATAAGCTATGGTGCTGCTATTGCTTCAAGTAAAACTGTAAATGATTTTCATGACTTATCTAAAGATATGTATTTAGGATATCCGTACGAGAGTTCTGTTGCTCAATTAATTTTGGAAGGTACACATTATACTATTTTAAGTGGTGTAAACGCAGAAAAAATATCAAGTTTTTTAAATGATGTAGTTTTTAAGAGTGATAATGATTTAATTTTCAATGCCACAGTACATGGAATGTGTCAACTTATACAGAAATATGGTAAACTATCTCCTGAAAGAAGAACAAACTATGTGAGACGAACTTGTTCTACTTTTTTTGAAGCTGCTCCTACAAACAATTTTAAGAAATTACGACAAAATTTAATGCAGGTACTTGAAAGTTACAGAGCTAATGAATACCAAGAGCCCGGAGTTACAACTCTTGCGATGGAAATGTCATAATTTAAAAAAATGTTTGTTTCCTGAAGATTCTGAAGAATCATGTATAAAAAAAGCAGATGTTTGCTCTGGTGATTGGGTTTGCGGGAAAAAACTTGGTTTCATCGATTTTTTGTGCTCAATAATTTTTGCTAACTCAAAAAAAGTTTGACCTTTTCTGGTAATATCTTTAGTTTGAAAATTATCTATTTTAAATTCAGTTTTTATTCTAGTAACCATTTCGGCAAGCATGAGAGAATTACCACCTGTTAAGAAAAAGTTGTCATGAATATCAATCTGACATATTTCGCAGTGTAAAAGACTGGCCCAAATTGCAGCAAGCGTTTTTTCAGTTTCGGTTCGAGGTGGACTTTGAGCTGGTTTTACAATAAGACCTAATAAAGCTAAAGCCTTATAATCGATTTTGCCATGTGAAGTTAAGGGGACACTTTTTATAAATCTGAAAGTTGAAGGGACCATATAATAGAGTAATTTACTTGAAAGATAATTACGAATTTCATTGATTAATTCAACCTCATTTTTGAATAAAACCTTTTCTTTATCGATGATAATATAAGCAAAAATATTTTGTGTCGGTGATCGCCCTTCCCCATTTATAGTAACCACCGCATCTTTCACAAATTCAATCTGTTTTAAACGCACAACAATTTCATTAAGTTCTATGCGAAATCCTCGTATTTTTACTTGCTGATCTCTACGTCCAACAAAATCTAAGTTACCATCCTTTAACCATTTTACAATATCTCCAGTTTTATAAACACGGATTTCATTACCGGGTTTAAATGGATCACCTATTTTTATAAAGCTTTTGTGAGTAAATTCCTCTTTTGTATAACCCCGCGCTAACAAGGCCCCTGTAATAAAAAGTTCACCGTTTACTCCGATTGGTACTAATCGCTGCTGTGTATCCAGTACATATAATTTTGTATTTTGTAATGGTTTACCTATTGTGGTAAGTAGTTTTGTTGACTCAACTGAGCAGCAACCTATTGATGCACAAACAGTTGTTTCTGTTGGACCATAAGCGTTATAAAATTGAGTTTCAGATTCCCATTTTTTCACTATGTCCCATTGGCATGCTTCTCCAGCAGAAATAATAACTCTCAGATAGTTTTTAATCGGAGGTTGAGTTTTTCTAAGAATCGATGGTGGCACAGTAGCTATCGATATCCGATATTTTGTTAATGCCGCTGTTAATGATTCACCAATTAAAATATCTGTTGAATCCGGGATACATAAAGTTGCCCCGTTTAATAAAGCACTTATCCATTCCCACACTGATGCATCAAAAGTCAATTCTGCCCATGCTAAAACACGATCTCGCGGCACGATTTCAAATATAGCTCTTTGAACAAAAGTAAGATTAATAACACTCTGATGCTCGATTTGTACTCCCTTAGGTTCACCAGTTGAACCAGAAGTATAAATTATATACGCTAAATTTTCAGGGCTAATTTTATTATTTTGGGGGAACTGAGCTTGTATTTTCTCTGCTTTTGACAAAATCTCCCATTTATTATCAATTGAAATTATCGTTAACGATTGTCCTAAATCTTCTAATAAAGATTGCTCTAAATGTAACTGTGTAAGAATAATGCTCACTTTGCTATCATTTAACATATATTTTATTCTTTCTATAGGTAAGGTAGTACTTAAAGGAAGATATGCAGCACCCACAGATAATATGGCAAGAATTGTAATGTACATATCAAAGCTACGTTCCATATAAATAGCAACTACTTGTTCACTTCCAAGAGGTGCAGATTTCACTCCGATACTATCGAGATAATTGGCTAATTTATCCTTAGCTATATTTAATTCGGCATAAGTCATTTCTTCATTCAAATATGTTAAAGCAATATTATTGCGATATTTTTTAGCCACTTCTTTAAAAATGTTTACTATATTCGTCTTTGGAATATCTCTTTTTTCACCCATCCCGTAAGACAACAAAACCTGTTTTTCTTGGTCTGATAATAATGGAATTTCTGAAAGTTGTGTATAAGGGTTAGCAAGGCAATACTCTAAAATTCTTTGATAATGTCGGATAAATCCATGTATCATATTTTCGTCATAACACAATGTTTTAAACTCTACTGCACCTGTGATAACATCACCGTCATCGCTAAGAAACATTGCTAAAGGATATTTTGCATATCTTGTTTCTACATGGAATGGATCTATTCTTATTTCAGGGAACTGGAAATTACTATTTTGCATGAATACAAACATAATCTCGGGAGGAATATCACGATTTTGTCTTATTAATTTGAGTATTTCACTATATGGGACGATTTGATTACTTAAAGATTCATGCGTTTTTTTGGAAACATTAGATAAAAGTTCAAGAAAGCTCATACTATTATTTAATTTGTTACGCATAATAAGAATATTAATGAAATGTCCTATAAGATTATTAGTGGTTTCGTGGTAACGTCCCGAGCTTGCTGTACCAATGGCAATATCATTTTGATCTGTATAACGATGTAGTAGAATATTAAAAACAGTAAATAAGACATTATATAAAGTACATCCATATTGTTTGGCAAGATCAGTGCACTTGTTCTTAATATAAGCTGGTATTTTAAAAGAGACTTGTTTCCCTATATAATCTGCTTCAAAAGTAGAAGTGCTGTTTTCTTTTATTATTTCTATAAAAGGAAGATTCGCTAATTCTTGTTTCCAATATTCTAATTGAGTTTTTATATTTTCATTATTGATTAAATAATTCCTTTGCCACGTGGCAAAATCCATGTATTGAATTGGTAATTGCGGCAGAAAATCAGGTTGTTTATTTATGAAAGCATGATATAAAGTTAAAAGTTCATAACATAGTATTTGTTCGGAGTAACCGTCTAAAACTATATGAGAAGCGCAAATTAGCAAGATGTACTTATTATCAGACCTTACTAACAAAGTCGCCCTAATAGGAAGATCTTTTGTTAAATCAAAAGGTTTATGCACTTTTTCTGAAAGTAATCGCTGGAAGGTGTCGTCTATAAACTGTGATGTATCTTGGACCTCTAATAGTTTAGATAAATCAACACTTCGATTTACAATTTGTTTAGGCGGCTGACCAAGCTCCTCAAAAAACTGCATAGATAATATTCTGTGGCGTTGAATAATTGCCCTTAACGCTAAACCTAACAGATGAATGTCTGGTTTATATGCAAACTCTATTATTATCGAGCTATTATATGCCTTGGGCTGTAACTGCATAGCATTCCAAATGTCCATTTGTGGATAAGATAAAAGAGAAGGAATAGACAAATCTTGTTGTTTAATACTCATCAAATTAAAGGGTTGTTCCTGTAATTCATGGATACGCTGTTCTAAGCTCGTAATTGCTGGGTTTTTACAAAAATCAACAACAGAGAACCCTATAAGAAATCTAGAATTAATTGCATTAATTAGTCTTTGCATTTGAATTGAGTTCCCACCCAAGTGAAAAAAATCTGCATCGTCCCGGATTTCAGTTAGATCTACATTAAATATGTTTGCCAATAAGTTACGTAGAAATGTATTAACATTCTCATATCGTTCTACATTACTTACTTGTTTTTGAGCTATTCGTTTTAATTGTTTCCGATCAACTTTACCATTAAAGGACAAAGGCAAGGTCTTTAAGATTATTATTCTAGCCGGTATTGACGGGCCCTGAAGATAATTAGCTAAATACGCGTTGAAATCCTTTTCAATTAATGTTGCTCCAGCTTTTAGGACAACAAATGCTACTAATTGCTGTAAATTTTCTTCTGCTAAGAAAACTACTGCACATTGCTGGATAGCATGATGCTTTTCTGCGTAATTTTCTATTTGTTCTAAATTGATTCTATAACCATGAATTTTAATTTGATTGTCTTGGCGACCTAGGAATAATATTTCTCCATTTTCTGTCCATGTTCCGTAATCACCCGTCCTATACAACTTAGTATTAGGAGAATTATTAAATGGGTCAGCTATAAATTTTTCTTGTGTAAGTCTTGGTTCATTCAAATAACCCAATGCTACCCCATTTCCACCAATATAAATCTCACCTATTTCTCCACTTGGTACTAGTTGCATGCTTTCATCAAGAACATATATTTGTGTATTTGCAATAGGTTTCCCAACGGGAATAGTATTAACTTCGTGTTGAGGATTATACTGATATATACCTTCCGTTGAATATGTCGTAGTTTCAGTCGTTCCATATCTTATGTAAATGCGCTTTACTCGATTGGCAAGTGACAGCTTTAGAGTTTCTCCACCGCATAGTATTTTAACAGACTCATTAGGCACCCAACCACTATCTACTAATAATTGTAATGTTATTGGTGTTAATTGGATAATATCTATTGGATATTTTTCTAATATTTGTTTTAGTTTAAGAGGATTTTTAGCAACCGTACGGTCTATAATAATGCACTTTGCTCCTACAGTTAAAGGCAACACTATTTCAGGAATAATCGGATCGAAGGTACAATTCGTAAGCAATAAGAAACAATTGTTTCTGTCCACATCAAAACGTTCTTGCATATCTAATATTGAGTTGACAAACTGAAAGTGTCCGTTTAATACTCCCTTAGGTTTTCCAGTAGAGCCCGAGGTATAAAATACACATGCAGGCGCAGTATGTTGAATTTCTATATCTAAATTTTCTGTTGGCTCCTCAGCGAGAAATTGCCTATTTTCATCTATAAAGAAAAATTTTATAAGAGGACTTGGTTCAAAATGTACATCAACATTATTTAATATTAATACCGAAGTTTTACTATCCTCAAGCTGCTCCTGAATACGTAAAACCGGCATATCATAATCAAGCAGTAAACAGACACATCCAGTTTTCCATATAGCTAACACTGAAATTATCATGTCAAATCCTGGTCTTAAACAAATAGCAATTATTTGACCCGGTTGAACTTGAAAAGTCTTACAAAGACGTCTGGCTAACTGATTAGCTTTCTTATTTAATTCTCCATAAGTTAAATCTTGAATCCCATCTTCATTGATATACGAAAAAGCAATGTTCTCTAAAGAAGATAATACCTGTTCTTCAACAAGCTGATGTAATGTCTTTTCTCGATAATTGCGTCTTGTGTTGTTATACTCCAGTAATTTATTTTTTTCATTTTCATCAATTGGCATAACTTCAATCTTTCATCAAGCCAGTAGTAGAACGTAAATACGTTGGAGTACCATATACAACTAAATCGGCTTTAAGCATTTTATTTGAAATTTCAACCATATCGTCTTCAATCACACATCTGCCAATAGTTTTAAACCAACAAGTCATACATCCTGTACAATGCTTTATGCTTTTTTCAGCTAAATAAATCGTTTCAATTTCTGCTCCGGCTTTCTGCATTCCTGCCAAAAATGGTTGTAAAATTTTATCAGTACAGCCATTCTTTGCCTTCATTGAGCCATTAATTGCTAATACTTTCACATTGACTCCCCAAACTTTTTATCAACACTTTTTGAATAAAATTACTTTTTGCTTCACAATCTTAAAAACGTTACTAAGCCTAACTTTAAACATGAAAAGTGATTATTTGCTCTACTCATATCTTGTTTTCATAAATCTACTTAATCCACCATCAATGATAAAATCCGAACCAGTAATATAACTCGAATCTTCTGATGCAAGAAAAAGTACCAGTTTAGCTACTTCTTCTGGTTCGCCCATCCTGCCTATAGGAATGATTTTATTAAACATATCCAATACTTCTTGCGGATATTCATTGACACTAGACGTTTTAATTAATCCTGGTGAAATTGAATTAACACGCACACTTAAATCAGTAAGTTCCGCGGCAAAACATTGAGCAAGAGTAACGATAGCAGATTTAATTGAAGCATGAATACTCATTTCCGGACGTCCAATCATTCGTGCAACTGAAGAAACAAGAATTACTGAGCTATTAGGATTTAAATAATTGATCGCTTTCTGAACCGTAAAAAACATGCCCTTATAATTGGTATCGACCGACTTATTAAAAAAATCCTCATCAATTTCAGCAAGTTTTTTCTTACCTAACATTCCAGCATTAGCAACTAATACATCTATTTTTCCAAAATTTTGTTTTATTTTTTTATATAAAGCTTCTATATCAGCAACCTTACTAACATCCGTTACCATAGGTAATAGAGAATTGTTATTAATCTGTTTCTTTGCTGAATCTAATTTAGTTTTATCACGACCGGTGATTACCACTTTTGCTCCTTCATCTATAAATTGTTTAGCAATCGCTAAACCGATGCCGCTACTACCGCCAGTTATAACTGTAACTTTATCTTTTAATTTAAGCATAATAATCGTCTAATCCTAGTAAGCTTCTCTGACACCTATAATATGATAATACCATTTTACAACTTCTCAATTAAAAATAATTCAGCCAGAATTAAATCTAACAAAAGCTGCATGTAGTTGAATTCAAGATAATTTCACTTTACTCACCGATCATTAGGTCGACAGCTTACTTCCTAACTATTTAGTTCCATCTTAAATAATAAAATAACAACTTTATCTATCTAATCCGCCACATTCCTGAATCCAAAACCTTACACATTATATCCCAAGTATTTTCTATCATTAAACAACCACACTTAAGGAGACAACAAGTTCTATTTAAGATATCAGAAGTCTTAAAAATATTTGTTCTAAAACACTTTTGCAAATAGGCCTAGTGGGAACGTAGAGGCATTTTGAGGCAATCTGAAGTTCCCTTTTCTAAACTGTGCTTATAACTAACCTTATTTTTTGTTAAGATAGACATGTATTTTAATAGTTTTTGAGGTAAAAGATTCCGACTCTACCCGTTATGGGAACTTTTTATAAGGAGACATAACATGAATAAACCCTCGCAAGTTTACCAGATAAAAATTTCTTTGCTAGATACAGAACCACTTATATGGCGTCGAGTACAAGTACCGGATCATTATGATTTATCCAATTTACATCGTGCTATACAAAGTGCAATGGGTTGGGAGAATTCACATCTTTATGAGTTTGTACGATGTACAAGAGAATCAATTCCTGAAACATATAAAGTCAAAGAAGTTTTATCGTTAAAAAACAATAAAGTTTATTATGAATATGATTTTGGTGATGGATGGGTGCATGAAATATCGTTAGAAAAAATATTGCCAACATCTGCTGGAATAAAATATCCTATTTGTATTGCTGGTGAAATGGCTTGTCCACCGGAAGATTGTGGTGGAATTCCAGGATATTACAATATTTTAGAAATAATTAAGAATCCTAAGCACAGAGAATACAGTTTTACGCTGGATTGGTTAGGCAAAAAATTTGATCCGAATAGATTTGATCCAAAAAAAGTTTATTTTAATAAAAATTAGTTTTTATTATGCGTCAATCTTGGACGGAAAAAGAATTAGTTGAATACTGGTCTTTATTGCCAGATGAAAGACGCTTGCTTCATGACAAGATGGACAAACACAAATTGGTATTTGCAGGATTACTCAAATTTTTTCAATATTCTGGTAGGTTTCCGAGAAGCATAACTGAATTCCCCAAAGTTACTTTAAAATACTTAGCAACCCATCTACAACTCAATATAGATGATGTACAACAATATAATTTAGAGGATCGGGTAGCCAGAGAGCACAAATTAATAATACGTAGATTTTTAAATTTTAAAGTCGCAAATTCTAACGATATAGAACAGATGATGGAGTGGCTAATTACTAATATTTTGCCACAAGAAAATTCACACACAATTATAGAAGCTAAAATTTATGAGCGTTATCGTGAACTTAAGATTGACCCGCCTAATAAAGAACAAATTGAGCAATGTATTAACAATGCGATAACAAACTTTGAACAAAGATTATTTACTAGAATAGCTATACAGTTATCTGATACCACTAAGCGACACATAGATGAGTTAATTAACACGTCGAGAAAAGATGATAAGAGATCTGATCCTAAATATGCAAAAGTTTCGCTTAACTACTTAAAACGTGATCCACGCCAAGCCAGTGTAGAAACAGTGTTGAATGAGATAGCCAAATTACAATGCATTCAATATTTGCAATTACCAAAGAATTTGTTTCAGGGATTATCTACTAAGGTATTACAAAAATACCGATTGCGTATTATTATGGAAAAGCCAGCAAGAATAAATTCTTTTCCTACAGACAGCAAATATACAATGGTAGCTGCTTTTTGTTATTTACGAGAACAAGCCATAACAGATGATTTGGCGGATTTACTAATTCAGATTACGCACAAAATCACCACGAGAGCTGAGAAACGTGTAATTAAGGAATTATTACAAGACTTACGCAAAGTCACGGGTAAAACTGGAATACTATATCGCATGGCTCAAGCGGCGGTAAATTATCCTTTAGGAATAGTTAACGAAGTTATTTATCCTGTTGTAGGAGAAGAAACGCTTAAAGATCTGGTAAGGGAATTTAAAGGCACTGGATTTATATATCAACGCGAAATTCATATAAGCATGCGTGCGTCTTATAGTACCCACTATCGGCGAATATTAACGCCGATTTTACATATGCTTACATTCTGTACCCAGAATGAGGAACAAAATCCTGTTATAAATGCTCTTAATCTACTAAAAAGATATTCAAGCAGTAAATCTGTTTACTATGCTATAGATGAAGAAGTCCCAATTGAAAATATCGTACAAGGAAATGTTTATGATATTGTAATCGAAGAAACCAAGAGTGGTCGGAAGATTAATCGTATTAATTACGAAATAGAAGTTTTGCAAACTTTGCGCGATAAAATGCGTTGCAAAGAAATCTGGCTAGAAAATGCTTATCGATATCGTAACCCTGATGAAGACTTACCGAAAGATTTTGATGAAAAAGAAGATGAGTATTGTCAGTTACTTAAACAACCTTCATCTGCAACAGAATTTATTCTCAAGGTTCAGCAAATTTTACGTGAAGCTTTAACAAGGCTTAACAATGGTATGCCTAAAAATGATAAAGTAAAAATAATTTTTAAAACCAAAAAAGGCAAACAGAAGAGTTGGATTTCATTGACTCCATTAACTGCCCAACCGGATTCAGTCAATATAGAAAAACTAAAAGCTGAGATTTTGCAACAATGGCCGATGACAAGTCTCTTAGATGTACTCAAAGAAGTAGACATGTTTGTTGATATCACATCATGTTTTAAGAGCATGGCTACTCGAGAAATCCTTGATAAGGAGACATTACAAAAACGTCTTTTATTATGTTTATTTGGCATTGGTACTAATACTGGATTGAGTCGCATTAGTTCAGGCAATCCAGGAATCAGTTATGATGATTTGCGTTACATACGGAAGCGCTTTTTACATAAAGATTATGTAAGACAAGCAATTATAAAAGTTGCTAATGCTATATTTACGATTCGCGATACTGCAATATGGGGCGAAGCAACTGTAGCTTGTGCTTCTGATTCCAAAAAATTTGGTGCATGGGATCAAAATCTTATGACTGAATGGCATATTCGTTATGGTGGTAGAGGTATTATGATTTATTGGCATGTCGAGAAAAAATCAGTATGTATTTATTCTCAGCTAAAAAGCTGCTCTTCTTCTGAAGTTGCTGCTATGATCGAAGGAGTACTGAGACATTGTACAGACATGTCAATTGAAAAAAATTACGTTGACAGTCATGGGCAAAGCGAAATTGCTTTTGCGTTTTCTTACATGTTGAATTTCCAGTTACTTCCACGCTTAAAAAACATAGGTCCACAAAAGTTATACCGTTGTTATGATACTGACATATATCAAAATATCCATGAAATCTTGATTCGCCCCATTAAATGGGAACTTATCCGAGAACAATATAAACAAATAATACGCTATACTGCGGCTTTAAGATTAGGAACTGCTGATTCAGAATCAATTTTAAAGAGATTTACTCGTTATAATCACAAACATCCAGTTTATAAAGCATTGACAGAGCTGGGTAAAGCAATCAAAACTATTTTCTTATGCCAATATTTACAGTATGAAGAACTACGCCAAGAAATTACTGAAGGATTAAATGTAATCGAAAGATGGAATAGTGTTAATAGCTTTATCTTTTATGGTAAGGGTGGGGAAATTGCAACTAATTCAAGTAATGACCAAGAATTAGCGATATTATGTTTACATTTACTACAAATTTGTCTTGTCTATATTAATACGCTAATGATTCAGCAAATACTTGCTCGACCACATTGGCAAAACCGTTTGACACTTGAGGACAGACGTGCACTAACACCGCTAATTCATCTTCATATAAATCCATATGGTCTTTTCCTTTTAGATATGAACAAGCGGTTACCAATAATGGGGAGAACAAATGTCTAAACGAAAACCGATTAAACAAATGGCTAAGTTGTTTGCTAAATATTTACGTAAAGAACATGTCGACTATCTCTACTTAAAAGGGATCTTTCGCCAGTTACGAGCGGAATTAGGGATCGCGGTTATCAATAAACCGAAATTATTACCTTATGTTCCTACAGAAGAAGAAATGCAGCGATACTATAAAAGTGTTTGGCAAGCACGCAATATGCAACACATGGTCATTATCAAAACCTTGTTGTATACCGGTCTTCGTGTTAGCGAAGTTATTAATATTAAACTTGAAGATGTGGATTTAGAGGCATGTCAGATTCATGTAAAGTGCGGCAAGGGTCATAAAAGTAGAAAAGTTCCATTTCCATATGCATTTAAGGAAGTTTTAGCTTTGCATATCGATGCTGCAAGTAGGAAAGGAGCAAGTTATTTATTTGAATCTTCATGGAAACGACTGTACACTACAAGGGGTATTAGGAAAATATTAGATAGATATACTAAAGAAGCTAGGATGGGTAGATCTATATCGCCTCACAAGTTGCGTCATTTCTTGTTTACATGGCTCAAAAAACAAGGTATAGATGATGCACTGATTCAACCTTATTCAGGTCATGAGAGCAGGCAATCGTTGGAGATATATTCAAAGCTTTCGATAGGAGAAGCACAAAAAGAATATAATAAAGTCATCGATAGGTTTCCTGTTGCGTAATCTGATTGTTGATAAAGTGGAGACTTTTACTAAAAAATAAGGTAGTTATAAGTACAATTTAGAAAAGGGAACTTCAAATTGCCGCAAAACGCCTCTACGTTCCCACTAGGCCATAGATGATAATCAACATTAGTAATTTTCTTTTTAAATAATCGTCGTTTCGCCAAATCCAACATTTCCTGCTGAATATCAGCTAAGTATAGTTTTCCTTCAGAGATATGTTTTGCTATTGGCACACTAAAATAACCAGGTCCAGGACCTATTTCAAGAACAATAGAATTTTTTTGCAGTTCTAATCGTTGTATCAGTTTCTTAGGTGACAAAAAAATATTTCTAAACGGAATTAATAATAAAAAAGCCCATTTACGTGGGTATATACCTTTTCCTATGAAACTTTTTTTCAAATTTGAATTTTTCATTCTTTCAAATTTCTTTTTCCAATAACTATTAAAACATAATGTGAACAACAAAAAAATCTAAAGTTTTTACAATCCTTTAAAAATTTTTCGAATTTTAAGGCACCTTTAAGGTTATTTTAAAAATTTAGTGCTACCCTTCTAAAAGCTAATAACAATTTTAGAGAGATAACTATGACATTACTTAATAAATTTCCTGTGACAACACTTCCAAATTATATAATTGAAAAAATCGCGGAAAATACTATTGAACGAGAGGATAAACTTGTAACAATTAAAGCAAACTTATCAGCTAAATCTATAGGTCCTTTTATAGATGCTCTTAGAAGGAATCCATATCTTTCTCAAAATAATAACTTACTATAGGTTTACCAATTATGTCTTGCAATATTCAATAGCACTAAAAGATATGACCAATGAAAGGCGAGAATTAGAGCAGATAATAAACAATATACGAACTAGTAATCCTTCGTTTTTTGCGCATCAAATACCACAAGGAGTGGTTCCGAATACAGTTGAAATCAATGCCCCGAGGATGTTATGATATTATCGTTAAACAGCTAGAGCTGTATCATTCAATTTTAAATAGGAGGTAAAATTATGTTTCATGCGGATATTACCTTAACTTTAGCTTTAATTGCTTTAGCAATAGGAGCCCATTTGGCTTTATCAGCAAAGATGCGTACCGATATTTCTACATTAGCATATACATTTATTGGTTATATAGTAATCATAGTTGCGTTAATAATTCTTTTATTTTCAGGGTTTTCTATAATGGGTAGAACTATGATGGGTTATCAGATGCATACACAAATGATGCAATTACGACAGGGTCAAATGATGCCACATGTTACACATTTATATTTACAAAGACAGAGAATGTTAAGAAATCTCAAGGCGCAGCAAATGCCGGTGCATTCGATGCCAAAGGCTACTAAGAATATGCCGATGCATGGTAAGACACCTTCAGAAACCATAAAAAAATAATATGCAAAATATGACTCATATCGCCTGGTGTGGCTTAGGATTTGGATGGATATTTATAATATTATTATTTTGGATTCTGATAATACTAGCAATTGTTTTTTTAATAAGGCGATTGTTTATTTCTATCCCTAAGGGTGAAACTAGGAAAACCCCGCTAGAAATTCTTAAAGAAAGATATGCTCGCGGAGAAATTGACAAAAAGGAATTTGAAGAAAAGAAACACGATCTTCAAGAATAAAAGGACGCTATTTTCGTTCATTCTGTAACTTTTCTCGTCATCCCGCGGCTTGACGGGAGGATCTAGTGCCATGAATGCGGTTAATAAACATCCTTGTTGCTGGATTCTGGCCAATCCATGGCCAGAATGACGGTATAACTAATTTTCGCTAATCCACGGCCAGAATGACTAATTAAATTATTACTGCAAAGCATTCAAGAATTCCAATAAATCCTTATCTAATTTAGCCTTAATGTTTATAGGTCTCGAATAAGACAAAAGATGAAATTTTATTTCGTATGCGTGTAAAAATAAGCGTTTCAGGCCTTTTTGACGCATAATTTTATTGAATTCTTTATCTCCGTACTTTTCATCACCAGCCACGGGATGTCCTATATAAGCGGCATGAACGCGGATTTGATGAGTTCTGCCTGTATGTAAGATAACTTCTACTAAAGTTGCATCGGAGAATTTTTGTTTAGGGTGAAATTCGGTTATCGCCGCCCTACCCTTACTACTTACGCATACCATGCGCTCACCAGATTTAAGAATATTTTTTAATAATGGCATTTCGACTATTTGTTTACCGCCTTTCCAAAATCCTTTTAATAACGCTAAATAAGTTTTTTTTATTTTATTATCGCGAAGTAAAGTATGTAATTCCTTTAAGGTACTGCGTTTTTTTGCTAATAACATGGTGCCAGAGGTACCACGATCCAAACGGTGCACTAATTCTATGTGTGGGTAAAGCTCACGAAGTACTTCAATAACTCCGAAATTAATGCCACTACCACCATGGGTAGCAATTCCAGCAGGTTTATTTATGATCAATAGATTATCATCTTCATATAAAATTCTGCTCTGTAATAACCTGATAAGCTCGGGTTTTGGATACGCAATGATTTTGGGTGTCAATCTTAGTGGAGGAATACGTATTTGGTCATTGAATTTTAACTTGTAATCTGGTTTAACACGTTTTTTGTTGACTCGAACTTGACCGGTACGAATAATGCGGTAAATATGACTTTTAGGAACGCCTTTGAGCTGCTTAAACAAAAAATTGTCTATACGCTGGTTCTGATGTTCTACATCTATATTTATTATTGTATTTGATATCACTGACATAAGTGTTTGTTTATACTATAATTTAAGTATACAAACAAATTTATTTGAGCAGATATGAACATTTTTCATTGATGCGTATTACAAATGTTGTTATTATGATTTTGCTCATTTATTATCTTAATAACGATATTAAAAAATAACAATATAAATTTTTATATTTAATAAATGGTACCCAAAACAAACTGGGTTAGTAATGAATTAAAGTATGGCAGAATTACAAGACTCTAACCAGCTTGTAGTTTAAGTGCCTAATAAAAGGTTTTTAAAATGAATAGAATGTTGATTAACGCAACTCAGCGGGAAGAGTTGCGTGTTGCCCTTGTCAAGGGTAATAAATTATACGATTTAGATGTTGAACGGATCGGAATTGAACAAAAGAAAGCTAATATTTACAAAGGAAAAATTATTCGCATTGAACCAAGCTTAGGAGCGGCTTTTGTTAACTTCGGTGCTGAACGCCACGGTTTTTTACCATTGAGAGAAGTCTCTAGATCTTACTTTCAGTTACCTCATCCTGAAACTCCTTTAACAAGAATCAATATTACCGATGTTTTAAAAGTCGGACAAGAGTTGATGGTACAAGTTGATAAAGAAGAACGAGGAACTAAAGGTGCTGCACTTACTACTTTTATTAGCTTAGCAGGAGCCTATTTAGTTTTAATGCCCAACAACCCCCGCGCCGGAGGAATATCACGTAGAATCGAAGGGCCAGAAAGAGATGAGATACGTGAAATCCTAAATAAACTTAAAATTCCCGAAAATATGAGTATTATTGTACGCACTGCTGGAATGGGTAAAACTTTAGAAGAACTTCAATGGGACTTAGATTGTTTACTACATCATTGGCATGCTATTCAAGAAGCTAGTAAACGACGCCCTGCCCCTTTTTTAATTCACCGAGAAGGTGATATTATAATCCGCGTCATTCGGGATTATTTACATCAGGATATTACAGAAATTCTGATAGATACCCAAGAAGTATACAATAAAATTGTTGAATATTTAAAACAGACCAGGCCCGATTTCATAAAGCGAGTAAAATTATATCAAAATAAAACCCCTCTCTTTAGTCATTATCAAATAGAAAAACAGATTGAGACCGCTTATCAACGTGTTGTAAATTTACCTTCAGGCGGTTCTATAGTGATAGATCGTACTGAAGCTTTAGTCAGCATAGATATCAACTCTGCTAAAGCCACAGGTGGTAAGGATATTGAAGAAACTGCGTTCAATACCAATTTAGAAGCAGCTGAAGAAATTGCTCGCCAGCTAAGGTTACGTGATATAGGAGGGTTAATAGTTATCGACTTCATCGACATGGTATCATTACAAAATCAGCGAGAAATTACCAATCGCCTACGCGAAGCTCTGAGGTCGGACAGAGCTCGAATCCGTATTGGCAATATAACCAGATTCGGTTTATTAGAAATGTCGCGGCAGCGAATACGGCCAACACTCGGAGAAGCTATTCAGGTTACTTGTCCTCGTTGTGACGGTCAAGGAAGTATAAGGAGTACTAATTCCTTGGCTTTGTCAATTATTCGTCTCCTTGAAGAAGAAGCTACAATAGAAAAAACAGCACAAATACAAGCTCACTTACCTATAGATTTAGCCACATATTTATTAAATGAAAAAAGAGAAACTATTGCCGAAATTGAAAAGCGCCAAGGTGTAAGAATTCTTATTATTCCGAATCAATACATTAAAACGCCCAAATACAAAATTAGAAAATTGCGTAAAAATGAATTACCTAGAAATGAACACAGAGTAGCTAGTTATCAATTAATAGAAACACCTAAAGTAGAGATACCCGTTAAGGAAGAACCAACCCCTTTACGCAAAGAAATACCCGCTGTTGAAATGATACCACAACGACCATCTCCTTTTATGCAAAAGAAAGTTGGAATAATAAAAAAACTGTGGGATTTCTTTACAAAGAAGAAAACTAAAAGAAAAATTGAAAAACCAAAACCTTTTGCATCAAGGCGTCATTACCACAGAGAGCGATCTTCACGAAGGACATAATATAATACAGAAAATCAGCACATAAACAAAATCAAGCCATTATTTTGCGAATTTTTTCCAAATCCTCCATAGTATTAACATCTGGAGGAATTTTCTGTCTAGATATATCCACATGAATGCGTACGCCATGCCACAAAGTACGTAGTTGCTCTAAATGCTCCATGTTTTCCAATTCACAAGGTTCCCATTGAGTGTACTCAAGTAAAAAACCTACTCGATATGCATAAATACCTCGATGACGATAATGAGTTCCAATTGAAATCTCGTTAGATTTAGAACCAGATAATTTTTTATTCCAGGCAATGGGCGCACGACTAAAGTACAAAGCATGATTACGTTGGTTCATCACCACCTTAACTACATGCGGATTTATCAATTCATCGAAATCCTCTATCGGTTCACATAAAGTTGCAGATCTAACATTTTCATGTACAGCAAGATTATTTGCTACTTGTTTGATAACTTGGGGTGGAATTAGTGGTTCATCGCCTTGCACGTTAACAATAATTTCATTATCTTCATAACTCAAGGCAACCGCAACCTCTGCTGCACGATCTGTACCTGAAACATGATCCTTCGATGTCATGCAAACCATGGCACCAAATTCTTTTGCTACTTGTGCTATCCTTTCATCATCAGTAGCAATAACCGTACTAACAGCACCACTTTGCGTAGCACGTTCATAAACATGTTGAATCATTGGTTTACCAGCAATATCAGCCAACGCTTTTCCTGGCAAGCGATTTGAAGCATAACGAACAGGTATAATTACACGGAATTCATTCATATTTTTAACCTCTGATTTTACGAGCTCGTTCTTCCAACATAATTGGTATTCCATTAATAATGGGAAAAGCAAGTTTATGGAATTTACAAATTAATTCTTGTCCGGACTTATTATATTCTAATTTGCCTTTACAAATCGGACAAGCCAATATTTCTAACAATTCTTTGTTCACAAGTTCTCCCACAGCAAAGCACGATCGGGGCGACCGGATTTGAACCGGTGACCCCTTGCACCCCATGCAAGTGCGCTACCAGACTGCGCCACGCCCCGAAATCAACTTTCAATTTTCAGCTCAGACAATATTTGCTCAAGATTATTTATGGCACTCTTAATAAATTCTTTCGTATGATAAACAAGCGTGGTTTTATTATCATTTTTAGATAATTGTGCCTTTGCGCCATCAATAGTAAATCCCTGATTATATAGAAGATTTTTAATCTGACGCACTAACAATATATCATGTTGTTGATAGTAGCGTCTATTTCCACGACGCTTAGGTCTAAGTTGTGAAAACTCTTGCTCCCAATAACGTAGTATATACGATTTTAGTTTACATAGTTCACTTACTTCACTTATCGTAAAATAAAGTTTATCAGGTATTGGAGGTAACTCACTCAATTTCTTCCGGTTTTGCATACTGTTCCACCTTAGCTTTTAGTTTTTGTCCCGCATGAAAAGTAACTACCCGTCTTGACGTAATAAGCTTCTCTTCAAGGGTCTTTGGATTTCTTCCAGGCCTTTCATTTTTATCCCGCAAATTAAAATTACCAAATCCAGAGAGTTTAACTTGTTCTCCATTCTCTAAAGCGACGCGAATACCTTCAAAAACATTATCCACAATATCTTTAGCTTCGGTCCTATTCAAACCTAAATTGTCAAATAAATGTTCTATCAGTTTATGTTTAGTCAATGTTTCTGTTGCCATAGTATTAACTCCTTAGTTTTGCTTTAAATTGTCGTTTAAACACATGTATAATTTGCTCAATAAAATTATCTACTTCTTCATCTTTTAGAGTGCGCAAATTATCTTGAAAAATCAAGTTCAATGCCACACTTTTCTTGCCTTTTTCAATTCCCTTCCCTTGATAAATATCAAATATTTGAATATTTCGCAACAATTTATTATCAATTGCAAATATTTTTTCTATAACTTGTTGCACTGGGATACCTTCATCAATAATTATTGCTATATCACGGAATATTATAGGAAATTTTGAGATCGAAACAAACTTAGGAATCAGTATATTTTGAATGTAGGTTAGATCTATTTCAAATAAATAAGCAGTTGTATTGATCCCCAACTGTTGCTTTATTTGAGGATGTAATTCTCCCAGATATCCGATTGTCTTATCTTTATAGCAAATTTTGGAGCAGTTGCCAGGATGTAAAGCTGGATAAGTTTCCTTTGTATAAATAATCTCATCTTTGAAACCGGTCAATTTTAATAAGTCCTGAAGATCTCCTTTAACATCGAAAAAATCAGCTTCACGTTTTATTATTCCCCATTGCATAGGATAAATATCACCGGTAACCACTCCTCCCAAAAACAAGGACTGTCGCAATTTGCTGTTTTGCTTCCTAAAACACAATCCAATTTCGAACAAACGAATTCGAGCTTGTTGACGATGTAGATTATATAGTACAGCCTTCAGCAATCCTGGCCATAAGCTACTGCGCATAACAGATAAGTCTAAGGAAATTGGATTCTCAAGGGTCAGTATTTTATGTTGAGGACATAGAAGTTTTTGCAGTTTTGGATCAACGAAGCTATAAGTAATAGCTTCATGATAACCTTTATCTACTAATAATAAACGAATTCTATGCAACGTAAGTTTACTTTCTGAAGTAGGTATTGCAGTTAATTCTGCATATGGCTTACTACTAGGTATACGTTCATAACCGTGCATACGTGCTAATTCCTCTAATAAATCGATTTCTGATTTTATATCGAAACGATAGCTAGGTACGGTGATTGACCAGCTTTGCTGTTGTTTGTTTAATTTCATTCCTAAACATAATAATATTGTTTCCACCTCTTTATCAGCGATAGAGATGCCCAGAATGCGCTTAATTCGTGCTTCACGTAATTTAATAACAACAGATTTGGGTAAATATTTTTCATCAGCTACTTCATTTATTGGCCCAGCTTCACCACCCACTATGTCCAATAATAATTTCGTTGCATATTGAATTGCCTTATGTTGTAAATTGAAGTCTACACCGCGTTCGAAACGATATGAAGAATCAGTTTGTAAGTCATAACGTCGCGCACAACTTCCGATAGTTACTGAATCGAAATATGCGCTTTCTATAAATATATCTCGAGTAGCTTCATTTACTGCCGAATTCGACCCTCCCATAATTCCTGCTAGAGCCAAAGCTTTTTGATCATCTGCGATCACTAAGGCTCGTTCATCTAGTTTAAGCTGTTGCCCATTCAATAAAGTAATTGATTCCTTTGCTTTAGCATAGCGAACTTGAATATTTTTATGTACTTTTGCTAGATCAAAAATATGTAACGGCTGGCCTAGTTCCAGCATTACATAATTGGCAACATCAACTACCGGAGAAATCGGATTGATATCACTGCGCCGCAATCTTTCACTTATCCATAATGGAGTCTCTGCACCACTTTCGATGCCACGTATTATTCTTCCTATATATCTAGGACATGCAGGTTTTGCACTAATTTGTATAGGTAAAGTGTCAGTTATATTAGCCGATATATCGTGTATCGATGGAAATTTACCCACACATCGGTTTATTGTTGAAACCTCTCGTGCGATTCCAGCAATACTCAAACAATCACCTCGGTTTGGAGTAATATCAACTTCAATTATGTGGTCAGAAAGTTCAAGATACTTGTACAAATCCTTGCTAACTGGGGCATCTTGAGGTAATTCAAAAATCCCTATTGAAGATTTGGTTAATCCCAATTCGGAACTAGAACATATCATTCCGCATGATTCTACACCACGTAATTTAACTCTTTTTATTTTTAAATCAGCAGGTAATACAGCACCGGGCAAAGCTACTGCAACTTTTAGATCAGGACGCACATTTTTAGCACCACAAATTATAGTTAATATTTTCTTAGTTCCAACTTTTACTTGACATATACTGAGGCGTTCCGCATTTGGATGAGGTTTGACATCTAATATTTGACCAACAACAACATTGCTAAACTCTTCAGCAACAGGATGAACTGTTGCCTCCAAGCCTGCCATAGTTAATCGATTTGCGAGTTGATCTGCGTCTACTTTTGGATCGACCCATTCATGCAACCATTTTTCACTGAACTTCATCGTTTAAAACTGCTCCAGAAGTCTTAAATCGTTTTCAAAAAGAGCTCGCAGGTCAGGGATTCCATAATGAAACATTGCCAATCTGTCTATTCCAATACCGAATGCAAATCCAGTATATTTTTCACTATCTATTCCAACAGCTTTAAATACATTAGGATGGACCATACCACAACCTAGTAATTCTATCCATCCTGTTCCTTTACAGACTTGACATCCTGTGCCATTACAAAATATACAACATAAATCAACTTCAGCAGAAGGTTCTGTAAATGGAAAATATGAAGAACGAAATCTCAATTTAATCTTCTTTTCAAAAAAATTCTCCAAAAAATCATTCAACAAACCTTTTAGTTCTGTAAAATTAGTACGATCATCAACGAGTAAACCTTCTAATTGATGAAACATCGGAACATGAGTAATATCTGAATCACGTCGATAAACTCGTCCGATAGCTATAGCCCGTAATGGAACCCCTAGTATTTTCATAGCACGAATTTGAACCGGTGAAGTATGGGTACGTAATAAAAGTTTGCTACTCTGCAAATAAAAAGTATCCATAGTAGTTCGAGCAGGATGATGTTGTGGTATATTTAATGCTTCAAAATTATGAAATTCATCTTCTATTTCTGGCCCTTCAACCATTGTAAATCCCATAGATGTAAATAAATCTTCTATTCGTTCCTGTATTCTAGTTACTGGATGTAAACTGCCTAAATTTTGGCCTCTTCCTGGTAATGTTACATCGATAGACTGTTGAGTAATTTTAGTTTCTAATTGCTGATTATTCAAAATTTGGAGACGTTGTTGAATTAATCGTGTCAATTGATCTTTGGCCGCATTAACTTCTTGGCCCACTTTTGCTCTTTGCTCGATTGGCAATTTAGTAAGACTCTTGAGAATTGTACTTAATTCACTTTTTTTACCTAAATATTGAATCCGTAACTGATCTAATGTTTGTAAGTTTTTAGCTAAGAAGATCTTTTTCTTTGCTTCATTAATTAACTTCTTTAAATTATCCATCTGGATAAACTGAAATTTATAATACTGCCTTTGCTTTCTCAGCAATAGAAGCAAAAGCTATTTTGTCAATCACTGCGAGATCAGCGAGTATTTTTCTATCAAGCTCAATCGATGCTTTTTGTAAACCATTCATAAATTGACTATAAGACAAACCAGATTGTCTGGCTGCAGCATTTATTCGTATGATCCATAGAGAGCGGAGTTGACGTTTGCGTTGCCGACGGTCTCGATAAGCATACTGTCCAGCCTTGATTACTGCCTGTTTGGCTACTCTAAACACACGGCTACGTGCGCCATAATATCCTCGTGCCTTCTTTAAAACCTTTTTATGACGTGCATGAGCTGCGACTCCACGTTTTATTCTAGCCATGTAAACCTCTTAATCATGATTCTGCCAACATTTTCTTAATTATCTTTTCATCTCTCTTATCAGTCAATGACATCGATCGTAAATGACGTTTACGTTTAACAGCCTTCTTAGTCAAAATATGACTCCGATTTGAGTGTCTATGTTTAAACCTGCCTTTCGCAGTGTGCTGAAAGCGCTTTGCAGCACTTTTATTAGTCTTTAACTTCGGCATTATTTACAATCTCATTTCTTAGGGCCCACAACCATAGTTATCTGCCGTCCTTCCGATTTAGGGGGTTGTTCAACACTCCCAAATTCCTCTAGATCATGCTTAGCACGATTCAAAATATTTTCTCCCAATTCCTTATAAGCTATTTCGCGGCCTCGAAATCGTATAGTAATTTTAACCTTATTCCCCTGCCGTAAAAAGCCAATTGCTTTACGCATTTTAATCCTATAATCAGCGATATCAGTCCCTGGACGCATTTTTATTTCCTTAACCTGAATCTGCTTAGATTTTTTTTTCTTACGTTTGCCCTGTTCAAATAAATATTTACCATAATCCATTATACGACATACTGGAGGTCTGGTGTCAGACGCTATCTCAACTAAGTCTAAATTTTCCTGGTGTGCTTTTTCTAATGCTTCCCTTGAACTCACAATACCAATTTGTTTACCATTTACTCCGATCAAACGTACCTTCGCTGCCGTCACGTTTTCATTAACACGTAACCTTTTCACTTTTTCTTGACTAATGTTTTACTCCTCCTATTAACGCCACTTGGTTGCACACTTCTTTCCTGAAGGTAAACGACAATGTCATCAATAGACCGACTTCCCAAGTCCTCTCCAGCCTGAGTACGTACGGTCACATTTCGCATCTTCATTTCACGATCACCTATTATAAACAAATATGGTACCCGTGAGATAGTATGTTGGCGAATTTTAAAGCCGATTTTTTCATTTCTCAAGTCTAATTTAACTCTAAAACCCGAATTCTTTAAGATTTCGGTAACTTTCTCTGCATATTCACTCTGATTATCAGTAATATTCATCACCACAGCTTGTACAGGTGCTAACCAAAGAGGTAATAATCCATCATGATGTTCCAATAAAATGCCAATAAAACGTTCTATTGACCCAAGTATAGCACAATGAATCATAACTGGAACTTTTTTACTACCATCCTTAGCGATATATTGTGCATTTAATCTTTGCGGCATCGCAAAGTCAATTTGTATAGTACCACATTGCCACATTCGATCTAAACAGTCACGCAAATGAAATTCGATTTTAGGACCATAAAAAGCCCCTTCACCCGGAGCTAATTCCCACGCTACTTTTTTACTATCCAAAGCCAACTGTAAAACTTGTTCAGCATCTTGCCACTCTTGATCCGATCCGATACGCTTTTCTGGTCGTGTCGCAAGGCGCACAATAATATTTTCAAAACCGAAATCGTGGTAAATTTTGTAAACTAAGTCGATCAATTTGATAATTTCATCTTGCAATTGCTGTTCGGTACAGAATATATGTGCATCATCCTGAATGAATTGACGAATTCTTATTAAACCATGTAAAGTTCCTGACGCTTCATTACGGTGACATATCCCAAACTCACATGAGCGTAATGGTAAGTCTCGATAGCTCTTTACACCGTGATTAAAGATTTGAATATGTCCCGGACAGTTCATTGGTTTAATAACATAAGTTCGATTTTCAGATTGCGTGATAAACATGTTAGTCTCACCGAATTTCTCCCAATGGCCGGATTTTTCCCATAAACGACGATCAAGAATCAGAGGCGTTGCTACTTCTTGATAATTATGTTGCGATAATATGTCGCGGATATATTGAATGATTGTTGAGTAAATCATGTAGCCATTAGCGTGCCAGAATGCCATTCCTGGTGCTTCTTCTTGGAAATGAAATAAATCCATTAATTTACCTATCCTGCGATGGTCACGTTGTTCCGCTAGAGCTACTCTGTCTAAATAAGCTTGTAAATCTTTTTCATTAGCCCATGCAGTGCCATATATTCTTTGCAGCATTTCATTTTTTGAGTCACCGCGCCAATAAGCTCCTGCCAATTTAGTTAATTTAAAAGCCTTCAATTTTCCAGTGCTTGGAACGTGGGGACCGCGACAGAGATCAATAAAATCATCCTGTTGATATAAAACGATCTCTTGGTCTTCGGGAATCTCTTGAATGATTTGTACTTTATAATTCTCTCCCATATTTTCAAATAACTTGATTGCTTCCTCTCGAGGCATTGTTTCACGAGCGATTGGTATATCCTTTCTAGCTAATTCGATCATACGTTCTTCGATTTTCTCAAGATCTTCTGGAGTAAAAGATCGCTCAAAAGCAAAGTCATAATAAAAGCCATTCTCAATAGCCGGTCCAATAGTAACTTGTACTTTAGGGAACAATTGTTTAACTGCATGAGCAAGTAAATGCGCTGTTGAATGACGGATAATTTCTAAAGCTTCAGGATCTTTATCAGTAATAATTTTTAATTCCGCGTCCTCAGTAATTAAATAATCAAGATCGACCAATTGCTGGTTAACTTTAGCAGCTAAAGCAGCTTTAGCAAGTTGTGTATCAATTCGTTCCGCAATTTGTCGTGCAGTCAATGCTTGGTCAAGTTGTAATTTACTACCATCGGATAAACTTATATTAATCATATTACTTTTGCTAAAATTGTATATTAAATTTCTGAATGGTAGGCGCGAGTGGGATCGAACCACCGACCACCACCATGTCAAGGTGATGCTCTACCACTGAGCTACGCGCCTTTAAATTTATAGAATATCATGATATTCATTATCTTACTATTATAGTTTAGAAATTGATAGATCCCTAGATTTTGAACAATTCTATTGATAGTATATTAATCTGGTATTTAGTCTATGAATAAAAAATCTCCTTGTTTCGTAGTACAAAAACATCAAGCCACGACTTTACACTATGATTTTCGACTCGAGATTAATGGTGTGCTGAAATCGTGGGCTATTCCCAAAGGTCCTTCTACAAATCCAAATGATAAACGCTTAGCGGTACCTACCGAAGATCATTCGTTAGAATACAAAGACTTTGAAGGCGTAATTCCTGAAGGGCAATATGGTGCTGGAAAGGTAACAATTTGGGATAAAGGTATCTATGACAATATTCGTGATGATGTATCTATGGCAAAGGCATATCAAGAAGGTAAAATTAAAATTCGCTTGAGAGGAAAAAAGTTAAAAGGTAATTATTCATTGATTAGAATCCGGGGACGTTCACAAAAGGCTAAACAACAACCATGGTTATTAATAAAAATGCGCGAAGATTAAAATGCAGCACATAATTTCTGATTTACAACATATTATTTCATCTGTACAACACAATATGCCGTTTGTATTATTTCTTATTGGCATTTTGTGGCTAATAAATTTAATCAACTTTATTTTCCATTATCGACTAAATCTATTAGGAATCTGGCCACGTACCTCTTACGGTTTAATAGGAATATTTTTTACTCCTTTTCTGCACAGCAATTTTAGCCACTTATTCTTCAATTCCATTCCATTATTTGTTTTAACAAATTTAATATTAATACAAGGATATAAAACTTTCTATTTAGTTTCTATAGCTGTCATTATCCTTAGCGGGCTAGCAATTTGGTTATTCGGAAAACCTGGCATTCATGTTGGTGCAAGTGCCCTAATTATGGGTTATTTTGGTTATTTACTCGCTAATGCATACTATCAATTAACCGCTACTACAATTATCCTTGCGATTCTCTGTCTATATTACTTAAGCGGTTTATTTTTCTCATTGATTCCAACTGGCGAAAAAGGAATATCATGGGAAGGTCATGTGTTTGGTTTTCTGGCAGGAATCCTTGTCGCATATTTATCTCATGGCTTTATATATTGATTTCAATTCAACATGTATATCTCATCATACAATCCAGGAATAGGAACAGGCATGCCTGTTCCCTACATAATTCCTGGATACCTTGAGAAAATAAAATAATTATTGAATTTTTTTTTATAGTAAGGATAATTATGAATTTAATGACCAGCCAATACCATCACAAGCCTGCTTTGCTAGCTTTAGCTGATGGAAACTTGTTTTATGGTACTTCCATTGGTGCTTCGGGTAAAACAGCTGGTGAAGTAGTCTTTAATACTTCGATGACCGGTTACCAGGAAATCCTTACTGATCCTTCTTACACACAACAAATCATTACTTTCACATATCCGCATATCGGCAATGTCGGTGTTAATCCAGAAGATATGGAATCAAATAAAGTTTGGGCATCTGGATTAATTATTAGAGAATTATCTCCGATTGTTAGCAATTGGCGTGCACAACAATCTCTGAATGAATTTCTTAAACAACACAAAATTATTGGTATTGCTGACATAGATACTAGACGTTTGACTCAAATATTACGTGATAAAGGAGTACAAAATGGTTGTATTGTCAGTGAAGATCTCAACCCAGATTCCGCAATCGATATGGCAAAAAAGTTTCCATCACTTACAGGACAAGATCTAGCTAAAATCGTCTCAACTAAACAAATCATCGAGTGGAAACAGCCATTACAGCCTAAATATCATGTTGTGGTATATGACTTCGGAGTAAAATACAATATTTTAAGAATGCTTACTGACCGTGGCTGTCGCTTAACTGTTGTTCCAGCACAATATTCTGCATCTGATGTATTAAAATTAAAACCGAATGGTGTTTTGCTATCCAATGGACCAGGGGATCCTGCAGCGTGTAGTTATGCAATTGAAAATATTAAAATCTTACTAGAAAACAATATACCGCTCTTTGGCATATGCTTAGGGTTTCAATTGTTGGCTTTAGCATGTGGTGCCAAAACCATAAAAGTGAAATTCGGCCATCATGGCGCCAATCATCCGGTAAAAGATCTAAAAACTGGTATGGTGGCAATTACTAGCCAAAATCACAATTTCGTTGTTGATGAAAAATCTTTGCCCCGCGATTTACAAATAACCCATCGTTCACTATTTGATAACACCTTACAGGGAATTCAACACAAAACAAAACCAGCATTTGCCTTTCAAGGACATCCCGAAGCAAGCCCTGGTCCACATGATATTGCTTATTTGTTTGATCGCTTTATAAACTTAATTCATAAACCGTCCGGAGAAACTATTTTACATGCCAAAACGAACTGATATTAAAAGTATTCTGATTATAGGCGCAGGCCCGATTATTATAGGTCAGGCATGTGAATTTGATTACTCAGGAACTCAGGCATGTAGAGCGCTACGAGAAGAAGGTTATCGAATAATTCTAGTTAATTCCAACCCTGCAACTATTATGACCGATCCGAAAATGGCTGACGCTACTTACATTGAACCGATTCACTGGAAAGTAATTACCAAGATCATTGAAAAAGAGCGTCCGAATGCATTATTACCAACCATGGGAGGCCAAACAGCACTTAATTGTGCCCTAGATCTAGCTCGTGAAGGAATTTTAGAAAAATATAATGTCGAATTAATCGGTGCATCACGCGAAGCGATAGATAAAGCAGAAGACCGCGAATTATTTCGCAAAGCTATGAACAATATTGGTCTTGAAACACCTCACTCTGCGTTAGCGCATAATATAGACGATGCATGGGACATTCTAGAAAAAACTGGTTTTCCCGTAATTATTCGTCCTTCATTTACCTTAGGCGGTACTGGCGGAGGTGTCGCCTACAATCGAGACGAATTTGTAGAAATTTGTCAACGAGGATTCGAATCCTCACCAACCCACGAACTACAAATAGACGAGTCAATCATCGGTTGGAAAGAATTTGAACTTGAAGTAATTCGAGATAAAAACAATAACTGCATTATCGTCTGTAGCATAGAAAATGTCGATCCTATGGGCATTCACACCGGAGATTCAATAACTGTAGCCCCGATCCAAACTCTAACCGATAAAGAATATCAAAAGATGCGCGATGCGGCGATTAAAGTATTAAGAGAAATCGGCATAGAAACCGGTGGTTCAAACGTCCAATTTGCAGTAAATCCTGAGAATGGGCGTCTCATGGTTATAGAAATGAATCCACGTGTATCACGTTCCTCTGCCCTAGCCTCTAAAGCCACAGGTTTTCCAATTGCAAAAGTAGCTGCAAAATTAGCTGTTGGTTATACATTAGATGAGCTACGCAATGAAATCACTGGTAAGCAAGTACCAGCTTCTTTTGAACCTACTATCGATTATGTGGTTACCAAAATTCCACGGTTTAACTTCGAAAAATTTCCTACCACTGAACCGCGATTAACAACTCAAATGAAATCTGTTGGTGAAGTGATGGCGATAGGACGCAATTTTCAAGAATCATTACAAAAAGCATTACGCAGCCTCGAGATAGGCAGTTATGGACTTAGTTCAAAAATCAACGAAGACAATGAACAGAAAGAAACTCTTATCAAGTACGAATTGCGTAATCCCGGTCCAGATAGAATTTGGTACATTGCTGATGCGTTTCGTTGTGGCTTTAGCTTAAAACAGATACAAACTTTAACTCACATAGACCCCTGGTTTTTAACGCAAATCCAAGAATTAGTCAATTTTGAACAAGAGGTTACCAACCGAAATTTAACCGATTTTGATAAATTATATCTTCATACTTTAAAAAAGAAAGGATTTTCCGACTATAGACTTGCTGAATTGCTAAGCATTAGTGAGCAAGAATTTCGTAGTTATCGCCAACAATTAAATGTGAAGCCTGTTTATAAACGAGTTGACACTTGTGCTGCAGAGTTCGCAACTGACACTGCATATTTATACTCAACTTATGATGAAGAAAACGAATGCCGAGCAACTCAACGCGAAAAAATCATGATTCTAGGTAGCGGACCTAACCGTATCGGTCAAGGCATTGAATTTGACTACTGCTGTATACATGCTTCTTTAGCAATACGTGAAGCCGGGTTCGAAACAATTATGGTTAATTGCAATCCAGAAACGGTTTCCACTGATTTCGATATTTCAGACCGCCTTTATTTTGAACCATTAACTTTAGAAGATGTATTAGAAATCATTCATAATGAACAACCCAAAAGCGTGATCGTCCAATATGGTGGCCAAACACCTTTAAAACTAGCAAAACCGTTGGATAATCTCAATATCCCTATAATTGGCACTTCGCCTGATGCAATCGACCGCGCTGAAGACCGAGAACGTTTCCACCAATTGGTGGATAAACTAGATTTATTACAACCTCTGGGTGGAACTGTACGTAATGTCGAAGAAGGATTACGACTGGCAAAGGTTTTGGCTTATCCGCTATTAGCTAGACCTTCATATGTGTTAGGCGGCCGTGCTATGACTATCATTCATAATGAACAACAATTTACTCAATACTTAAAAGGCCCTATAGATATTTCCCCACAGTCGCCATTATTACTCGATCAATTCCTAGATGATGCAATCGAAGTGGATGTTGATGCAGTATGTGACGGGAAAGACATATTAATCGGCGGTATTTTGGAACATATAGAGCAAGCAGGAATTCATTCAGGAGATTCGTCGTGTGTTATACCGCCACATAGTTTAAGTGATGAAATACAAAACACGTTACGAGAACAAATTGAAAAACTAGCTAAAGAATTAGGAGTAATAGGTCTAATCAATGCCCAATTTGCTATCAAGGGAAATAAAATATACATTCTCGAAGTAAATCCCCGCGCTTCACGTACCGTACCATTCATTGCCAAAGCCACTGGCGTACCGCTTGCTAAAATTGCCGCTCGATGTGTGATCGGCAAAACCCTTAAACAACAAGGATGTACCAAAGAACCGGTTATTTCTTATTTTGCTGTAAAACAGGTAGTGTTCCCTTTTGCGAGATTTCCTAATGTCGATCCCTTATTAGGTCCTGAGATGCGCTCGACTGGAGAGGTAATGGGTATTGGTGAAACTTTTGGTGAAGCTTTTGCAAAAGGTCAATTAAGCAGAGGACAGATCATGCCCAAAACTGGCCGAGTTTTTATAAGTGTTCGTGATAGCGATAAAAAATATGTAGTTAAGCTTGCAAGCGATTTTCACAAATCTGGTTTTGAAATCGTTGCAACCCGTGGTACAGCTAAAAAAATACGCCGCGCCGGCATACCATGTAAAACCGTTAATAAAGTAAGAGAAGGACGCCCACATATAGTTGATATGATCAAAAACAATGAAATCGACTTTATTATTAACACAACTGAAGGTAAACAGGCAGTTTCTGATTCTTATTCCATACGTCGCAATGCGATTCAGCATAAAATCAGCTATAGTACTACTATAGCAGGAGGTCAGGCCGCTTGCTTAGCATCACGATATGACAATACTACTCAAGTTATAAGCTTACAAGACCTGTACGAATCGGGCCCCGGTGGCACAACTGGATAGCGCGTCCCCCTCCTAAGGGGAAGGTTGGAGGTTCAAGTCCTCTCCGGGGCATTTTATTAATTGGTCATTCCGGAAAATTTGCGTAGCAAATTTATCCGGAATCCAGAAATTCTGTGCAAACTAATAGCTTAAATAAGCTATGGATTCCCGCTTTCGCGGGAATGACACATTCCATTGTCAATTGAGGTAAGCTTGAATCTTTAGCTAATATTGGCAAATATGTGTTCGTGTAAGCGTTCGATCAATTCCCTCTGTGTAAGCTGAGTATAATCTTTATCGATATGGACAAATTCATCAACGACAAAATCCATATGTTTTTTCATTAAACCATAAAAATGTGATGTCACAACTAGCACCAATTGTTCATAGTCATGATTATAATTGCCATCTTTCAGTAATGACGCTAACTTTATAGCAAATATTTCTGCTTCGTCTTCCTTAGGACGGCTTTTTTCATAAGCGCTACGAGCTCCATGGTCGGTTGCATAACCGCCAGGCCCATCTGTAATTAAATCTACGCCCTTCTCACGACTTTCAGGATGTCTAAGCTCTTCGACCAGTTGTAAATCACCGGTATATAAATTTTCGGAGCTATACAAAAATGCTTTGCTAGCATTAGCAACTAGAATCCATGTATTCATGCATAAATTATAATTGAACATTATAGTATTGAGCAAGTTATGTTTACTTGTTAACAAGCTCGCGGCTTTTTAGGGGTTTATTATCCAATAAATGATCAAATATAAGGCGCATTAAAAATTTTATTTCTCTTAAAGCGGAAACATCCTTAAATTTATTGTTGTGAAATGCCAATAAATTGTCGCCGGAAAACATGTTTTGAGTATTGGTATTTAAATCTTTTTGGCACTTAATAAAGCCGCGTTCATGTTCATAATAATAATATTGATCTGCAGTAATTGGGTTATCGTGTACATCTTTAGTCAACTGCAATCCATAGCCGATTTTTGCAAGTAATTGCTTCTCAAATAAACGTAAAGTAATTTGCACATCTTTTATATTTTGTAAATTATTTAAAGTATTTTGGTAAACATTAAAAATATCAGGATGAGGATCATGACGAGCTAATAACCTAACCAATAATTCATTTAAATAAAAACCGCTTAATAAATTTTTTCCTAATAAATTATAAGCCGATCCATTAGCCTCTACTTTCCCTAAAGTCATTAGTTCGGTTTTACCTGACCAAGAGGCTAATAACGGTACAAATGGTAATAATAAACCACGCGACTTTGATTTTGCACTGCGTACCCCACGAGCGATAGTGCTAACACGTCCATATTGCAGAGTAAACAAATCTACTAATAAACTGGTATCACGAAAAGATTTGGTATGCAAAACAAATACCGGCTGCAATATTACTCTGGCCATAAAATTGCTTTATTGAGAATGCCTTGAAAAACTAAAGTAGCTTGAGCTTGTTGTATAACATCATTATTGTCATCTATATAGCTTTCTAAAATCCCGCCCTGCATGTTTAAGATGACTTTTTCATTATTTGCTATCTTATGCTGTTGATAAAGTGTTTGTATAACAGCAGCAGCACCACTACCACATGCCAAGGTTATTCCGCAACCACGTTCATGTACTAGTATCTTATAATGATTCGACTTATCAATAGGCCATACAAACTCAACGTTAGTACGATTTGGAAAATCGCTATGTTGTTCTATAAGAACACCGTTAGCTTGTAACCAACTCAAGTCTATTTGTTGCTGAACAACAAAATGCGGATTGCCGACACTTACAATATGTCCTTGCAACACCATATTTTCTAATAACAATTTATGTTGTCCTTGATAATCGACTTTGCCCACGTTGATAATTACTTCATCTTTAACATTACAGTGCATTAACTTATCACCCATAAAGATATCTAGATCACAGAGAAATTTTTTTTCTTTAACCAGAAAATGAGCAACACATCGTAAGCCGTTCAAACATTTATATCCTAAAGAACCATCAGAATTAAACATCACAGCTTCAATTTGCTTTGATGAATTTTCTCTTAAAATAAGCGCTCCGTCACTACCTATACCAAAACGCCTATTGCATAAATATTTAACAATATTCGACCAATTATTATTATGTAGAATAGTATCTACACCGTTAATATTTTTATCCAACCAATTGAATAATATGTAATCATTGCCCAATGACTGATACTTATAAAAATTGAACATATTTAAATTATAATTAAAAAATAGTCTTTAATATAGTAAAATACCGATATGAAATTCTTAATACAAAGGATTGTGGATATAAATTTACTACTAGGTCTACTTCTAATTATACATCCTGTTTTAGCAAGTTCTAGTGTTAGTTGGAGTAATTGGGTTGCGCAATTGCGTCACGAGGCAATAGCAGAAGGAATTAATCCCCAGCTATTTGACTACATCTTTAGCGAAATGCAACCTAATGAAAAAAACATCTATCACTACCGTAATCAACCCGAAACCAGGTTAACTTATTACAAATACCGAGATACACGAGGAAATAAATCTCGTATTAAATTAGGTCGAATAGAATATCAGAAACATAAACAGTTAATTAACACAATTGGAGCACAATACGGAGTAGATCCTTGTTTTATTGTAACTTTATGGGGAATGGAATCCAGTTTTGGCCGTGTCGTCGGTGATTTTGACGTAATAAGATCTCTAGCAACCCTTGCCTACGGTAGTAAACGTAGTAAATTTTTTCGCAAAGAATTGTTGATTGCTTTACATATGGTCAACGATGGGCACATTGCACTTGAAGATTTTAAAGGAGAATGGGCGGGTGCTAGCGGACAAACTCAATTTCTGCCTTCAAGTTGGTACAAATACGCAATTGATTATAACTTAGATGGCCGTAAAGACATTTGGAGAACCTATTCTGATGTATTCGCTTCTATTGCTAATTACTTAAGAGAAAACGGCTGGCAATATAAACAGCCCGTACTTGTTAAAATAACGTTACCAGTTTACTTCAACCGTAACTTATTTGGTCTTAATACTGTCAAAACTGTTCGAGAATGGCGACACCTAGGCGTCCAAATAAAACCAGGACAACCTATTCCTGATGAAAATCTGCCTGCTTCAATAATTCGACCTTATGGAGGTCCTGCAATGATGATTTTCAATAACTTTAGGGTACTACTAAGGTGGAATTATTCTTTATATTTTGCGGGAACAGTAAATTACGTAGCTAATAAGATTTGTTCTCCTTAAGCAAAGCTATTACTTCATCATCTGTGGTCTGCGGAAAATCCTGATAAAATCTGCCAACTGCATCAAAATATTCGGGAACTGATAAACAAATAACCTCATCAACTTCATGCTGGATATTTTGAAAAGTATCCGCTGCACAAACCGGGACTGCTAAAATAATTTGTTTTGCACCACTTTTCTTAACCGATCGCACTGCTGCAACAGCTGTTAAACCTGTAGCTAAACCATCATCGATTACAATAACGATTCGATCTTTTACATTTAAATCTACGTTACCTGATCGATAAAGTTTAATTCGACGCTCCATTTCATGTTGTTGTTTTGCTACCAGATTTTCAATGTCTTGTTTACTTAATCTAAAATAGTGTACTGAATCTTCATTTAATACTCTTATTCCATTTGGTGCAATAGCTCCGATGGCAAATTCAGGTTGTGACGGAGCTCCTAATTTACGAGCTATAATAACGTCTAATTGGGCTTTTAAAACCTTAGCAACTTGATAAGCAACAACAACACCACCTCTGGGTATTCCCAAAATGATTGGATCTTTACCACGGAATTTTTCCAAATTGTTTGCTAATCGTTGCCCAGCTTCTTCTCTATCTCTAAAGACCAACTTTTTATCCTTATATCAATCGAATTTCTTAATCTTTGCCTTAGTTATCAACTTATTTGTATACAACTCGTAATCTGCTTGTCCAAAATTAAGTGTTACAACATGTCTGAAACGCTCCAACTGTTCTTTACTTAGCTGTTTCACATTACCCGGATATATCTTAGTAACTTGCACTAATGCGTAATCACCATTATCTAAACTAATTCCAATAGTTTTAGGTTTATCAGACTGAGGTAAAGATAAATCAAAAGCAGTTTTAACTATCTGGTGGTCAATTTTAGTCTGTTTAAGTTCAACTTTATTAGCTGTATGCCACGTCAGTTCCTGTTGCTCAACGATTTTCTTAGCTAGTCTATCGCGATTGATATCTACCAATAATTTCTCTCCCAGCTCCTCTGCTTTCAAACCAGCTTTCTCAGCCATTAACTGACGCCTTACAATAGACTTAACATCTGACAATTGTTTAATACTGGGTGGCACATGTTGCTTAACTCGAAGCACTATTACTTGACCCGGTTTCACTTCAATAGGATCACTATTATAATTTTGTTTTAAAACTGCATCACTAAACGCTGCTTTAACTACTTTTGGATTAGACAATAAACCACTTTTCTCTCCTTGATCAGTGAATAAATTGCTAGTCTGAATTGGCAAATTAAGCTGTTTTGCTGCTACATCTAAAGTATCGGAATGAGTATAAGTCAGATCGGACAATCTATCATTTTCCTGATTAAATAGTTGCGTCATTTTTTGCTTTACTAAAGCATTTTTTACTTTATCCTGCACCTTAGAGAAAGAATCAACATCTGCTTTCTGAGTCTGCAAAAGTTTCATTACATATAATCCCTCTGGGGTTCTAATTGGATTCGAAACTTGTCCTATTTTTAACTTTTGTAATTCATCTACAAAAACCTGAGATATTTGCCCAAGTACAAGCTTACTTGGCTTACTAAATTGGCTTTTTTTCACTAAAGAATATATTTTGGTTTTCGCTTGCTCTACTGTTTTCTTATCAGCGTTTTCTGGCAATGCAACAAAAATCCGTGCTACTTGCCAACTTTCAGGATGAGAATACAGATCTATATTATCTTGATAGAATTGCTGCATTTCTGAGGGAGTAACCTGTATTTGATTTTTTAACTTCTCCGTTGATAATTCTAAATATGCAATACTAACTTGTTCAGGAGTTTTAAATTGTTGTTGATGTTGTCGATAATATTTTTCAATTTCAGGATCAGAAACTGCAATTTTGTTCACAAAATGTGAACGAGGAATAACTACATAACCAATATCACGTTTTTGTTTAGTTAATTTCACAAAATTTTCTACTTCATTTGGTAATACAAATGCGCTTTCTACAATACCTGATTGTAATTGACTGATTATCATTTTTTGTTCCAAATCTGCGACAAACCCTTCTTCAGAATACAACATATTACTTATCACTTGTAGAAAACGATCAGTGGAAAATTGTCCATTAACCTGAAAAATAGGCATTTGACTTAACAAAGCATTAACTTGTTGTAAACTGACTCGAAATCCTAAACCTAGTGCTTCCTTAATAAGCACTTGATCATTAATCAATTGCTGTAAGACTTGCGTTTTGAGTTGAGTCTGTGTTTTCTGATCGAGAGAGAAATCTTTCCCCATTTGAAGCATAAATGCTTGCTTTACCCTTTCATACGCGGCCTGTAGTTGCATTGCCGTTATTTTGATGCCGTTTACTTTTGCAATGGTGTCAGAATTGCCACGAGCTTGTAAATAATACTGTATTCCCCAAAAAGCAAAAGTTATACATATTAAAAAAACAATCACTCCCTGAATTGTTGC